>Ga0137380_10003527_pt1 | contig 13596 bp, 11 predicted proteins | sample SagtaG_17_FD_104809 | JGI IMG/M metagenome (GOLD analysis project Ga0137380, IMG submission 104809) | Vadose zone soil microbial communities from Sagehorn Ranch, Mendocino, California, USA - Sage2_L_100_16 metaG | ecosystem: Environmental > Terrestrial > Soil > Vadose zone | place: USA... | reverse complement strand
AGCAACAGGGCCGCTGCCGCCGCGGCCGCCACCGCAGCGCCGCCGACCCAGACCGCGGAGGACAGGCCGGAGACGAACGCCGTTCCGCTGGTGTAGCCGCCGCGCGCAGAGAACACCGCGCCGAGCACGGCGATCCCGAACACGCCGCCGAGCTCGCGGATCGCATTGTTCGCGCCCGAGGCGATGCCCTCCTGGTCGCGGCGCACGGAACCGAGCACGACGTTGGCGACGGGCGCGAAGAACAGCGACATCCCGACACCGGAGACGACGAACGCGGGAATCAGCGTGGCGTAGGCCACGGTCGGGCTGCTGACTGCGGCCAGCCAGCCGAGACCGATCGCCTGCAGGGCCAGACCCGCGGCCAGCAGTGGGCGCCCGCCGATGCGGTCAGACAGCGAGCCCGCGATCGGCGCGACGAGGACTGGCATCGCGGTCCACGGCAGGGTGCGCAACCCGGCCTGCAGCGGTGTGTAGTGCTGAACGGTCTGCAGGAACTGCGCGAGCAGGAAGATGGAACCGAACATGCCGAAGAACATCAGCAGCGATGCGAGGTTGGTCACGGTGAACGCGCGGCTGCGGAACAGCTGCAGCGGCAGCATCGGCTCCGGCGCCCGCAGCTCCCAGGCTATGAAGCCGGCCACCAGCAGCGCGCCGACCAGGATGGGCGGCAGCACGGTCGCGCTGGTCCAGCCGTGGTCGTTGCCGCGCACCACGCCGAGCACGATGCCGAGCAGGCCGAGGCTCGCGAGAACCAGGCCGTTCAGGTCCAGGCGCGTCGCAGGGCCGTAGCTTTCTGTGAGCCGTGCCCTGGCGATCGGCAGCAGCACGATGCCGATCGGCACGTTCAGCCAGAAGATCCACTGCCAGGATGCGCCTTCCACGACGGCGCCGCCGACCAAAGGCCCAATGGCGATGGCAAGACCGCCCACCGCTCCCCACGCGCCGAGTGCGAGACCGCGTCGCTGCGGCGGCACCGCGGCCGACAGCAGGGTGAGCGTCAGCGGAATCACGATAGCCGCGCCGACGCCCTGCAGCGCCCGGGCCGCGATCAGCCAGGAGATGCTGGGGGCGAGGGCGGCGGCGGCCGAGCCAACGGTGAACAAGCCGAGGCCCGCGACGAAGACGCGGCGGCGGCCATACCGTTCGCCTAGGGTGGCGCCGGTCAGCAGCAGCACAGCGAACGTCAGGGTGTAGGCGTTGACGGTCCACTGCAGCCCGGCAAGCGAGGCGTGCAGGTGGGCGCGGATGGACGGCAGCGCGGTGGTCACCACGAGGTTGTCGAGTGACCCCATGAACAAGGCAGCCGAGGTGACGACGAAGGTCCACACGGTGCGTCGTCTCTCGTTCATCCCTTACCTCCAGAAAGTGATTAGTCACTAACTTGTGTGCAGAAAAAAAATTTTCCCGACGGACTCACCTCGAGCACCAGCTCGTCCACCGCTCGCCGACGGCCGGCAGGTCCATGGCCGCTGCGACGTTCATCAGCATGCCCATGGCGAAGAACTCCACCACCCGGTCGAAGGGCAGCCCGGTCAGCCGCTCGACCAGCTCCCATAGCGACCTGAACCCGGTGCGGGCCGCGGCGCGGATGTCGGGGTCGTCGCAGGCGGCGTAGGCGTGCATCTGAAGCAGCAGCAGCGTCCTGTCCTTGAGCAGCTCCTCGTATGCATCGCCCATGGCCTCGAGCGCCTCCTCACCCACCCGGTCCTGCGCCGCGGCCGTGAAGGCGTCCGCCACCCGGCGGAAACACCGCTCGACCAGGGCGAGGAAGAGCGCCTTCTTGGTCGGAAAGAGCCGGAACAGGTAGGGCTGGCTGATGCCGGCCCGCCGCGCGACGTCCTCGGTCGAGGTGCCATGCAGCCCGCTGGCCGCGAACTCGGTCAGCGCTGCCTCGAGCACCGTCTCGCGACGTTCGTCGGCGGTCATCCGCAGTCCGGTCCGGGCCATGCAGACCAAGTTAGTAATCACTCACTACTTTTGTCAAGCCTGCCCAAACACCTCGTCGGCTAGCTCCGCACGCGAGGCGCTGCCCGCGAACCAGCCGTCCGAGCATGATCCTTAACGGCTGCGCGGGCTGGCACCCCGCTGCTCCTGCGGTGTCTTTGGATCGAGTCACCCGGCAGCGGCGGCTCCGGTTCGACCGGGGAGCGTGTCATCCGCGCACACGGCGGGGGCGGCGGCTGGCAGGATTAAGCGCAACCAGATGGGTGGGCGGGGCAAGCGGAGCCCGGCGAGCCGGATCGGTTATGAAGCTCACGGAGGCCGATGGTGGTACCGCAGCCCCCACTGGACCCGCTGCGCCGGTGGGATCCGGAACGGATCGGTCCATACGCAATACTCGGCCGCCTTGGCGCCGGGGCGATGGGTCAGGTGTACCTGGGCCGGTCCACCGCCGGCCGGCTGGTCGCAGTCAAGACGATCAAGATCGAGTTCGCTGAAGAACCCGGTTTCCGCTCTCGTTTCGCGCATGAGGTGGCCGCGGCTCGGCGGGTCAGCGGCGTCTTCACCGCCTCTGTTGTCGCGGCCGACCCAGAAGCCGACGTGCCGTGGCTGGCCACGGCCTACGTCCCAGCACCCTCACTGCACCAGCTTGTGCGGGCGTGCGGCGCATTGCCGGTGGCGGCTACCAGGTGGCTGGCCGCAGGGTGCGCGGAGGCGCTGGAGTCGATCCACAGCGCGGGGTTGGTGCACAGGGACCTGAAGCCGTCCAACGTGCTCATGGCACCCGACGGGCCGCGCGTGATCGATTTCGGTGTGGCCAGAGCCGCGGAGCGGATACAGCTCACGGTTACGCGTGGCGCCGTGGGAACCCCCGCATACATGGCGCCCGAGCAGGCCAGGGACACCCGGCAGGCATCCATGGCAAGCGACATTTTCTCGCTCGGCGCCACCCTGCTATTTGCCGCGACAGGCCATCCGCCCTACCTTGGCGAGACCGTGATGGACGTGCTTGTGCGGCTGGCGACCGAGCCTCCCGATCTGACCGGGTTGCCTGCCGAGCTGACCTCTCTCGTCTTGGCTTGCCTTGAGCGCAGCCCACGTAAGCGCCCAACGTCGGCCGCGCTGCTCAGCCAGTTAGAGCCGTTCGTCGCGACGACCGACCCGGGCACAGGCCACTCCCACCTGACAGACTCGGCCCGCGCGCTGATCACCGAGTACCAGCGCAGCCCTCAGCCGGCCGTCCGCCCGCGGGCGGCTGACGAGATCAGCGACGATGCCACGTTCGGGTCGCGGACCGCTCTTCCGGCGGCGCGGTCGTTGCCTGCCCGGCGCTGGCGGCTGCGAAGGCGCGGCGGGCCCGGTGGCGGACTGGGTGCGGGACCGGGTCGCGGACTGGGTGCAGGACCGCGTCGCGGACTGGGTGCAGGACCGCGCTGGAAGCGCATGCGCTCGCACTTCTTCCCGCCCTGACGGCGAAGACGCGGCCAGGTCCTGACGGTCGCGCTACTGGTGAGCGTGGGCGCGGCCTTGGTGGCCGCCGGGGCTCTTCTTGGCGCATCGGTCAAGGGCTCGGGCCCCCAGCCGACGGCTTCTTCAGTCCCTGGCGGCCTCGCTAACCCGCCGGGACCGCCGCCTGGACCCCCACCGTCAGCACTCCCCGACGGGCAGAGCAGGACGCCGATAATCGTTTTGAACCAGCCCTTCGGCGACGGGAACACCGTTTTCGTGATCCACGGCAGCGGCTGGATCCCGCAGACTCGCGTCACGGTGACGCTGACCGGCCATGGCGTGTCGCCGGTCAGGCCGGTCGCCGACAGGAAAGGGACCTTCAACTATGCGATCGATCAAGGCCACCTGTTTTTCGCCGGGCAAATCCCGGCGGGGACCTATCAGATCGTGGTGACCGGCGCCGGAGGGCGGCGGGCCAGGACGCGGTTCCAGGTCCTTGCCCAGCCGGCGCAAACCGGTGTCCCGTCACCGACCGCGTGACGTGCCGCCCCAGCCGCATCGGTACCCGGCTCAGGGTGACTGGGTCCGGATGGCTGGGTCAGGATGGCTGGGTCCACCACAGGTCCTCCTGCCGTGAGCACCATGCCGGATCACTTAGCCGGCCGAGGTCGGCGGTGGTGATGATCCCGTGCTCGATGAGTACGCGAACAACTACCCCGTCGGAGAGCCGCGTCGCAGCGCGGACAAGGCCGCGGTCAGTGATCTTGCGCCGCAGCACCTTAATATGTTCGGCCACACGCGCGGAGAGCCGGTCCCGGAACGCCGGATCGCTGTCGAAGCGCTCCAGCTCGTGGTACGCACCAGTTACCTCGAGGGCGGCCCTGGCGATCTCCGGGGTCCGCGGCAGCGGCGTGGTCGCTGCGGGGTCCAGCAGCCAGGGCCGGCACCACATCAGCGCGACAAGGAAGAGCTTGGTCATGGGATCCAGGTAGAGCGGGAGCAGCGTGGGGTCACCATCCGCCCGGATCAAGGTGGCATCGTTTCCCACGTCCGCGCCGCCGCCCTGGCTGGCGACCATCACCGCCAGTGGCTGTCCCTCGTCCAGCATGGCGCGCGAGCCGACCAGTGTTGTTCCCGCGCGCACGAACCAGCCTCCGGACGGCTCGCCGTGTTCCTCCATCCGGGGCAGCCTGATCCGGTAGCCGTCGCCTTCGGTGTAGAGGGAGTGGGTGCGGCTGATGTTGGCTATCCAGACACCGGCCGCCACCGCGCTGATCACCCCGGCCCGGCGGGAAAGCCCTCGGCCGGCCGCGATCATCAGGTCCGCGTCCGGTCCCCTGCCGAATACCAGCCGACCGCCCTTGGGGATCCCGACCACCAGTCCTGATGGCGTCCTCACACGCGCAGCCACTGAGCTGGTTGGCTGGCGCGCCATCGCCCTCCTGCCTGCGAGTGTCGCGTTGCGAGCATGGGTCTGGTAGCCAGCAGTCTAGGTCGGCCGACCACGGTCTGCGGATCCACGAGTTCGGGGATGGCCCAGTGCGGGTTCTCGCGGTTGGCTGTGGGTAGTCCGGGGCTAGGCGCAGGCACGGCTCGCAATGGAGCTGCCTTTCACAAGGCAGACGGGCCCGGGCCGGGCTACAGGGTCACGGTGCGGGCAGGAGCGCGCAACGGGGGTTCTCTCCCGCCGCGCAGTCCTGGGGGTTTCTCTACGGGCCCCGCTTCTGGCGCCTGGCCCCGGGCGTCACTCAACAGCCGCGAGCCCGCCCGCTGCCAGCCGGTATGCGTCGGCAGTGTAGCTCGGGTCGGTGACGAGACTGACGATGGCATCGCCGACCTTCTCCGCCGTCAGCGCGGGGCCGGACTGCTCAAGGAAGGTGCCGACGTCAACACCCGCCCGTTGGGCGTAGGCGGCCACGGCGGCTTCGCCCAGGTCGGTTGCCGGGGTCATGCGCGGGAGCACCGACGTGAACCTGATGGCGAGGTCGTTGCGCTTGGACTCATCGGCGGCGTAAGAGGTGAGGAACCTGATGGCAGCCTTGGCTCCGGCGTAGCCTCCGCTGAGCGGCGAACCACGCAGCGCGGCTCCGCTGGATACCGTGACGACCACGCTTCCTGGGTCAAGTGGACGAAGCAGCGCTTCGCGCGTCCATGCGAAGGCGTGCTGGACGTCGACCTCCCAGTTGCGGCTGAACGTCTGCCATGTGTGGTGCTGTATCGGCCGCAACAGGGGCGAGACGCCGGCGTTGAGCACCAGGATGCGCGGATTGAAGGTGTCGATGAGCTGTCCTGCGACCGTGGGATCGGCGGCGTCTGCGACCACAGGGGTAACCGAGTCGCCGAGCTGTTCGCACACCTCGCCAAGCCGGACACGGTCACGTGCGATCCCGACGACCTGCGCGCCAGCGCCGGAAAGCGCAACGGCGATGGCGCGGCCGAAACCACGGCTGGCACCGGTGACAAGCGCGGTCGCTCCCTTGATGTCTTGCTTGGGCATGTGGATCTCCTCGGTGTGGCGGGTCGCAGCTACGAGCGGTCTCTAACGTGTAGACCAGCCAGGCCGGCAAGACGCATCGGCGTCCTACCCCGTGTCCTTTAAGTCCACGTCGTGTCTGGGTAAATCTGGGCGACCGCCGCTGTGCGGCTGGAGACCTCCAACCTGGCGAACAGCGGGCAAGCAATACCCGCCTCCATGATCACGGAACCTTTTCCAGCCTATTCCCGGAAAGGGTTCCGTGATCACGCAGAGATCCTGAGCCGTGCGCTTGGAACCTGGCGGGCAGGGCAACTGCGTCGGTTCAGGCTGCCTGGGCGAGGATCGCGCGCAGGTCTTCGGCACCCAAGGCGACGGGATTACCTTGCATGCTGGCAGATCTCATCGCCTTGGCGGCAACATCGGCGGCGTGTTCTGGCCGCAGGCCGAACCCGCGGAGGCCCGGGATCGCAAGCTGGGTGAGTGTCTCGCGGATCCAGGCGACACCGGCCTCGATGGACGCGGCGGGCTTTCCTGTCAGCAGGCCCGCCGCTTCCGCGTACCTGGCAAGGGCAGGGTGGCCGGGCTGCCCGGATCGAAGCGCGGCCACATTCGCCTCGATGACGGGCGCAAGCAGCGCGGCGCAGGCCACGCCGTGGGGCACGGCTGCGGTCCCGCCGATGACACCGGCCAGCCCGTGGATCGCACCAAGTTTGGCGTTGGCCAGGGCGATCCCGCCCAGCAAACTGCACACGGCCATGTCGGCTCGGGCGCCGATGTCGGCGCCATCGGCATATGCACGGCGCAAGCCGGCCGCCGCGCGGCGGATTCCCTCGCGCGCCAGCCCATCGGTCAACGGGTTCGCGCGGACTGAGACGAATGGTTCCAGGCACTGGGTAAGCGCGTCCAGCCCGCTGGCAGCCGTGACGGCGGGCGGGCAGGATGCGGCGAGCAGCGGATCGACAAGCGCCACCCGGGGGATCATCAAGGCGCTGCGCAGGCTGGCCTTGACCCCGTGCGCCGGCGAGGCGAGCACGGCGTTGGCGGTTACCTCGGCGCCCGTGCCGGCAGTCGTGGGCACCGCGACGCATGGCGCCGAAGGACGAGTGATCTTCTGGCCGGACCCGACGACCTCCAGGTAATCGAGCGGGTCGCCGCCATTTCCGAGCAACATCGCGACGGCCTTGCCTGCGTCGATCACGCTGCCGCCGCCGATCGCGGCGACGACGTCGGCGCCGTGCTCCCGCGCGGCCACGGTTGCAGCGCGGGCGAGCTCGATCGTGGGCTCGCCGCTCACGGTAAACACTGCGGCGGGCACCCGGAACCCGGCCAAGAGCTCCTCGTGGCGGGCCGGGTTCGCACCAGTGCACACCAACGCCCTGGACCCGAGCGCAGCGAGCACATCTGACAGGCCCTCCGCAAGGCCCGCGCCGAAGATGATCCGGCCAGCGGTGGCGAACTCGAATGTAATCCCTGTCACGGCGACGAACCGCTCGCCCAGTCTTCGCTCCCCGCCGGGAATACCGCCGAGAACTTGGTGGAAGCCCGCGGCTCGGCCATCATGTCCGCGACCGAATCCCGCCACGCCGCATAGTGCCGCGTCTGCTTGTGCGCGGCCGACGCATCGGCGTCGGTATAGACCTCCACAAGGACCACATGCGCGGGCTCGGCCTGGTCCGTGAGCACGTCGAAACGCAGCACGCCTGGCTCGGTCAGGGATGCCCTCGCGTTGGCAAGCGTGGCGGCGAGGAAGTCCTCGACACGCCCCGGCCTGACACGCACATGAACATGAACGACAAGCATGCGCCCATCCTGCTATACCCGGGCGTCACTAGGCCGCTGGCGTGCCGAGCAGGCCGAGCGGGCTCGGTGCGCCAAACTCGACTCGAACCACCGCGCGGCCATCGGTGAGCCGCGCCAGCCCTACCCGCTTGGGCAGGTAGGGAGCGCGCTGAGCAAGCATGAAGGAACGAATTGTCCGCAGCTCGGCGGCGCTCTGGGCGGCACTGCCCGGCGCCGTGACGCCCATCACACGTACTGGTACACCTGGGTCGGCACCTGGGGCCGAACCGCTGAGCGCAACGATGTTCAGGACGTGTGAGGTGGTTAGAGCGGCGAACGTGATCAGGAGCCGGGAATCTACCTGGCCAGCGCCGAGTTCCCGCGCGGCAGCCCCGGTGGCCTGGATCCGCGGGTTCTGCAGTAGTTCGGCTCCCGCCTTCCGCCGTGCCGCCTGGTCCGCGCTGAGCGCTGCCTGGTAGGCGCTCGCCCCGTCGGGTGCAACGGCGAGGATGTCGATCCGTGCCGGGCCCGATCCGAACCGGGCGATGGCAGTCCGCGCATCGACCAGCCAGAGACGGCTACCCAGCCGGTCGCGAACAACGGCAGTCGCGACGATCACGTCGGAGGCGAGTGGATCGGCCGCTGCCGACCGCAGGATGAGCAGGTTCGCCACCGGAAAGCCGCTCGCGTGCAGCGCGCGGCACATTGCCGGGTCGCAAGCCACGACGGCGTCCCGGCTGACCTGCTGTGCAACCCAGGTGGCCGCGTCGCGTGCGGCGGTGGCCGTGTGGAGCACGCCGGTGTCCCCGTGGGCAGGAGCGCCCGCGTTTGTCGAACGCCCCACAGAGGGCACGGTGGTGCCCGCATTGCGGGGCAGAGCAATAGCGAGTCCGCTGGCTGTCCCGGCCAGAGCCAGCGCCGCGAGCGCGATCAGCCAGCGCCGCCGGAGAAATGCGCCAAGCTGACGGCTGCGCCGCTGCAGCCATCGCCGCGCCGATCTCGCGATTCTGACAGGCCAGAGCAGCGCCGATGTGGCGATGACGGTCAGCCTTCGCCGCCGCTGCGATGTGGCGACGACGGCCGGCGGCGGTGGCTGCTGCGGCGGCGGCGGCTGCTGCGGCGGCTGCTGCGGTGGCTGCTGCTGCGGCTGCTGCTGCGGTGGCTGCTGCGGCGGCGGCTGCTGCGGCGGCGGCTGCTGCGGTGGCTGCTGCGGCGGCTGCTGCTGCTGCTGCGGCGACCGTTCGATGATCCGTGGCTGGTCGCCAGGATCTTCACGATCGGACTCGTGGCCCCCGCTCTGACCGTCGCGGGCCATCCGGAACAGCGCATCCAATGTCCCCGGTGGCTGCCCGTCAGAATCCTCACGCTCCAGCTCCGCACTGCGGCTTCCGCCGTCACGGGCAACGCTGAACAGCGCGTCAAGCGCCGGTGGCGGATCCTGCACGCTCCCGGCTTGTCCGCGCTGCGTGCCGTCACTCTGCTCGCCCATGCGCGCGCACCCCCTGGGACCGCGCCTACGGCCACGACCTCGGCCCCAGTAAAAAGGTGACCACAATCCGATAGGGCATTTCAACCGACCTGCCCGATTTTCTGGGACGCTATGTAACGAGGTTGCTGCTCGTGGCCGCCACGCAGCGGATACTTGGAGCTGTCTGCGCGGCGGAGGCGATCGGATGCTGCCCAACGGGGCCCGGGTCGGGAGGTACGTGGTCGACGCAAAGGTCGGCGCGCACGGCGGCGTTGAGGTCTATCGCGGCCATGATCCACAGCTCGGCCGTGCTGTCGCGGTCAAACTGATGCCAGGGACTAGCGAAAGGTTCCACCGGGAGGCGCGGGCGACGGCATTGCTCAACCATCCGCACATCGTCGCCACGCTCGACGTGTTTGATCACAACGGCCGGCTTTGCATCGTCAGGGCCGTGACGGTGACCGTTGTGAGCTGCCTGACCGGCCTGGCCAGTGCGGCGAGTGCGTTCGTCAAGTAACAGACCGGGCCCGCCCGTTGGGGACGGCGTGCTGTCGTCACCCCAGTCGATCGTGGCCGTGAAGTCGGCGGCGGTCAACCCGTGTCGGCTGGGGCTTGGCCTTGGCGCATCCGTTTCGCGCGGAAGGACCGCAGTTCTCGCGCCGTCGGTGGGTCGGCTCCAGGGCGCGTGCAGGTCAGCGCTGCGGCGGCCAGGGCCTGATCAACGATTCGGTGCTGTGCCCGCTGGTCGGTCGTCAGCCGCTCCGCCAGCGTTTGCGGTGAAAGCAGCCCTTCGTCGGCCAGCCCGGCAAGCAGGGCAGCCATGAATGCATCACCGGCGCCAACCGTGTCCACCACGGCAACGGGGACGGCCGGGATAGAAAAGTATGAGCCTCGGGTCGCCACGACTGCGCCCTGCGGTCCTCTCGTTACGATCAGTAGCTGGGTGGCGTGGGTGTCGGCGCTGAGCAGCCGCGTGGCCAATTGCTCGGCGGTGGTGTCGGGAAAGAGGAAGGCGAGGTCTTCATCGCTCATCTTCACGACATGGGCGCCGGCTGCGACCCGCTCGACTTTCGCCGCAGCCTGGCGCCGGTCGGGCGTCACAGAAGGCCGGACGTTCGGGTCGTAGCTTGTGACCACGTCGCCGCGGCGGGATACCGATTCCACAAACCGGAGCACCTGCTGGCCACCGGGCGCAAGCATTACGCCGAGCGAGCCGACATGCAGCGCAGCGCTGTCCTGCACGAGCCGCAGATCATGCACATCCCAGTTAAGCTCGAACTGGTATGTAGCCGCGCCCTGCAGGTCGAGCCGTGCGAGCGCGCGGCTCGTGGCTACGGTTGTGGGTCCCGCGAGGATGACCTGGACGCCATTTCGCTCCAGATGTGCGCGTATGAGCGCGCCGTGAGGGTCGGCGCCAATCTGCGTTACCAAGCCCGTGCGCTGCCCAAGCCGGCTGAGCGCGACAGCGACATTGGCGGGACTACCACCTGGGTGGACGGTGAGGTCATCGCAACCGCTCCTGGCGACCACGTCAACCAGCGACTCACCAACGACAGTGATCACGTCGGGTCACCGAGGCCGGTTCATCCCGAGCCTGCTCGCCCAAGCAGCGCCGAGGCGAGTGAGCTGTCGACGATCAGGCTGTTCGCGTAGCCACCGGCGAGCACGGCCCGGACCGCGTCGGCCTTTGCCGTACCGCCAGCCACCGCGACGACTTCATCAATCGCGCGCAGTTGGTGGCCGCTGATTGATATGCAGCGCTGCGTGAATTCGGTCGCCACCTGTGCGCCGTCGGAGTCCAGGAGCACCGCGCATACCTCCGCCACCACCCCCTTCCGCCTGAGCGCCACCCGCTGGCGTTCCGGCAAGGAGTCGTAAAGCTGCGATCTCGGCGGAGCCCATGAGCCAACCGCGACCACTGCCTTGGTGACGGTGCCGAACAGCCGGTAGGCCTCACTGACCTCCGGCTGCTCACGCAGGGACGCCGCGGTCTTGGCGTCGGGCAGCACCTGCGGAGCGTACATGGAGAAGCACGCGCCGCCGGACCGCGCTGAGATCTGCCTGACCAGCTCCACGCTGTTCTCGCTCATGTTAACCCCCATGAGTGCCCCGGTGAGCTGAACCACCGGGCACGGTGCGAGACCTTCTATCTCTTCTGCCATCACGGTGAGCGTGCGGCCATAGCCCACACCCACCACGTCGTCGGCAGTGACGATCTCCCTGAGCAGGGCTGCGGCGGCGTGCGCCAGTTGATGCCGCATCTGCGCTTCCGGTTCCCCTGGTGTGTCCACGACGATCGCGTGCCGGAGCCCGAACCCCTGCTGCAGCCCTTGCGCCAACGATGCGTCAAGCCCGGCAGGCAGCCGGATTTCGATCCGCACGATGCCGGCCGCCCGCGCGTCGTCGAGGATCCGCGCCACCTTGAATCGGCTTAAGCCGAACTCATCGGCGATCTCGCTCTTGGAGCGGCCGTCGATGAAGAAGCGGCGGGCGATGCTTGCAGCACGAACCAGCTCGGCCGGCGCGACGCCAGCGAAACGCCCGCGAGGCTCAGCCGCCACAATCTCCGCCTCTCAGGTCACGAACCGGCAAATAAGCACGGATCGGCAAATAAGTCTCCCGCAGACCCTTGACGCCGGAGACGGCGTGCGGTCCACTAATGTTGCTCTTACGAGCATAATAGCGCTCGCATGAGCGCGCTCAAGAGGAGGTTGCCGTGTACGGCCGATGGATTGGGCGTAGGAGATGGCTGATGGCCTCGGCAGCGGCCGCCGTGACGGTGGCTGGCCTGGCCGCCTGCTCCTCGTCCAGCAACAGCCCGACCCAGGCGACGGGGAAGCAAACCATCACTGTCGCGGTCGTGAACAACCCTCAGATGATCGACATCCAGAAGCTGACCCCCAAGGGGTTTGAGGCCTCGCACCCGAATATCAAGGTCAAGTACGTGACCCTGGACGAGAACACGCTGCGCGACCAGGTCACCAAGGACGTCGCCGCAAGCGGCGGTCAGTTCGACGTCGTCATGATCGGACCGTACGAGACTCCGATCTGGGCGAAGAACCATTGGATTGACGATCTCACGCCGTACGCATCGAAGGACACGGCGTATAACGTCAGCGATCTCATCAAGCCGATCAAGGACAGCCTGAGCGTCAACGGCCACTTGTACGCGTCGCCGTTCTACGGTGAGTCGTCATTCCTTATGTACCGCAAGGACCTGCTGGCAAAGGCCGGCATGACCATGCCCGCGCATCCAACGTGGGACCAGGTCGCAGCCATCGCGAAGAAGCTCAAGAACCCGGCCAAGGGCATGGCTGGGATCTGCCTGCGCGGTAAGACCGGGTGGGGCGAGAACCTCGCGCCGCTTGACACGGTGGTCAACACCATGGGTGGCCAGTGGTTTGACATGAACTGGAACGCGCACCTGACTAGCCCAGCGTTCGAGAAGGCCACCAACTTCTACGTCAACCTCATCAAAGCCGCAGGCGAGCCTGGCGCGGGGAACTTCAGCTTCAACGAGTGCGCCAACGCCATGGAGCAGCAGAAGGCCGCAATGTGGTACGACGCGACCGTGGGCGCCTCTGTTATCGACGACCCCAAGCAAAGCCCGATCGCTGGCAAGCTTGGCTTCGCGCCCGCGCCAACCGATATGACGCCGAGCTCGGGCTGGCTGTGGACCTGGGCATTGTCGATCGAGTCGGCCTCCAAGCACAAGGCCGCAGCGTGGACCTACATAAGCTGGGCGACGTCGAAGCAGTACATCGACTACGCGGGCCAACAGCTTGGCTGGGCGAGGGTGCCGCCTGGTAGCCGCTACTCGACCTATTCGAATCCCAATTACCAGAAGGCGGCCCGCGATTTCGCCACGGCTACCCTCAATGAAATCAACAGCGTCAACGTCAGCCATCCCGGCGTCAACCCGCAACCGTATGCGGGTGTGCAGTACGTCAGCGTCCCCGAGTTCGAGGATCTTGGCACCAAGGTCTCCCAGGAGATCACGGCGGCCATCGCCGGGCAGGAAACCGTGGCGCAGGCGCTGAGCAAGGCACAGGGCTACGCCCTACCGGTCGGGCAGAGCCACAAGTGAGCCGACCCGGTGATCGAAACGACGTCGCATCCAGCAGGCGTTGAGAGGAAGCTATGGCAGTCATTGCCGAAGGTGCTGGTCCGGCCGCAGCATTGGCACGGGCACGAAGCCGGCAGCGCAACAGAATTCGACGGCTGCCCCTGCTGCCAGCGCTGCTGTTCACGATCGTGGTCACGCAGATCCCGTTCGTGCTGACCATCTATTACAGCCTGCAGTCCTACAACTTTAACTACCCGCTCCTCCGCCACTTCGCGGGGCTACACAACTATACCCTCATCTTCTCGGACGCGATCTTCCGCACCGCGCTGGTCAACACGGTGGTTCTGACCCTGGTTCCGGTGCTGGCATCGCTGCTGCTCGGCCTCGGCATCGCGCTGCTGCTCGACCGCAAGGTCT
>Ga0137380_10003525_pt1 | contig 13601 bp, 8 predicted proteins | sample SagtaG_17_FD_104809 | JGI IMG/M metagenome (GOLD analysis project Ga0137380, IMG submission 104809) | Vadose zone soil microbial communities from Sagehorn Ranch, Mendocino, California, USA - Sage2_L_100_16 metaG | ecosystem: Environmental > Terrestrial > Soil > Vadose zone | place: USA... | reverse complement strand
GACCTCCTCGAGAAATTCGTCGCCGCCAACCGCGGGTCGCAACTTGAGGGCGAGGCGCGCGAGGCGTTGATGCGAGAGTACGCGTTGAAGGGCGAGCAGGCGCTCAGGGAGGGAAACCCTCAACTTGCTACGCAGGTCTTCAAGGCCGTCTTTCGAGCCGCGCCTAACCCGATAACCGACGCGATTTTCAGCCAATATATTTTCACCTTGCCGATCGCGATGAACTCGTTCGGTTATCGCGGTGAGTCGGTCGAGCTGATGCGCTCATTCGAGCCGCGTTTTGAAAACGAACCGAATCGACTGGTCGAGATCGGCTTCTTCTACGTTCAGATTGAAGCGCCGTTTGAAGCGGTGCGCGTGCTCGAACACGCCGTCCAGTTGGCGCCGCAGGATCACCGGGCTCACAACAGCCTGGGAACCGCGTACCTGATCAGCTTGAGGCTTGACGATGCAACCGCCGAGTTTCAGCGCGCTCTCGAGCTTGACCCGCGAGACGAATTCGCAAATCTGAATCTCGGTAATCTGTCTCGGGCGATGGGCGACTATCAGCGTGCGATCGGTTACTATCGGAGGCAGATCTCGCTAAAGGCCGACGACGCGGAAGCACGCGGGGGATTGGCGATTGCGCTGCTGGCAGTTGGGCGCGATGAAGACGCGGCGCCCGCAATCAAACGCGCGCAAGAGCTGGCGCCCGCCGATTATCACTTTCTGACTCAACTTTCTTTCTTCTACGTGATTCGCAAGAAAGCCGCGCTCGCCCGGCCTTTGATCGAGCAGGCGGCGCGCATCGAGCCGCGCTACGCGTGGGCGTACATCGCCAAGGCTGAAGTCGATGCGCTTGAAGGAAAGCTGGGTGATGCGTTGGCAACATTGATCAGCGCACAAGGTCAGGCAGGGTTCGCAACGCTCACCTTTGAACTTGCAAAAGCGCTGATGTCCGTGGACGGCTATGATCAGGCGAACGAAACAATGGCCAAAGCATTTACCGTGAATGACGACGGCGAGTTCGAAACGATTCTGGGTGGCGCGATCAAAGCTCGGTCGCCGAGATTGGATTTGTTGCTCGAACGCGAAAGACAAGCAGCGCTGTTCTTGAGCTACGATCCGACGACGTCGCTTCAATACAGACTGATCGAGGCCATTGCGAAGATCAATCATTATTCCAAAGTTGCGCTGGCTTCGAGAAAACCGCCGCAGGCCGGGACCCGACGGAGCATGCAGACCGCCGAGCCGAAGCCTGGCACCCGGCCCCGCAGGGTCGGCGGTGAGCCATCGTTGACCGGCGAGCTTTCTGCGGGTCGGGATTCGAACCTGCGCGGTATGACCGAGCTGCTTCGAGCGATCACCACATTCACCACGCTGGATGATGGCCGCCAGGCGTTTCGGATGGTATGGGCGGCGCGCAAGCTCACCGAAGCCGACCTCGCGTTGGATGCGGCTGAACAACTGGCGCGTCAGGCGATCGCGATGGCAGACGCCGCAACCGAGCCTGCGGGTTCAATGCGCGACGCGCCGATGCTCGACCGCGTGGGCCGACGCGCGGCGCTTCTTGGCCGCGCTTATGACGCGCTCGGTTGGACTATGCTTAAGAAAGGGAATCTCCGCGGCGCGCTCGATAATTTGATCAAGGCGATCGATTCCTATCCGGATGGTCACGAGCGCAAGACCGCGATGTGGCACCTGGCGGTTGCGACTCAAGAAGCGGGCGACGAGCGGCGCGCGCTCGATCTTTACATCGCGAGTTACGATGCCGAGTCGCCAACTGCCTCGGTACGGCGGGCTCAGGTTGAAGCGCTGTACAAAAAGCTCAATGGCTCGCTCGCTGGTCTCGACCAGACACTCAAGCAGTCGCAAACGCGCGACTACGACAGACCGACGCAGTTGTCAGCATGCCCACCGTATTCACACACGCAGCAGTTGGTTTCGTTGCGGCCAAGTTTGCGAGTGAGGCCACCACTCCAAATACGCGAATCGCGCTCGCATGCATGGCGCTCTCGGCGTTGCCCGACGCCGACGCGCTGTTCACCGGGGTGATTCCCTACAATCATCCGTTCGGTCATCGAGGTTTCACGCACTCGATCTTTTTCGCGGTCGTTATTGGAGCGCTCGCGGCGTTTTCGATTTCGAGATTTGGTTGGGCAGGCGATCGCTCCAGCTGGTCCCTTGCCCTGTTGTTCATCGCAGTCATCGCGCTTCATGGCTTCTTCGATGCGATGACCGACGGCGGTCTGGGGGTCGCGTTCTTCGCGCCGTTCAGCAATAGTCGCTACTTCCTGCCCTGGAGGCCGATCCCCGTGGCGCCGCTGTCCTTCGAGGGTTTACTGACTCAGCGCGGGATGCGAGTAATACGTTACGAACTCGCGCTGTTTTGGTTCTTCGCATTAGCAGCCTTTGTTTGGGATAGACAAACAACATGGCGAATGATTCTTTCGGGCGCGTCCGGAGTGATTGGACTAACAGTGTGGGCGTTTGCGTTGAAGGGTGGATAGCGAAGTGACTCCGACTCTACCTTTCGTGTGCCGACGCGAATCTCGAACGTGGTATAATGCGGCCAGGTTTGAGACTGTTCTCACGGCCTTCCGCAGGAGGAGTAACATGAATAGCAGAAGAATCTTCGCCTTTGCACCAATCGTCGTTGTGATCGGCTGGTGTGCGGTCTGCGCAGCCGCGCAAGACAACTCTCAAACCGAACCGCCGAAAATAATTCGCAAGGCTGGCGGCGTGCTTCAAGGCTCGGCGGTCACGCGCGTCGAACCGGTTTATCCTCCTCTCGCAAAGGCTGCGCGCGTGTCCGGCGCAGTCGTCGTCGAAGTTACCGTCGATGAAAAGGGAGACGTTATCACTGCGCAGGCGATCAGCGGGCATCCGCTTCTGAAAGACTCGGCGGTTGCAGCCGCGAGAGGTTGGAAGTTCGCCCCCACGGAACTAAGCGGAGTCCCGGTGAAGGTCATCGGTACAGTGACATTCAATTTCTCGGTTCCGCAAGAGCCTCGATCCGGCAGTGCAACCGACAATGACATCGAAAAGGCAAAACAAGCGGTCAAGGCCAACGCTTACTCGCCTGAAGCGCACTTCAAGCTGGCCGAAGCTTACGTTTATGAAGGTATGTATGAGGAGGCGGTCGAATCGTACAAACGCGCGATTGAGTTGAAACCCACTTACAAAGAAGCCTATGCCCGGCTCGCTTTCGCATACAGGAATCAGAATAAGCGCAACGAGGAGGTCGACACTTACAAGCAGGCGATCGCGGCAATGCCCAAGGATGTCGATTTGCTGAACGCGACCGCGCGGGCTCTAACCGACACCGAACAGTTTGCTGAAGCAATCGACGTTCAGAAGCGAGTCACACAAATAAATCCTGCCGATTCTATAGCATTCAACACACTCGGATCTTATCAGCTACGCGCGAATCGTCTTCAGGATGCCCTGGCCTCATTTCAAGAATCGGTTAGGCTTAACCCCAAGAACGCAATTGCCTATCACAACGTTGGTTGGACTTATGTGCGGATGGGCCGATGGGAGGATGCTATTGCGGCATACACGCAGCTCACGAGCGCCGTCCCCGATTATAACCAAATGTATCGCGTGTACAACGAGATGGGCAACGCTATTCTCCGGTCGCGCGGCGCTAATGAAGCGCTGGTGGAGTTTAACCGCGCGCTCGAGATGAATCCGCGATACGCGCCGACGCATTACAACATTGGAATTGCTCATCATATCATCGGGCGCTATCAGGAGGCCGCCGATTCATTCAACAAAGCAATCGAGCTGCAGCCGCGCAATTCTGCCTATCACATCAATCTAGGGGATGTGTATCAGCACCTCGGCAGAACGGAGGACGCAGCAAAGGAATTTCGAGAAGCGATCAAGATCAGCCCGGAGATCCCCCAGGGCTACATTGAGCTTGCCACGTTGTTGTTCTTGCAAAACAAGTCGGATGAAGTCGACAGCCTGGTTCGCAAGGCCTCGGAATATATGCCCAAGAACGTTAACGGCTACTCGGCGGTGTCGTCGTTGCTTCAACATCAGGGTCACCCGAATGAAGCTGAGGCAGCTCTGCGAAAGCTCCTGACTATCGATCCCAACAACGCCCTCGCCTTGAACAATCTTGGTTATGCGATGGTCGAGCGCAACGAGAAGCTGGAAGAAGCCCTCGCGATGATTCAGCGCGCGGTAAAAGCCGAGCCGAAGAACGCAGCTTATCTCGACAGTCTGGGCTGGGCCTATTTCAAACTGGACAAGCTTGAAGAAGCTGAGCGTAATCTTACCGAAGCCGCGCAGTTCGGCGCCTCGCCGGTCATCCTGGATCATCTCGGCGACGTGTTCCAGAAACGCGGAAAGAGCGCCCAGGCACGCGACGTGTGGCAGAAAGCGTTGATGCTTCGAGCCGGCAGCCAACTGTCCGCAACAATCAAGGCCAAGCTCGATGCGTTAAGTATCAAGTAAGCTGGCGCACAATCCGGGCGAACCCGTCAAATCAGTCTCATCCGTGGTCTAATTCTAGTAACTCACAAATGAAGACAACTGCAGACGTGGTGATCATCGGAGGCGGGTGCATGGGCGCGAGCGCCGCCTATCATCTAGCTCGCCGCGGCATCACCGACGTCGTGCTCCTTGAACGCGAGTCGATGCTGGGAATGGGGTCAACGGGTCGCAACGCGGGCGGCGTCAGGCATCAGTTCTCAAACGAGTCTAACGTTAAGCTCTCGATCGAGTCGATTCGCTTGTTTGAACGCTTCGCGGAAGAAGTCGGTTACGAAATCGACTTTCATCAAGACGGCTACCTTTTTCTTCTGTCAAGCGAGCGAGATCTCGACACGTTTCAACGCAACGCCGAGATGCAACGTCGGCTGGGCGTAGAGGTCGAGTCGATTTCGCCTGTGGAAGCGGGCCGGCTCGCGCCGGGACTTGAAACCGACGGCGTGATCGCAGCGACCTTCTGCGCGCGCGACGGGATAACCGATCCGAACGGCGTGACCATGGGGTTCGCTAAAGCGGCTCAGGCAGCCGGTGCCAAAATCTATCGTGACACGGAAGTGTCCGGCATCACTGTCGAAGCGGATCGCGTCGCTGCCGTCGAAACGACGCGAGGCGCGATAGCAACTCGCACGGTTGTCAACGCTGCGGGGCCTTACGCACGAGACATCGGCAAGATGGTTGGACTCGACGTGCCTGTGCGTCCTTTTCGCCGACACATCTTCATCACGAAACCGCTTGCGTCAGACCGGCGCGTACCAGCCTCTCGGATTATGGTTATAGACTTTGAAACTACGTTTTATTTTCATCGCGAGGGCGCAGGAATCCTATTCGGCATGTCTGACCCCGATGAGCCTTCGAGTTACGACACGAGCGTAAGCTGGCAGTTTCTGGAGAAGGTAACGCCGGTCGCAGTGAGGCGACTGCCGGCTCTGGCGGACGCAGCAATCGCGCATGCGTGGGCGGGGCTGTACGAGATGACGCCCGACGCCATGCCGATCATCGGTCCGGCTGACGAAGTGGAAGGGTTCTTTCTGATCGCGGGATTCAGCGGGCATGGATTTCAACATTCGCCGGCAGCAGGACGCATATTGGCCGATATGATCACAGGCCGCGTATCAGAGGGCATCGACGTGTCCCCATTTTCACTTGGTCGCTTCTCTCATCCAGTAACCGAAGTAGAATCGAACGTCGTTTGAATGCTAATCATTCGGCAGTCGCTGACTTGCCTTCTTTCTTTCGCTTCTCGATCGGGATGTAGTCGCGCTCGCCGCAGCCCAAATAGACCTGACGCGGGCGCGCGATCTTCTGCTCCGAATCCAGCAGCATCTCCTCCCATTGCGCCAGCCAGCCTGACGTACGCGGAATCGCAAACAGCACCGGGAACATATCAACCGGGAAACTCATCGCTTGGTAGATGATCCCCGAATAGAAGTCGACGTTCGGATAGAGCTTGCGAGAAACGAAGTAGTCATCCTCCAGCGCGATCCGCTCCAACTCGAGCGCGATGTCCAGCACCGGGTTCTTGCCGGTAACTTCAAACACCTCGTCGGCAATCTGCTTGATTATCTTCGCGCGAGGATCGTAGTTCTTGTAGACCCTGTGCCCGAATCCCATCAACTTCACTTCGCCGTCCTTCACTCGCTTGATATAGGCCGGCACCCGGTCCTTGGATCCGATCTCGTTCAACATGCGAAGCACCGCCTCGTTGGCGCCGCCGTGCAGAGGCCCGTACAGCGCCGCCGCGGCGCCCGCGACCGCAGAGTACGGATCGACGTGTGAGCTGCCGATGCTGCGCATCGCGTTTGTGCCGCAATTCTGTTCGTGATCGGCGTGTAAGATGAACAACACGTCGAGCGCGTGTTCCAGCACGCGGTTTGGTTTGTACTTCACTTCGGTCATCTTGAACATCATGTTCAAGAAGTTTCCGGGATAGCTCAGATCGTTGTCGGGATAGTCATAAGCCATCCCAACGCTGTGCCGATACGCGAATGCCGCGAGCGTCGGCATCTTTGCGATGAGCCGATGGATTTGATGCTTGCGCGACTCCGCGTTGAAGATGTCCTTCGCGTCTTTGTAGAAAGTCGATAGCGCTCCGACTGTCCCGATCAGCATCCCCATCGGATGCGCATCGTAATGGAAGCCGTCCATGAACTTCTTGATCTGTTCGTGGATGAACGTGTGGTGAGTAATGTTCCACGACCAGTCCCTCAACTGCTCCGCCGTGGGCAACTCGCCATGTAGTAGGAGGTAGGCCACTTCCAGATACGTGCTGTGCTCGGCGAGCTGCTCGATCGGATAGCCGCGATATTGAAGGATGCCCTTGTCCCCGTCAATGAACGTGATCCGGCTCTTGCATGAAGCGGTGTTCATGAAAGCAGGGTCATACGCCATCAATCCGAAGTCTTCATCCGAGACCTTGATCTTCCGAAGGTCCATCGCCCGAATCACGCCGTCTTCGATCGGGAACTCATACTGCTTGCCTGTTCGATTGTCGGTGACCGTCAACGTATTCGCGCTCATACTTCCTCCTCTGAATGGGACACAAGATGGCATCTTGAGCCTCGACCATCTTCTATGCAAGCACTGTTCGACACGCAGCCCGAACATAGCGGGCATAACGCGGCGTCCACATCTTTGCTTCGACTACCCGCTCGATGCATAACCGCCTCCATCCAGGCTGAACATAGCACGTCGGGACGAGGGGCGAAACCTAATGGCCGCGAACGTCAAAGGCTCCCATTCGCATCGCTCGAATTATTGCAGGGTTCCAGACCTTCCAGCACGCTCGCGACCAATGAAGATTGTCTATGTTGTCCGAGCTACTTCTCTAGCACAGTCGTCACATCTTGATGTGATGTGATTGCGGTCACAACGGCAAGTGGTTAGACTGGCGCAATCACAGGCGACTTGTGTCGAGCTTAAGTAATGTAAGAAGCAGGACGTTCGCGCCGTTGGCAATGTCTTCGGGTCGCGAGAACTCCTTCGGCGAATGGCTGATTCCCCCGACGCTTGGGATGAAGATCATTCCGATCGGCGCGATCGGTGCGAGCTCCTGCGCGTCGTGGCCCGCCCCGCTCGGCATGAACTTCGTCGTCAATCCGAGGCCCTTCGCAGTTTCGTCGATCAGCTTCCGTATTCGCTCGTCTGTCGGCGCCGGGACGCTCGAGTCCGTCTCGATGAACTCGAAGGTTGTGCCCGTTGACTTGCCGATCGCGGCCGCTTCGTCTCGAATCTTCTGATACATAATCCGCACCTTGGCCGCATCCAGATCTCGAAGCTCCAGGCCGAGGACCACTTTTCCCGGTATCACGTTGTACGCGCCTGGCCACGCCTGAAGCTTGCCAACAGTCCCGACCTGCCGCCCCGGAATGTTGGTCACGACGCGATTGACTGCGTCGATGAACTTCGCGGCGGCGAGCATCGCGTCGCGGCGCTGATTCATCGGCGTAGTTCCGGCGTGATTGGCGAACCCTTCGATCTTAACGTCCCAGTGTGTGATTCCGACGATGCCTTCGACGACGCCGATGTTGATCTTCTCGTTTTCGAGGATGCCGCCCTGCTCGATGTGCAGTTCCAGATATGCTTGAATGTCGCCGCGTTTGCGCCGAACGCTTGCGAGCTTGTCGGGATCGCCGCCGATGAACTTGATGCCTTCGCGAATGGTTTTGCCGCTGTTGCTCACGAAACCGAAATACTTCTCGTTGAACTCGCCGCCGATGGCGTGACTACCGATCGTCCCGCCTTCTTCGTTGGCAAAGATGATCACTTCAAGCGGATGCCGAGTAACAATCTTCCTTTCATTCAACGTCTGAGCGACTTCGATTGCGCTCATTGAGCCCACATCACCATCATAGTTGCCGCCTTCGGGAACCGAGTCGATGTGCGAGCCCATAACGAGAGGCTTCATCGTCGCGTCGCTTCCAGCGCGTCGCCCCACGAGATTTGCAGCCGCATCAATGCTCACTTCAAGTCCGGCGCTTCGCATCAAGCCCATCGCATAGTCGCGGGCTTGCCGGTCGGCTTCGCTGTACGCAACACGTGAGACGCCACCTTGCGGGTTCTTGCCAAACTGCGAAAGCGCCGTCAGGTGTTCGACAATTCGCTGCTCATTGATTCGCAAGGAGCTTTGCGCCTGCGCCCGCGGCAGCGCCGCCGCTGCTAGTGAGCAAAGCAAACTCTGATTGAATTCACGACGATTCATTAGGCCCATGTAGGGGCGGCCCTCCGTGGCCGCCCCTCGTTACACTGTCACGATTCGATCTGCGAGAAGGGGCGGCCACGGAGGGCCGCCCCTACATGCTACTTGAAAATCACGCGCAAAAACTTGCGGCTGCCGACTTGAATCAACGCCTCTTCACCTGGCGTTGACCCCACTTCGAGCTTCACATTCTCGACTCGCTCGCCGTTCAAGCGAACACCACCCTGCGCGACGAGTCTCTGTGCCTCGGATACTGACGGCACCAGACCTTCCGCAGCCAACAGCTTCACAAGCCTGATCCCTCCCGCCGCCTTCTCGATTGTTGGAATGTCCGATGGCGCCTGATGCTCGCGGAACATACGGTCGAATTCGTTGTTTGCCTCTTCTGCTTCAGCCTGCGAATGAAAGTCCGCGACGATCCGACGCGCCAGCTCGGCTTTCAAGTCACGAGGATGCTTCGCGCCTCTTGCAACCGCCTCGGTCAGGGCGGCAATCTCACTCAAAGACAAGTCAGTCAACAGTTCATAGTACCGCCACATCAACTCATCGCTGATCGACATCAGCTTGCCGAACATCTCGCGCGGCGATTCGGTGATGCCGACGTAGTTGTCCAGACTCTTCGACATCTTCTGCACGCCGTCCAGCCCTTCAAGCAGCGGCGTCGTCATTATGAGCTGCGGTTCTTTCACGCCGTAAGCTTGCTGGATCTGGCGAGCCATCAGCAGATTGAGTTTCTGATCCGTTCCACCAAGCTCGACGTCGGCTTCAAGCGCAACCGAGTCATAGCCCTGCGCAAGCGCGTACATCAGCTCGTGGATGCTGATCGGAGCATTTGAGTGAAAGCGCTTCTTGAAATCCTCGCGCTCTAGCAACTGCGCGACAGTTGCTTTTCCTGCAAGGCGAACGAAATCATCCGCGCCGAACTTCGAGAACCACTCGTTGTTGAATCTGATTTCGGTGCGGTCGCGATCGAGCAGCTTGAAGATCTGTTGCTTGTATGTCTCGGCGTTCGCGTCTATTTGTTCTCGTGTAAGCGCCGGTCTCGTAGCCGAACGCCCCGAAGGATCGCCGATCATTCCAGTGAAATCGCCGATCAAAAAGATGACCGTGTGCCCGAGTTGTTGAAAGTGCCGCATCTTGCGAATGAGCACGGTGTGACCGAGATGAATGTCAGGCGCGGTGGGATCAAACCCAGCCTTGACCCGCAGCGCCTTGCCGGTTTTCTGCGAGCGTTGAAGCTTCCCGCGCAGTTCCTCTTCGGGAATGCAGTCAACTGTGCCTTTTCTGAGCAGCGCGATTTCTTCGTCAATTGTCATCGTTGAGGTTTGAGCCTGTCTTTTCCCTCGCAACCATCGAAGCGGGCAACTGACTGCATGCCTTGTGGCTTCCTCTAGGGATTGAGCACGACTTCCTGGGCAGGGCCACGGAATAGTACATCTATACGGTTCAGCACGTCTCGCCCCAGAATACGTTCCTGGCCGACGAAGTCAGCCTGGAGCCGGCATCGATACTGCCGACCATCAACGTACGCCCAAACTGCGAACACAACAGTCGCCAGAGTCGTGCCTCCAACGCCACCCATCAATCCCGGAGTTCCGTGGCTCGGATCAAGAGCCAACTGCTGACAATCGGTCCAAGGAAGCGCGCTCGCGTCGGCGCCTGTATCCGGAATCACTCGGTCCATCATCAAGCCAGGAGAAGTCGCTTCTTTCCGAAACTCCACCTCGATCACGGGCATTGCTTCGCTTGTGTAGGTAGAGTCATACGAGAATGAAACGCGGCGCATTTGACTCGGCTCCTGCTCGCGCCCAACGCACGCAACAAAAGGATGCAGCCCCGATTCCTTTGCCTTGTGCAAAACGTCCACCGGGCTACTACCTGACGCAATGACCCGACCATTGGCGAACGCAATCCAGTGATTGCGATATCGGGCAAGTAGATGGTCCCGATTGGACCAGTACTCGGCTTCGTTCTTTTGCCAATCAGGATGAATACGTTGGGCGACGTCAGGCGGGAGAGAGTTGATCAAGCTGTTCATGGAGACCATCTTAGGTTTCCGTTGGTTGGCAGGTCAAGAACCGTGTCCCCGAAAGATGCTCCGGCCTACGAGGACTGCTTTTGATTCTGAATCACAGTGGTCATGTATTTGTAGAACTCAACCTTGTGTTCATCGGAAATTAGCGATTGACGCCCCTCAACCGCAAAGACCGTTTGAATGTGAATTTGGGTCTACGTGTTTGCCATTGTCTATCGATAGGAAACCCTACGCGGTCTCGTATCCGTCATCGCGCGCATGTGTCTATCGATAGGAAACCGCTACGCGGTTCGTGTTCAGGATCGCCCAGGTTTTCTATCGATAGGCGACCGCTACGCGGTCGAGCCCACTGCCACGCGGGAGGCGATTGCGGTGACCTGACTCCCAAACGAAAAACTGGCGCGTACTTTCAATATCCAGCTGGCACGCCTCCGGACCTCGGATCAGACGCTCCTAATCTCATTCCCGTCTTCAAATCGATCATCACTCCTTCGGCGTCGCCCATGTTTCCAGGCTTCTCGGCGAAGACATGCCCCTTCTTCTCAAGCGCCGCGCGTGTGTCGCGGTTTATTCCCAGTAGCTCGAACTGGATTCGATCAGGCATCCATTGATGATGAAACCTCGGAGCGTCGATTGCCTGCTGAATGTTCATCCCGAAGTCGATCACGTTAACGATGACTTGCAGAACCGTGTTTATGATCGTAGGACCGCCGGGGCTGCCGATCGCAAACCAGACCTTGCCATCTTTCAACACAATCGTCGGAGTCATAGCCGAAAGCGGGCGCTTGCGAGGAGCGATCGCGTTGTTCTCGCTCTGCAGCAAGCCGTACGCGTTCGGCACACCAGGCTTGGACGTAAAGTCGTCCATCTCGTTGTTCAAGAGGATGCCAGTGCCTCGTGCGACCGCGCCTGAGCCGTAGCCGCCGTTTAGCGTGTAGGTGTTCGTTACGACGTTGCCTTCTTCGTCGATCACGGTGAAGTGGGTCGTCTGCGTCGACTCGTATCCGGCCGGAGCGCCGGCGCGAATCTTAGAGCTCGGCGTCACGTGATTCTGATCGATGGTCTTCGCCAGATCGGCCGCGTATTTCTTCGAGATCAAACCTTCGACCGGGACCTTAACGAAATCGGCATCGCCCATGAACTCTGCTCGATCGGCGAATGCCCGTCGCTGCGATTCGACGAGCAGATGAATCGTGTCCGACGAGCCTGGCCCAAGCTCAGCGAGATTGTAGTGCTCGAGGATGTTCAACATCTCGACCAGCGCCGTGCCGCCTGAAGACGGCGGCGGCATCGTGACGATCTCGCAGCCGCGATACGTGCCCCTGAGCGGTTTACGAATTGTCGGCTCGTACTCTTTCAAGTCCTTGGCGGTGATCAACCCGCCGTTTGCTTTCATGTCTGCGACGATCATCTCGGCGGTCTTGCCTTCGTAGAACTCGCGCGGGCCTTTCTCTTTCAGCCGTGCGAGCGTTGCGGCCAATTCAGGCTGAACGAGCCGTTCCCCTTCTTCATAAAACTTGCCGTCGCGAAGGAAGATTCGCTTGCTGTCGGGAAACTGCGACAGAAATTTTTCGGCGTTCTGAAGTCCGCGAGTGAGATGGTAGTTAACCGTGAAGCCTTCGGCCGCGAGCTTGCGCGCAGGCTCGATCACATCTGCCCATTTCAATTTGCCGTGACGTTCAAGCGCGAGCGAAAGCCCTGCAACGCTTCCCGGCACACCGACGGCTTTGTAACCGATGGTCGAAGCGCCTTTGATGACGTTGCCGTCTTTGTCGAGATACATATCGCGCGAAGCAGCCAGCGGGGCGCGTTCGCGGTAGTCGATGATCTCGGTTTCGCCGGTCGCGCGGCGAATCATCATGAATCCGCCGCCACCGATGTTGCCCGCAGAAGGCCACGTTACCGCAAGCGCCAATCCGACTGCCACTGCGGCGTCGATTGCGTTGCCGCCGCGTTGCATGATCTCGACGCCGACGCGAGAGGCGATCTCGCTGGTTGATGCGACCATCCCGTGTCGCGCGCAAGCCGGCTCGCGCGAGGCCGCGCGCGGAGCAATCGGCATCGACGCGCACAGCAAAACCAGGACTATGATCACGCGAGCTGTTCTTTTCATTATCTCCTCCGCAGTCTATGCGAGATTGAAACCACTGCCCTGAAGTTGGGTGTTAATGGAAAAAGCCACCACGATACTGTCTAGGCGGTTGCTCACAAGCTAGTACTCTTAATCCTACAACTAACCTAGTCTATCTAAACGTTCCCGCATACCAAACGATCAACTGCTTTCCAACGAGCAGCGCTATTATGGCAGCCGGACCAAGAAACACCCCAAACGGAATTTGCATTTTCATACTACCACCGCGGACCAAGATCAGCATCACGCCAACCAGCGATCCAAGCAGCGAACCAATGAAAATCGTCAGCAACGTAAGTTGCCATCCCAGAAACGCGCCCACCATCAACATCATTTTCACGTCGCCCAAGCCCATTCCCTCGACGTGTCTCAAGCGATAGTACACTTCACGAACGAGCCAGAGCGCGCCTCCACCGGCCAATGCGCCCAACGCTGAAGCGAACAACGACACCGCCCAGTCGGGCGCGCCTCCCAGCCCGAACCATCGCGGTGTGTGAGATAGAACCCATGGATCGGGAGCCAACGCCCGCAACACCAGCAGCACCAACAGGCCGGGATAAGTGATCTTATTCGGCAGAAGCTTATGCCGCAGGTCGATGAACACCAGCGGCACGATCAGTGAAACGAAGACGATATCGGCGATGAGCGGCAGCCACTTTCCGATAACGATCTGATCGCGATGGATTATGAACAGGAAAAGGTAAAGCCAAGCAACGAGTAATTCGACCGTCGGATAGATCGGCGATATTCGCGCGCCG
>Ga0137380_10003523_pt1 | contig 13604 bp, 17 predicted proteins | sample SagtaG_17_FD_104809 | JGI IMG/M metagenome (GOLD analysis project Ga0137380, IMG submission 104809) | Vadose zone soil microbial communities from Sagehorn Ranch, Mendocino, California, USA - Sage2_L_100_16 metaG | ecosystem: Environmental > Terrestrial > Soil > Vadose zone | place: USA... | reverse complement strand
CGAGATTCCGGACCCGGAAATCAGGATCAATCAGTATCCGCATGAGCTGAGTGGTGGAACCAAGCAACGTGTAGCGATTGCAAGGGCCCTTGCGGGGGACCCAACACTAATCCTAGCGGATGAGCCGACAACCGCGCTGGATGTAACGATCCAGGCTCAAATCCTCGACCTTCTCAAGGAGCTGAAGAACAGGTTGAATGTGGCGATGGTTCTCATTACTCACGACATGGGCATAGTGGCCGAGATCTGTGACAGGGTCACTGTCCTATACGCAGGACAAGTGTGCGAATCTGGAACTGTCGAACAAGTATTCGAGAAACCGAAGCATCCCTACACCCAAGCTTTACTGACCTCCGTTCCGAACCTTGCCCTCAGAAAGGAAAAACTGTCGGTCATTCCAGGAAACGTTCCCAACCTAATCGAGCCACCATCAGGGTGTAGGTTCAATCCTCGGTGCCCCTACGCCCAGCAAATCTGTGTCGACAAGGTGCCCGAGCTCGAACCGATAGGGGAAGGAAGGCTTGTCCACTGTCATAGATGGAAAGAGCTTGAGTTGAAATCCCCGGTTGCGAGTTGACCCTAACGGCCGAAACGATACTCGAAGTTAGAGAGCTTACGAAGCATTTTCCGGTTTACGAGAAGGGAGTGATACTGAGACGGAAACTCGGAGATGTCCACGCAGTCGACCAAGTCTCGTTCGACATCAAGAAGAATGAAACCTTTGGCCTAGTCGGAGAGAGTGGCTGCGGGAAAACCACGATTGCGAAATGCATGCTCTACTTAGAGCCTCCAACATCAGGAAAAATACTCTTTAACGAAAAAAACATCACAGAGATTTTCAAGAAGGCAAGGAAAGATCAGGTTCTCGCTCTTAGACGTCAGATGCAGTACATCTTCCAGAACCCTTACTCGTCTCTTGACCCGAGAATGACGGTTGCGGACATCATCATGGAACCCTTGGAAGTACACAAGCACATTCCACGTAACCAATGGCAGGACAGAATGTACGAACTCCTGAGGATGGTAGGATTGGAAGACTACCACGCGGAAAGATATCCGCACGAGTTCAGTGGGGGCCAGAGGCAGCGAGTCTGCATAGCGCGAGCGCTGGCGGTCGACCCACAATTTATTGCAGCGGATGAGCCAGTCGCGTCTCTCGATGTCTCTGTTCGGGCACAGATTCTGAACCTGCTTCAGGAGCTTCAGCAAAAACTCGGCATAACGTACCTCTACATTTCACACGACCTAAGTACCGTCAGACACATCTGTCACAGAGTGGCGGTCATGTATCTCGGAAAGATAGTTGAGATCGCGGAGACTGACGAGCTCTTCGAAAACCCGCTACATCCATATACTGTTGCCCTTCTGTCCGCGATTCCGGTACCAGACCCGAAGAAGAAGAGACACAGAATTATTCTGCCCGGTGAAGTCCCCAGCCCTGTCAATCCGCCCCCTGCTTGTAGGTTTCATCCCCGCTGTCCAAGGCGCATCGATATTTGCTCGAAGGTAGAGCCACCTCTGTTGGAAGCTCGACCGGGCCACTGGCTGGCCTGCCACAATCCATGGCCTTCCAAGAGCCCCGCTTCCTAGTCTGTTTGAGAGGCCTAATCCCTCATTCCTTTCCGCCTCGGTCAATCAAAGGAACCGTCCGCACCATCAGTCAATGTCCAAGGTGCCCTTTTCAATTACAAACATCGACTTGAGGGGTCGGCTGGAATTGCACCCGCTTGTCATGAAAAATAGAAGATAATCCACAGGCTTGAATCGAAGTTCGAACAGCGAGGTTCGTCCTTCTTTTCCGGGAAATCCACGCGTCTCAAGCGCCTCTGCCAGCTCAGGACTTCTCCTGGTCGCGATTAGCAGAGGAGGAATCAATATCGGAATATGGTTCCGGACCTGCTTCAACAGGTTTCCCTAGTCCATCTCCAGACCCCTTGACTGCCGCGCATCCACTATCTGCGCGTCCACCGCCATCGTGGGCACAAGCCTCACAGCGGTTGTGAAGGTGAACGATAATGGCGTTGGATATCCAAGCCCGCATCGTTCTCCGCGGGGAACGTCATCTTCTACTCGGTCTGCGGGATCGAAACCAACTATGGTCTTCCTCGGGAGAGCGCCAGCGACCTAGAGGTGCAAGGGTCGGCTGCCCGTTCATGGCTTTCGCTGGTCTTGGTCGGTAGAAAAAAGGAGGTTTCTGGAGTGTCCGATGCTGTGGGTCTAGAACCGTCCGAATTTTTCGGGCAGGTTGTAGGATATGAGGGTCTCGCTGGCTGTGATTCCGTTGATGCTGCTTATTTTCTCAACGGACTTTTCCAGAAGATCCTCTGAGCTGTCAGCCCGGAAGGCCGCGAGGATGTCGAACGCTCCAGGTATTACGTGTGCCTCTGCAAAGTTCGGGATAGTCTTGAGTTTCCGCAGAATCGCGTCGAAGCTGCCTCTGACCTTCAAGAGAGCGAATGCCAGCGCGCTATCGTTGTCTCCTCGGTTGGAGCTGTTGATGATGCTCTCGAAGGATATCGTTGTCTGAGTGTTTGTGATACTGGGAATGCTCCTAATCTTCTCCATGGTCGTGAATGCCTTGGTGGGCTCGTTGGTTCGTAGCTTGATCACAAGATCGAATCTGCCCGTTACGGGCGTGCAGGATTCGACGTTGGGAAGGCGCTGGATCTGGGATATGATGTGTGCACGTTCTCCTTTGCATTTGGCGAATATGTAACCTGTCTGATCATTTCTTGCCATTTTTTTTCTACCGTAAGACCCAATTGATAACAGGCTTATTTCACTGAAAGCGTACCCGTGGCGCCTATCACCGGTAGCGCCGAGAACCGGTCACGCTTTTCGGCGTTGCCCCTTCCCGGAAACAGTCGGTTCACAATTGGTTTGATTCCTGAAGACTCCTCCGTTTCCGAAAAAAGAAGCATGCTTTTCTCGACCCCCAGGGGGGTCTGTTTTCCCCGCGCTCCGCCCTTCGTGGCCCGAAACCCTCTCGGACTCGAAATCGCCCATTATCAGCCCTGTTTTCGAATCTGGCGCCTCGTCGCTAAAATGCATAGCAAACCCTTCTTGACGACTCGTTAAATCGCTAGGGCATCCAAGCCTGGATTGCACCCCGAATCGTGAGACTCGCCCAGAATCCGCACGAAACAACCAGAGAACTCTCAGAAAGGGGGGGTCTTGCACAGCGCACCTCGCGACGCAAGAGTGGTCTTTTCCTGTGACTCTTTTCTCTAGATCGTTGGGACGTGGTAGTGGAAGAAGACCCAGAAAGACAGAACAATCCCTCCTAGTGATATTCCAAGGAGAAGATAATCTACAGGCTTGAATCGTAGTTCGAACAGCGAGGTCCGTCTTTCTTTTCCGGGGAACCCACGCGCCTCAAGCGCTTCCGCCAGCTCAAGACTTCTCCTTATCGCGATCAGCAGGAGTGGAATCAGTATCGGAATATAGTTCCGGACCCGCTTCAACAGGTTTCCCTTGTCCAGCTCCAGCCCCCTTGACCGCTGCGCATCCACCACTGTCTGCGCATCAACCGCCATCGTGGGCACAAGACGTACGGCGGTCGTGAATGTGAAGGAGAGGGCGTTCGGATAGCCCAGCCAACGACGTGAGAGCCATCGGATGAATCCGACCTTGTCGATCGCCAACCCGAGATCGTCGGGGGAGGTGGTCATGAAGAAGAAGCTGAAAGTCGTCATCAACAGAAGAAACCGGAGGGTCAACGCCACAGCGTTCACCAAGGGTCCCGTGAAGAAGTTCACGACGAAGATCAAGGCCGAAAGGAATACGCCTGCTCTGAGAGACTGGAGCCATCTCTTGGTCACCCGGCCAACCATGAGCAACGGAACCTGCACAATTAACAGGCCAACCAGCAGGTAGATGTTGGTGAACAGGAGCGAGGGCACGATGATTCCGATCACTAGAAGGAATTTGGCCCTTGGGTCCAGCCGGTGAACCGGGGTCTTGAGGCTTGAGAACTTGAATCCATTAAGAACTCTGAGCGACACGAACCCTCACCTCCGACAACTTTTCCCCTAACAGCATCTTCGCCCTGTGAACATCAACAACATCCCTCGGAAAACCAAACTCTGACAACTGGCTGAACAGTTTAGCCATCTGCGGCTTTACCAGTGATGCTTTCTCGATCAGACCATCATCAGACAAGACCTCGTCCGCCTGCCCTTGTGCTACAATCTCTCCTTTGGACATGAGGACGACCTTCGGGTTGCACTCTGCAACAAACTCCACATCATGAGTCACCATAACCACGGCCTTCCCCTGAGAGTTGAGCTGCAGGATGAAGTTGCGCAATCGCTCCTTCTGCTGGTAATCCTGACCGATCGTAGGCTCGTCAAGGATCAGATAGTCCGGCTCCCAGGCCAAGACCGCGGCCAAGGCCACCCTCTTCCTCTCTCCCCCACTCAACAAGAAAGGAGAAGTGTCCGCGTAATGAGCCAGATCAAGGGCCTCAAGAGTCCGCTCCACCTGTTTCACGACGACGCCAGGCTCGAAGCCGAAGTTCTTCAAGGCAAACCCGACCTCCTCCCTGACAGTTTCCGAGAAGAGAAGATGATCAGGATTCTGAAACACAATCCCAACTTTTCTAGACAGCTGAGCAACACTCTTCTTCGTGGTGTCATCTCCATCCACCGTCACCCTTCCTAGGGTCGGCTTCAACAAACCATTCAACTGCTTCGCCAAGGTCGTCTTCCCTGCACCGTTCTCACCCATAATCGCCAGAAAGTCGCCGCTGTCGATCTTCAAATCGACAGAGTTGAGAGCGAGTTGACCAGACGGATAAGTGAAAGAGACCTTTTCGACCAGGATCAGTTGCGGAGCCTCTCGGACAGCATCTTAACAGCAGACTCGACATGAGTTGGAAGACGTTCAGAGACCAACCCATCTCTCTTGAGCAGTGACCAGAGAACGCTAACTTTTGGAAGACCAATACCCAACCCGCTCAACCGGTCAAACTCCGAGTCGAGGACATCTTCGACCTTTCCATCCGCCACAATCCTCCCATGATCCATAACCACGATACGCTCCGCATACCTCCCCACCAGATCCAACCGGTGCTCCACAACAATAACCGTGATTCCATTCTCTCTCCGGAGAGTGTCAACCGCAGCCATTACCTCTTCAGCGGTCCGTGGATCCAGGAATGACGTTGGCTCGTCTAGAACGATCACGCTCGGCTTCATCGCCAAGACCCCGGCCAAGGCAACGCGCTGCTGCTGTCCCCCTGACAGCTCGTACGGCGCGAGATCCTTGAGCGCAACCGTCCCGGCCGCATCCATGGCCCAGTCAACCCGATCCCTAATCTCCTCCCTTGTCAAGCCCAAGTTCTCGGGTCCAAAGGCCACATCCTTCTCAACAGTCAGCGCGAAGAGCTGGTTCTCCGGATTCTGGAAAACATAGCCAACCTTCCGCGACAACTCACTAGTCGTCTCGGCGGCCACACTGACCCCATCAACCAAGAGCTCCCCAGACATCTCACCAGGGTGAAAGTTGGGAATAAGACCGTTGAGACACCGGCAGAGAGTAGTCTTACCACAACCACTAGGACCAGTAAGGAGCACGAACTCTCCCTGACGAATCACAATGTTGACATCCTCCAGAGCCTTGGAAGTAGAACCGGCATATTGGAACCCCAAACCATGAGCAGCAATGACTTCCCCCTGAGTTCCAGCCAAAGTCTCCTACTCACTCCTGAGTTAGTACTCTATAATGGTACGATGAGCGTCGGCGCTATTTTAGGTCTGGAGTGAACCGACAGACTCTCTGAGACGATTCACACATGCGATCAAGACATCGTCCAATGCTCCGGAGGCGGTTAATCCTGCTGCAGTGGGATGTCCCCCACCAACTCCGCCCAACAACTTCCCCAGGGGAATCGCCACATCTCTCGCCAAATGCGCGCCTGTTTTTCCGTAGAAATCTTCCGTTGCCCGCATGTTGACCCGTATCTTCTCCTTCACTTCTCCTGCAACAAACGCCACGTGCGCACCCAAGGCCAGAAAGCCACGTGCGGCAGAAGACTGATACGAGCCGAGCTGGGAGGTAACGATGATCCAGTTCCCGATCATGGTGACACTAGATCGCTCTGCGGCCCTTAGCCGAGCAACTCTCTCCGACCGATTCATCGGCGAACTCAACATTCCAGACAGACGTCGCGGGTCAGCTCCGGCTTTCACAAGCTTGGCGGCAACCTCGAATGTAGATTCTCTCGCGAGCAGGAAATGCTTCGTTTCCACAAAAATCGCAGCCATCAAAGCAGTCGCCTCCATTCTTTCCAGTTCTTGATTAGAAGCCTCGAACAACCGGAATACAACTTCCGCTGCAGCCGCAGCCGATTCATCAACAATCATCTGACTTGCGAGCTTCATAGTATCCGGATGTGGATGGTGATGGTCGACAACTATCAGGCCGTGTTCCATTTTCAGTAGAGCACCGGACGCTCCCCCAAGCTGATCAAGCGAGTTCGTATCAACAAGCACCGCCAAATCAGCATCGACGGGAATCTTCTGATCAGGTGTCGAGATACCGAGATTTTCCATTAACTGCCTTGTCGGGGCACTGATTCCTTCAGGACACGATATCGTTACATGAGTTCCCGGTGCAAGCTTGTGCAAAAGCGTCTGTAGAGCGAAAGCCGAACACACTGCATCCGGGTCCGCATTCTGATGACATAGGAGAATGATACGATCTGCCAGGCGGGCAGAGGCTAACAGCGACCGGAGAAATCCTCTCCAAATCGTCTTTGTCTTAACAGAAATCGTCGGCACGTGCCGGCGTTCAGCTAGCCGCGGCACTTGCAGGTCGGAGCTTCTCCTGGAGCTTAGTTTGAAGCTCTTTCATCCTTTCTTTCGTGCGCTCTTCCTGTCTTCCCAGGACCGTTATTCGCGTTCCAAGCAGTTCTTTCCTCTCCTTCAATTCCGAAAGAACCGTCTGCCTCTCGGATTTCAATAGGAGGCTGCCCACACTCTTGTAAACGGGGGTCTGGTCCGTGATCTTGTCGAGTTCGGCGAGCGCCCTATCCGTTTCTGAGAGCTCTATCTCAAGCTGCTGCTTCTGTGAGGTTACTGCCTGTAGCGTCTGTTGAAGCTGTTGCAGCCTGGCCAGCTGTTCTTGCAACTGCGGTGGAAGTTCAACTTCTTCGCTCAAGTTTGCGCGCCGGGCGATCGGGAACTTGGCGCGTCCTATAAAAGGGTGCAACAACTTCGATCGCCCTAAAACTAGCCGCGATGAAACGCAGGAAGGAATTAGACGCAGCTCGCAATGCTACCAAATCTTGCGCTTGAATGCGCATTGTCAGCACACGTCCGTTAGCCTCTAGTTTGGTGAACGATCGATGGCCTGGGGTCTGTCGAGTCTCAGGGGCCACCGAGGAGAAAATCGTTTGTGCAATCTTTGAAGAGGGAAAGTCTATGGATAGTAGGATTTCTGATTCTTTATGCGTTCTCGACGGGCTGATCCGCTGCCTCAGCATCTGCAATTGGGGCTGGCTGTGGGTCTTCAATGGGGCCTTCCTCGGATTTCTTTTCGGCCTCAGGAGTTGCGACCTTCTTTCTCCTAGTCCTCGTCTTTTTGATTGTGGGTACCACTGTAACTGCAACCTTGGCGCCTGCGCGGAGGCTGTCGAGTTCCGTGGACAGTGTTGAGGGGCTCATGAGACCTCTTGTGGCTCTCGCGGCGATCTCGCCGAGCTTTGTCCGCGGCGTGTAGGCTCCTCCGGCGAACTTGTATCCGCATTTTCTGCAGTGCCAAACGCCCACGCTCCATCTCTTGACGGTCCTAAACATGCATCTGGGACATTCGTGTTTTCCTCTAAGTCCGGTGACTATCTCTACGTACTGTCGACGGGTGACTGTTCCGTACCGGGCGCTGAAGCCCCCTGCGAGCCCTATCTTTTTCCCCATCAGCCCTTCGCAGCTGCCAATATCTTCGCCCTATTCTCGGCCGCCTTCTGCACAGCCAAGTTCACCACGGTTTTCAGTTCATCTTGCGTGAAGCCTGATAGACCTCCTTTTTGCATGGCGCAAATGTTGCCATTTTTCTCTATGGTGACTGTTAGCCTCGCGTTCATGACCTGCTCTTCCTCGAGTACGGGATCCACTATGATTGTCTTGCCAACCTTGGCGAATGTGACAGCAACAGGATGATTGTTGAGAGGTAGGGGATGAAGCCCGGGCTTGTATACGACTTCGTCCCCCTTGAGCTCCGCTTTCAACAGTTTGGCGCTGGCAAGAGCCGCTAACGCTGCTATAGACGCTGCGTCTATCAGGTTGCCGTCATGATCCAGAATGTAAATGTCGACGAAGACCACCTGGACTTTCTTGCCTTTCAGTAGGACGAGCGATTTCATGTCCACGGCCTTCGACTCTCTGATCCCTCTATCGATGACGCGTGCTAGTTCGATGGCCTGTTCACTAGGGGGTCCTGTTTCGAAGAGGGGAGATGCGAGTGGACCCAGTTCGGCGTTTACAGTTAGTACCCCTTCGTCTGGTGTGTCGGGGAAAGGTGTCCCTGTTTCTACTTTGACTCCGACTAGGACTTTTGACTTGCCGAGGTGTACTTGCGCTGAGCCGTTGGCTTTCTCGATCAGGCCGACTTGTATGTGTAAGGGTCTGTAGCTGTCTGTGGTTCTATCGTCTATTCTCTTTCCGTTTGCGACAAGATCGACCACGGTTTTTTGTTCAAGTTTCGCGACGGGTGGAAGCTGGGGAGTGAAGGACACTAGGCTACTACCTCAGTTTCCTCTCTTTCCTCGGCAACTTCTTTTATCACTAGATATTTCTTCTTCAGTGCTTCTTGTTGCATGCCATGTATGGTCTTGCAGGCGTCCAGCGCCATCGTGAGCCCTTTTTCGAACTCGCTGGTTGTGAGTATCCCGTCCATTTGGAGAAGGGTGACTAGGTTTGCATTCGGGACCCATGCTACTGGAAGGTCTGCTTCACCGTACTTGTCTTCCGCATCGGATAGGTCTAGTGCCATATGTCCCTGAATCTTGCCGACTGCGCACGCGGCGACCAACTCTCTCATTGGTATTCCTGCATCGGCTAATGCCAGGGACGCTGCGGTAATTCCAGCGCAGCGAGACCCACCATCGGACTGGAGGACCTCGATGAAGACATCGATAGTTGTTCTGGGGTAGAGATCTGTCAGGACCACGGACTCGAGTGATTCTCGGATTACCTTGGAGAGCTCCATCTCTCTTCTAGATGGTGCTGGGTTCTTTCGTTCATCTACAGAGAACGGGGCCATGCGGTATCTGCATCTCAAAACTGCACGATCTGGAAGTGCGATGTGTTTCGGGTGTGCTTCTCTAGGCCCGTAGACTCCGACTAGAATTTTGTTCTTTCCCTGTTCGATGTAGGCGGACCCATCGGCCTTGTCCAGTATTCCTACTTCGAGTTTTATGGGCCGTAGCTGATCTAGACGGCGACCGTCTATCCTGATGCCCTTGTCGTCTATCAGTTTTTCAGGCTGTTTGGGTTCTGGCAACTTCTCCTACCACGTTTGATTTTGCGATCATTTCTCTTATCCTGTCGGTTAATCCTCTTGTATGGGCTTCACGTTCGACCATGTATATGGCTTCTACTGCGACCCTTTCGTTCTCGGGTGACTTGCCCCAGACCATAACCACACCGTTTTGTCCCACAGTAATCTGGCAATCTGTCTCTCTCTTCAACATGCTGATCATTGAGCCTTTCCTCCCTATTAGACGGGGTATTTTGGCAGCGGATATTTCCACCACTCTACCATTGGAGATCTTGCCCAGCCCAGGACCTTTCACGGTGAGAAGGGGGTCTCTCGTTCTATCGAACGCGAGGACCTGAGACAATACCATGTCTCCGACATCGAATGACTCAGATAGATCTCTTCGCCGAGGTCCCCTCGGACCGGGAGTCTCGGATGCGGGAAGCATGGCTTCGTAAGGTGCGCGTATGTCTACGGTCCAACCTGAAAGCCCTACATCCACGATTCTGCCGCCGACGAGGTCTCCAACCCGCGGAAAATACCCGCCCTTGAGAGGGACAACGGTGACTCTGGTGCCATCGACCTCGAAGATCCCTATGCAGGCCGAATATATCCGGCTACCTACCTTGAACGAGTTGTCGCCGAGCACATGGTCTCCTTCGGCGAGGAGTTCACCGGGTGCCACCACCTGCTTTGGTTCTGCTACAATTACCATCATGTTTTCCTCTAGTTCAGGACCTTCATCTGAATGGTTCCTTGCGTCATCTTGCTGACTCTATCCGTGAACGACCCATACATGCCTGCGGGCATCTCTATAACTGCTACTAGGGCGCCGTCCGTCTGCCATTCTTCACGGGTGACCGTGCCGAAACTCTTGAATGCATTGTAAGCCCTTGCAGCGTGCTCCGGAAAGACCTTCACGGCTATTCGCATCTGCTCCATCTTGATGGGAAGTACCGGCCTAAGATCTTCTATAACCTGTTTTGCCTGTTCTTCGGCGCTCTTGTAGGGATCAATCGAGATGCGAATCTGTTCCAGAGCCTGCTCTATCCTCAGAGGCGGATGAGGTGCTCCGCTTCGCGGGTCGATAGCATTCCGTGAAATTATCGATATTATTTGGCGTCTCTTCTCGTCAATCAGCTGGCGACGCTGCTCGGTGGTGAGCTGAAGCTCACCGGATTTCATGATTTCTTCCGCTACCTTGACCGCGTCTATGGTACCGAAATGCTTCTGCAATTTCTCTTCTGACGCCCTCGTTCCTTTGCCTGAGTCTGAGTATACTTCCTCGATCATTAGTACTTGAGAGATGGGGATGGGCTTTCCGAGTTTATAGTCGAGAGCCGGTTGAGGTTTTACTAGAATCTCGAAACGGTCCTGGCCTCTGGATAGGCGTGCCGTTGTGAACTTATCACTCATTTGCCGGCCGGTGCCTTTTTACCAGCATCCAGCTTTCGGAGGTACTTGTCGACCTCTTCGACGGGGAGTTTCTGGAATTTTCCCGTCTCCCTCGGGATAATGGCGACTCGTATTTTTTGGGGTTCAGCCTTCCCCTCCAAGACCTTTGTCATGCATTTCATTCCCAGCAGTAATGCCTCGTCCATTGTCAGGTTGTCGCGGTATTCTGCTTCAAGTATCTCATTAGCCGCATCTCCACCGGCGCCGATTGCCCAAGCCCTGTAGGCGAAGAATGCCCCGCTGGGATCAGTCCAGAATAATCTACTACCCTTCTTGTCGACTCCTCCAAAGAGCATCGAAATGCCGAACGGACGGACCCCCGCGTGTTGGGTGTAGAGTTGCTTAATTTCCCCGATGCGCCGAGTCAATATCTCAATGTCAATCGGTTCGTCATACATCAGCTTGTTACTTTGCGCGTAAATCCTCGCTTGGTCGACGAGAATGTGGGCATCGCAACTCAAACCAGCGACAGCGGTTCCAACGTGATCGTCAATTTGGAAGATCTTCCACATGAAGGATAGATCCTGAAGCTTGGAGCCCGCCCGCTCTTCGGCGGCGAGAACGACTCCTTCAGGTGATGCAATGCCTAGGACTGTTGCACCTCGCTTCACCGTTTCGCTCGCGTATTCAACTTGGAATAATCTCCCGTCTGGAGAAAACACGGTTATGGCCCGGTCGTAAGCTCCCGGGACTGCAAACATGGACAAATTATTGCACCTAGCTGAAATTGCGGTGACACGGGCGACTGCGTACTAAAACCTTTCTCACGGCCATGTTTCGAAGTTGCGATATGTTTTGGGGTCGGCCCGTCGCTGAGGACATCATCCTTTTGGTCAAGCTGGGACTGGCTTCGTCATTCCCCGAACCACAATTCTAGGGCCCTGAATAATAGGGTGTGGGTATCGACATCAGGCCTATTCTAGGATTGAATCTCTCCTAGCTTTTTCTGAATATTGTCCACGAACCCATCACCCTTCGGCGACATTGTCCTGAAGGAGATTGCGATTTTGATCGGGTCTGTCTCTTGCAGACGAATTCTTCCCTTCACCGCCTCTTGTTTGTCAATCCGTAAGAATAGAGCGCCCGCATTGTCAATCCTCGAAGTCAAACTGGAGTCTACCTCAGTCTTATCCAACTGGGATAGACCGTTCCAAATGTTTCGGAGAAAGCTTTCGACGTTCTTCGCGTTTCTTATTGTGAATACCATGGTCACGATTTCATTGCCGTGATGACCCTTGGCTCGGTTCACCGTTGAGCCCACCGGGATCTCGCCGAGTGAGAGGTTTCGTATTGCCTTGGCAACTTTTTCGGGGTCTTCGGTTGCATGGATAATCGTGGAGATCTTGGCCGAAAAAGCCAGCGCTGACGAATCCATTTCCAGTCCACTGGTAGAGTTCGTCGCTTCGCGTTAAAATACCATAAGATGCTACTTTGTAGCATGTCAGAGAGTTTTCGTTTCAAACAGGTGCTAATTGTTAGATTGGATCTCGAGATGGGACGAGGAAAGGCGGCCGTCCAGTGTGCACACGCTGCAGTATCCGCTGCGGAAGAGGCACGCACCCATCTACATGCTTGGTGGAAGTCGTGGATGGAGGAAGGGCAAATGAAGGTCGCATTGAAAGTTCCCAACCTCGACAGTGTTCTGGAGCTAGAGAGAAAGGGAAGATCCAAAGGGATTCCGGTACACTTGGTCAGGGATAGGGGACTAACACAAGTCCCACCAGGAACAATTACTTGTTTGGGGCTTGGCCCGGCTCCCGCCGATCTGCTCGACTCTCTAACCGCTAACCTGACCCTTCTTTGACCGAAGGCCCTCTACGGGGTCACCAAGTTTCGTTGACGTGAGCTCAAACCTCCGCTTAGCGTCCCGCACATAATCTGCGAACTCCGCTTCCGCGATCTCACGGAACGTAGAGCCTATCCTCTGAAACAGTTTCTTCAGGATGAGTCTCTCAATCACTCTTGATGCGCTACCCAACGCCTTTCTCAGCCCACTCGCGAACTCATCGACTCTTTCAGGAATCTGCTCCCGGTCAAGCGAATGAATTGTAGCAAGGTACTGGTAGACGGCTTGCCTAGGCTCATTTCCGAGAACGGCTAGTCCCTCATCTACACAGTCAAGAAGTACCTGACTGAAAGACTGGGGTCTGCTCAATTCGACAACCTACCCTCCGAACCATGATTCTCATCGTCGAAAATGGGTTTCTTGCCTTCAAAGCCTGAAAATCCCGTACTCTCCGAGCGAACCATTCTGAATCCACCCAAGTCGTACTTGGCTTGTGATCTGAAAAGACCTCTTATTCCGTTCAGAGACCTCTCATCGAGAGCCATGAAGTTAATCAACACAAGTGTTGAAGCAGATTCTGACTCGGACATCTCGACAACAGATGACAATACGCCATAGCCCTTTTCGAATCCCTGAAAGAGGATTAAGTCTGTGAATACGTCGAAGACCATTCCGACCAAACGGCCATGGTTTGCCTGTAGCAACTTATCGACTGCATCGAGGAGCAAGGAGGTATCCCTTTCAGGCAGCAGAACATGTTCCTCAGAAACCTTTGAAGGAGTTGACGTTTTTGCACTGAAGGTGAACAATCGTAGGTTATGTTGCCCTCTAAACTGTCGAAACGTTGGACTTCCCATGCTAGTGAATATTGCAATTGGCTCGACGT
>Ga0137380_10003521_pt1 | contig 13606 bp, 15 predicted proteins | sample SagtaG_17_FD_104809 | JGI IMG/M metagenome (GOLD analysis project Ga0137380, IMG submission 104809) | Vadose zone soil microbial communities from Sagehorn Ranch, Mendocino, California, USA - Sage2_L_100_16 metaG | ecosystem: Environmental > Terrestrial > Soil > Vadose zone | place: USA... | reverse complement strand
TATGGTGGTGGCGACCGCGAAGCCGAACACGAGAAACGCGATGAAGTTGAAGAACGCCGCCCAGGCGACCGCCCAGTGCGGGCTCATGGCGCCGGTGGAGACGATGGTGGCGATCGAGTTGGCCGCGTCGTGAAAGCCGTTCAGGAAGTCGAAGGCGAGCGCGAGCAGCACCAGGAACACCACGATTTCGAAGCTGATCGACATGGGGGGTTCGATCGCCCGGTCAGGAATTCTCGATGACGATGCCCTCGATGATGTTGGCGACGTCCTCGCAGCGATCGGTGACGGTCTCCAGCAGCTCGTAGATTTCCTTCATCTTGATAAGCTCGCGCGTGTCGGGTTCATGGTGGAACAGTTTCGCCAGGCCTGAGCGCAGCACCTGGTCGGCGTCGGTCTCGAGCCGGTCGATCTCGCCGCAGACCTTCATGATCGGTTCGGAATTCGCCATGTTGTCGAGCATCGATACCGCAGCCTTGACTTTCTCGGCGCAAGCGACGCAGATATCCGCCAGCTGCTTCGCCTCGTCGGTGACGACGCGCAGGTCGTACAGGAACACGCAGTGCGATACGTCCTCCATCAGGTCGAGTATGTCATCCATGCAGGTGATGAGCTGGTGGATGTCTTCCCGATCGAGCGGCGTGATGAAGGTTTGATGCAGAAGCTGAATGGTTTGGTAGGTGACGTTGTCGGCTTTGGCTTCGACGGCCTTGATGTTGTGGGCGCGAACCTCGAGTTCACCCATGTTGTCGAGCATCGCCCGCAGCTCCACCGCACCCTGCAGGATGAGCGCGGCGTGTTCGGAGAAATAGGTGAAGAACCGGCCTTCGTGCGGCATCAGACGTGCGAACATGGCGACCTCGATGGAAGTGAGAGGGGCGCGACCGCGCGCATTGTAGCCGGATTCGGCGCCGGCAACCGCGCGGTCACCGGACCTTGATTTCGATCCACATGCGGTTCAGCAGACGCCGCTGCCTGCGGTCGAGATCGCGCAGCATCTCCATGCGCGCGAGCGCCGCCCTGTCGGGGAACACCGCCCGGTTCGCGGCGATGTCGGGACGGATGTACTGCATCGCGTCGGCGTTGGGGTTGCCCGCGCCGATGGCATTGGTCAGCTCGGCGGAATTGCGGCCTTCGAGCATGAAATTGATGAACCGATGGGCAATGTCCGGGCGCGGCCCGCTTTTGTGCAGCACCATGTTGTCGAGCGCGAGCACCGCGCCTTCCTTGGGCGTCGAGTAGCCGATGGTGAATTTGCGGCCGGCCGCCTTGGCGTCCTGCGCCGCGGTGAACATATCGTTCGAATAGCCGTGCGCGAGCCAGATGTTGCCGATGGTGAGTTCCTTGATGTAGGAAGAAGCGTTGAACGCGGCCCAATAGGGCTTGGCCCGCAGGATGAGATCGCGCGCGCCCTTCCAGTGCGATTCGTCGGTATCGTTCACCGAGTAGCCGAGGTATTTCAGCGCCGCCGACATGAGCTCCCTCTGGCTGTCGAGCACCGTGACCCTGCCTTTGATGCGCTCCAGGTATTTCGGTTCGAAGATCGCCGCCCAGGTATCGGTCGGGATGCCGTGTTCCTTCATCTTCTCGACGTTGTAGCCGACCAGCGTCACCGAATAAGCATAGGGCACCGAGTACTTGTTTCCCGGATCGAAGAACTCGCCCATGAATTCGGGCTTGATGTTCCTGAGGTTAGGCAGCAGGCTTTTGTCTATCGGTCGCAGCGCTTCCTGCCTGATGAGGTTTTCGACCGCGTTGCCGGTCGGGACCAGGATGTCGTAACCGGTGGCGCCGGCCGCGAGCTTGGCGAGCATTTCTTCGTTGTCTGCGTAGTAATCCTGCACGAGCTTGCAGCCGCAGGATTTCTCGAAAAGCGCGACCGTCTCCGGCGTAATGTAGTTGTTCCAGTTGTACAGGTGCAGCACGTCCGCCGCCGCCGCGGGCAGAGACAGCAGCGCCAGCGCCCAGAGAATCGGCCGCACGCTCTCAGCCCTGGCCGCGCAGCGCGTCGGGCGCGAGGCGCGAGGCGATCACGATCATGGTCAGGGTCAGTGCCATGAGGAGCGTCGAGACCGCATTCACTTCCGGGGTCACCGCCACCTTGATCATGGTGTAGATCTGCAGCGGCAGCGTGGATACGCCCACGCCGGTGGTGAAGAAGGTGATGACGAAATCGTCGATTGACAGCGTGAAGCTCATCAGCGCCCCGGCGATCACGCCCGGCATGATGAGGGGCAGGGTCACCAGCTTGAACGTCTCCCATGGCGTCGCGCCGAGGTCGCGCGCGGCCTCGAAAACGGACTCGTCCATTCCGGCGAGCCGCGCGCGCACGATGATGGCGACGAAGCCGATGCAGAACGTGGTGTGCGCGATGATCACCGTGCCGAGGGACAGCGACTCCTCGCCGAACACCGAGATGAAAAAGACGAGCAGCGATACGCCGAGGAGGATCTCCGGCATCGCCACCGGCGTGAGCACCATGAAGGGCAGCAGCTTCGGCCGGTAGCGGTGCATGGCGATTCCGGCCATGGTGCCGAGGACCGTGGCGGCGGCCGCGGCCGTGAACGCGATGAAAAGGGAGTTGCGCGCCGCGCCGAGCATGGCATCGTCGGCGGCGAGCGTCCGGTACCAGGAGAACGTGAAGCCGACCCACTCGGCGTTCAGCTTCGAGTCGTTGAAGGAGAACAGCACAACGATGGCAAGCGGAACGTAGAGGAAAGCGTAGGCCGCAAGCGACGTCCCCCACAGCCACCAGGATTTACGCACGCGCCGTTCCTTTTTTCGCCAGCCAGGCGGCGACCGCGGCGACGAGGAGCACCGCGAGGGTCAGCATGATGGAGAGCATCGAGCCGAACGGCCAGTCGCGCGTGCCGAGGAACGCCTCCTTGATCATGTTCCCGACCATCCAGTCGTCCTTGCCGCCGAGGATCTCCGGAATGGCGAACATGCCGAGCACCGGGATGAACACCAGTGCCGCGCCGGAGAAAATCCCGGGCAGCGACAGCGGGAAGGTGACGCGCCAGAACCGGTTCCAGGTGCTCGCCCCGAGGTCCTGCGCCGCGTCGAGCAGCACCGGGTCGTGCTTTTCGAGGTTGGTGTAGAGCGGCAGGATCATGAACGGCAGATGCACGTAGACCATGCCGACGACGACCGCGAACCCGGAGAAGAGCAGCGACAGCGGTTCCATGCTGAGCCGGGCCAGCATGTAGTTGACCGGCCGCAGGAACACCGACTGGTCGCCGAGGATGATCATCCAGGCGTAGACGCGCACGAGGAAATTGCTGGCGAACGGAAGCACGACGAGCAGCACCATGAAATCCCGGTGCCGCTTGGGGCTGCGGGCGATCAGAAGGGCGAGCGGATACGCCATCACCAGACAGGCGAGCGTCGTCAGCAGCGCGACGCCGAACGACTTGGCGAGGATCTGGAAATAGATCCAGTCGCTGAAGAAGACGCGGTAGTTCTCCGTGGTCAGCCCGGCCTCCTCGCCCGGCTTCGAGGCGAGGAGCGGCGCCAGGCCGCCGAACTCACCCGGATAGCGGAAAGAAGCCATCACCATGATGAGCGAAGGCAGGGCGAAAAAGACGAGCAGGAAGACGAACGGCGGCCCGCTCACCAGCCACCGGGTCAGCCGGTCGGCTCCTTTAGCCACCGAGGAAATTTCCTGCGTCGTGGCGCCACGCCACTTTCACCGCGTCGCCGACCTCGAAGAATGTGGCGCGTCCCGGCGCGGAATTTGGCAGCAGCGCCTCCACGCGGGTGCCGTTTGGAAGCTCGACGATGTAAGTGGTGACGTCGCCGACATAGAGGAAATCGTGCACCCTCCCGCCGAAATGGTTCTTCAGGTCCTGATGCGAGGCCGGCGCGCCGATGCGCACCTGCTCGGGCCTGAGCGCGAGCACGCCTTTCTGGCCGCGCTGCGCTCCTTCGCGCGCGGGCGCGCTGACCTCGCCCAGCCCCTTTACTTCCAGCTTCAGTCCGGCGGGAGACGCCTCGAGGACTTCGGCCTCGAGCATGTTGCAGTTGCCGATGAAATCGGCGACGAAGCGGTTGACGGGGAAGCCGTAGATCTTGGAAGGCTCGTCCAGCTGCTCGATGCGGCCAGCGCTCATCACCGCGATCCGGTGCGAAAGGGCAAGCGCCTCGCTCTGCGCGTGCGTGACGAAGACGAAGGTGACGCCGACGTCGCGCTGCAGCGCGATCAGCTCGATCTGCATCTCCTCGCGGAGCTTCGCGTCGAGCGCGCCGAGCGGCTCGTCGAGCAGCAGCACCCGCGGCCGGTTCACAAGCGACCGCGCGAGCGCGACGCGCTGCTTCTGCCCGCCGGACAGCTCGTGCGGCAGGTGCGCGCCCTTGTCCTCGAGGTGCACCAGGCCGAGCGACTCTTTCACCTTCGTCCGGATTTCGTCCGGAGTCTTTCCCGCCATCTTCAAAGGAAAGGCAATGTTCTGCGACACCGTCATGTGCGGAAACAGCGCGTAGCTCTGAAACACGGTGTGGATGGGACGCCGCTCCGGCGGCGTGCCGGCCATGTCGCGGCCGTCGAGCAGAATTTCACCCGCATCCGGCAGGTCGAACCCGGCGATCATGCGCAGCAGCGTGGTTTTTCCGCAACCCGAAGGCCCGAGCAGGGTGAAGAATTCGCCTGCTTCGATCGCGATGCTGACATTGTCGACGGCGGTAAGCGCCCCGAAACGACGCGTGACGTTCCTGATCTCGAGAAGCGCCATGGGTTTGCGTGGCGGGATTACCGGCGCCGATTATAACAAGCAGCCATCGGTGTCCCGGCCGACGCCGCGAGCGTCATCCCCCGTGCTGGGCGAGGCTCAAGATCACCGCCCAGGCGAGCGCCAGCGCCAGCAGCCCGACCGCGAGGCCGAGCAGCCGGTTGCGCCGCCGCTCGAGCGCGAGCAGCTCCTCGAGCGCGTGCTCGATGCGCCCGACGCGGTCATCGGCGAGCACGCGGTGCAGCAGGCGCGGCAACTGCGGCAGCACCGTGGCCCAGCGCGGCGCCTCGTTGTGCAGGCTGCGCAGCAGACCGCGCAGGCCGATCTGCTCCCGCATCCAGCTCTCGAGGTAGGGCTTGGCGGTCTTCCACAGGTCGAGGTCGGGGTCGAGCTGGCGGCCGAGGCCCTCGATGTTGAGCAGCGTCTTCTGCAGCATGACGAGCTGCGGCTGGATCTCGACGCTGAAACGGCGCGAGGCCTGGAACAGCTGCAGCAACACGCGCCCGAACGAGATTTCCTTCAGCGGCCGGTCGAAGATCGGCTCGCACACGGCGCGGATCTCGGCCTCGAATTCGTCGACGCGCGTGCCGGCGGGCACCCAGCCGGCCTCCAGGTGCGCCTGCGCGACGCGCTTGTAGTCGCGCCGGAAGAACGCGAGGAAATTCTGCGCGAGATATTGCTTGTCCACCTCGGTGAGCGTGCCCATGATCCCGAAGTCGAGCGCGACGTAGCGGCCCTCCGGGGTCACGAGGATGTTGCCCGGATGCATATCGGCGTGGAAAAACCCGTCGCGAAACACCTGGGTGAAAAAGATTTCGACGCCGGTTCTGGCTAGCTTGGGAATGTCTACGCCTTGGCGGCGCAGCGCATCGACCTGGCTGATCGGTGTGCCGCTCATCTTCTGCATGGTCATGACGGTGCTCGAGCACCAGTCCCAGTACACCTCGGGTACCGCAAGCAGGGGCGAGTCGGGAAAATTGCGGCGCAGCTGGCTGGCGCTGGCCGCCTCGCGCATGAGGTCGAGCTCGTCGAACAGGTGTTTGGAAAATTCGGCGACCACTTCGCGGGGCCTGAGGCGCTTGCCGTCCGCCCAGAAGCGCTCCACCAGCCCCGCCGCGGCGTCCATCAGCGCGAGGTCCTTGACGATCACCTGAAGCATTCCCGGCCGCAGGATCTTGACCGCGGCCTCGGTCCCGCCGGGAAGAACGGCAAAGTGCACCTGGGCGACCGACGCGCTCGCCGTGGGCCGCGGCTCGAACTTCTCGAACACCTCGCCGATGGGCTTGCCGAAGGCGTGCTCGACCTCCGCGACGGCGAGCTCGGCCGGAAACGGCGGCACCTGGTCTTGCAGCTTCGCCAGCTCGTCGGCGAGATCGGCGGGCAGCAGGTCGCGGCGCGTCGAGAGCACTTGGCCGAACTTGACGAAGATGGGGCCGAGCGCTTCGAGCGCTAGGCGCAGGCGCACGCCGCGGGGTTCGGCGAGCGAGCGAAAGAAGAAGAGCGCGTTCGTCGCGCGCGCGAGCCGGCTCCCCGCGGCCAGCGCGAACTCGTCCAGCCCGAAACGCAGGGCTACCCAGAAGATCTTGGCGAGGCGGAACAAGGCAGAGGGGAAGGATGCCGGGCGAAGCGGCCAATTTACCAGAATTGCCCTGAGCGACCGGAACGCGCGCCGCTCAACGTTTTCCGTCGGCCCGATGGCGCTCGATGCGCTTCTCCAGCCTCGCCGCATCGTCGCGCAGAGTTTCCACTTCGCGGCAGAAATTCTGGACATCGGCCGGGCGCGCGAGCAGCGGCTGCTCCTCGGTCCAGTATTCCGCGAGGTTTTCCGCGAGGCGCAGCGCCGCTTCGCGCTGCCAGGCGGCGAAAGCCCTGCCTTCGGAAACCAGGCGATGCGCGAGCACGTCGCCGATCAATCGGGAGAGATCTTCCTCGACGTCCCAGGCGAGATCGCGGAACAGGACCTGGACCGTGCCCGCAAGCTCGGCCGATCCTTCGATCTCGACTTGTTTCAGCGCGCTCTCGTCACGCGCGAGCAACAGAGGCAGCGTGCCGGGCTTGAGCTTGACCTTGAGCGCGCTGGTTGCGCCCTCGGGCGCCCGCTCGAGCCGCCCTGTTTCGAGAATCTTCAGACGCAAATCGGGAAAGGGCAGGCAGCGGAACTCGACACACTGGCCCGCGAACCCCGCCAGGCGCTCGGCCGCCCAGGGCTGCTGGAGGAGCAGATGGTTCAGCCCGGCAACGGCGCCGCGTTCGATCATACGCTCCGCCCTCTGCTCAGAATTTATAGCCGCGGTGCAGGGCCACCACGCCGGCCGTCAGGTTGAAATACTCGACATCCTCGAACCCGGCCTCCTCCAGCATCCGCTTGAGAGCTTCCTGGTCGGGGTGCGTGCGGATCGATTCGGCGAGGTAGCGATACGGCGCCGCGTCGCCCGCGACAGTCTTCCCCAGCCAGGGCAGGACGTTGAACGAGTACCAATCGTAGGCTTTCGCGAGCGGCCGCCAGACGCGCGAAAACTCGAGCACGAGCAACCGGCCCCCCGGCTTGAGCACGCGGTTGAACTCGGCGAGCGCCGCCTCCTTGTGCGTCATGTTGCGCAGCCCGAAGGCGACGCTCACGCAATCGAAATAGTTCGCCGGGAACGGCAGCCGCTCGGCGTCACATTGCGCGGTCGGCAGAATCCGGCCGCGGTCAAGCAAGCGGTCGCGCCCCAAGCGCAACATATCGCGGTGGATGTCGGTGAGCCATACCTCGCCGCTCTCGCCGGCCCGCGCGGAAAATTCCCGCGCGAGGTCCCCCGAGCCGCCTGCGACGTCGAGCACGCGCTGCCCTTCCCGCACGCCGCTGCTCGCCACGGCAAAGGCCTTCCACAGACGGTGCAGCCCGGCGGACATGAGATCGTTCATCAGGTCGTACCGGGCCGCGACCGAGGAGAACACGCCGGCGACGCGCCGCGCCTTTTCGGCCTCGCCGACCGGCTGGAATCCGAAATGCGTCTTGCCGCTCATGCGTGGCCACCCGGCGCCGGAGAGGCGCCCGCTTCGCGGCTTGCCCGGGCGGCCTTCAGCCGCTCGAGATATCGCCGCCACAGCGCGTCGCGATCTGCGCCGAGCTCGTAGAGATAATCCCAGGAATAGATGCCCGTGTTGTGTCCGTCGGAAAAACGCGGCTGCACCGCGTAACTGCCGACCGGCTCGAGGCTCAGGATGTCGACGTCCTTCTTGCCGGTCTGCAGCATTTCCTGCCCCGGTCCGTGTCCGCGCACCTCGGCCGAGGGGGAGTACACGCGCAGGAGCTCGTAGGACAGCTCGAAGCGCTTGCCGTCGGAAAAGAGAATCTCGAGCACCCGGGACTTCTGGTGCAACTTGATTTCGGTGGGAACGGGTTTGTCCACCGTTGTCATCGTGCGCCGAAAATAGCGGATCGTCTAGGCGCGCTCGAAGCTGACGCGCTCGAAGTCGGCGCCGCGCTCGACCACGGCGGACAATCGCACTTCCTGCGACCGGTCGATGCGAAGCTCGATGACGCGCTTGGGCTTGAACCAGCCGAGGGGCAGGACCAGTGTGTCCGGGGAGTGAAGCGCGGCCACCGCGGGCAACATCAGAGCGGGCAGAAACGGGTCCTTCGGCCCACTGGCGCCCGCGGCGCGGAATGCGATTCCCGCCGGCATCCCGGGAAACGCATGCACGCCCGCCCGCAGCTCCAGCCCCGCCGACGCCGAGAGCCATCGAACGGTGCTCAGGAGAAAACCCTTTGCATCGGCAGGCCGGAAGGCGAGCAGCTGGTCGAGCACCAGGCGCGACACCGCAGCCGGATCCGAGCGCTCGAGACGCAGCCCGGACAGGCTCTCGTCCTTGATCTGCCAGGTTTCGAGCGGGAAGATTGACCCGCCGCCGGGCTCCTCCTCCCGGCGGCTGGTAACGCGCCCGAAGGTCGCGAGCTCTTCGTGCTGGATCTGGGATAGCCCCGTGCTTTCGCCTTGCTGCTTAAAGGGCTTTCCGGTCACGTAGTAATGGATGGCCCCCATGCCGACGCAGACCTGCGCCGTGCCGCTTGAGCTGCGGCGCGCGTGGGCGCGCGAGTGCTTGTCCTCGCACCATTGCCGGTAGAGCAATACCAGCAGGCTTTCCGCGGCGGAGGCGGCGACGTCCTCACCCAGGCCGAGCGCGGCGGGCGACTCGCCTTGGCGCAACAGGGAAACGCGCTTGCGCACGCTCTTCCCGATGCCGCCGATTTCGAGAAAACGGATCGCATCGCCGCTCGCTGCGCTGCGCGAGGCGCCCGTTCCGCTCGCGAGGTCGACGAAGACCGGCGCGTCCTCCTCGGGCGGCGTGCGCATGATCGACGCCTTCCCCGCCCAGAGATCGAGCCAGCGCGACACCAGCGCGATCTGGCGCGGCGTCTGCTCGTTCGGATTGGCGAGGTTCAACAGCAAGGCGTGGGCATAGGTCTCGATGCAGCTTGTCTCGACCTTGCCCTTGTGGACCGGATGGGCGACCTTGCCATCGGCGACCGCCCGCTCCTCGGCGAGGGCGTAGGCCCGGTGCAAAAGCCGCCAGATCGCATCGTCGAGCTCGTGGTAGGCCTCGTAGTAGTCCACCATCTTCTGCTCGGTGCACCAGAGCACGCGCTGGCAGGCGAGCGCAAGCAATCCGCTCGGGCCCGAAACACCGTCCGCAAGCGTCTGGAGGCAGCGCTGGTAGCCCTGGGACAGCGCGTCCCAGAGCGCGTTGACGGCATGGAAGACTTCCCGCTCCTGCTTCGAAAGCGGCACGGGGCGGCCGACAAATTTCTTCGCCTGCTCCGCTTGCACGAATGCCACCGGCTCTCGCAGCAACTCGAGGATCTTCAGTCGCTCCGCCGGCGCCATTTCGCAGCCGTTCACCTCCCCGAGTTGGCCGAGGAGCCGCGCGTGGGAGGGGCCGGTGTTGATGAGCGGCAGCGACTGCAGCCACGCGGCACAGGCGCTCGAGTCTTTGAATTCCGGTTGGGCGTCGGGACGGATGGCTGGCAGCTCGAAGCTCGGCATGCGGACTACCCCAAGTGCTCTTTCAGCAGCCGCTCGAGCCCGCTGCGGTCGGGGGGCGTGCGCGCGGGAACAGGATCTCGCGAAGGTTCGGCCCAAATCGGCCCGGGAAAATGGCGATCGTCGCGGTAGCGCGGGATCACATGCCAATGCAGATGCGAAGTCACGTTGCCTAGGCTTGCGAGATTAATCTTGTCGGGTCGAAGCAGCGCCCTCAGCGCCGCCTCGGTGGCGAAGACCGCCTCCATCAGCCGCGTGCGCTCGACCGGCGCGAGGTCGGTCATCTCCTTTACGTGCTTTTCGAGGATCACGCGGCAGAACCCCGAATAGTCGGGATCATCCACCAGCACGATGCGGAAAAGATCGCTCCGCCAGAGCAGGATACCACCCTGGGAATGGCACAGTTCGCAAGGGTGTTCACGATCCATCGGGACCCCGGCGGATCAAGCTCGCAGCGCCGCGCGCCGAAGCATACCAGAATCGTGCACCCGGGGCGCCAGGAGCGCGTTCCGGATCAATCGGCGCGCTCCGCCGGAATCCTGCCCTCAGGAAAAACGTCCCGGTAGCTCGCGTAGGAGCTGCCGAGCACGATCGGCAGCGTCAACAGGGTGACGAGCGGCGCTAGGTGGCGCAGCACCTCGATCCGTCCGCGCGTTGCGATCATCGCTGCGGCCACGAGCGCGAGCAAAGCCGCGCCGGCAAGCGCGAGCGCCGCCCCGTAGAAAAGGAACGCGCGCCAATTCCGCCAGCCGGCGAAGAAGCTGTAGAAAAGCGACTGAAGCGCACCCATTCGGTCCCAGGCCGCGAGCAGCGGGGCAAACCAGAAGGCGATCAGGACCGGCGCGCCGGCTACGGACGCGAGCAGCATCGCACGCGAAACGCTGCCGTCGCGCACGGTCTCGATCGGGGGCTCCTCGCCCGAGACCACCCATTGCAGAAGCGCGCCGCCGTCGGCAAGCGACGCGATCGCGAGCACGAGCGCGAGCGAGACCAGGTACAGGCCGCCCAGCGCGATCAGCGTCAACAGGCCGTTGCGAAAACCTGAGAACAGCAGCGCGGGATTGAGCGCACCGCCCCGGTCGAGCACCGCGCACATGATCATGAAGCTCACCGAGAACGCGGGCAGCAGCACGGTGGACAGGGCCAGCCCGATGTACTGGATCTGAGCGAGCAGCCCCACGATGATCCAATAGGCGAGCACGAGCGCAAGCCACATCGCGGGGCTCCTGCGGAAAAGCGCAAAGCCCTTCACGAGCCACAGCCAGCCGTTTCGAGCCGGAACGATCCGCATCACTTATACGCCGCAGTGTCCACGCATGCGGAAGTGTGGCGCGGCCGCCCGGCCTTAGGCAAGGGAAGAAGCCCGCGCGCGGCGCGCCTCGAGAACGCGGCGGAAATGCTCCGGATCGTGCGCGTGGGTCAGCTCGCCCGCGCGCGGCAGATAGAAGTCGTGCAGCCGCGAAAGCCAGAACCGAAGTGCCGCGGCGCGCAGCATGACGGGCCAAGCGTCGCGTTCGGCGCGCGTGAATTCACGCGTGGCGCGGTATGCCGTGAGCAGCGGGGCCGCGCGGGCGCCGTCGATCTCGCCCGCGGAATCGACGCACCAGTCGTTCACCGTCACCGCGACGTCAAAGAGCAGCGCATCGATGCCGGCGAAGTAGAAATCGATCACTCCACCGATGCTCTCCGCCTCGAACAGCACGTTGTCGCGGAACAGGTCGGCGTGGATCGGACCCCGCGGCAGCTCGGCCGAGCGGTGCCGCAGCTGGAACTCGAGCTCCGATTGCAGCAACGCCCTGCGCCCTTCATCCAGGAACGGCGTGACGTCCCGCGCCGCTTCCCGCCACCACCGCGGCCCGCGCGGATTCTCCAGCTTTCCGCTGTAGCTTCTGCTCGCGAGGTGCATGTCGGCCAGGACGGCGCCGACCTGCTCGCAGTGACGCGCGGAAGGCGCCGCCACCGGCGAGCCGGGCAGGCAGGTGACCAAGGTCGCCGGTTTTCCGCTCAGGGTGCCGAGGTACTTATTGCTCTGATCGGCAACGGGCGCCGGGCAGGGTATGCCGTGGCGCGCGAGGTGCGCCATGAGATTGAGATAGAAAGGCAGCTCGGCCTCAGTCAGCTTTTCGAACAGCGTCAGAACGAAGCGTCCAAGCGAGGTCGTGACGAAGTAATTCGTGTTCTCGACGCCTGCGGCAATGCCTTGCACGTCGACGAGCGTGCCGATGGCGTAGCGCTTCAGCCAGGCCGACAGCTCGTCAGAGGTGACGCGCGTAAAAACGGACATGATGGGGCAGCGATCACAGGCGCACCCGCTCGCGCGGCCGCCGGGCTCAGAACTGGCGAATCACCCAGAGAGGGACCCGCACGCGCGGGCCGATACCTTCGTTGCCGAGGCCCGGACCGTCGCCCTGATCCTCGATCAGGTAGTACACGGCCCCGGATGGCGTAGTGACGCGCGCCACGCGACGGCCGTCGATCACCTGTTCCTCGATCTGTTCGGCCGCGCCGGGTTCGATGCGCACCGATGGCTCCCCGGGTTGTTCGACTGCAACCCCCGGCGGCGGGGGCGGCGGCTCGGGAAGCGGCTCGAGCTTGGGCGGCTGCTGTGCCGAAAGCGGCAGCGCAGCACCGAGCAGCATCGCGGCAAAAATCCGGCGCAACATGAAGCGGATCAACTCTTTACGTTGCGAGTGTAGCAGAATTGCCGAGCTCCAGCGGCTGTTCGGAATTTACCGCGCGATGAGCCGCGCCGGGATGGGGCGAAAGATTCCGTTCCGAATGTTGCGTCGGCCCGAGTGCGCGGAAGTGAGGCCGCACGCGCAGCGTGTCCGCCTTGCTAGAGATTGAGCAGCGTTTCGCGCTCGACTCCAGGAAGGATCTCGTTCAGCCGTTCGAGGCCTCTACGAATTCTGACATAATGCGGAACAGCTGCCAGGCCTCGGCTGCGGCGTGGTTGGACCGCGAAGCGGCGTCGAACGGCTTCGGAATCTTGTCGCTCATAGTATCCCTTGGAAAAAACGCTGCTGCTCGTCGACGGGTCGTCGTACCTGTACCGCGCCTTTCATGCGCTGCCCGACCTGCGCAACGCGGCGGGCGAGCCGACCGGCGCGATCTACGGCGTGCTCAACATGCTACGACGGCTGCTCGCCGACCACAGGGCCGAATACGTCGCCTGCGTGTTCGACGCCAGGGGCAAAACCTTCCGCGACGAGCTGTATCCGCAGTACAAGGCGAATCGTCCGCCGATGCCCGACGAACTGGGCGCGCAGATCGGGCCGCTGTTCGAGGCGATTCGCGCGCTCGGCTGGCCGCTCGTTCAGGTCGAAGGCGTCGAGGCCGACGATGTCATCGGCACGCTCGCGCGCGCGGCCGAAAAGCGGGGAATGCACTGCGTGATTTCCACCGGGGACAAGGACCTCGCGCAGCTTGTCACCGACCGCGTCACGCTGGTGAACACGATGAGTAACGAGCGCCTCGATCGCGACGGCGTGAAAACGAAATTCGGCGTGCCGCCCGAAGGCATCCTCGATTATCTGACCTTGGTCGGCGACTCGGTGGACAACGTGCCGGGCGTGGACAAGGTCGGTCCCAAGACCGCGGCGAAGTGGCTCTCGCAGTATGGCTCGCTCGAGGACGTGGTCGCGCACGCGGGCGAGATCGACGGCGTGGTGGGCGAGAACCTGCGCAAATCGCGCGACTGGCTCCCGAAGGCGCGCGAGCTCCTCCAGATCAAGCGCGATGTGGAGCTGCCGTTCAAGCTCGAGGACCTCAAGCTCGCCCCGCGCGACGAGCAACGCCTCGCCGCGCTTTTTTCGCGCTTTGGCTTCAAGAGCTGGCTGAAGGAAAGCGGCGGCG
>Ga0137380_10003516_pt1 | contig 13627 bp, 7 predicted proteins | sample SagtaG_17_FD_104809 | JGI IMG/M metagenome (GOLD analysis project Ga0137380, IMG submission 104809) | Vadose zone soil microbial communities from Sagehorn Ranch, Mendocino, California, USA - Sage2_L_100_16 metaG | ecosystem: Environmental > Terrestrial > Soil > Vadose zone | place: USA... | reverse complement strand
GTCGAGCGCGCCGGCGTCGCCGAACCGGTTGGTGGACCTGCCCAGCACCCCGGCTAGCTCGATGGCCAGGTGTTCGACGCTTCCTGCCTGGTTAGCCATCGACGATCAGCTCCTTCGCGCCGAGCGCGGCGACGATCTGTGAGTAGGTCAGTCCGCCGAGGTCGGGCAGGACGGCGCGGGCGCGGTCTAGATCGGCGCGCAGTTGCTCCGAGGCGCTGCGCGCGAGCGCCACGTGCAGCCGGTCCACGGACGTCATCAGCGGCTCGCCGTAGAGCGTGGCGGGCAGCGCGCGGCGCTGGTCGGCGGGCAACCGCAGCAGAAGTTGGGTGAGGGCGGCCCCGCCGCCGCGGTGCCAGACGATGGTGACGCGCCGGTCGCGGTCGATCAACCGGGTGAGTTCCTCGCGATGGGTCTGCCAGAGGTTGAGCAGCAGTTGTCCGGAGTCGCTGGCGGCTAGGTCGGCGAGCACGTGGGTGAAGGTCGCCGCTGTCGGTGGCACGTCGGAGAACCACGGACGTCCCAGCGGTGCGCGGCCGTTCGCGCCGGTGAAGGCGAGCCGCTCGGCGTGATCGGCGGCGACGAGCTCGGCCACCTCGCGCGGCACGGGGATGGATGCGCCGCCAGGGACCGTGTGGACCTCGTGGGGGTCGGTGGAGGTGGCCACCTCGACGGTGAGCCCGTCGGTGTTCTTCAGCCGGGCCAGCACGTGGTCGATGTGGTACGCGTACCCGTTGCCCACGTCGTCTCGCGCCCACACCAGCCCGACGACCTCGTTCGCCCCGTTGACCAGCGCGGACCCGGAGTCACCCTCGATAGCGAAGAACGTGATCTCACCGGGGGAGGCTCCGGGGTTCGGGTTGGGCCCGATGATGATCAGGTTGTCGGTTTCACCAGTCGTGGCGTTGAGCGCGCTGATCGTGCCGCCGGTCACGCCGGTAGTCCGGCCGCGCTTGGCCACCTTGTACTTCTGGACGCCGGTGACCTCGGTCTGGTCGACCGTGTGCTTGCCGGCGACCAGCCCGATCTGGGTGATCTGTGCCTGCCACTTCATACCGGGCGACAGTTTGATCAGCGCTTCGTCGCGTTCGGCGCTCTTTCCGCCGCCCGCCCACACTCCGATGACGTCGTTGCAGCACTTACTGCTGCTGTCCTTGCCCTCCGGCTGCCCGATCTTGGTCACGTTCTTGGTGACGCTCCTTAGGTCGGGCGGCTGTATGACGTGCATGCAGGTCAGGCCGTAGCCGATCTCGTGGTTGCCCGGATCCCACAGCAGACAACCGAGAGTGCCGGACCCGAGGCTGTCGACCGTAGTGATCTGTGCTCCGCCGACCAGCCCTGGGGACCGGTAGGTGGTAACGTCCGGGCTGAGTTTGGTGCTGGCCACGGACGGCCTTGACCGCACGTCAAGCACGCCGATGGCGCCGAGCCGGTCCACCGGGGCCGGATCGGCCACCGGAATGGGGTCACCGCCGATCTCTACGTCGGTGAGCACGCCGTCGATGGTCGGCGGGATCAGCTCGCTGGTCGGCACCTGGTCAGCGGGGAGTTTGCGGCGGACGAAGACCTTGATGGCCGGTTCGCCTGTCGGCTGGCCGCCTACTACCTTCGGGCCGATGCCCACCGCGACCACGTTGGGAATGGCCAGCAGGCGCTGGGTCGCGTCCCGCTTGACGCTGGCGATCACCTCGGGATCACGCGGAGTTTCGGGCATGATGCCTCCTCAACGCGCAGCGAGCGCGGCCAGGACCTGGTCGTAGGTGAGGGTGGCGGGATCGGGTAACGCGGCGAGCGCCCGGTCCAGCGCAAGGCGCAGTTCCGGTGACGCGTTCGCGTGGAACACGGCGTGGATGTGCTCGACACGCCGCATCGGCGGTTCGCCGTTTACGGTGGCGGGCATCGCGAGCGTCGGGTCGGCGGCCATGCGGATGAGCCTTTGCGTCATGGCCGGACCACCGCCGCGGTGCCAGGCGATGGTAACCCGGCGCCGGTGGTTGACCAGCTCAAGGATCTCCTCGTGGTGGTCGAGCCACAAAGAGCGCAGGTGGCGTCCGGCCGTGGAGGTGTTCAGGTCCGTGCCCACCCTGGCCAGCGCCGCCGTGTACGGTGGCAGCGCGCCGGTCAGCGACGGGGCGAGCTCACGGGGCGCGGCCACCGGCTTGGCGCCGGGCACCTTGTTGACCACTCCGTTCTGGGTCGCCATCGCCACCGCGACGGACAGGTGGTCGACCGTCTGGAACTGCGAGATGATGTCCGCGATCGGCAGTTCGAGGCCCTTGTGGATCTTTCCCGCCGTGCTGCCAGCGAAGTGCAGCGCGACGACCTCGTTGGCGGAGTTGACCACCGCGGACCCAGAGTCGCCGTGGTCGGAGAAGTAGAGCGGGCGCCCGGCGGGTACGGCCGCGTTCGGGTTCGGCTTGACGACTATCACGTTGTGACGGGTGATCCCGGCCGTAGTGTCGGTCGTGTTGATGGACTCGACGATGCCTCCGGTCAGCCGGGTCCGAGCGCCGCGCTTGCGCACCTGGTAGGTGAGCGGGGTCGCCTCGGCCAGCGTCACCGTGTGGGTCCCGGCCACCGGGCCGATCTCGGTGATCTCCGCCAGCCATTCGGCGCCCGGGTCGAGCTGGATCAGCGCGGCGTCACGGGTGGTGTCCCGCCCGCCCGCGACGAACGTGCCGATGATGTCCGAGCAGCACTTGGTGGGCCCGTCGTCGTCGGTGGGCTGGCCCAGCCGTGTTGTGTTCGCCACCGGGGTGGCCCCGCCGGTCGCCGCCACCACGACGTGGTAGTTGGTCAGTGCGTAGATCTTGTTGGCGTCGGCGGTGTCCTTCAGCAGGCAGCCGAGCGTGCCCTGCCCCGAGCCGTTGAGCGCGACCTGGACGCGCGCGCCACCACGCAGCGGCCGGTACGTCGTGTCATCCGTGTCGTTGTCGGAGGTCAGAGGTGAGCCGGGCTGCGGTGGCGGCACGACCTCGGCGTCCACCGTGGCTACCTCCAGCGTCGCCTCGGGCATCTCGGACACGTCCACACCGACGCCCTCGAACTGCAGCGGCAGCGTCTCGCCAGGCGTCAGCTCCTCGGGAGGCCGTTTCCGCGCGACGAAGACCTTGAGCACCACCTCGCCGGTGGGCTGTCCGCCGCGTTCCCTTCCGCCGAGGCCGACCGCGGTGACCCCGGGAATGGTCAGGAACCGCGCAGCGGCACGATTTTTCACCGCGATTAAGCGGTCGTCAGGCATGACGTAGGCCCCCTCTCCGTTGGCGCCGGTCCGTCGTGCTGACGGACCGAGAACGCCCCCACCCGCCGGGTTTCAATCACAGCACTTTTCCGTGGTCGCCGTCCATAAAGCCCTCGCGGCAGGCTGATCCTTTTTCATTGGCTCGGGATTTGAGGCCCCGCAGGGCCGGCTCGTTTGAGGGTCTTGCATCGACCCCCTGGAACCCCGCTCGCCCCCGGGTGGTTCGCGCCGCGGCAGCCGTTAAGGATCCTTCCGGTCCGCGAGGTCATGACGCGTACGCGTTCTGGTATGGCTACCACGCGCAGGCGTATCAACGCCCCTCCCCGGCCGCCGGGGGAAGCACCGCGTGCTGATCGCCATTGACCCAGACATCCCCGTCCCCCCGTACGAGCAGGTCATGACTCCTGGCCGTCGATTCTCAGGCGGTACCCCGCCGCGCGAACCGTCTCTATCACGGGCTCACCGATTTTGCGGCGCAGGTATCCCACGTACACGTCGACGAGGTTGGTTCGCGGATCGAAATTCATGCCCCAGGCCATGGACAGTAGCTCTTGTCGCGAGAGGACCTGTCTTGGGTGGCCGACGAAGGCCTTCAGCAGGGAGAACTCGCGGGGAGACAGGCTCACCTGTCGCCCATCGACCGTTGCCTCACGCCGCAGCAGGTCGATGGAGATGCCGCCGGCGCGGAGCACGGCCGATGCGACGGCCCGGGGCCGGAGGTTAGCCCGCACGCGGGCCAGGAGTTCCTCGAACGCGAACGGCTTCGCCAGGTAGTCGTCCGCCCCGAGATTGAGCCCCTTGACCCGGTCGTCCACCCGTCCCCTGGCGCTCAGCACCAGGACAGGAACCGTGCCACCCCGTGCTCGCAGGCCGTCGAGCACCTCGAGACCGTCCAGGTCGGGCAGGCCGAGATCAAGTATCACGAGCGAGATGTCCGCGTGAGTGACGCGGTGGAGCGCTTCTCGCCCGCTGCTTACCCACTCGACGCTGTAGCCGTGAGCGCGGAGCCCCTTCGCGAGGAATGACGCGATCCGCTCTTCGTCCTCGACGATTAGGAGATTCACCATGGAATGCTGATCCAGAATGTGGCGCCCCGCCCCGGCCGATTGACGACACCTGACTCCCCGCCGTGGGCTCTCGCAATCCCCCGAACGATGGACAGTCCCAAACCGGTTCCTCCTGTTGGCGACGATCCGGTGCTGAACGGTTCGAACACGACCTGTTCATCGCCAGGCGGAAGACCCCCTCCTTCGTCGGCCACCTCGAAACGCCAGCTTGAAGACTCAGGCCTGACACGAAATCGCACCGGTCGATCCCCTCGGGCGTGCTCCACCGTGTTGCGCAGGAGGTTCAGCAGGGCCTGGGTCAGCCGTTGCGTGTCGGCTCGAAGCGTCGCGCCATCAGTGTCAGACTCCACTCGCAGGCGGTTTCCAACGATCGTCTCTGCCTTCGTCGTGATGGTGCTCACGAAACTATCCAAGGGCAACGATTCCATTCTGAGCAGAGCCCGGTCGTCCATCCGGGCAAGTGTCGTTAGGTCTTCCACCAACCGGCCCATGAGATCGAGTTCGTCCACGAGGGTTTCCTTGACGGCCCGCACCTCCCATTCGTCCGCTCCGTCTTCCAGCACGTCCAGATGGCCGCGGCAGATGGTGATGGGGGTCCGCAGTTCGTGAGATGCCGCCGACAGGAACGCGTCCTTCATTTCGTCCAGTTCGCGAAGGCGCTCGGTCTGGTCTCGTTCGCGCTGCAAGGCGAGTTCGATCTGCTCGAGCCTCCCCACGCCCCATGCGATCCCCTCTCCCACGAGCACGCAGATCGGAATGGTGGTCGCGGCTGAGGACAGTCCTGCCCCGACGTTGCCCGGCATGAAGAACAGAGGCAAGACGTAGGCCGCGGCGGCCAGTGGGGCCATGGCGACGGAGGTGCCCTGCGGTTGGGCCATCCCGATCCACACGAAGGCGACCACGAAGAAAACGCCGTATGCGTGCAGGTCGCTGCCTCCGAAGACATCCCCGAGGGCGATAAGGGCGAACGCAGGCGGGATGATCGCGAGGCTGGCCCGCCGAGGCCACGTCTCCCATGGCGCGAGCCACGCCGCAATACCGACAAAAAGAGCGATCGCAGAGACTGCGGCCGTCGCGATTAGGTTCAGCCCTGGCATGGGAAGGGGGAGCGTGACGAGGCCCAGCAGGCCGGCACCCATAAAGAACACGGCCGCCAGGCGCCCGTGGAGCCTTCGTCGATTTCGAGGCCCTCCGTTCGGTGAGGAGGTCTCGATTTGGCCGGTAGCAAGGAACCCGCTATGGGCGGAATCCCACGCGCGGGAGCCGCGCGGTGAAGGCATGACCGTGGTCAGCGCCCGCTGCAGATGGCCTAGGCGCGTCGCTACCCCGCGACCAGCAGGGTGCATTCAACGGCTCCCTCACCATCAAGGTGCGACACCAGTGTCTTGGGAGTAAATGTTACCGGGGCGTAGGTTCCAGTCAACTGGTGCGGCCAGGACCGGATGAACAGTCACACACGCGCGTTAGCCTGCCCGAGGTCGTGATTGCCATGTCGTGATTGCCATGGTGAGGCAATCCAGCTTCATCGTGCGTGAGTGGATCAGGCGCAAGCATCGGATGGGGCCCGGGCCCCTCCGTCCCCCCTGCGGTACTGGAGCGGCCCGGGCCTTGACCTCGCTTCCCGCTGCCAAGACTGGTATGAGCACGATGAGAGAGTTCTCATCATCGGATCTCTGGCCGTTCCCGCAGCGGTGGCGCTGCATGCCCTGCCAGCACTGCTCACACGTTGCGAAACCCGCTCTAAGCCTCATAAACAACTTCTCATCTTGGAATTACGTTCGGCGATCGCATGCGGAAGCGGACTCCCACGTCAAGCGGAAGCGGACTCCCACGTCAAGCGGAAGCGCACTCCCAGGTCAAGCGGTAGCGGACGGGCTTTGATTACCCTCGGCGACTCACACGCTGCCCGGCTCCTCACCGTGCTCGGCCGCCGTCAACGCTTCACCGTGACCGGGGACTGGGTTTAGGAAAGTGGCGACGAAGCGGCGCAACTCACTCAGCGCGTTACCGAGGCCCTGGTGGGTGACGGCATTGGGGTCAGCACGCAGCGCCTCACGGTAGCTGGCAACCGCGTCCTCGTCGTGGCCCAGCTCGCCCGGCGGATTTACTGGTGGGAGCTTGAACTCCCTCCCGCTCCACGGATTGATGCCCAGCCACTCGCCCTCTTCAAGGTCTCTCAGTACCGCTTGCGTTTCCACTTCGACTATTTGCAGGCTGCTCCATCCTGGATTTACCTCGACCGCCCGCATTAGGAACTCTACCCGGGTAAAGACTGGGAGCATCGGAAGCATTTCATCGCCCACTGGTACCGTGCAGTGGAGCAGATTCGCTGTGTCGCCGACCTCGGGCTCACCCAGCGCAAACAGGTGCGGCTCGGGCCGTATCAGCAGCTCACGCACGGCCGCATCGGCGCTTGGATTGTCGCCGTGCACAATGATAATTTGCTCCAATAGGAGCAAGCCGAGCTGGTCGGCTGCTGCGGTAATGTCGGCGTGGCCCGGTGGCAGCCGCCGCTCGCGTACAGCAAGCACTCGCTCCAGATACGGCCTTGCCCTATCCATTTCGTCGGTTTGGCGCAAGGCAGCGCCGATGCTGCTGAGGCTAGCTAGCAGGTCATTATCGTCGTCAGGCAGAAGCCGTTCTCGTATTCGCAAGGCGGTTTCGGCCCACTGTTGTGCAGTTGCCGAGTCGCCTCGCCGGATCAGCAGATCGGCAAGTCTGTTGAGCCGCGACGCGTGAGCGAGCTCGTCGCTGCGGGTCGGAGCCGGGGGTGAGCCTGGACGTAGCATCGCGCGGCTCAGGTGGTCGAAGTCGTTCAGCCCATGCAGTCGCGGGCCGTGGGAGAGCATTTGCAGAAGGTCTCCGGCGATTGGATCCAAGATCATCTGGAGCGGCAGCGCGCGCCGCGTTTCGACGAGGGTTTCCAGGGCTTCGGTAGAACGGCCCTGCCCAAGCTCGCAAACTGCCCGGTCCCAAAGCAGGTCCGCTTCGAACCCGTCTCCCTGGCGCCATGCCTCGGGCCAGGCCCGCGCGGCTTCCGCGAACCGCACTTGAGATTCGGCCGTCCTCCCCGCGACGTGCAGCAAGACCCCAAGGCACACCAGGGCTGCTGGCCGACGGTGCACGTCGGCCACGTGTAGACCCTTACTTGCCGCATCGATGGCCTCGTCGTGATCCCGTCGGAGGGCGAACTCGACCGCCAGCCGCAACCAGCCCATTGTGGATGAATGGTCGAGATGGACCGCCTCACGCAGGACATCGGCTATCTGTTCGCCTTCAGGGCTTTTGGCCGCGCGCAGAGCTGCCGCGCGGTTCACCCGAGCTGCCGCCTGGTTCGCCCCGGATTCGGCACCAGCCGGATCAAGCTCGACGGCTGCTTGGAGGCACTCCAGCGCCAGCTGGTGCAGACAGCGCCGTGAGTAGAGGTAGCCCAGGCTCGACCAGGCAGGCACGTGCGAAGCGTCGACCTCAATGACAGCATCAAAAAGCTTCATGGCCTCATCCACACGGCCCGCGTAGACGAGCGGAACCGCCTGCCCCATGAGATAGACCGGACTGCCCGGGTCTAGTTCTGCTGCCTTACGTGAGGCCTCCGCCGCTGCGATCTGAGTCGAGCGATCGAAACTCAGAGCGTAGCTAAGGCACCACCACGCCTCCGCTAGGTCCGGCACAAGACGCGTCAGCTCTTTGGCCAATGCCGGTGCTTGCGGCACAGGTACTGCGGTTCGGGACCCGTCCGGCCACATGGCCTCCCACAGAGCATCGAGCAGAGCGTTACCGAGTTCTCTCGCCAGCAAAGTGCCCGGGGCAACCCCGGCGCTGACCTCGCCTAGAGCAGTCATTTTGGCAGCCAGGGGGCCTGCAAGGCGGGCGGCTAGCACAGCCATGGCGGCACGCCGTTCCTCGGGCCCGCACAGCAGACCCGGGGCCGGAGCGCCAGACGCCCGCATGAGAGCGATTCCCGACTGACGCAGCGAATCCCTGGGCGCCTGGCTGGAACCGGCCGGGTCGAACGACAACGCCGCCTCAAGGGCCTCTAGCCGCCTCCGGCCAGTTCCAGAACCCACCGCGAACCACGCCGCGATCTCCAGCGCCGCGGCGTGCTCGCCAATGACGCCGAGGACGGGCGCCACCTCAAGGAGCGCAAGCCATCCGAGCTCATTGTCAATCCAGAAACGGTGCCAGATCAGCCCAAGGACGTCACGCAAGTAAGCGTCGTCTTCCAGTCGGTTGTCCAGGGTCGGCAACAACCGGCGGCGCCGTGCCAGACGCTCCTCGAGCTTGGCAGCCGCCCTTTCGTTGGCGGCACGGATGTCGAGCCTGAGATCGGCGTCCCTGAGGTAGGAGCAGACCGCGTCGCGCACGTCCTGGTGGAGACGTCGGCTCTCGGTCAGCACGAAGTCATGCCGCGCGATCAGCTCGTCTAGCCGCTCGCCAATAGCCTGCTCCTCGCCCCATAGCGCCCGTAGCACGTCGGGATCCTTGCCATGCTTCGCATACACCAGGGCGAGGCCATATATGAGTGGCAGGTCCTGGCGTAGGCCAGGCGCCTTCCTGGCGTGATACAGGTAACGCTCCGCCATCGCCCTGACCACGCGACCGGGGCCGTTCTCGCTGTGTCCCGCGCACACCGTCTTCACCGGCACGTCGTTGTGCAGCAGCTCAGCCGCGATTGACAGTGCCAGCGGGATGCCGCGCGTGTGCGCGGCGATGGCCTGCACGTCGGCGTCGGTCAGCTGCCGGCGTGACACGACCCTGGCCAAATACTGGCGGACGGCCGCATCGTCCAGGCGGTGCAGCGGCATGGCGACCAATCGGTCAGCAGGCAGATGACGGTGGAAATCCGCGACCTCGCCACTGCCACCGGCCTCCATCTCGGGCTCCAGCCTGGCGCCGAGCACCCAGACCACACGGCTCCCCGAGTGAAGCATCACGTCACGGAAAGACGGACCCAGGCGCTGCACGATCTCGTACGTATCCACGAAAACGCTCAGCGGGCGTACCACCGATAGCTCCCGCAGGCCCTGGGCAAACCGGATGCAGAGCTGCCCGGCAGGATCCGTTAGAAGCTCGAACTCGTCCGGGTCGACCTTCCCGTGACGCAATCGACGAGCGTGCTGCATGGCGCTGGTGGCGAGCTTTGTCGTGGCCTCGGCAGCCTCGAGGATGTCGCCAGGTGTCAGGCCGGCCAGCGTGGCGGGATTGCCGAGCCCAATACTTAGCGCCAGCCTGCCCCCGACTATGGCTAATGCCTTACGCTGCTCGTCCGACAAGGGCATTGTGCCGGCGCGCGCCTCGTTCTGAAGCTGGTCGAGGCGCTCCTTCCAACGCGGCAGTTCGGCCATCGCCTGCCGGTAGCTGCCGAATGCGCGGTCCGCCCGTCCGCGGAGCTTCGGCTCCAAGTCGTGAATGATCGTTTGATGGAGCCGCACAAGAACCGTATGCAGCGCTGGTGGGGTGTCACCCGGGTACTCCACAGGGGCCCTGGCGCGCTCATCCTCCCAGTCCAGCCGGACCGTACGGAACCTGTCGGCCAGCGACTTGTCTGATGCAAGCTCCCCGCGCGCGATCGCGCGGAACCGGTCGAGCAGGCGCGACTTACCAATCCCGCCAAGCCCGTAAACCAGGACCACCCACGACTGGTTCTCGATACGCGGCAAGTTAGCTACCGTACTTAGCAAGCGACGGAAACGCTCCTGCTCATCGACGCGGCCAACAAAAGGCCTCTCGTGGCTAGCGTTTGCTGGAGACATTGACATGGGCTATCGCCACACAGTCCGGTTACCGTGCATTTCTAGCTGAAGCTCCCCCCGTCACGACGAGATGACGTCCTGCTCTGCGCCCCACGCGCTGCTCTGCGCCGCACGCGCAATTTCACGATCTTCGCCACGAGCGGCTGCCATTCTGCGCACGTACCAGCATAGGCAACGAGTCTGTCAAGTTCCGATACCTGGGCGACCCGGACCCAGCCGCCCGGACCCGGGCGACCCGGACCTGGGCGACCCGGACCCGGCCGCCCGCAGCCGCTGGAGCAGCGCACGCCCGGCCGGGCCACCGCCGTGCGGACCTCCAGCTCCACCGCGTCCAGGCCCACCGGGCGCCGGTGCAGGCGGGCCGCGCCGCCGCCACCGCCAGCCCCCCGGATGCGCCGCGCAGAACCCCTTCTCGTAGTGATCACGGAACCTTCTCCCGGAATAGACGGAAAAAGGTTCCGTGATCACGTCCCCTCCGCCGCACCCGGCGCCTGCCCGCCAGCCTGCCTGGCCGCACAGATCGCCTCGGTCACCGCCACCACCTGCCCGGACAGTGGCGGGTCGCCACCGTTGAACCGCCGTGCCTGCGCCCGCCCGCGATCTGCGGGGGGGCGCAGGCCAATCACATCAAGCGCAGCGCGGCGGAATCATCCAACGGCCAGATCACTTGTGGTGCAGCGGCACGGATGCAGGCTGGAACGTCGGCTGCACCGAGACGCCGACGTCCGGCGCCGGGTTGGGCAGAATGACGTCGAAACCGCACTCGCCGGTCGCGTTGCCGCCGACCTGGTTGGGCTGCCCATTGCTGTCGCCCAGCTCCATCGCCGGGCTGTTGCCACTGCAGCTGAGGTTTCCAAAGACCACGTTGGTAATGACCTCGTTGGCGTCGGGAATGGACAGGTTATTTGTGTCCGTCACATTCCCTTGCACCGTATCCCTGATAATCCCGAACCAGCACGTGCTCAGCCCGGTGAGCTGAAGGTTGCCGCCAATGGTCACGTTGGTGTAGGTGGTGTAATCGGGGAGGCCGAAGTACTTGTTGAAAATTCCGACTGGCGCGCAGCCTGTACCGGCGCCGCCGCCGTTTTGCACCACGTTTCCGCGCACGGTGAGCTGGTGAGTAACTACGCCAAGCGGATTGTCCGCGACCAGGTTGCCGTCCACCACGTCATGGGTGCTCAACGTCGGGGCGCCCGGGTTGGGGTCATCGGCGCAAGGGAAATCGGGGACGGTAATAAGATGCGTCGCACCCCAGACGGTGATGAGCTTCGAGTAGCAGCCGAGCATCAAGCTGGCGCCATTTTGCACGGTGAGGTTGCCGCGCACCGTCAGGTCGGAGTTGCCGGTGCCCGTCTGGTCGTTGAGTGCCCAGATTGCGGTCAGAGCCGCGCCGGGCGCGATAACAAGGTTGCCATTAACAGTCGCTGGCCCGGCGTTCACCACGCACGCGCCATGGATGACGACGTTTGTGTGGGTGCCGACCAGTATGCCTGGCGAGTCAATGGTCCCGGTGCACGTGAAAGTGCCGCCGCTTTGCGCCGTCGCCGCGGCGGCGGAGCCGGTGCTCAGCGCTAGCGCCGCGACCAACAGTCCGCCCGCGCCGATTAAGCACGACAGCGTTCGCCAATGCCGTTTCATGTCCCCTCCTTGATGCCGGTGCCGTCCAACCGCAGGACAAACGATCACTATTTGGCGGCTGACGGTTCGAGTGGGTCGATCTGGATCTGCCGCTCCAGGTCCTTGATCCGCCGATAGTCGGCCGCGACCGCCTGCTCATCGGGCGACGCGAGCACGACCCAGCCGAGGTAGGTGTAGATGTCCTCGGTCGCAGGCACCAGATCCCCGGTACCTCCGGCGAAATACTTGGCCCAATAGGTGGCGAGCGAGTCGACGTGGTCGAAGATCTCCGCGTTGCGCCAGATCCCTGTCCGCGGTGCTGAGATCACCACACTGCAGACATGCTGAACAAGCTGGTAACCCGCCTCGAACTCACCGCGCACTCGGTGCGCGACGGTGCGCAGGATGTGGTTGGTTCCTGTCGCGAGCTTGGTGATCATTTGATGGCCGCCGCCCGCCGGTCGGCTCGCCACCTCGAGCAACCGCGGGCCGTTCGCAGTGATGATCACCTCGGTATGTCCGCAGCCGTTGCGGATGCCCACCGCGTCGAGCACTCGACGGGTGTAGGGCCACAACTCGAGGACGTCGGGGTGATTGGGCGGCATGAAGTCGACCAGGTCATAGATGCCGATCCGGTCACCCCGCTGCAGTTTGGTGTACCTGCACACGTCGACCAGCCCGTGTTCGCCTGCCATCGAATAGCTGTCGATCAGGTACTCGGTTCCCTCGGCGAACTCTTCGACCAGAACCGCTTCATTGATCACCCCAGCCGCATTCAGCCCGCCGTAGATCTGCTCAAAGAAGGGATGCCAGTCTTGGCCCGGCTGAACGATGTGCACATTGTCGGTGCCGACGCTCTTGGGCGGCTTTACCACCAGGCGCTGGCCGCGCAGGCCGGACTCATCCAGCCAATGGTCGATCTCAGCTGGGTCGGCACTGCACGTCTGCCGAAGATGCGGGATGCCCGCCCGGCTCATCGCCTTTGCCATCGCCCATTTGTCGCGGCGCGCCGCGGCAAGCTCTTCTACGTTCCCCGTCCCTGGCACCACAAGTTCGACCAGCGCATCGGCAAGGTCCACCCCGGGCTCCGCGCCTGGTATGACACACAACGGCCGGTAGGCACGCAGCTCCTCGGACAACGCGGTTAAGTCGCCCTCGAACACGTGAATGTACTGGAAGTTCTCCGGGTGCCATGACGCACGGTACGGCTTGGGCGGCTCATGCGCGCTCAGCACCGCCACCGGCTCGACCCCGGCAGCACGAAAGGCCGCTGGATACTCCTGCCCGGTACCCACCGGATCAACGATCACCGCGTAGGATCCCATGTCTCTCCTAGCTTGCGGGGGCTGGGGTGCCAGCTGGCTCGACAGTCAGTGCAGCCGCCGCCGCGTCGAGCGCTTGCAGGCACTCCTGCGCCGTCGTCGCCACCGCCGTCGCATAGGCGATGCGGCCCCACAAGGTCCCCTTGGGCGGCGGTGACATGACATCCCCCGGCTTGGCCAACGGCACGGTGAGATCCATCGCGGCAGGAAGCCCGCTATCAGCGAAACGGACTGCGCCAATGGTGGTGTTGTCTTGTGCGACATAGAAGAACCGCACCGCGCCGACCAGCTTATGCACTGGCGCCAGCTGCGGTCGCTGGCCGCACGACACCGCGGCCGCCGCCAGCCCAGGGTCCATTCCGCTGACGCGCAGGCCCAGGTAGGGAATCAGGTCCCCGCCGAGGCGTGCGTTGACCTCGATGATTTTCGGGCCGCTCGGCGTCAGCTTGAGTTCGGTGTGTGTCATGCCGTCGGTGAACCCGAGCGCCGTATGGGTGTCCTGGACGAAGCGCATGAGCGCCTCGTCGGCTAGCAAGGGGTCCGCGGCATCGACCACATGGCCTACCTCTTCGAAGAACGGCGCGTAGCCTACTTCCTTGCGGGCCAAGAACATGGGCAGCACCTGGCCGC
>Ga0137380_10003499_pt1 | contig 13647 bp, 10 predicted proteins | sample SagtaG_17_FD_104809 | JGI IMG/M metagenome (GOLD analysis project Ga0137380, IMG submission 104809) | Vadose zone soil microbial communities from Sagehorn Ranch, Mendocino, California, USA - Sage2_L_100_16 metaG | ecosystem: Environmental > Terrestrial > Soil > Vadose zone | place: USA... | reverse complement strand
GTGACAGTCGATCATTTCCTGCATTCGATGCGAAAGCTCCTCAATCTCATCACTGCCAACTGGCAGAATCGCGACGAACTCATCGCCGGCGTACCGGGTCACGAAATCCGATGAACGAACGAGCGACAGCAACAAGACTGCCAGCTCTCTCAGAAGTCTGTCGCCCGCCTGATGCCCCAACTTATCATTTACCGCCTTGAAGCCGTCAAGGTCCATCATCATCACCGCGAAGCTGTCGCTATGTCGTCGGGCGCGGTCGGCCTCCTCCTCGAACCGATATCTCAAAGCGCGGGCGTTTGGAAGACCTGTCAACAGATCGGTGAGCGCGCTCGTTTGCGCTACCTCGTGATGAGTGGCATTGGCGATCGCGTCGGAAGCGAGCTTTGCTACCGATTCCATGAGTCTCAAATGATCTCCGGTATAAGTCGCGAGGTCGGCCGAGTAAAGCGCAAGCGCGCCGAGCAGCGCTTCTCCCTTTATGAGCGGAAATACAATCGCTGTTCGGTACGTCTCGGGCGGCGCCAGCTTGAGCACGTCAAAGTCGAGACGCGGATCGCAGTTATGCATCGGCTGCCGATTGGCAACGACCCAGCCGGTTATGCCCGCGCCTGACGGAATACTCTTGCCGCGAAACAGCTCGGCGTTACGGCCGGCGACGTGCGCCGCTTCGACGTTGGTGGAGTCTGGACGCACCATGTACAACACGCAAGTCGTGTAGCTCACAATGTCTTCGAGTCTTGAAGAGAAGACCGCGAAGGTATCGCGGAGATCGAGACTGGTGCCAATTACTTGTGCGATCTCATACAGGGTTATCACTTCGCGATGAGCGCTGCGGATCCGCTCGTACGCCATCGGCTGGGTATTAGCACCAACCGCGCGCACATCGTGTTGCTGCTGCAACAGATCGATTCGTTGAGGTTCGACACGCTGCTCGCGTATCTCCGCTTCAAATTCATCCAAGTGATCGAGGAAGGTCTGAACCACATTTGGATCGAAAACGGAGCCGCTTCCATCCTTCAACATCACGATCGCTTCGTCACGGGTCATTGCCTTGCGGTACTGCCGGTCCTCTCGCACGGAGTCGAAGCAGTCGGCCAGTGTCAGTATTCGGGCTGTGATCGGAATCTCATCTCCGCGCAACCCGTCCGGATAGCCGCGCCCGTCCCAGCGCTCGTGATGATGACGAACTACCGGAACTACCGGATAAGGAAAGCCGACTCGCTCCAAAATCTCGGCGCCGACAATCGTATGAATTTTCATCTTTTCAAACTCGGCGGGAGTGAGGCGGTCGGGCTTATTCAGAATGTAATCGGGCACGGCAAGCTTGCCTATGTCGTGCAGCAAGGCGCCCGCCTTGAGCGCCTCAATCTCAGGCTCGGACAAACCGAATAGCCGCGCCAGTCCGGTCGCGTAAATCTGCACGCGATGAACGTGATCGGCTGTCACTTCATCCTTGGCGTCGATGGCGATGGCCAGCGCCTCGATGGTCTTCAAGTGCAACTCCGACATCTGTTCTGCGTGTCGGTTCGTCGTTTCCACTCGGTCCAGATACACCTTGTAAGTGAAGTAGGTAGCAGCAAGGATCGGAACCGAGATTATGAACGCGTTATACGAGATGATGGCGATAAGCTTTATCAGCAGACAGGCGCTCACGGCGGCGGCAAGATTCGATAAAGTTGCCGCCGGCAAAGCGGGCTTCCAAGTGACACTGATCGACTGTTCATTCTTGAGCGAGGCCTCCACGTTCATCATCGATGAACTCAACAAAAGGTGAATCGCCGCAGCCAAGCCTGCCGCCATCGCCAATCTGCCAGGATCAGAAGCAAGCCCGGGCACTCCAACTGCTAGCGTCATCGCGGCGCTCGACGCGAAGATCGACAGGCACATTCTCGCCGCGTTGAACAAGAGCATTCGCCGCCGATCCTTGAACGCAATCGAGTAGGCTGCAGCTTGTAGCGCCGCGAGCACCGCCGAGGCCTCGGCGCCATACAGCAGGACAGAGATGAAGATGAACGCGCCGGATAACGTGACCGCGCTCGTGAGCTTCGAGATTCCGACGTCGACGCTCGTTACCAGGAGAACGGTGACCAGGCTCAACAGAACCCATTCAAAGCTGATCGGATGAACCGCAAGCCTGAACGCGGAGTAAGCGAAGACAATCAGCCCCGCCACAGACACGACGATCGTGAATAGATAGCTGATGATCTTGCTCTTGCTGTGCGTCATGCTTCGCCCTCTCCGCAACCAGGAAGGAAAATCCGAGTTATCAAGGCGATAAGCGTGCCACTCATTCTTCTAACGATTAAGCGCGAGTCAGCTCGTGAAGTTCAACCAGATTGACTGAAGCGTTTCGGTCAAATTGACGAGCCCGCACTCCAAATCCAAGTCGCGGACTCTTTACGTATTACGCGAGGTCAGATATAAATGAAATTAGCAGGTTAGCCACAATCGACAAGAAAGTATTGAAGTAAAGTGCGCCACAAGAAATTCTTGCTTTCAACAATCATTGCGACCGGAGTCTTGATCGTTGCAGTCGCCACGATCCTGTTCGGCTCGACTTCGTCTGAATCGATGTCTGACGCCCCGCAGCCGAAGCAACCGGAGGTCTCCAGCGGGGAATTGGCTGCGACGCTCCCTCTGTTTCACCCGGTGGATGAGAACTACTTTCGTGGATCGCAGCCGCAGCGCGGCGGCATCGGCACACTAACGCGCCTGGGAGTGAAGACGTTGGTTGACTTGCGCTCGATCTATGACCACACAGATGACGTGAGAACCGCCGCTGAGTTCGCAGGTCTCGGCTATCGCTGGATTCCCATGAGCGTTTGGACGCCGCCTACTGATGATGATACCAATAAGTTTGTTGCGCTCGTGACCGACACGGCGAAAGGGCCGTTCTTCGTCTTCTGTGCGGACGGGTTGAACCGCACCGGCGAAATGACGGCGATTTATCGCGTGGCGCACGACCATTGGAGTGTCGAGAAAGCGCTCGACGAGGCTGACGAGATCGGGTTCAATCCTTACTACTACACGCTTAGAAACTATGTTTGGGACTACGCGCGCAAATTTCACCCGTTAGCCGTGCCCCGCGAAGGCAGGCGTTCAGTGGCAACCGAGCCGCCGTAAGCAATCATTCAATTCCTGGCATCAACAATCAACAATCTTAGCTACGGCTTTACCTTCAGCTTGTTCATCTCAGCCTTCAGCAACGCCGCTTCGGCTGACTCGCCATCGACCCTCAAACCCTCTTCATAGCAAGCGCGAGCCTTATCTACTTGCCCCATCTTCGCGTAAGCCTGACCCTGCGTCAGTAATATTCGCTGCTGTCCGTGATGCGACTGGCGAGTGAACATCGGTCCCATCATCGTTCTAAACTTTTCCATGTTGGCAGCGGCCAGCGGTGCTGCGCCGAATGAGTCCGGGAGGAACAGGTAGCTTGCGCCGGTGACCGCGAGAACTGCAGGATGACCGGGCGCCAAGGCCTGCGCCTTCTTCAGCAGCTCGAACGAACGCTTGAACTCAGAGTCGCGCTGCGCGGCGTCCTTCGAACGCTGCGCAACGAGCGCGGCAAGCGCGCCCAGGTAAGCGATGGTTTCTGCGTCGTCGGCTTTGATCTCAAGCGCGCGCTCCAGCATCTTCTGTGACTTAGGCACTGAGCTCGCGCGGCCTTCTCCAAAAACTTGAAAGAAGTATCCTTTGCCGAGCTTCCTTACAAGGCGAAGATCGTCAGGATGGCCGGCGACGTCTTGCTCGAGCCTGGCGATCTCCTCTTCGCTCGGCACGCGGCCAGCTACAAAGTCTTGCGCAAACTGGCCGGGAATCTGCGCGAGTCCGCCGATCGCGCCAGCAAAGACAAAGACTAGGACTCCGAGAAAAGAATGCCGCTTCGATCTGATTTCCATTGGCCTGGTCTCCTTAATTGCTTTGAATTCTGATACGAATCATTTGCGTATTAGTTGCGAGGAATGATCGGACAACGTGACAATCTCGCATTGTTCCGTGACCTTCCATTCGTTATATACTTTCTCTTCAACTTTGGGAGGTCATTCTGATGCATAATCGCTCGCTCTATCGCTGCCTTACCACAGTCGCGGCGATCGTACTCGCAGTCAATTCTCTAGCGCCAATTGCGCTCGGTCAATCAGAAGAGGGCAATCACGGGCGCGCGCTTCGTGGGTTCACCGCCGCACATGCGAAAACCGAATGGGCCTGGGAAGAAAAGATGCGCGCGATGCCGAAGCCCGAGCTTCTGCGCGAATATATGAAGCATCTTTCAGCCGAGCCTCATCACGTCGGCTCTGCTTACGACAAGCAGAACGCCGAATGGATTCGCGATCATTACAAGTCGTGGGGCCTCGACGCCAGGCTCGAAGAATTCGATGTATTATTCCCTACACCTACCGAGCGGCTGCTGGAAATGATCGAACCGACACGCTTCCGGGCTGTGTTGAAAGAACCCGTGATTCCCGAAGATCCCGATTCGGGGGATGCGAACCAATTGCCGACCTACAATGCCTATTCGATCGACGGCGACGTGACCGGCCAGCTTGTGTACGTGAACTACGGCGTGTCTGCGGACTATGAAGAGCTTGCGAAGCTCGGAGTCGACGTTAAAGGCAAGATCGTCATCGCGCGCTACGGCGCGAGCTGGCGAGGCATCAAGCCCAAGGTCGCCGCCGAGCACGGCGCCATCGGCTGCCTGATCTATTCAGATCCTCGCGACGACGGATATTTTCAGGGAGACGTTTATCCGAAGGGAGCTTACAGACCCGAGCAAGGCGTCCAGCGCGGCTCGGTGATGGATATGCCAATCCATCCCGGCGACCCTTTGACTCCCGGTTGGGGCGCGGTGAAAGGCGCCCGACGAATCGCGCGAGAGCAAGCGGAAGTCATCACCAAGATTCCGGTGCTTCCGATCTCCTATGGCGACGCGTTGCCGATGCTTCGCGAATTGAAAGGCCCGGTCGCTCCCGAACCGTGGCGCGGCGCGTTGCCGATCACCTACCACGTCGGACCGGGGGCGGCGCGCGTTCACTTTAAAGTTGCGTTCGACTGGTCGATCAAGACTTTGTACGACGTGATAGCTCGAATCGAAGGCAGCGAGTATCCGGACCAGTGGGTCATCGCCGGCAATCACCACGATGCGTGGGTGAACGGTGCTGACGATCCGATAAGCGGGCAAGTTGCGCTGCTGGAAGCGGGCCGCGCTCTCGGCGAATTGCTCAAACAGGGATGGAGGCCGCGCCGTACGATAATTCTTTGCGCCTGGGACGGCGAAGAGCCGGCGCTGCTCGGCTCTACCGAATGGGTTGAGACTCACGCCGACGAGCTAAAACAGAAGGCCGTCGCGTACCTGAACTCCGACAGCAACAACAAGGGTCGTTTGAACGCCGGAGGATCGCATTCACTGGAGCGTTTCATGAACGAAGTCGCTCGCGATGTTCAACAGCCGGGCGCGAAGAAGTCCGTCTGGGAAGCGATCAAAGAACGCCGGCTCGAACAAGCGAAGACGGACGAAGAAAAGAAAGAGCTGAATGAGCGAACGGACTTGCGCATCGGCGCGTTGGGGTCGGGATCTGATTACACGCCGTTCCTTCAGCACCTCGGAATCGCCTCGATGAACACCGGATTCGGCGGCGACGGCGGAGGCGGCGTGTACCATTCGATCTACGACTCCTTCGCCTGGTACACGAGGTTTGGCGATCCAACCTTCGAGCACGGGCGAGCGCTGTCTCAAGTGAACGGGACTATTATCATGCGCCTTGCGGATGCCGATGTGCTGCCGTTTGAATTCGCTGATCTTGCTGACACGCTCAGCCGTTACGTCGACGAAATAGAGAAGCTGACGAATAGAGGGAAGCGGCAGCGAGACATCGACCTCAGCCCGCTCAAGTCAGCGGTGAAGTCGCTGGCCGACAGCGCTCGCGGCTACGAAGACGCGTTTGCCAGGGAAAGCGCGAAAGGGTTCCAAAAAGTGAAGCAAGTGAAAGCACTCAACGAGTTGCTTTATCAATCTGAGAGAAAGCTTACCAGCGAGCGCGGGCTCCCTCGGCGACCGTGGTTCCAGCATCAGATTTACGCGCCAGGGTTTTACACCGGCTACGGCGTGAAAACCATTCCGGGCGTTCGCGAAGCCATCGAGGAAAAGCATTGGAACGAAGTCGAGCCTGAAGTGAAGAACGCGAGCGCAGCGATTCTGGCGCTCGCCTCCCAGATTGAGACGGTGCGTCGGATTCTTGACGGGAATTGAATCTCAGTACGGCTGATCGCGCTGGAGTTACAATTCCTTCCCGACTGCGGTGTGATCAACCTTCCAGGAATAGCTGGTCACCAGAAAATCGATATCCCGCTGGTAGCTGACAGAAATCTGTACGCTCTTGTCGCGGCTAACGAGATTGATGCCCTTCTCGGGCAGATCGTACTCGCCACGAATCCTTTTGATCTCCTGGTTGATCTTATCTTCTTTCATGCCGCGCACCGTCGCCTTATTCGCCAAATCATCGACGTCATGAACGATCCTTTGCTGCTCGACGTAGACCGGCGCGATCTTTATCACCGCGAACGCTGCAGCAGCAAGGACGACGAGCACCAACAAGGTTTTGATCGATATCGCGCCGCGCTCGGCCGAGCGCTCGGCAGTAATATTGTTCATAATGCATCTCCGATCTCGCAGCGCTCAGGCAAGAACGACTTTGAGCGCTTCGCGGATCACCCGCGGGGGCACGTCCGATCTGATCGCGACCCTGCCGATCTCGAGAGGCAGCACGAAATGAGCGCGACCAGCCTCAACCTTCTTGTCGCGATGTATTGATGAAAATATATCACTGTGCGCAATAGTATTCGCCCTTGGAAGCTTGCCGACACTTGCGATTGCCGTTTCTATGCTCTCTCGTTCTGAGCTTGCCAGAAGCCCCATGCGCTCCGCGATTCGACTCGCGGCGCGCATTCCGTGTGCGACTGCCTCGCCGTGAAGAAATCGCCTGTAGCGAGTGGCAGCCTCCAACGCATGGCCGACCGTATGACCAAAGTTCAGGATTCTTCTAAGTCCGACTTCGCGTTCGTCGCACTGAACGACTGCGGCCTTTATGGCGCAACAGCGGGCGATAAGCGGCCCGATGTTGCCTGGTTCAAGCTGTCTTAATCGCTCGACGTTTCCGGCGATGCGGTCGAACAGCCGGCGGTCGCGAATCACTCCGTACTTGATCGCTTCGTAGAGTCCGGCGTGCAGCTCGCGCAGGGGCAAACTGGCCAAAGTATCAGGATCAATAACCACCAGAGAAGGCTGATGAAAGGCGCCGATCAAATTCTTTCCAAGAGGATGATTGACCGCGGTCTTTCCCCCGACCGAGCTGTCTATCTGAGCGAGCAGAGTCGTCGGAACCTGGATCAGACGAACGCCTCGTAGATAAGTCGCGGCGACGAATCCGGCTAGATCGCCCACTACTCCTCCGCCCAACGCGACGATCACGTCCGACCGCTCGATGCGCCTTTCGATCAAGAACCCAAATAGCGACTCCGCAGTGCGCAGGCTTTTGAACCGCTCGCCATCGCCGATCGAGAAACTATGAACTTTGAAAGCGGCTCGCGCGAGTGACCTCACGGCGCGGCCGCTGTAGATAGAGCCAACCGTAGCGCTGCTCACGACGACAGCCTGCCTCGTGCGCTCGCCGAGCGCGTCGCGAGCTTGCTCACCCAACTCATCGAGCAAACCGGAGGCGATTTGAATCTGATAGCTGCGCGTTCTCAGTCTTACCGCGACTGTTCGCATAAACGATCACTTCAAAGTGCGATTGAACTCATCAATCAACGTGTCAAACGCGATAGGGCCGATGCCGATCTGCGCCGCCATTTCATCTGCCGTGTAGCGGTCGCCAGTTTCCCACATCTCCTTCAGGAAGTCTCCCGCCCGTCTGGATCCCCACCACCGAGCGCCAAACTTCGTCTTCAGATGCTCACGCAAGATAACTTCAAAGGCCCAAGCGCGAAGATAGCTAGCCGAGTAGAATGAGTCGTCGAGGTCGAACAAGAACTCGGCCGGTTCTGTCTTGAACCCGGTTGCGCTCGTTTGGAGCTCGGCATACAGTTTGGCCGAGCGGTCGAGGTCGTCATCGACGTGAAGCTCGCGCTCGTAGGCCAGTTTTGCTGCATAACGGCGCACTGTAACAAGCCTCGCAAGCATCACGCTCCTGATGAACTCGTGCCAGTCCTTCATTCCAAGAGACGTTCGTAGCCAATCAGCGTCCGAAATCAGATTGTTAAACAAAAAGGCGTAAGTTTCGGTCAGAGCGTAATCGCCGGTGTACTTGAACTCAGGCTGCAACTGCGGCGATGCCCAGCCGTAATGCTGTGCGTGACCCGATTCGTGAAGCAGCGCCTGATAATCCGACTGCCCTCCGGCGGGCCGAATCACTAGCTTGATATCGACAGGTATCGAAACCGGCGCGCAAAACGCGCGCGGGTTCTTGCGGGGCCGCGGCTGGTTGTCAATCTCGATGTTGCTCTGCAAATCTGTGTTGATGCCGAGCCCGGCCATCGTCGCGCGATAAACAGGCAACATTTCCGAGGCGGGGAATCGACTGTCGAAGCTAGTCAGGTGCAGAACGTACATTGCGTCGGACCGTTCCGCTTCCGCTAACGTTAGTCCGATCTCGCGTCCCAGAACTTCGCTGAGCCGTGCGATGTACGCGTGCTCGGTGCGCGACAGGAGATCGCGAGTCAGTTGCTCGATTTGGGAATAGTCGATCCGGCGTAGTTGCTGGAACAAATCAAGATAACTGGAATAACCAAGGGCGAGGGCGGTTTCATGCAGTTTTAGCAAACGCTCGGCTCGAAGGTGGTTCGAGGCTTCGATTCTCTCCAGCCGCTTGTCGTAGATCGCTCTTCGCGATTGCCGATCGCTTTCAGTCGTGATTACGACCGTCGCCTCTTGAAAAGTCATCTCGCGATCCATCAGATCGATGGTCGCTGTTGCTTCGTAGCGGCTGATCCCCTCGGTGAGCTGCTTCACCGAGTCTTCAAGGAACTGCTCGGTTGCAGACGCAAGCAGCCTGCCGATTGAGACTCGCTGCGTCTCGAAATGATCGGATGTGTTGCTTAGCTCGCGCCTGAGATTATCAATCGCCTCGCAGTCGAAGAGATGGCTGTAGCGCTCGTAGATTGGCGCGATCTCGAGAACTTTTTTTTGCCCGGAATGGAACAGGTAATGTTCGCGAGCGCTGGCGGTGTGGAACTCGGAGAAGTCGCGTCGGTAGTCGTCCAGCATCTCAGCTTCAACATATCGGCGGCGAAATGAGGGTGTCAAGTTGCGCGGCTGCGTTGCTCTTTCGCATTGCTTGACCGGCCCATGCCTTTGAGTGTAGCCTGAGTTTACTACGCAACCGCGACACTCTGGTGAAAGAGCGGTTAACTTTGGAGGTGTAATGTGACGGCAGAAACTGGCGCCGCTGATCAAGTTAGAAGTGAGTTTTCGAAGCTGCCTTTTAATAAGAAGATTTCGACTCTGATCCGCATCGAACTCGATATGGTCGGAGATGCTGTTGAAGCCGTCGTGTCAGAGGCCTCAAAGGCGATCGACGAAATAACCAATGCGTGCTCGAGGTCGTCCGCCTCCGCAACCTCGAACCGCTCATGAATCCCGGCCAAAGGAGGTGAGTGACTTATGAGTGAGAGCCTACAACTCCGCGATCCGCTCTTCAGACTGATCATTCGATTCAGCAACGGTGAACAGGTCGAGCACGTGATGACCGACCCGGTCGATACGCGCGCGATCGCCCCGGAAACCAAGTACGCCATCATCAGCTTGTCTTCTCGCCAGAATCCCAGCATCTGCACTGAGATAACGGTGATCAACTTGCGCGATGTGAGTTACATCAAGAGCGAGCGGGTCACTCTCGAGCAGCTTGCCGCCGAGCACCGAATAGGCATCCGCTCGGCCGGGTTGGCCGACGCTGATGACAGGCTACCTAAGAACATTGCCCAGATAACATTTGTCTGACCATGGCCTTTCAGTGACTGGAGCCTGCCGATGTCCGACTTCCGACGCCTGAAGACAAGATCACTTGCAGCTTTCTCCATCGCAATTCTGCTCTTAGCCGGCTGTCGCGGGCAGTATGCCGACGGTGGCGCCGCCGACAAGGCCGGCGAGTTTAGCGCTGCTCGCGCGTACGATCACGTGAAGAAGCTGGTAGCGCTCGGCCCGCATCCGTCAGGTTCCGAAGCGATTAAGAAAGCGCAACAGTACATCGAGAGCGAGCTGAAGAGCTACGGACTCAAAATCACCGAGGATAACTTTGAAGGCCAAACGCCTCATGGGGCGATCCCGATGAAGAACATCATCGCCGAGCTTCGCGGAGATAAACCTGAGGCAGTGTTAATAACCGGGCATTACGACACAAAGCTGCAACCGGACTTTGTTGGAGCCAATGACGGCGGCTCAAGCGCGGCAGCGGTGCTTGAAACCGCCCGGGCGCTGTCAAAATCCAAACCTGAATATACTTTGTGGTTCGTGTTCTTCGACGGCGAAGAAGCCGTCGTTGACTGGAGCGCTATGGGTGGGATGGATAACACCTACGGCAGCCGGCATCTCGCGGCGAAGCTCAAGGCGGACCGGTCGTTGAGCCAAGTCAAGGCGCTTGTGTTGTTTGATATGATCGGCGACAAGGATCTGGACATCAAACGGGAAGGCGAGTCAACGTCCTGGATGGTCGACGCGATCTGGAAGACGGCCCGCGCGCTCGGTTATCAGAAGTACTTTCTCGACGCTGAGCAATATATTTCGGACGATCATCTGCCTTTCAGGGATGCGGGAGTCCCGGTTGTCGACCTGATCGATTTCAACTACGGGCCACATCATTCGTATTGGCACACAAACCTCGACACGCTCGACAAGATAAGCGGCGAGAGCATAAAGATCGTCGGCGATGTAGTCATTCGAGCGCTTCCGGAGATATTCAAGCATCTTGACTCTGAGCCCCGCACATCCGCAAAACCCGGAGTTTCGTAGTACCGCATTTATGCGGAAAGTTCGTAAATTCGGAATGACATGGTTCTACAAACTTCCGCATAAATGCGGTACTACGAACTGCGTGTGAGGAGTATTCGTTGAAGCGAATCGCAGTCATTCCCGGCGACGGCATCGGGCCTGAGGTGATTACCGAAGCCGTTCGAACGGTTGAGCTGGCGACAGATGTCTTTGACCTTGAACTTTCGCTCGATTGGTTCGATTGGGGAGCAGAAAAATATCTCTCAACCGGAGTAACGCTCCCCGAAGGCGCGTTAGAGATGTTAGCTACCGAGTATGATGCAATCCTCTCGGGAGCTTTTGGCGATCCCCGGGTGCCCGATAACAAACACGCCGCGGACATTCTCCTGGGGATGAGGTTCGGCCTCGATCTGTACATCAATCTTCGGCCAATAAAACTGATCGACGAGCGACTCTGTCCTCTCAAGGGCCGCGGTCCCGCAGACGTCGACTTCGCAGTGTTTCGCGAGAACACCGAAGGCATGTACGTTTTCATGGGAGGCAACTTCCAAAAGGGTACCTCTGACGAGATCGCGATCCAGGAAGAGGTCAACACGCGAAAAGGTGTTGAGAGGATTATCACCGCTGCGTTCGAGTACGCTCGCGAACACGGGCGCAAGAGAGTGACGATGACCGACAAGTCGAACGTGCTGACCTTCGGGCACGACCTCTGGCAAAGAACGTTCAAAGAAGTCGCCGCTGGTTATACTGAGATCGACGCGAGTCACTTGTACATCGACGTGCTGGCGACGTGGATGGTTCTTGATCCCGGACGGTTCGATGTGATCGTAACGAACAATCTGTTCGGCGACATCATAACGGACCTGGGCGCGGCGTTGCAGGGCGGGCTCGGAATGGCGGCATCTGGCAACATCAATCCCGGCCATGTCTCGCTGTTCGAGCCCGTGCACGGCAGCGCCCCTCAGTTCGCGGGAAAGAATGTGTCGAACCCGATTGCCGCGATTTTGAGCGCAGCGATGATGCTCGATTATCTTGGATTCAAAGAAACGGCTGAGGCAATCGAGCGCGGAGTTGAAGAATCGGTTCGCGAGGGTGAAAGCACAGCGGACATCGGCGGAAAGCTTTCGACGACTGAAGCCGGCTCCGCGATCAGAGAAAAGTTGAGAGTTTGAAGACTTTCAGTTAGCAATTTTCAGTTCGCCGCTGGCTCGGCCGCGGCCGTTTCCTCGCGCGCTTTCTAGAATCTTTAGCCGGTCGCCGTACTCTGACAGCGCGCTGGTCACATACTTTCTAAGCCGCACAAGACGCTGCCTAGTCGAAGTCATTTCCAGCAACCCCTGTTTAGCGCCGTTGTCGATGGGCAAAGCTGAAGCCACCATAAGCGAGAACGCCTCCGCGTCTTCGGGAAACTCCTGAACTACCGGGGCATTCGGTTCGCCGAGCGCCTGTGCGGCCTCCAAGAACTTCCTGCACATATCCCCAATGTCCTCGAAGATGCGATTCAAGTCGTCTCCGGGTTCCAAATCATCGGTGAGCGCTTCGATCCTGGCAATCACGAACGGGGTTGATTGAACCAGTCGCAACACTCTGTAGCGGATCACACCAGTGGAGATAATGTTCATTCTGCCTTCGTCCAAACGCGCGACCGCCTGGATCTTTGCGACGCAGCCGACGCTATTAATCTCCGGAGGCGTTTCGCGCCCGATCGCCGCGTCGCGTCGATAAGAAAGCCCGAAGACTCCGCCGTTGTCGATCGCAAAACGCATCATCTCCTTGTAACGATCCTCGAAGATGTGCAGCGGCAGGATCGCGCCGGGAAAAAGGACCGTGGCGAGTGGAAAAATCGGGAGTTGCTCGATCTCTGCTAAATTCTCCAACACGACTACCGCATTGTAGCACGGCCAATCGCGGCGGGTCGCGCGCGAGTGCTATACTTTCATCAAGATGCCCGGCGCTAAAGACAGCCCGCTCGACATGGCCGAGAAACTCGCGCGGCGAATCCTCGAACGCCTCGGGGCCAAAGTGGACAGCAAGCTCGGCCCTGACGACCAACAAGCGCTCAGCGCGTCAGTCATCGGCAATCTCGCCTCGCGCATCGAGCAGACAATAGAATCTGAACTCAAACGAGACGAGCAAGGAACTCGAAGAATCGCGCCCAATCATATTGACGTGTTGTTCACCTACGAAGAGAGCGCGGAGCTGACGCCTCAATATTTTGACGCGCTTGGCAAGGAATTGACCGCCTCCGCGTTTGAGTTCATCAACAATCGCCGATACACCACTCTCGGGCCGGTCGCAGTGAAAGCAGGTCAAGACCTCTTTGCGAAGGCCACGACAGTTAAAGCAACCTTCGACGGCGATCTGAAGCAGAAGAAAAGCGAATCTCCGGTCATCTCCGCGCCGCGCGTCGAAGATGCAAAGACGGTCCGTTTCACCACCGCCGAAGGACGCAGCTATTTGGTTGAGTTGAAACCTGATGGTGCTCCAGCTTACATAGGGCGGGCGGTGGAAAACGCCGTGCGGCTGGACGACGCAAGCGTTTCGCGGCTGCATTGCTCAGTCGCGCTTTGGGCGAGTGGAATTGTGATGATCGCGGATTTGGGCAGCGCGAACGGAACTTTTGTCAACGACCAGCCGTTGGGACGTGATGAGGCTCGCCCGGTGAATAC
>Ga0137380_10003495_pt1 | contig 13651 bp, 9 predicted proteins | sample SagtaG_17_FD_104809 | JGI IMG/M metagenome (GOLD analysis project Ga0137380, IMG submission 104809) | Vadose zone soil microbial communities from Sagehorn Ranch, Mendocino, California, USA - Sage2_L_100_16 metaG | ecosystem: Environmental > Terrestrial > Soil > Vadose zone | place: USA... | reverse complement strand
CGCCGCTGCTTTGGGAGCACGGCGTGCGCGTGGCCGCCGCGACAGCTCCCGATGCGCCCGCCGGCCGCCCGCCGGCCAACGGCGAGGCGTCCGGCGTCGCCGCTACGCCGTCGCAGGCATTGCCGGTGATGCGCGTTATCGGTCAGATGGGCGGCACCTATATCATCGCCGAGGGCCCGCACGGAATGTACTTGATCGACCAGCACGCGGCGCACGAGCGGGTGCTTTACGAACGCTTCTGGCGGAGGCGACAGGAGGGCGCGCCGGAGGTCCAGGGCCTGCTGGAGCCGTTGACGCTCGAGCTGTCGCCGCGCCAGCGGACGCTGCTCGCCGAGCAGGCGGAGGCCCTCGCCGGACACGGCTTCGACATCGAGCCATTCGGGGCCGGCGCCTCCGTGCTGCGGGCGCTCCCGCGGTCTCTTGCCCGCGGGGACGCCCGGCAGGCGGTGCTTGAGTTCGTCGACATGATGTTTGAGGAGGGTGAGGGCGACCGGCGCGACCGCGTGGCGATGTCGCTGGCCTGTCACGGGGCGGTCCGCGCGGGAAAGACGCTCTCGCTGGAGGAGATGCGAGACCTGGCCGGGCAGTTGGAGGATTGCGAGGCGCCCAGCACCTGCCCGCACGGGCGGCCGACGATGATCCACCTGAGCGCAGAGACATTGGCGCGGGAATTCGGGCGGCGATAGTCGCGTCACACAAGAGCGGGAAGCGTCATAGAACCGACCAGGGGCGGATGATTCACGTCGGCGGTGCTTGATCGACTGATCAGGTTGAGCGGCTGCGAGCCCAGCGCAGGACTTTCGCGATGGCGTTCGCCGCCCGCGGGATCGTCGGAAAGACCGGAAACCCGGCCTGCCAGCATTTCTCCTGAAAAGCCGCGGTGCGCTCCATGCTCTCGACGTCGAGGGGTGGTCGCAGGACGACGACGATCGGCGTCCCGGAAGCCTCGCGCGCCTTCACCATCTGCTGGACCTGCATCTGCATGTAGTGAACTGGGTCGGCGCCGAGCATCGCCATCGAGCGGCGGCCGCGCCCCCAGCTAAAGCTTGTGTGGTAGAGGATCACGTCGATGTTCTCCGCCTCGCCGATGATGCGCAGCGTCTGCTCTAGCTTCGGCGGCTCGAAGATTGCGATCGTATCGACCGGGTTGCGCACGCTGGTGCCGGCGACCGGGTTTATCTCGCCTAGCGCTTTCTGGGTGCTCTCCGGCAGGACCGGGCACTGGAGACCGGCATCGTCGATCTCGTCAGCAGCGAAGACGCTGAACCCGCCTCCCCCACCGACCACTGCGACGCCCGGGCCGGCGGGCGCGCTCATGTAGCGGAAAGCCACCGCCAGGTCGGCCATCTCCTCGACGCTGTTGACGCGCACGGCGTTCAGCTGACGGCAGAGCGAGTCGAAGACGGCCAGGGAGCCGGCGAGGCTGGCCGTATGCGACATAACGGCACGGGTCCCCGCGGCCGTGCGCCCGCCCTTGAGAACAACGACCGGCTTGGCAGCCGCGGCGTCGCGGAGGGCTTGACGGAAGCGTCGGCCGTCCTTAACGCCTTCGATGTAGGCGCAGATCACGTTAGTCTTGGGGTCCCGAGCAAAGTATGAAAGCAGCTCACTCTCGTCGACGTCGGAAGCGTTGCCGTACGAGACGACTTTCGAGAAGCGGATGCCGCGCACGGCCGCTGTGTAGATCATCTCGCCGGCGTTGCCCCCGCTCTGCGAGATGAAGCCGACAGGGCCGCTCTCCGCGGGAAAGCCGGGCATGAAGGCAAGCTTCGACTCGGGAACGTAGAGGCCCATGCAGTTGGGGCCGAAGACGCGAATGCCGGCACCCGTCAGACGCCCCACGACCTGCGTCTCGAGGTCGGCCATCTCGTCGTCGCCGGTCTCCCGAAAGCCGGCGGTGAAGAAGTGGACGCTGCGGACACCCTTGGCGATGCAGTCCTCGACCAGCCGGGGAACGATGCGCGCGGGGACGCTGGAGATCACGTGATCGACCGGCAACTCGATATCGAGCACGCTGGCGTAGCACTTGAGGCCTTCGATCTCCTGGTACTTGGGGTTGACGGCGTAGACGGCGGGGAAGCCCAGTTCCATCAGCGAGAGGAGGAACCCCAAGCCGACGCCGGCAAAGCCGGGCTGCTGCATGGAGACGCCGGCTATCGCGACGGAGCGGGGGTGGAAGATAGCGTCGAGGGAGGCGGTGGCGGTTCCCGGCTTCGTCTCAGCGGTGGTCATCGGACGAACGTTAACGTGCGCGTGAGGTTTGGAGCGAGTTTAGCAGCGAATTCGGCTAGCGGCAAAGTTGTTCGGAGGCGTCGAGCTGCGGCTTCGATTAACTCAGCCTACGCCGGCGGCGCCCTATGCTTCGACAAGCTCAGCACGAGCCGATAAGCGGCTCGAGCTTGCGGGGGGACGTTACTCGATCTCGAGTTCGCGCTTGATGTCGCGGACGGCGTCGACCATCACCTGGAGCTTCGCCTCCGCCTCATCCGTAGTGCGGGTCTTGAGCCCGCAGTCTGGGTAGATCCAGAGCCGCTCCGGCGGGAAGAGCTTGAGGGTACGGCGGATGCCGGTCTTCACGTCCTCCACGTCCTCGATGAAGCGAGTGTGAATGTCGGTGACGCCGACGCCCAGGTCCTTGCCGCTGTCGAAGGGCGTCTGCTCCATCAACTTCAGGTACTCGAAGTCCGTGTTCATGAAGGCGAGGTGGATCTGCTTGACAGGCAGCCGCAGCATGTCCGGGTAGATCTTCTCGACCTCGCCGTAACAGATGTGGGTGTGGAACTCGGCGTCGATGCCATCGACGGTGAGGTGCATCGCCTCGACAGCCAAATCGAAGTCCTCGGCCGGGCGGGTGTGGATCGCCGGCTCGTCGATCTGGACGTACTTCGCACCGGCCTTAACCAACTCCTCGACTTCGCGGCGGATGATCGGCGCCATGTCGAGCACTGCCTCGCGCCGCGAGGGGTAGTAGTCGTCGAACGACCACTCGACCATCGTGTAGGCGCCGGTAAGCATGCCCTTGACTGGCCGGCGGGTAAGGCTCTGGGCGTAGCGCCACATGTCGACGGTCATCGGACCGGGCCAGGTGAGCTTATCGACGATGATTGGCTTGTGGTAGTAGCGGTTCCCGTAGGAGCGGACAAGGCCGCCGAGCTTCATGCCGCCGATCGGGTTGCCGCCGGGCTCGCCGGCGAAGTAGGCGACCATGTCGCCGCGCTCCATCTCGCCGTGCACGAGCACATCGAGGCCGATGCGCTCCTGGCTGCGGATCCAGTACTCCGTGGCCTTGCGCTCGAGCTTATCGAGCTCGGCGCGGTCGATCTTGCCCTGGGAGAACTGGGAGCGGGCCTGGGCGAGGTATTCGGGCTTGGGATAGGAGCCGACGGCGTTTGTGATCAGTGCGGGCATGGGTTACCTCATCTGGTGGTCATTCTCAGGGGTGAGACCTTCGGCTACGTGACTGCGAGAAGCAGCGAGCTTTCAACCCGCAGCGTTCACCTATCACCTTACCCCATCGACGCCTACGCGGCTACGGGCTCCGCCTTGCGCGCGCCGTCCACCATCCGCTTGAGCTTCTCGAAGGCGGTTTCGCGGGGGAGATATTCGAGGCCGCAGGACGGGTTGACATAAATACGGTCGGGTGTGACCGATTGGGACAGCCGGCGGATCGACTCCTCGATCTGCTCGATCGACTCGATGCGAGTATTTCTGCCGTCGACGATGCCGGCGCCGAGCTTTTTGTCGAAGCGGACCGACTTTACGGCCTCCCAGTTATCGCGACCGGACACGAAATCCAAGCCGATGGTGGCGACCGGGAGATCCAGCAGGGCGGGGAGGATGCCGGCGGCGCTGCCGAACCAGGTGTAGACGGCCGTTTCCGCCTGCACACCGTTCAGCATGCGCGTCAGAGCGCGCGAGAAGATATCGATATCGTCCTTGTTGAAGACGATCACAGGGTCGTTCACCTGGATGATTGGCGCGCCGGCCTCGGCAAGAGCCTGCACTTCATTTCGCAGTTCCTCTGCCAGCGCTAGCGCGAGCTTCTCCCGGCTGCCGTAGTGCTTGTCGAGCGACAGCGCTGCAAGCGTGTAGGGGCCCGTGATGATCGCTTTTAAGGGCTTGGCGCTGTTCTCGGCGGCGAAGCGGTAGTCGCGAACCAGGATCGGTTCGCGCCAGGAGACGGGCCCGGTGACTTCCGGACGGCGGTAGTAAGTATTCGTATCGAGGTAGCGCTCGAGGCTGCCGATTTCAACCCCACCGAGGCGCCGCATGACATAAGTCTGGTCATCGTCCCAGCGCGCCTGGCCGTCCGTGATGACTTCGACCCCCGCCTCGATCTGCTCGCCGATCACCTCGACCGTCACCTCGTCCTCGATGCGCGCAAGCTCCTCGCTCGTTATTTCGCCGCGGTCGCGGCGGTTGATGGCCTGGCGCAGACGGGCCGGGCGGGGACGGTTCGGGATCTTGGGGTAGTTGCCGACGACAGTTGTCTGCATGGTTCAGCCTTTCTCTTCTGTGGAAGATTTCAGCTGCTCGATCTCTTCCTTGACCTCGCTCAGCTCATCCTCGTCCTCACCGCGATCCTCCTCGAGCATCTTCAAGTACTCATCACGGCGGGAAAGCGCCAGGCGCTACGGAACCAGAAGCCGAGTGGCGGGGCGAACCGAAGCGGAACCAGCGTTGCGGCAATGTCAGACAGGAATCAGCGCAGAAATACGAGCGAAAGCCAGTCTAGCATCGGGTATTGAACCCGGTCAAACGGGATCTGCAGTCCCGGGTAATATGTTCGCACTATATATGTTATGGTACCTGCCACGTGCAGCAGAGTGGCTGGGGGCTGCCCGGAAGCGCGCTCTTCCTGACGCGGCGTGAACCTGCAAGGACGGCGAGAGGACCTCGTGCGAACCACAGTCCTCAAATTGCCAGGCGGGTATGCCGGTGCTACACTAATTGGCGATTAGCACTCATCCGAAGCTGGCTTTACATCCGAACTATCTCACGAAGACAGACGGCGGCCTGCGGGCCGCCATTTATGTCAAAAGCTCTGAAATCGAGGTGACTGGCTGATGTGGAAGACGATCAAGCTTGGGACGGCGGCCGTCGCGCTGGCGTTCGTCATCCTCATGGTGGGGGTGGTCGGTTACGCGATTGGCGACACCGGCGCTTCGAGTTCGGGCACCTCGCGCCAGGCGGAACAGAGTAGCCAGAGCCAGGGCTACTCCATTCTGGATGAAATCCAAGGCATTCTGAAAGAGGACTTCGTCGCGCCCGATGCGGTGAACCCTGATACCTTGCAGAAAGGCGCGATCAACGGGCTCATTCAGTCGCTCGGTGATCCGCACACGGTATACATCTCGCCTGAAGACTTTGCGGTCGGGATAGACATCATCTCCGGCGCTTTCCAGGGCATCGGTGCGCAGGTCGACCAGGACCCGGCCACGGGGCAAATCGTGATCGTCGCGCCCTTCCGCGATTCACCCGCGGAGAAGGCGGGAATACTGCCAGGCGACGTGCTGTTGTCGGTCAATGGCGAATCCGCCGAAGGCTGGACAGTGGCCGACGCCGTGAAGAAGATCCGGGGCCCAGAAGGAACTCAGGTTACGCTGTCGGTGCGTCACAGCGACAAGAGCGAGGCGCAGTTAACAATCGAGCGCGCCACCATTCAGATCCCGACCGTCTTTCCGGAAGAAGTGCGGGGACAAGACGGCAACCCGGTGAGCGATCTCGCCTATCTGGAAATCCAGCAGTTCACCGAGCAGACGGCAGGCGACTTGAATAAGGAACTGAAGCGTATACAGGACGCCGGCTACAAGGGGCTGATCCTGGACCTGCGGCGTAATCCCGGCGGCGGGCTGGACGCGACAGTTGATGTTGCCGACATGTTCCTGGACGATGGAGTCATACTCACCCAGGTGGACCGCAACGGCCACGAGACGGTCTACAACGCTAAGCCGGGCCACGTCACGGACCTGCCGGTGGCGGTTCTCGTCGGCCCCGGCTCGGCGAGCGGCTCGGAGGTCCTGGCGGGGGCTCTGCGCGACCATGGGCGGGCGAAGCTGATCGGCGAAAAGACCTTCGGCAAAGGCTCCGTCAACCATATTCGCAATCTGTCCAACGGCGGCGCCCTATACGTCACGATTGCGCGCTGGCGAACGCCCAACGGCGAATTGATCGAAGGCGTGGGGCTCCAGCCGGACGTGCCCGTCGCACTGACTCCTGAAGATGTTCAGGCCCACCGCGACCCTCAGCTCTTCGCCGCGATTGACTTTCTGCAAAACGGCGCGCAGGCGCAGCGCCAGTAGTTTTATGTAAAGCCCTACCCCTGCCGGAGAGCAGCTTGGGCGAGAAGACCGTTTCCGTCAATCGCAAAGCCACCCACGACTACCACATCCTGCGCACCGTCGAGGCAGGGCTGTCGCTCCTGGGCACCGAGATCAAGTCGATCCGCGACGGCCACGTCAGCATTCGCGAGGCCTACGTCCGCCCGCAAAACGGCGAGATGTGGCTTGTGGGCGCGCATATAGCCCAGTACGCGCCGGCAGGCCGTGACAACCACGAGGCGACCCGCTCGCGCAGGCTCCTTCTGCATCGGAGGGAGATCAACGAGTTGGAGCGCGAGAGCCAGTCGGGTGGGACGACCGTCGTCCCCTTGAGGCTCTACCTCAAGGACGGCAGGGCAAAACTGGAGATAGCGCTGGCGCGCGGTAAGAAGTCTTATGACAAGCGCGAAGCGATCGCCAAGCGCGACGCGGACCGTCAAATGCAGCGCGCTCTGCGCAGACGAAGCTGAGCACGTTCGCCTCGTGCAACAAATCGCCCGTCGGCCGCTGCAGGGCCGGCGGGCGATTCGCTTCGAAGGTTCAGTAATTACTCAATCAGGCGGCGCACTGAGACCGAGCTGAGCGGGTCGAAGGCCCCGATGAAGCTGGCCGCCTGGGAGTAAATCGCGTCAACCATCGTGATCTGGACCTCCCAGTGGCCTTTGCCACCCGTGCAACTCGTGGCGCCGACGCAGGTGTAGCCCTGCAGATAGGCGAGCGCCCATCCCTGGATCGTAACCGTCTTCACCGGGTCTCCGTTCAGCGTGACGACCGGAACAATTATGATCCGCGGGCTGGCCGGGCACGCCACTTCGTACTTTGGTACCCCGGAGGGGTTCGGGCCGAACACTTCGCCGAAGTCGTCCTTGCGATTGCCGTTCTTGTCGCAGCCGGCGGTGGGCTCGGCAGTCAGGCGCTGGTCAATGCCGTGTCCGGTGCCGCCCACTTTGTTGCCGTCCAGGGCGTCAATGACGGAAGTCTGGCATGCAGGCTCAGTCTGGCCCTGAGCGCAGTAAACGGTATCGGCCGTTCCGTCGATGATGTTGGATTGGTATTCGCTGGAGCCACCGCCATTACCATCGAGGTCCAGCGCGCCGTACCAGCCGGTGGGCCCTATGCCGGCACCCACCTTGACGCTACAGTTCATATCAACGATCGGGTTGCCTGCTGGGTCCAGGCAAGTCGAATCACCGAGTACTATCGCCCACGGCATCAAGTTATTGTTCCCCGACACCGACCCGATCCGGGCTGCCGCGCTGGCGCCGACACCGCTGCTGGTCTTACCGAGAACCCGGCCAAATATCCAGCTGAACTGACGCTCGACCTCGACGTACATCGTGTCGTTAGGGTAGTCAGTCGTACGCACCTCTATCGTCTTGAGCTCGCCGGATGATACGCCGTGCTTCGCGGCCCATTCGGCCGCTTTAGACTTCGCGGCTGCCGGGTTCGCTGGTAGTTCAGCGACGCCGGCCAATGCAGCGGCGTCGGCCGTGTTCTGAAGGTGTCGCCGGTCCTCGAAGAAGAGGCCAAGGTCAATAGCCATGGCTGTGAAGCCCAGAAGGACTGTCAGGGCCAGGACGAAAATCAGAAGGGTCTGCCCTCGTTCGCGCCTGTCGACTGCTTGTGTTGTACTCATAAGTGCTTTCCTCTCAAGGCTCTTTACCTGTTATGTAGGTTATCGTGGAGGTACGCCCGGTGTCGGTTTACCTGCAGTTAACGTTGGTGAATGCTCGGTTAAGGCTTTCAGGCGCAAGGTGGCACCACTAAGCGAGGGCCTGTTCGTGCAGGTCGCCGCTTGTTCGGAGGAAGAGACACGCGCAGCAGTGCTCCCGCGCCCGCTTGGGTAAACGAGTCCCAGTTCGGCTGGGAGCTTGGTTAAGAGATTTATGTCGAGGCGGCAGCGCCGGATACTCAGGCGTGGTAAAATGATTGCACGGGGACGAAAGGGTTCGACAGGGAAGGTTGAGCCCGGATTGCAGGCCGAGTTCGTCACCAACTCGAAAATCAGGTGGCGCTAAAAGTAACTGGCAGAACAAACCAGTACGCACTGGCTGCCTAATCTAGGCTAGTCACGTTGGGTCCAGGCCTCACCCCGATGGGCAGGGCCCGACGCCGCAATGTCGGGGTGCTGTCTCTCCGACGCCGATGCAGAGAGACCTAAGACTTTTCGGCTGGCGCGGCGGCAAGTTAGCCGCGGACGTACGTCGCGCGAGATTGAAACGACGGCTAAGCCTGTAGGAGATTCGGGGAGGCTTTCCTCTGGACGAGGGGTTCGATTCCCCTCCGTCTCCACCATGAATATTGCTGGCCCCTTCCGGCAACTAAACGCGCTGGAAGGGGCTTATTGATTTATGTCCACCAAGCCCCGCCTGCCGGGGCGGTTCGGGACGCCGGCACGCGGTTTCGTGTACAGGGATAACCAGACGGGGGTGGCGCCTGGGTGTAGCGGGGAGAGCTTCGTTCCGTCACGGGCACAGGACCACCCGCGACGGCGCGATTCACTGCGACCCGCGCCTTCGGACCTGGGTTCGCGGGTTGGCGTCTTTTCAGTGGCTGAGGCGATGAAGATAGCGGTCTAGGGCTCCACGCGGGGTTTGTGTCGGAGCATCTCGTTGGTGGGCGCCCGGATGACAAATCACTCTGCGGGTGAGGCAGTAGACTAAAGGTGCTGGAGAACATCCCGTGTACGGCAAGCTAGGGACGAAGGAACATGAGTGACGTTGCACTACACGGACGCCTAATCGGCCGCGACCGGGAAATGCGCGCTCTCGCGGATTTACTGGCCGGCATCCAAGAGCGCGGCGCTGCGGTCATAGTTCGCGGCGAGGCAGGCATCGGCAAATCCTCGCTGGTCGCAGCCGCGAGCGACAGGGCTCGAGAACGCGGAGTTCAGGTTCTGACGGCCGCGGCTGTTCAGTGCGAGACGCACCTTCCATTTGCGGGTCTGCACCAGCTTCTGCTCCCCATCCTTGCCGACGCCGATCACCTCCCGCCACCGCAGAGGCGAGCGCTTGATGCCGCGTTTGGAGTGGTCGACGAGAGGGCTCCCGAGCCCTTTGTTATCGCGCTGGCGACCCTGCAGCTGCTGTCGGACGCCGCAGCCCGCGCCCCCTTGCTACTTATCGTTGAAGACGCCCACTGGTTGGACCGACCGACGGCGGACGTCTTGACCTTCGTTGCCCGCCGTCTCGAGGGCGATCCCGTCCTTATGCTTGTAGCGATTCGCGACGGCTACGAGAGTCCGCTCGATGCGGTCGGACTGCAGGAGTTGCGCGTCGATCGCCTTGATGAGGAATCGGCTGCGGATTTGCTTGACGCGCACAACCCCGACTGCTTGCGGCTGTCCGAACTCGATTGCTCGAAGAGGCCGAGGGTAACCCACTGGCCTTAGTTGAGTTGCCGGCGGCTCTGAAAACCGACGACATTGCGGCGACGATGAACCCCCTATTGCTGCCGCTTACCGCTCGCTTAGAACGGGCCTTCTCGGCGCGCGCATCAGAGTTGCCCGATTCAACTCGTACCGCGTTACTGGTGGCCGCCGCGGACGATCAAGGGTTGTTAAGCGAAGTACTGGCCGCGACGAGTATCGTCGAAGGTCCAGAGCACGACGACGCAGTGCTCGCGCCGGCGATCGCCGCCGGACTCGTCAAACTGGAAATGCCGTACCTTCGCTTTCACCATCCTCTCGTCAGGTCGGCCATCTATCAGTCTGCGAGCATCTCCGAACGTGGGGCGGCGCACACGGCGCTGGCTAAAGCGCTGACCCACGATCCCGACCGCCGGGCGTGGCACCTGGCTGCGGCCGCGACCGGACCAGACGAGAAAGTGGCGCTGGAACTTGACGAGGCGGCGGCCCGGGCGCAGCGGCGAGGGGCGACCGCCGTGGCGGTCGCGGCACTGGAAAGCGCAGCCCGGCTCAGCGACGACCCTGCTCGCCGGGGCAGCCGGCTGCTACGCGCGGCCGAGCTAGCCTTCGAGCTGGGGCGACTCGATATCATGCTCCCTCTATTTCAAGAGGCGGAGCGGCTCGAACTGGCTCCCCTTGAGAGAGGGCGGATGACGTGGATTCGGGAGATGATGGATCCTCGCAGCCTCGGTGACGTCGCGAGAGTACGTTCCTTAATAGACACCGCCGATCGTGCTCGCGAGGAGGGGGATACTGATCTCGCGCTGAACCTCCTCTGGCTCGCAGCTGCCAGGTGCTGGTGGACCGATCCCGGGAAGGAGGCGCGAGATAGAATCGTCGCAGCCGCTGAGCGGGCTGGCTCTCTCGATAGCGACGCGAGGCTAGTGGTAATCCTTGCCTTCTCGGCGCCACTCGATCGCGGCCGGGTCGTAATCGATCACCTCGCACATGCGGCATCAGATAGCGGGAGAGATGCCTTATCCTCGGGATTGCTAGGCGGCGCCGCGACAATGATCGGCGCCTTCGATATCGCGGCCAGGTTCAACGCGGAGTCGGTCGCGGGCTTACGGGCGCAAGGCCGGCTGAACACTCTGGTTCGTGTGCTCTTCCACCATGCATGGTCGTCATTCAACTTGGCTGACTGGACGGTGGCCATTGCCGCGGCCGAGGAGGTCAGCCGCTTGGCTGAGGAAACCCGACAGCCAGACCTGGCGGCGGGAGCTCAAGTCGTCCAGTCGATGCTGGCAGCGGTGCGTGGAGAGACCGAAGTCGCGCAGGGTCTGGCTACGGAGGTCGAGCGGACTGTTCGGTCCAAGGGGTTTGGTTTCATGCTGGCCCTCGTTCAGATGGCGCGTGGCCTGACGTCCCTCTCTGGCGGGCTCCATGACGAGGCATATGGGCACTTGATTCGACTGTTCGACCATGCAGATCCCGCCTATCACCCCTTCGTATGCGGATGGGGGATGGCAGATCTCGCCGAGGTCGCGGTGCTCAGCGGAAACAGGGAGGCCGCACGGGCTCTCCTCGCAGAACAGCAGCCGATCGCGGATCAGGCGCCGTCGACGTGGCGTCACATGGCAGTGCAATACGCCCGCCCGCTGCTGGCGGACGACGAGGACGCCGAACCTCTATTCAAATCTGCCCTCGGTGCTGGCATGTCCCGGTGGCCTCTCTATTGGGCACGCTTGCAGCTGGCCTTCGGCATGTGGCTACGGCGTCAGCGACGCGCCGGTGAGTCACGAGTGTCGCTACGTGCCGCTCGTGATGCGTTCGACGCTCTCGGCGCCCTCCCGTGGGGGGAACGGGCCCGTCAGGAACTGCGCGCCGCAGGCGAGATGAGCCGTCGCCCATCGCCCGGCGCATTGGATTACCTCTCGCCTCAAGAGCTACAGGTCGCCTTGATGGCGGCCGAAGGAATGACCAATAGGCAGATCGGCCAGCAACTCTACCTGTCCCACCGAACCGTCAGTACCCACCTATACCGTATCTTCCAGAAGCTCGGGATCACTGCGCGGTCTCAGTTGCCTAATGCGCTGAGCACCCAGACCGTTTCCCCACTCTAGCCGCTGGACGCCGCTGCGCGTCAGCGCGCGTAGTCACTAATTAAGCCACAGGCGCAGAGCGTGCGACACTTGATTAACGTGCAGAAGCCCCTAGGTATATACGTCATGTTACGGATGCTGAACCCCGTCCGCGCCCGGCATTCTAGGGTTGTCGGTGCCCATACGTCCCTCAACCAAAGGAACCCTGGCAGAGCGATCCAGCTGATCTCAACAGAGTCATTTGACTGAAGCGAGCTTCCCCCGACCCGCCCTACCGTCGAGACTGCATCAGCTGAGTTTTCAAAGAAGCAAAGGGAGGTAAGCCATGAGCGAGCAGGCGTACGTGCGGGAAGCGGCTGGGAAAGGCCCGTCGATTCGCTCCGATAGCGGCGAAGTCGCGTCAACCACCGCCCCACGCTGGCTAGCGCTCCTCGTGCTCTGCTCCGGGTTGCTGATGATCGTCCTCGACCAGACCATCGTCAACGTGGCGCTGCCGTCCATCCAAAGCGACCTCGGCTTTTCACAATCGAGCCTCGCCTGGGTCATCAACGCTTACCTGATCGCCTTCGGTGGCCTCCTCCTTCTGGCTGGACGGCTCGGCGATCTCATCGGCCGCAAGCGTATATTTCTGATTGGCCTGGCCCTCTTTACCACCGCCTCGCTCTTGTGCGGAATTTCTTGGAGTCCCGCGATGCTCGTAGCGGCCCGGTTCGTTCAGGGCGTTGGCGGCGCCATGACCTCTGCCGTGATCCTGGGCATGATCGTCACGCTATTTCCCTTGCCGCGCGAGCGGGCCCGAGCGATCGGTGTCTACAGCTTCGTTGCGAGCGGTGGCGCCGCCATCGGCCTTCTCGCCGGTGGCGCTATCACCGAGGCGATCAGCTGGAACTGGATCTTTTTCGTCAACCTACCGATCGGAATCGCGGCCTTCCTCACTGCCATCCGAATCCTCGAGCCTGAGCAGGGAATAGGCCTCAGCGCGGGAGCCGACGTCAGTGGCGCCGTCCTCGTGACCGGCGCGCTGATGCTCGGCGTATACACGCTCGTCGAAGCCGCGGACTATGGTTGGGCTTCCTTGCACACTGTGGGCCTCGGCGTCCTTTCGATAGCGTTGCTGGCGGCATTCGTTGTTCGTCAGGCAACGGCGGCCAAGCCACTCCTTCCATTACGCATCTTCAAGTCGCGCAACGTCTCGGGCGCCAACGCTACTGTTGCGCTGATGATCGGCGGATTCTTCGGGATGTTTTTCCTCGGAGCGCTGTACATGCAGCGCGTGCTCGGCTACGGTCCGGTCGAGGTCGGCCTCGCCTTCCTGCCCGTCGCACTCCTAATCGGGACGCTCGCGCTGGGTTTCTCCGCGCGGCTGAACACGCGTTTCGGCCCCGGGACGGTGTTGGTCCCCGGCCTATCGCTCGGTGTGGCCGCGCTGGCGCTGCTCACACGCGCACCCGTAAGCTACGTCGAGTTCGCGACTAACAGCCGATCGTCTCAGGTAGCGGGCCACCCATGTTTCTGTGCAAAGCTGCGGACGTCCACTCCGCCAGTCACCCGGATGCGGTTGAAAGCATAAGGAGCGCCGGGGTCCTGAATGAGCCGGTTTTTCACCGCGAGCGCGCCACTGTAGCCAGCTTCTCGCACCATTGAGACAACCTGCTGCTGCCGCTCCAGCGGGCCCCGAACGAAGGGCTCACCGGATGGATACACGAGAAATGGCACCGGCTTCCCAATCGCTTCCTCAAGAGTGCGTTTGGAGGCCGCTACTTCATAACGGACGACCGGATCTATCGCCTTGGTGAGATCCACGTGGTTCACGGTATGGGACATGATTTCCATCTGCGATCCAGCCATCTGCTGCACCTGCTCCCAACTTACGTAGCCAGGCT
>Ga0137380_10003490_pt1 | contig 13657 bp, 10 predicted proteins | sample SagtaG_17_FD_104809 | JGI IMG/M metagenome (GOLD analysis project Ga0137380, IMG submission 104809) | Vadose zone soil microbial communities from Sagehorn Ranch, Mendocino, California, USA - Sage2_L_100_16 metaG | ecosystem: Environmental > Terrestrial > Soil > Vadose zone | place: USA... | reverse complement strand
GCTTCAGCGGGTGCAACCCCGACCCAAACGGCGTTTCTTTTAACCCTCCAGAGCCGGGGATGTATACGATCATTTATACGGTCCCCAATAGCACGAATTTTGCCCACGCGACAGTGCAGGCGGGGGGCGCTCCTGCTGACTTCCCCCTTTTCTTTCAAGGCAAAGAGGACGAGTTAGGCAAGCCGGAAGGTTGTGACAGAATATTGAGTTATCATAAGTTGAACTAGGGTAGGGTTACGGGTTCTCCGCCCTGGAACGCCGGCGGCGAAGGGGGCTGGGCTGATCGCTCGATCGAATCAAAGAGGCGCCCTTCAGGAGGCAGAGATGCGAATGAATACTATAAGACGTGTAATTACATCTGTTGCCGCTCTCGCGCTCGCCACCGCGGGCTTGGCGAATTGCCTTGCTGCGGCGGGCGTTTGCTCGGACACGGCGTCTGCGCTCCCGCCAGTAGCGCCTGGGCAATCTCGGTTGCTTGCCACGGAGGCTGCGACACGCGCCCGCAGCTTGATAAGTAATGGCCCGCTCTGCTTTGTCGAGAACACCGGGCAGACTGATTCGCGGGTCCGGTACTACGTTCAAGGGCGGGAAACCACTATCTACTTTACCTCGAAGGGCCTGACATTTGCCGTGATGGGAGAGGAGGGAATCCACACCACCTCCGATGGCCGGGGACGATTAGATGCCGCGGCCGACCCGGTCAGCCTGGCGGTGCAGGCGGAGCGGATGAATGGAGGACGATGGACCGCCAAGCTCGACTTCGTAGCAGCCAACTCGGGGGTTGAACCGGCGGGTCTTGACCGCGCCATGACCGTGGTCAGTTACTTCACGGGACCTAAGGATCACTGGAAGACCGGGCTAAGCACCTATTCCAGTGTGATCTATCGCAATCTCTGGCCTGGGATAGACCTGGCCTATAGCGGAACCCCCAATCGCTTGAAGTACGAATTCGTCGTCAAGCCCGGCGCCGATCCCCGGCGGATCAGGCTGGCCTACCGCGGAGCACAGGTGGGGCTGACCGATGACGGCCGCCTTGATGTGAAAACGCCCGTAGCAAGCTTTCAGGATGATAAACCCTATTCATACCAGCAGGTCGATGGCCGCTGCGTCGAAGTAGAAACGGCCTATGAGCTAGGCCCAATGGGCAGGCACGATGGGCGAGTATACGGTTTCCACATCGGACAGTATGATCGGAGCAAGCCGCTCGTGCTGGACCCTGCGGTCGTCATGTACTCCGGCTTCATAGGCGGCTCAAAGAACGACGCTGCGTTTCACATTGCGGTTGACGCCGCAGGTAATGCCTACGTGGCGGGGATGGCCGCATCTAATCCGGTTGAGGGTTTTCCGGCAACGGCAGGGCCGAACACCACTTTCACACCCGACAGAGGAAGCGGCCCGATCGGCGACCGCAGACTGGGCGCTTTCGTTGCCAAGGTAAAGGCGGACGGCAGCGGGTTTGCTTATTGTGGCTACATCGGCGGGACGGGTAACCAGGTGGCTACGGGCATTGCCGTCGACAGCGCCGGCAATGCCTACGTCTGCGGAGCTACGGACTCTAAACCGTCACAGGGTTTCCCGGTGACCGTTGGGCCAAAGCTGACGTATGGCGGAGGCGGTTTCACGGCGGGAGGCATCAACGATTCCTCCCTCGGCGATGGATTCATCGCTAAGGTGAACGCGGCGGGTACGGGGCTTGTCTACTGCGGCTACATCGGCGGCGAAGGCGATGATTTTGCTTATGGGGTTGCTGTGGACAGCGCGGGTAACGCCTACATCACCGGTGAGACCAACTCCAAGCAAACCTTCCCGCTGGCCGTGGGCCCGAACCTGACCTATGGAGGGGGCGCTTTCGATGCGTTCGTGGCTAAGGTCAAGCCGGACGGAAGTGGGTTTGTTTATTGCGGGTACGTTGGCGGCGCGGGCAAGGACAGGGGCTACGGCATCGCCGTGGACTCGCAGGGGAGCGCCTACCTCACCGGCCAAACCACCTCAGACCCCGCCTCGCTCCATGTGGCTGTCGGGCCGAAGTTGACCAGGTCCTGCCCCGATGCTTCCGGCAACTGCGCGGATGGCGACGCCTTCGTCGCCAAGGTGAAACCGGATGGTACCGGGCTAAACTACCTCGGCTACATCGGCGGCGCCGGAAATGATGTGGGTATCGCGGTAGCCGTTGACGGAGCGGGCAACGCCTATGTAACCGGAATCACCTCCTCGTCGGAATCCAGCTTCCCCGCGAGCGGCGGTCCCAGGCTGACGCTCAACGGGCCGGTGGACGCCTTCGTCGCAAAGGTAAGGGCGGACGGAACAGGGCTCATCTACGCCGGATATTTTGGCGGCTCGGGAGTAGACGCCGGGATGGGGATCGCGCTCGACCCCGCGGGCAACGCTTACGTTGTGGGCTTCACTGTCTCTTCCGATTTGGCGGTCACCGATGGCTCGACCTTCAAGGGCGGCACGAATATCGGCGATGCCTTCGTGGCTAAGGTGAAGGCCGATGGAACCGGGCTCCTGTACGCCGGGTATTTTGGCGGCTCGGGCGAAGATGCTGGCCTCAGCATCGCGTTGGATCCAACCGGGAACGTGTATATTTGCGGGTTCACGTTCTCGACCGAGGCAAGTTTCCCGGTGACCGTCGGACCGGTCCTGACCAGCAAGGGCCTTCAAGAAGGATTCATTGCCAAGCTCACAGGAATAGGGACGCCGCCACAACCAGACTTTTCTTTGAGCTTCGATCAATCGAGCGTGAGTGGACAAGTTGGAACTAAGGCACGCGTAACGGTTAACATCAACCGCACTAACGGATTCGCCGGTAACGTTACCGTGACGCCGCCCCCGCCATCAGGAGGCATCAAGGCAAAGCCGGCTGACCCGATCACGACAACTGACAGCAGCGCCTCGTTCAAGATGAAGATCGGGGGAGGCGTGGCCCCCGGTTCGTACCAGCTTACATTCACCGCAACGGACGACTCCGGGAAGCTGATGCACGCTGCCACAGTCACGCTGGTAGTAGTTCCGTAGGATGAGGTAAAGACATGCTCCCGGAGCTCTTCAGGATACCGGGTTTCGGAGTAACGGTATGGACGTATGGTGTCGCATTGGACGTCGGAGTTATTGCGGCGTTCTGGCTTATAGGCCGGCTTGCGGCCAGGGATGGATTGCCGAGGCGTTAGTTGTACAGCGTACTCATCTTCGCGGGCCTTGCCGCATTTGTCGGCTCCCAACTCTTCGGTATCAATAGCTGGCACGAAGCCACACTCAACTGGCGGCGTTTACTCGTGCCGGGTCAGTCGCACGCCGGCGGATCCTCTCTTCAAGCGCTCCTTTTCTTTATCCCGCTCAGCGGCGCGCTGATAAGAGTCTACGCGATTCCCTGTTGGAGGAGCCTTGACGTTTTTGCGCCGGGAATCGCGTTAGCTTCGGCGATCGCACGGCTTGGATGCTTTGCGGCGGGCTGCTGCTGGGGCAAGCCCACCAATTCATGGATAGGAGTACACTTCACCCACGGGGCTCACGAACTGACTGGCGTTCCTCTCGGCGAGGCGCTCGTGCCAACGCAATTGCTACTGTCCGGCGCGAGCTTCTTAATTCTCGGACTGCTGTTTGTCTTGAGATGGCGCAAGAAGTTTGACGGCCAGATAATCCTTGCTTTCGCGATGCTTTACTCGGTAATGTGCTTTACGATCGGGTTTTGGAGAGACGAACCAGCCGGCCGCCTGTTTGGGCTCTCAACGTCACAGTTGATATCAGCAATTACCCTTCCCGCTGTGTTGCTAATCTGCCTATGTCAACTCAAGAGGCACTCGCCTCATGCAGGAGCCTTAGTTCAACCCAATACTCTGGAGATCGCTTGAAGCCAGTCTCCAGGTCGGGTAGCATATCGGTCAACCGTTTCCACCTGCGTTCTTCAAACAGCCGCCGATATGACCGAACCTGCTATCACCGCTGAACTGATTCGAAGTCACGGACTCAACGACGAAGAATACAATCGGATAATCGAGCTGCTTGGACGCGAGCCGAACTATACGGAGCTTGGCATCTTCTCGGTTATGTGGTCCGAGCACTGTTCCTACAAATCATCAAAGGTCCATCTTCGGCGTCTACCCACGACGGGCGACAGCGTGCTTCAAGGGCCTGGTGAAAACGCCGGCGTGGTCGACATCGGAGGAGGGCTCGCCGCTGCCTTCAAGATCGAATCGCATAATCACCCTTCGTTCATCGAGCCTTATCAGGGAGCGGCCACGGGAATCGGCGGAATCCTGCGCGACGTTTTCACAATGGGCGCGCGTCCGCTGGCGGCGATGAACTCGCTGCACTTCGGTCCGCTGACGGCGGGTAACAACGCGTCGGCCGAAGAGCGTGCTACCGTCGCGCGAAATCGCTCGATAATGGCCGGAGTCGTGAAAGGAATTGGGGATTACGGCAACGCGTTTGGAGTTCCAACCATCGGCGGTGAAGTCCGCTTTGCCGACTGCTACTCGCGCAACCCGCTGGTGAACGCATTCACGCTGGGAATAATGCGCAAAGAGCACATTTTCTATGGCCGCGCGGCGGGCGTTGGCAATCCGGTCATCTATGTCGGCGCGAAAACCGGACGCGACGGAATCCACGGCGCGACGATGGCTTCAGAAGAGTTCGGCGAAGAGGCTCAGTCGAAGCGTCCCACGGTTCAGGTCGGCGATCCATTTTTAGAAAAGCTGCTGCTCGAAGCGTGCCTCGAATCAATGCGTGCCGGTGCGATCGTGGGCATTCAAGACATGGGCGCGGCGGGTTTGACCAGCTCATCGTGCGAGATGGGCTCACGAGCAGGCAACGGCGTCGAGCTGGAAATCGACCTCGTGCCGCAACGCGAAACGGGAATGACGCCTTACGAAATCATGCTCTCCGAGTCTCAAGAGCGGATGCTGATCGTCGCTGCAGCGGGACGCGAGCGCGAGGTCGTCGACATCTTCAAGAAATGGGAGCTTGATGCCGTTGTGATAGGGCGCGTGACCGATGACGGCCACTTGCGCGTGAAGAAGCTCGGCCAGATCGTTGCGGACATTCCTAATTCTGCGTTGACTGACGAGGCCCCAGTTTACAACCGGCCCGTGAGAGCGCCGGCGAGTGCTGCGTCGATTGAAGTTGGTCAGTTGGAATCATCGGTCGATGAGCTTGAAGCGACGTTTATCCGAATCATCGCGCGGCCGACGATCGCCGCGAAGGAATGGGTTTATCGCCAGTACGATCACATGGTGCGCACGAACACAATAGTCCTGCCCGGCTCAGACGCGGCCATTATTCGAATCAAGGAGAAGCGGCGCGGGCTTGCGATGACTTTGGATTCGAACGCGCGCTACTGTCAGGTTGATCCGCGAAACGGCGCCAAGCTGGTTGTAGCGGAAGCGTGTAGGAATCTTGTTGCGAGCGGCGCGCGCCCGCTCGCGTTGACCAACTGTTTGAACTTCGGCTCGCCCGAACGCCCGGAGGTGATGTGGCAGTTCAGCGAAGTGATCGATGGGATGAAGGAGGCTTGCGCGGCCTTCGCCACGCCAGTAACCGGCGGCAACGTGAGTTTTTATAATGAGACCGACGGGCGAGGCATTTATCCTACACCCGTAATCGGGATGGTTGGAATAGTCGAAGACCCCCGGCACATTACGACCCAATGGTTCAAGGGCGAGGACCGAGCGATCATCCTGCTTGGCTCGACAGGCAACGACTTAGGGGCGAGCGAGTATGCGTTGGCAACCCTTGGAAGGCTGGAAGGAAAGGTCCCGAAGCTCGACCTCGATCTTGAGCGACGAGTTCAACAGGCGTGTCTGAAGATCATTCAAGCGGGACTGGTGGAATCGGCGCACGACTGCTCCGACGGCGGGCTGGCAGTTGCGATTGCCGAGAGCTGCTTCTCGAGTTATCGCCGCGAAGCTGTTGGCTTTGAGGTAAATCTCGAAGGTGAGCTGTCGGCGGCTGCACTGTTGTTTGCGGAGACGCCTTCTCGAATCGTTCTGTCAGCCGCCGACGGAAACGTCGATCGGATTTTGAACCTCGCCGCCGAACACGGCGTCACTGCAAGCGTCATCGGCCGAACTGGGAACGAGCGGCTTATCATAAACGTCAAGGGCGAGCGGGTAATCGACCGATCAGTCGCCGAGGTCGAATCTGCCTGGCGCGACATGTTGCCGAAGATGCTCGAGATCCCTTCGCTTGTAGCCGCCGAAGAAAAATGAACAGGGATGGTCAGGATAAACAGGATAGCGCACACGCGATTGGTGACGCATGACTGATCGCTGTTTGAACTTGAACGTTTTTCGTTTTCGTTATCCTGTTCATCCTGTATATCCCTGTTAATTCCATGGGCAAGGTTCCAACCAAGCTGCAATTCTCCGCTGGTGGAGTTGCCTTTCGCAAGCAAGACGGGCGAGTCGAAGTAGCGCTCATCTCCGTAGGTGTCGACAATCGCTGGCAGTTGCCGAAGGGACTTGTCGACAAGGGGGAATCAACTGAAGCCGCCGCCGTTCGCGAAGTTAGAGAAGAAACCGGCATCGAGACAGAAGTTGTTGAACGAATCGACAAAGTCGAGTACTGGTATTTCTGGAAAGAAGAAGGCAAGCGTGTGCGTTACCACAAATTCGTTTACTTCTATCTGCTTCGATACAAATCGGGCGACGTTGCGGACCACGATCGAGAGGTCAACGAAGCGCGATGGGTGGAAGTAGACGACGCGATTGAGATCCTGGCTTTTAATAGCGAGAAGAAGATCGTAGAAGAAGCGAAGGCGTTAATCAGACAGATGTTCGCGGCAGAATCCGAGTGATCCACCGATCATCCCGCGGTTTATTGACTCGGATTTCATAGCCAACCGATCTCTGTTAGACTCTCGCCGCAGTGACGGGGCAAAAATATGCTTAAGGCCACGGTCGAAGGAACCAGACGATACGCTCAGCGCATGAGTTCGATCACAGCTCGAGGACACTTCCGCGAGCGAGAGGGGCTGCTGTTGTCTTCGATCGGGTTGGGCACTTATCTGGGTCAATGGGATGAGCCCACCGATCGAAGCTACCAGGAAGCAGTCAAACGAGCGGTCGAGTTGGGCTGTAACGTACTCGACTCGGCCGTAAACTATCGCTTTCAACGAAGCGAACGAGCAATAGGCGCCGCACTCAAGCAATTGTTTGAAGCGGGCAGCCTGTCGCGGGATGAAATCATTATAGCGACTAAGGGAGGCTTCTTCCCTTTCGAACTTGAGCCGCCTCGGGACGCGCGCGGGTGGATCGTCGAGAACGTAATCGACAAAGGTCTGGCCAGACCCGAAGAGATAGCCGGCGGCAGCCACTGCATGACGCCGGCATATCTTGAAGATCAGCTCTCGCGCAGCCTTCAAAATCTTGGGCTCGAGGCGATCGATATTTATTACATTCACAATCCTGAGACCCAGCTCGAAGCGGTCAGCCGCGACGAATTCAACAAGCGCTTGCGGGCTGCTTTCGAGTTCCTCGAGCGGGCTGCCGACGAGGGGCGAATAAGTTTCTACGGGACCGCGACGTGGAACGGCTATCGCGAGCAAGCCGGCTCCCGGGGATATCTGTCACTTGCCGAGATTGCGTCGATCGCGCGGGAAGTCGGCGGTGACCAGCATCGCTTCCGCGTGATTCAATTGCCGCACAACCTTGCAATGCCCGAAGCGTTGACCGAAGCAAACCAGTTCCTTGACAGCGAAAACCTTTCAGCATTGATGGCTGCCGATCGCCTGGGCCTAACGGTCATGTGCAGCGCCTCAATGTTGCAGGCGAGACTGAGTCAGAACCTGCCGTCATTCATCCGTCAAGCATTGAAGCCGCTCAGCACGGACGCTCAACGTGCGATTCAATTCGTCAGATCTACTCCGGGAGTGACTGCGGCGCTTGTCGGCATGAGCCAGCGCGCGCACGTGGAGGAGAACATGGCTGTGGCTGCGATTCCTCCCGCTCCGGTCGAGGATTTCTTCAAGATGTTTTCGACCGAATAACCCTTACTAGTTTGCACTTTCTGGATTCGTCTCTGCGTAATGTACAATTAGAGATAGGTCATGCCGGAGCGATTGGACTCCGATTGGTAGAGGTTGATGATGGAAGGGCTTCCCCGAACAGCGGTCGGGCCGGATCCGGATAAGATATTCCGGACGATCCCGCAGCCAGGCGTTTTGAAACGGCTCGTTCGCGCGCTGGCTGACACCGCGGGTGAACTCAGCGCCGGGGCTTCTTCATACTTTCGCGTCGCTCTGCTGCCAGACCGTCTCGAAGAATGGTTTCCCCTCAAGGTGTGGAAACTAATTGGCGCATCGTTAGCTCACCCCATCGAAACCATTGAGGGGGCGTTTGCGCCGGACAACACTCGGTTCACGCGGCGGAAGTGGTTCGTCCCCGTACTCGCAGCTTCCGCTGCTATCCACGGCGTGGCCATCATTTACCTTATTTACCTGGCATTCTTCTCTCCTTACGCAAATATTCGAGTCGTGAACAAGGCATTTCCCAAGTTTGACCGAAACGCTTTGAATGAAAAACTCTACTATCCTCCACAGGTCCTGCTTCTGGCGCGAGGTCCGGCGATGACGCTGGAAGAGATTCGCGCGCGGGCGGAAAAGCGCAAGGAAGAGTTGGCGAGGGCGAAGGAGAAGGCTGAGAAGGAAAAGAAGGACAAAGAAGAGGCTGAACGAAAAGCAGCGGAAGACGCGGCAAAGGCAGCGGCTGAGAAAAAACCTGTGCCGACAGAGTTCGGCGAGATCAACGAAGCTCCCATTAAGGCCACCGTTGAAACCTTGTACCAGCTATTCCAAGCGGGCGGGCTTGATATCCCTGAGATGAAATTCTCGGTGATGGCCGGGTTCAAAGTGGAACCCGACGGATCGCTATCAAACATTCATATCATTCAGTCCTCCAAATCGGCGATCATCAACGAGAAGGCGAAGGAGATACTTCACAATATCAGTTACTCGCACGCGCTCGGGCCGGTTTCGGATCTGTCTTCCGCAACGATCAGTCTCGAGGTCACCGAAGACCTAGCCCGGCTCAGAATCATGGCGTTCGCAACGACGCCGGAGACCGCCAAGGCAAAGGCGGACCTTTTGAAGGTGCTGTTTTGGGCACTGCGCATGAAACAAAAAAGCCCGGACGTAGCGGAGTTGCTGTCGCTGATAAAAGTCAGAAGCGAAGGCAAGCGGGTTGATACGGATTTGATTGTGCCTCGTGAAAAGGCAGCCGAGATGTTTCGCGCCTGGGTCGCGCACCCCAGCACCCCGCCGCAATAAATCATTACTGTTGCCCACCAATTGCATTGACCCTATAATACGGACGTTGGAGCACCCTGCCTTCATGTAGTGACTGCTCCTTATCTGAGCTAATACTGCCCTCAACCGGACCTTTGTCGTTAGGACTCTCCGAACTGTCGCGCGTTCGGCTCAAGGCTAAACCATGACACCAGGCATCGATCAACTACTGACCATCGCGTGCAGCAAGGGCGCCTCCGATTTGCACATTAAGTCCGGAAGCTTCCCGTTCATGCGGATTAACGGCGAGCTTCAACCGATGGTAGAGGCGCAGCGACTGGCTGCCGAAGACTCGTTGAACATGGCCTTCTCGATGATGAACAACCGCCAGAAGCAGCGGTTCAACGAAAATAATGAGATTGATATTGCATACGCCGTATCAGGGCTGGGCCGGTTCCGCTGCAACATATTTCAGCAGCGAGGAACGGTCGGGATCGTGCTTCGAGTAATTCCGACCACAGTCCGAACGCCCGAGGAGTTGCGTTTGCCGCCGGTCATTGAAAAGATAGCCGACGAGAATCGCGGGCTGATACTGGTCACGGGATCAACCGGGTCGGGCAAATCGACCACTCTCGCCGCGATGATCGACTACATAAATCGCAACCGCACCGGTCACATAGTCACTATCGAAGACCCGATCGAGTTCCTTCACCGCGACAAGAAATCTTACGTCAACCAGCGGGAGATTGATGTAGACACGCGAAGTTTTTCCGAGGCGCTGCGCGGCGCGTTGCGTCAGGATCCAGACGTGATTCTGGTCGGCGAGATGCGCGACTATGAGACCATCGAGACCGCGTTAACCGCATCCGAAACCGGCCACCTGGTTCTCTCGACGCTGCACACTCTGGACGCCACCGAAACGATCAGCCGAATAGTGTCGGTCTTTCCGCCGCACCAACAGCGCGCGATCCGGTTGCAATTGGCAAGTGTGCTCAAGGCAGCAATCTCGATGAGGCTCGTGCGCGCGGCCGATCCGATACAGGGACGAGTACCGGCGGTGGAAGTAATGATCGTCACGCCTTACATACGCGACTGCATTGTTCACGCGGAGAAGACCTCGGGCATACGCGACGCCATCGCTCAGGGAACGTCGCAGTACGGTATGCAGACGTTTGACCAGTCGTTGTTTGCTCTGTATTCTCGCGGGTTGATAACATTCGAAGAAGCGTTGAACGGAGCGACCAATGCGGACGAATTCCGTTTGCGCGCATCAGGCGTTAGATCGGTAACCGATCAGGCGCGCGAGGATATGGAGCGGTCGCGAAGACGGACCGGTCCACTCGATCCAAACAAGCCCGACGCTAAACAATTCGTCAATTGGCTATTAGAAGGGACAGAGCAGGCAGCACGATGAGGGGCGGTCGCGGTCCTGTGGCTCGTAACAAATCGGGAACAAATGAGAGCCTTATGACCGCTGCCCTGGGGATGCTGGCGAGACGATCTTACAGCGAGGGTGAACTGCGCGAGCATCTCATCGCGAGGCGCGGAGCCGAGACGAGCGCGGTTGAAGATTGCATCGGCAAGCTTAAGGAGCTTGGCTATTTGAACGACGAGCTATTCGCCCACAACTATGCGAGTTACCGCGTCAGCTTGAAGCCAGTGGGAAGAGCGCAGGTTGCGCGGGAACTTGCGCGCAAGAAGATTTCAACGCATGCTGCGGGCGACGCTCTGGACTTGGTGTTTGGCGAAGGCGAAGAAGAGAGGCTGATAGACCGGGCTATCGCCCGCCACATAAGAACCCACGGGCAGCCGCAGGGCCGCGCCGCGGCGAAGCGATTGTTCGACCACCTCGCGCGACGTGGTTTCGAGTACGATCTGATAACTCGAAAGCTTCGCAAGCTTAAGGCGGCGATTGAAGAAGACGATCAGAACTGAGTAACAAGACTTGTAATGACGCACGGCAAGGACAGACGCGAGGCCAAACGAATAAGCTACCTTTGCGAGGTCGAATGCGAAGGCGACGGCATCGCTCGCACGGCAACTCGAATCAACGACATCAGCATGACGGGCGCCTTCATAGATTCAATGACCGTCTATTCGCCGAGGACGAAAATTACACTCCGATTTCGAGTCAAGGACATTCCGATCGAGACCGCCGCTGAGGTTCGTTACAGCATTCCGCAGATAGGCATGGGGGTTCAGTTTTTGGATTTGAAGCCCCGGCATATGGCAGCTCTTGAAAGCCTGATTGAGGGCAAACCTCTCGTGCTGCCCCCGGACAGCGAACCTGACCCTCATACAGTTCAGTCGAACGCGCCCGACCTATTACGTGGGAATTTTGCGATCGTAAGCATGTTCGATATCATTCAGATGATTGAAAACAACAAGCTTGGCGGCGCGCTCGGTGTAACGTCGCCCGCCGCGAATGGAGAGATTCTTTTCGACAATGGCCAGATCGTGGGCGCCCAGTCGCGCGCCGCATGGGGCATCGACGCGCTCAAGAGCTTCCTGGACGTCACCGAAGGTTCGTTCGAGTTCAGAAGGGCAGACGCCGACTATCCTCGCACGATCGAGGCAACCAGCAATATGTCGCTGATGCTCGATCTGCTTCGCGTCAAGGAGGAGGAAGCTGCGATGTCAGAGCGATAGCTTACTCCTGTAGGTCGAGACAGCGATCACACTCCCATCAGTTTCTGTAGTGATGGTTCCATCGCGCCCGGTTTGAAACAGTCTTGCGCCGTGCGAGATATAGCGATCCACGACTGTGGGATGAGGATGCCCGAACCGGCTGCGCTCACCCACTGAGATGATCGCGTATTTGGGGTTCACGGCATTGACGAACGCTTCGGTCGAAGAAGTTCGTGAGCCATGATGTGGAACCTTCAATAAGTCAGCGCGCAAGTCTATAGCCGATGCCGCCAGAGAGTCCTCGGTCGCTTGCTCGATATCGCCCGCAAGCAAGATCGTGACCGAGCCGTAGACAAGCTTCAACACCACCGAGTCGTTGTTTCCTGAAGTCACCGGAGGCTCGGCCGCAGGTTTGGGCCACAGAACATCGATTGTCACGCCGTCAATCTCGAAGCGTTCGCCAGCGCTGACCGAGTACAAGGGCACGCCGCGCCGATTGGCGGCCCTTGTGAAGCGTTCGTACTCCGGCTCATCCGTCGGCTCGTGACCGACCACAGCTTGACCGACGTTCATGTTGCGAATTACATCGCAAAGCCCTCCAATATGGTCCGCGTGAGCGTGGGTGACGAGCACGTAGTCAACTCGCGTGCCACCCAGGGACCAAATGAACCGCGACACGACGGACTCGCCAATTGAGAACCCGCCTTCGCTGTATTGCGGCTCTTCGTCATTTGGTTCGCGCTCTCCGACAGTGTGACGTATCTCGCCGCCGCCATCGACGAGCATCGTCTTGCCGTGAGGAAAGACGACGAGCGCCGAATCGCCCTGGTCCACGTCCAGGAAGTGAATGGTCAGCTTTCCGGTCGCTTGGTCGCTTGGTGGTTTGACCACGGCGAAAACAGCCGATGCCAGGGCCACCATGCACACAATCGAGGGCGCGAGGCGAAAGGGATTTGACGCAGTTTCCGCCTTTTTCTGGTTTTCAGTCCCTCTCGTCCTTTTCCTCTCTCCGTTGACTGTAGATGATTTGTGGAGACGTAATTGCTCGACCGGTTTCCAGCGATCCAGCAGCACAGCAAGCAGCGCAAGTGGTACAAAGTACAGAACGTAAATTATCGTATGCCAACCTTCATAGTGTGCAACACGGAACGTCGCCAGCGGCATATCGGCGAAAGGTGCGATGGCGTTTACCAACAAATAGTGTGCGGCATTTACGAACGGCGCAAACGCCGCCGCGATCCACTCGCTGAATAGACCGACAACAATGACGCCACTCGTTGCAAGAATCAAAACTCCCGTTAGGAGTCCAGCTATCACGTTGAGCAAGACGCCGATCGGCGCGACACGATTAAAGTACAGCGCCATGAGCGGAAGTGTGGCGAGCTGAATCGCCGCTGATGTGATCATCAGCAACACCGCGCCCCTGAGTACGGGTTGAACGCGGAATCGTCCGAGCATCGTCGCCGCGCCTGCTTTCTTAAGCCGGTAGCGAATCGGCGAGTGTCGCATCTCGTTGATGAACGCTCGTTCATTCCAGCACAGCGCCTCCGCGACACTGCGAAGCCACGGCGGACACGAAGGCGGATGGGGTGTATGCGCGGTTGGACGCCACTCGCCGATTTGCCGAAGCTTCTCCGCTAGCGGTAACGCGAGCGCGACGATTCCGGCAACGGCCACGAAACTCAACTGAAACCCAGGATCGGCCACCAGAGCCGGTTTCAAGGCGAGCATCACAAAAGCAGCCAGCGCGACTGTGTTGATGGACGCAGCACTCCTGAACACCAGCGGCCCCAGCAGCCCCAAAGTTAT
>Ga0137380_10003470_pt1 | contig 13689 bp, 11 predicted proteins | sample SagtaG_17_FD_104809 | JGI IMG/M metagenome (GOLD analysis project Ga0137380, IMG submission 104809) | Vadose zone soil microbial communities from Sagehorn Ranch, Mendocino, California, USA - Sage2_L_100_16 metaG | ecosystem: Environmental > Terrestrial > Soil > Vadose zone | place: USA... | reverse complement strand
GGACGTCCTCGAGCTCCCGGTACGGCTCCGCCGTGCGGATCGTCGAGAGGATCTCCGACCACGGGGCGGTGCCGCCCTGGTCCAGGGCGCAGCCCACGATCTGGTGGGCGAGTACGTCGAGGGCCAGTCGATGGATGTGCAGCGGCTCGAGATCCTGCTCTTGCGCGGCCTGGACTGCGGCGAGGGATTCGATGGCGTCGTCCGAGGAGACCGCAAGGACGAGGCCCTTGGACGTGCGGTCGAGCGTGTGGCCCGAGCGGCCGACACGCTGGATGAGGGACGTGACTTGACGGGGCGAGTTGTACTGGACGACCCGGTCGACCGTCCCGATGTCGATGCCAAGCTCCAGAGTCGACGTAGAAACGAGACCTTTGATCTCCCCGCCTTTGAAGCCCGCCTCGACCCGCTCCCGCTCCTCTCGCGGAAGGGAGCCGTGGTGGACGGCGACGTCCTGGCGGACCATCGAAAGGCGGGAGCCGAGAAGCTCCGCGAGGGGACGGGCGTTCACGAAGACGAGCGTCGAACGGCTCTCGTCGAGGGAGTCGTCGATCGCGGAGAGGCCGGCCGCGGCTTCCGGGGTGATGTAGAAGTCGCGAGCGGTCTCGAAGTCCTTGTCGATGGGACGCGGCCATTCGACTCGGTACTCGTATCGTTTCTCGAGAGGCGCGAGGAGAATTTCGAGGGGCTTCTGGCCCCCGAATAGGGAGGCGATTGCCTCCGGGTGACCCACGGTGGCGGAAAGGCCGATGCGCTGGAAGTCCCGGTCCGCGATTCGACGGAGTCGCTGGAGGCCGACCGCAAGCTGGATCCCCCGTCGGTCCCCTGCGAATTGATGGACCTCATCGACGACGACGTATCGCACCGCCTTCAGGTGACGTTGCATCAGTTTCCCGGAGAGGATCGCCTGCAGGGTCTCCGGGGTGGTGATGAGGATGTCCGGCGGATTGGCGGCCTGTTTTCGGCGCTCGGAAGTTGGCGTGTCTCCGTGCCTAACGGCCGCGGCGAGGTTCGTCGATGCGACGAGGCGTTGGATGCGGTCAATCAGATTCCGATTAAGAGCGCGCAGAGGCGTGATGTAGAGGGCCCGGATGCCATCCCGTTCGCTGGACCCCAGCGACTCGAGGATGGGGAATAGCGCGGCCTCGGTCTTGCCCGAACCTGTCGGGGCGACGATGAGAACGTGCGAACCCGAGCGAATCTCGCGGATTGCCCGGGCTTGCATTTCGTTGATTTTCGCGATTCGAGCTCGCTCAAGCAATCCAGGCAGCCCTGGGCTAACAGAGAGTGGATTATCTTTTGCCTTCAAGAATGCACATGACAGGTTTGGAACGATAAAAACCGTTCGGAGGGTCCAGGAAATCTGAGATTCCGTCCCGGGGTGACGAGGAGGGTCATTCGAACCAACTTTGACCGAACGCGAACCGAGAGTCGCAACGGGAATCTATGGAGGGAAAGATTAACGGCCAAACTGCGACTCAATAAGCACGCGAGTCTCCTGATCGGGGCCATCTGTCTTCCAAAGTGTAATCGCGTACTGTCGTCCATCTGGACTCACCAGACGGAGATCCATCCAAGATCGAGGTGAATCGAAACTCCTCTTTTTCACGACTCGAAAGTCCCCCGGGCGAATCTCGCAATACTGTCGCGCACCACGAGACCTTAGCTGCTTGAGGCGGACCTCCTTGGCCGCTGCGGTTGGAATACCTAACGGCGTCAGCTCACCCTTGAGTTCCCTCCAAGGGTCGATGTCGCGCCCCTCCCATGCGTTCGGGACCGACTACCCGGGCCCCACCGAAGGACTATAGTGTGTCCGTCTTTCTGGAGGAGGCATGGAGTGGCAAGATACGATGCTGGCCTGCAAGAACGGCCACGTCAACACAGACAGCCTACGAGCCTCCCCCTCGTCGGCCCGAAAGCACTGCGAGAGGTGCGGAGCTGAGACGATCTCGACATGCCAGTCATGCGGGGCATCGATTCCGGGGATGACTCATTACGAAGACGTCGTGGCGGTGACAGGGCTTCCCCCGGCTCCTGAGTATTGTCACAACTGCGGGAAACCCTTCCCATGGACCGTCACTGGTGTCGCGGCGACGGGCGGTCGTCTAGAGCGACGTCCACAGATGGGCAAAGTCGTCGTCCTGATGGCAATGGCGAAGGACGACCCAGCTCTCGAAGATACCTTCTCGACCATAAGGAACGTTTGCGAGGGTCTCAAGCTACGACCCTGGCGGGCTGATTTGCCGAACACTAGCGGCGACATTGTCGACGAGATACTTGAGGAAATCAGGACTGCAGAACTCATCATCGCGGACCTCTCGCGGGAGCGACCCAGTGTGTATTACGAGCTGGGGTACGCAGATGGGATCGGATTCGGCCCTGAGGAGATTGTGTTGGTGGTTGACGAGAACAGCAGGGTCCACTTTGACCTGAGGAATCGACGCGCTCCGCCCTACAAGAATCAGACCGAACTACGAAGGGTCCTCAAGGAAAGACTCGCAGGCTATCTAATCAGTGGCCGTACGCGAGGGTAGGGTCTGTCCTGCCCGCCAAGACCCATGGTCCTCGACAAGAACGACGACTAGAGACTCGTCTGACCTTCCCCGCAAATCTTCGTCGATGTCAGACACGATCGAGTCGATTAGCCCTCCCGCAAGCATCTCACTTATTCGACGTATATGTGAGCCTCCCCTGCTTCTCCGTTTTCAGGCTCGCTAGCGGCTTCCAAGAACTTGGAGAAGTGGTCCAAGGTCGGTTTACGCCCTTTCTTCGTTTCTTCATGCACAGCTCAACTTCTTGGACCAGTATTTGTGCATGAAATGCATCGGTGGATGCGTCTTCGGGACGAGCGCCGCGATTGATGTGATCCGGAAAAGATTGATCTGTAGCCACAACCATGGCAGCAGTAGCGCGCCAAATCCACACAGATTGTGACGCGCTTGCGTCACAGCTCACGACCGCTCAGGCCCCAAGTCCGTATCCGGTTCAAACCGGAAGGACCTTAGCAAAGATCGACGTTCACGAACCAACAAGCATCCCTCCACAACGCCGCCCGGGCTTGTCGGCAATCAAACGCTGCCGGGCGGCCTTACTTCTTTCCGGCGCCGGAAGTTCCTCGGCGAGCTCACATGTCGGCGAACCAGCTGCAGTTCGGGTATGATGCTCATAAGGCCTTTGGCGGCGAGAACCCGATTCATCTCCGCCCATTTGCCTGTTGTCCGAGCCTGGGTTCCGAATAGCTAAATTCCCTTCCGCACCACGTACACCTGGCGTCCCAGATGCCGTCTTGCGTCAGGTCCACCCAGACCAGCGAGAGGCCGCAGCAGATGAGTAGCGGTCTGTCCATCGGGTGCTCACCACTGCAACATTATCGTGGAGACTCCAAAGGCTTCCTGGTACGTGCAGTGTACGTGTACGTGGCGTTCTCGCAGATTGGGTCGCCCGCCGCGTCTACGAGGTGATCCCTGGCCCTTCGGCCTAACTTTAAAGCGAGGCGGAACACTTGCGGCTGCGCGTGAAAGGGTTCGTCCCGACTCCGAAGAAGATTGTGGACCTGATGGTACGCAAGCTCTTCGCTCAGCGAAACCCTGGGAACGACGTCGTCTTGGACCCTGGATGTGGGACCGGCGCATTCATCGAAGGAATAATCCTCTGGTGCAAGGAGAATGGCGTCCCGATTCCACGAGTTGTGGGCGTGGAGCATGACCCGCACCACTTACCGGATGCCCGAACGAGGTTCGCGAGGTTCTCCTCCGTCGAGATCGAGCGGCGCGATTTCCTTGTGCCTGACGAGCGGAAGTACGACTTTATCGTCGGTAACCCACCTTACGTACCAATTACTGAGCTGACGGAAAAGGAGAAGCGACGGTACAGGCTGTTGTACAAGACCGCACGAGGAAGGTTCGATCTCTACCTCCTCTTCTTCGAGCGCGCGATTCGGAGCCTCAAGCCCGGAGGGCGCCTTGTTTTCATTACGCCGGAGAAATACGTCTACGTGGAGACCGCCGCCCCGCTTCGCGAACTCTTGTCAACGATGCGGATTGAGGAGATTCACTTCATCCCGGAGGACGTCTTCGGAGAGCTCGTAACCTACCCAATGATTACGGTGATGGCACACGAACCTGGACCGAGCGCGACAAGCGTGACATTCCGAAACGGAAAGACCGCAGAGGTAGTTCTGCCCGTGGGCGGCGCCTCCTGGCTGCCTATCCTAAACGGAGGAATGACGAAGGAGCCCAAGTCCACGCTTGCCGACGTCTGCGACCGCGTGAGCTGTGGCGTCGCGACGGGCGCCGATTCGGTGTTCGTTTTTCGAACGGAGGTGATTCCGAAGACGCTGCGCCCTTTCGCGTACCCTACGATTGCGGGCCGCGAACTTACGCCGAGGGTCCAAGAGATCCGGCCCTCCCATTCGATGCTAGTTCCCTACGACCAGAGTGGCCGCCTATTTGCTGAAAGCAAACTTGGAGCGCTAGGAGAATACCTTGGCGGCGTGGAGGTGAAGGCGCGTCTCCTGAGGCGTACGTGCGTTGCGAGGAAGCCTTGGTACGCTTTCCATGAGAATCCACCGCTTCCGGACATTCTCCGCCCGAAAATCCTCTGCAAAGACATCACCGAACGTCCGCGGTTTTGGATCGATCGCGCCGGGAGCCTCGTGCCCCGTCACTCCGTCTACTACATCACGCCGAAGGCGCCTTCGCGGATTGATGAACTGTTGGAGTATCTGAGATCCGAGCCCGCGGCCCGGTGGCTCGAAGCCAACTGCCAACGTGCTGCGAATGGGTTTCTCCGACTCCAGAGCCGCGCGTTGAAACAAATCCCGGTCCCCCCCCGCCTCGTGCCGAAGCCTATTGCTGGGCCGGATCGCGGTCGAACGCCTCTCCGCGTCTGAGGCCCTTCATGCTGACGCCTTTCGACCAGGTTGTCGAGGTCATCAGGAGGGAGGGTTACCACAGGCATCGTGGGCAGGAGCACTCCAACGTGGTGAGCCTCGGCGTCTTCAACGACCTTCTGAGGGGCTGCGTCGCCCTTCGGCAGGACTTCGAGGCAAAGATAGTCAACCGCTGGCTGAACGTCCGCACGCCCGGCGCTCGACAGCGAAAGATAGACCTGCTGGTGGGTGAGCCGCGCTACGCCCGCGACGCGCCGGACCTCGACAAGCTGCGAGTATGCGTTGAGAACAAGTCCGTTGCGACAGCTCATCGGAACCGCGACGCACGGTTCGATGATCTCATGGAAGCCCTCCAAGTGCTTCATCGCGTCAAGCCGGAGGCCGTGCTCCTGGCGACAGTCATGATTGGTGTTGCCGAGCGGTACCTAAATATCCCGGACAAGGTTAAGTCATTCTACAAGGATCGCCCGGAGGTGTTCAAGTCTAAGATCGTCCCGCGACTGTCCTCTGGAGACGAGAGTCTCTGGACAGAGTTCTCTTGGGCAATCAGTGAGAACGAGGAGGACGACCCCGAGAAAACCGTCGAGCGCTTTCGACAGCTTCCTACTAGACCGCCAGGTCACACGCACGCGCTCGGGTACGACTACGTCCTTCTCGTGCCGGTATATATCGACAACGTGAACCCTCCGCGTGTCGCACGAAAGTCCCTGGGCATAGATCTGGACCGGGAGTATGAGCAGATGCTAGATGTGCTCTGCAAGGCTTACACGGCTCGTTGGCACCTGAGGTGACTCAGCAATGCCACCCCAATCGCGTCAAAGGCGTCCCGAGAAGGCCGTCACGGCAGTTGACATCTTCTGCGGAGCGGGCGGCCTGAGCCGGGGCCTATTGGACGCGGGCATCGCGGTTCGCGCGGGGTACGATATCGACGATAACTGCCGATATCCCTATGAGGCGAACAACGGTGTCGCGTTCGTCGAGGTTGACGTGCGCGAGCTGGAACCTGAGAATGTGAAACCGGTCCTGGGAAGGGAGCCCAATCTCGTAGCGGGCTGCGCTCCTTGCCAACCCTACTCGATTATGACTAACCGACGCGGCGGTAACGAAGATTCGCGGATTCATTTGCTCAGCGAGTTCTCCCGAATCGTGGTGGAGCTGCTCCCGACCTATGTCACGATGGAGAACGTGCCCGGACTCAGGAGAATGGACGTTTTCCGAGATTTTGTTGATGAGCTGACGAGAAGCGATTACGTGGTCGACTGGGAGGTCGTGGACTCCTCGCGGTACGGCGTTCCCCAGCACCGACATCGCTTGATCTTGATGGCTTCGAGGGCCGGACCGATTGGGGTCCCTCCCCGGCGCCGCGGCAGACCCCCGACCGTGCGGGGAGCGATCGGCAGGCTGCCCAAACTGGCAGCGGGCGAATGGCTCTGCTCGGATCCGCTCCACCATTCAGCGGACCTGACCGACCTCAACCTCAGTCGCATTCGGGCCTCATCGCAGGGCGGCACCTGGCGCGAGTGGCCTTCCGAGCTGAGGCTTCGATGCCACTCTTCATCCGAGGGTCGCAGCTACACCCATTCATACGGTCGGATGCGATGGGACGCTCCCGCGTCTCCGATTACGACCAAGTTCTTCAATCTCGGTAGCGGTCGTTTCGGGCACCCAGAACAGGATCGTGCGCTCTCTCTTCGCGAAGGCGCGCTCCTTCAGACCTTCCCCGAGACCTACGCCTTCTCGCCCCCAGGTGAGAAGCTCCGGCTGAGAGTTGCTGGCGGACTCGTCGGCAATGCCGTGCCTGTCAGGCTCGCGCAAGCAATAGGCCGGACAATAGCAGAGCACGCTGCGACCCGGTTCGCAGCGAGCGGCAGTCTCTGAGCCTCGGCAAAGCTATTTGTCGCGCCGGACAGATGCTCATGCGTGGCGGACGAAAAAGAGTTCACGTTCACAGTTGCTTCGCAACTACTTCGCGAACTCGGGGAACGTCTGGTCGGACGGGCCGCTGTCGCATTGGGCGAACTCGTGAAGAACGCGTACGACGCGGATGCCTACCATGTTGAAATTACGCTTGAGCCGAAGAACGCGCGGAGGAAGTTTCCAGGGAGAATCGAGATCCGTGACAGCGGACATGGCATGACCAAAGAGGAGTTCAAGGCTTACTGGATGCGAATCGGCGACGACCGAAAAGCCCGGGAGCGCTTCTCGCCATACCTCGGTCGACCTTTTTCCGGCTCGAAGGGCATCGGACGCATCGCCGCTCAATTCCTGAGCCACAGGCTCCGAATCGAGACCGTCAGCGCGAAGGAACCAGACAGGAAGCTCGCGGCGTGGCTCGATTGGAGAGAAGCCATCGAAAAAGGAGACCTCCAGGAAGTCGGGGTCAGGTACACGGAAGAGGCCACAGGGCCGCTCGACTTCTCCGGCACGAAGGTGATCCTCGAGGAACTCAAGCAAGACTGGGATCACGACGATGTGAAGGATTTAGCCCAAGACATCTGGACGCTTGAGCCCCCGTATCGGAAGAGGGAACAGAGCGGCGAGATATCCTGGGCTGAAATCTCGCCCCTCCCGCCGGAAGGCGCGTACCGCAGCTCCCGAAAGAAACTCGCGGGACACGGCTATCGTCGGCCGGAGGACTTCTCGATCGTATTTCACTCCCCCTACGAGGACGTAACACGCGAATTCGAGAAGCTCCGGCGTCAAGTCATGAATCTCTGGGAGGCCAAGATTAGCGGCAGGATTCGAAAGGGAAATCCGACTGTCTCGGTCGAATACTACGGCGAGGAACCCCTGACGTACAATTTCCCCGATCTCAGAGGGAAAGGCGACGCGAGGGTCGACGATGCTTCCTTCGAGATACTCGTCTACGATCCCAAGGGGAGACAGCGGGGTGGGATTCCAGTACAAACGGTTCGCGGCTATCTCCGCGAGCATGGCGGCGTCCAAATCTTCGACCATGGCTTCCGATTGCCCTACTATGGCGAGATTCAGAACGACTGGCTGAGGATTACCTACGACCACTCCCGACGACTGTCATTAAGCCCTCTCCTTCCAGAACGGCTACAAGTTCCGGAGGGCATGTACTACATGCCGACCTATCACCAGGTCTTCGGGTTCGTAGAGATTCAGTCGGGTGACAAAAAGAACTTGGTCATCAGTATCACCCGGGACCGTCTCGAGGAGGGCACGGCGTTCGAGAGGCTTCGCGACGTGATCCGAGCTTCGCTTCACTGGTACGGCAATCTTCGTACGCAGCGCCTCCGAGAAGATATCACGGAGAGGCCGGTGAAGGCCCGCAGGGCCATTTCCGATGTGGGCGAGGCTCTTCAAGCTTACAAGAGCCGGATGCCCCCGGAAGCCTACAAGGCACTCGAAAGGACCGTCAGGCGGACGGCCGACGCTGTCCGTATCGCCGAAGGGAACGCCTCGAAGCAACTTGCCGCGCTCAGCGGATATGCCACAGCAGGCGTCGCGGCCATCGCGTACCACCACGAGATCGTTCACCAGCTTGCAGAAATCGAAGATCTCGCAAACGAGCTTGAGACGACCGGGGAGGCGCCGGATCCCGACCAGATTCGGTCGCTAAAGCAGCGGATTCTTGGATGGACGGGCCGTGTTCGCCAGCTCAGAAACATGTTCGCCCCATACCTCGGGGAGCAGAACGTCAAGGAGGCACGGAGATACCGAGCGAAGCCCGTTGTAGATGAAGTCCTCAATCAGATGGCCACACCGCTTGAACGCGTTTCAGTGGATCCCGCCGTACAGGACGACCTGCGACTCCCTCAAGCGACGTACGTCGAATGGGTGAGCGTCCTTCAGAATGTTCTGTTCAACGCCCTGAACGCACTCCAGAACTCGAAGCGCCCCCGGATCCGCATATATAGCGAGGCTGAGGGCGACGCGCGAAGGGTCATCGTTGAAGACTCTGGCATTGGCATCGACTTATCACGTCAGAAGGAACTGTTCAAACCGTTCGTCCGAGGAATCCAAATCGATCCCACCCTCGGCGAGCTGGGGTACGGGGGTTCGGGGCTGGGCCTGACTATCGTCAAGATGATCGCCGACCGAAGAGACTGCAAGGTTGGATTTCGCAAACCATCGAAGGAATACGCAACAGCTTTCGTCTTGGAGTGGGAGGAAGAATGACCGGAGTGAGAATTGTACTAATCGACGACAAACCAGCCTTCGTCGAGAAGATGGCGCAGAGTGTTAGGAGCGCGGCCCTCTCGGCGGGCGTGCGCACCGAATTCTTCAAAATAGCGGAGTCCGACTCCGAGCCAGCCGGTCGGAAGATGAACGCCACCTTGACTGGCCTCCTTAAGGAGCTTTCCCAGCTTCGTCAGGGAGAGAGCGAAAGGAAGGATTTGACGGAGAACCTTGAGACCGCGCACCTCGTGTTCGTGGACTACGACCTCCGCGGAACCGCACTTGAAGAAGGACTTATTACGGGGGAGCGGGTCGCGCAGTTGATTCGCCAATTCATGAGCGCGGGCCCGGTAGTCAGCGTAGACCGCAGAGAGATGCGCTTCTTCGACTTGATCCACCGACGGCCGTCCGGCACCAATGCCGATTTCATGCTCCACTGGGAGGACTTGGCCGTGCGGAGTCTCTGGGGCGGGCAGCCTCGCGCGTATGACCCTTGGTACTGGCCGAACTTGGTCGAGACGGGGACCAACTACCAGAAGCGTGTGAAGTTCGTGTCCAGCAACTACACCGATCCTGTCGCCCGCAGCCTCGGTGTCCCCGAAGACGTGGAAGCCATTCTCCCGGGCGAAGACCCTCGACTCGAATTGGACTTCCGAGAAGCTTCGTTTGCCAAGGTCGCCGAGGCGTCGATACCGCCTAAGGAGAGCAAAGCGGTCATGGATGATTGCCGACATCGAGTCGCCGCGAGCGCGGTCGGAGTGTGGTTGCAGAGCGGCGTCCTGCCTCCCCAGGACATTCTAATCGATGCACCACACTTGGTACGCCATTGTCCCGGCCTTCTTCGTGGCAAGCCGATCGCATCGAACCTGGCGAAGCTTACGGCCAAGCGGGCCGGCGCCGCGGTTCCATTGGACCCTGAGAAGCTGAAACGCCATCGGTTTCGGCATGAATTCTGGCTCGACAGGCCAGCGTGGTGGTTGTCCGGAATCCTCCAGGATCGCGGAATCAAGGACATCGCGGAACCGTGGAACAAGAAGCCTTTGGCCGTCGAATTTGCAGAGGATGCATCGCGATTCCATAGGCCTTCCGACCTGGCTCCGTACGAAAGCGAAGGCTTCTTCGCGACGCGATACGTGCGAGGCTCCAAGACCTTCTCTGGCATTCAGTACTCGCCCAGTAGTCGGCTCGCCACCTGATTCCCATGACACTCACTGAGGGAGCACGCGCCACCGTACAGCTGTTTAGGCACCTGCTGAGCCGGAGCCTCGAACTGTGGGATACGGCCTCCCCGATTTGGCAAGCCATCGGAGGAAAACGTCGGGCTCTCAGTATGAGCGAATTGGACACCGGTTTCTATGCCAGCCCCATTCAAATTCCACCACGCAATCTTGCGGACAGAGTCTTCCCACTTCCCCCGATTGATTACAAAGAGAGATTTATCCCATTGCTCGCATTTTCATGGGACTTTACGCCGAAGGAAGGCGATCCCGGAGGCTCACTCCGGTTGTACATGGTTCCTGCGGAAAGCGGCACGCGGCCTGTGCGTGACGGTCGTACAGCGCTACATATCATGCGCTTCGATCTCCAAGAAGCGGACCCGCCATGGGGATTCGCGCATGTTCAGAGTTGCGATAAAGAGGAGATCTACCTGGATTGGACAGGAATCGATCCAAAACTGGTGTCACCGGATGTTCCGAGAATCCCGCTCGCCGGAACCAATCTGGACGCTCCCGGGCTCCTGCTGACCCTCGTCACTGGGCTCTACGGGGTCAAGAGCGAGGAATTCAGTCTGTTTTATGACCGAGATATCATGAGGGCGTCCCCAACCGTGACTCGGCTGATACAGGCATTTGAGTCTCCCGAATCCACGCGACGAGCAGCGCAGGAACAGGCTGATGGCCGACATCGTTGACACGCAGACCCGTAGCCGTATTATGGCAAGTGTCAGGATCCGAGGCACGAGGCTGGAGTTGGCGGTTCAGCATGCGTTCCGCACCGCGGGATATCGAATCCTCGTGAACGTGTCGGAGCTTCCGGGGAGTCCTGACATTGTTGTTCCGGAACTTCACACCGTTGTTCTCGTGCACGGCTGTTTTTGGCATCGTCACGGGTGTGATAAAAGTACCACCCCTCGCGGTCACGGATTGTATTGCGACGAAAGTTCGATGAGAACGTCCGGCGCGACCGCCGCAATCGCCGTCAGCTTCGCCGACTGGGATGGAAAACTTTCACGATATGGGAATGCCAACAGGAGCGCGACATCACCCGGGTCAAACACGCGTTCCTTGCTCTCAATCGGCGGGCTTGAGCAATGTTTTCAGAACCCCTGATGGATCGCATCCGCTGATTGAACAATCAATCGCGGCACCTCCGGAATTCGCCGCTCAAGCCCCTGTGTCTTGGGCCGACTCGTCCGGCCGAGGTGATTGCAGGAGGGACTAACCGGGTCGAGAATTTGACGCCGGGGCCTGTCCCGGCCAGCTTCCGGAACCGGCGGCGGACTGCGGCGCCGCTGGCGGCGACGACGGCGGAGGCTTGCCAGCCCTGTTGAAACAGCGAGTCCTAATCCTTAATAGTGATAATCGCGATGCCTTCGCAACTGCGTATCACATCGGACAAGGATGCGGAGGGATTCTGTGGTCATGGAGCCGGTGAGCGTTGAAAGCGCCATCGGGAAAGCAAAGAAGAAAGGTCTTCGTCCGGTCCGAATCAAGGGGACAATCGGCCTTGAGTTCGCAAAGGGCGGCAGCAGTCGGATTGAGACCATCTCCTGGACTGAGTTTCGCAGGACCCTCAGGGAACGAAAACTGCAGGTTTACGAGTCGGGCAGCGTCCTGAAGATAATGAAGAGACGCCGAGTCCGGCGGCGATGAGCATTAGCGACTTGGGGTTCGTCCGAAACCGCCGCGGATGGCCTTGGCGGCGCGCGATTCCACGCTGGTTGTTTCCTGTGAGAATCGCTGCGTTTCCTTATCCCGGCCTACCGGGCATCCCAGCGGTTTAGCGAGGGACTTTGGTGGACATCGACCAAGTCGGTATAGTCCTCATGGGGACCGTCCTAGGCTGGTTCCTCATGTTCGCCGTGCGACGGTACAAGGTCCAGTGGGGCGCCTTCGCGACGTTCATGGCGGTCGTGTTCGGCGTCAGCATGCTGTCCTTCCTCTACGCGCGGGACCTCCTCGCCTACTACGGGATCGGAATTTTCCTAGGCTTCGTGTCGAATATGGTCGTGCGGGTCGCGGGCACGGCCGCGGAAGGCAAGCTCGGGGAGGGCCTCCTAGAAATCAGCGTGCTTGAGCGCAAGAAGTGATCTACTCTAGAATGAGACGACAGATTTCGCATGTCGCAAGGGAAGCGACAAGATTCGTCCTCGAATATGAAAATGCACAAGGCCGCATCCTGTCGGCAGCGTTATGACGGGCCTGTCATTGACGCCACGGCATGCCGCGAAGACCTAGGCTCGAAGATTTCCGCGCGACGACGCCCAGCCCCTACGGAGCAGACGAATTGCTCAGGGAAGCACGGCGCTTCCTAGACAGAGCGCGAGGCCAAATCCGGGGAGATCACGCCGACTCCGTTGCCCACTCATCAAGAGCAATCGAACTGTCGGCCAAGGCCCTCCTTACGCTTGCAGGTTTTTCATTCCCGAGGCGACACGATGTTGGTGTCGGCCTGGCCCGTGTATGGCAGGCACTGGACGGCGAAGACCCGGGCAAGGTCCAACGGGCGAAGAGACACATCGCAAGAATCGGCTGGCTATGTGACGTCGTGGAACCCCTCCAGAGTATCTCCGAATATGGTTATGCGGAGAAGCGGCCTAGTCTCATCGTCAACGAGAGAGATGCCCGCGTCTTCTACGACTATGGAAGGGAGTGCCTGAATATTTTACGACGTGTGAATCGACGAATCGGGGATAGATCATTCAGGCTGAGACCACCAGAACAGCATAGATGAAGCATCCGCGCGGAAAACGGACGCTTCGTCCGACAAAACGAATTCGGGGTCCGACAATCGGCCGATTCGACGCGATCTTGTAGCGACTCCTGGAAGTGGGCATCTGAAACTCAGCGTGGTCTCACGGAGGCGTCTTAGTTAACGCCAAAGAACCGCCTCAGACGCGCGGCGCGTCCCTTCCGGAATTCCGATTGGAATACGGATATGCGCAAGGAATATAACGGTGTAATACTTCGGACAGTCCGGAGCGAAGGACGATGGCGGCGTACGCGCATCCCGAAGTCTTGGTCGATACGAGCTGGGCGAAGGGGAACATTGGCAGTGAGACCGTGCGAATCGTCGAGGTGGACTACGACCCGACGTCGAACTACAACCTCGGGCACGTCCCGGGTTCTGTCCTCATCGACTGGAGGAAAGACATCAACGATCCCGTTCGGCGGGACATCGTGTCGAAGGAGGACCTCGAGGCTCTCTTCGGCCGCCTCGGAATCTCGAATGACCATCAGATCGTGCTGTACGGCGACTTCAACAACTGGTTCGCCGCGTTCGCGTTCTGGGTGTTCAAGTATTACGGCGTGGACAACGTCGTCCTCCTGAACGGCGGTCGGAAGAAGTGGATCGAGCAGGACCTGCCCGTGACGAAGGAGGTGCCGTCGTTCCCGGCGACGACCTTCACGGCGAAGGAACCGGACGAGACGCTC
>Ga0137380_10003469_pt1 | contig 13690 bp, 10 predicted proteins | sample SagtaG_17_FD_104809 | JGI IMG/M metagenome (GOLD analysis project Ga0137380, IMG submission 104809) | Vadose zone soil microbial communities from Sagehorn Ranch, Mendocino, California, USA - Sage2_L_100_16 metaG | ecosystem: Environmental > Terrestrial > Soil > Vadose zone | place: USA... | reverse complement strand
GCCGCGCCTGTACGTACGCACCGGCAACGCCACCACACCCCTCCCCCTGGACGACGCCGTGCACTACGTCGGCAGCCGCTGGCCAGGCCGCACAACCGGACACCTCCTCGACGCCCTCCTCGGCAGGCATACATGACCCACCCCCGACCCGCGGTTCCAACCACCAAGCGCCACGCCGCCCCGGGCGGCAGCCCACGACCGGCGTCGCCACACTCTCGGCACAACCGGACCCGACCCGTCCGCGAAAAACGACATGACTGCCCACTGATTCGGGTCAGCCGCGAGTGCCGCTACGCGCTACGCCGCACTAGGCGGTCCGAACCAGGTGCTTAGCGCGTCCGCGAGCCCTGGCTGAGTTAGGTCTCCCACCCACGCCACATATCCGTCCGGCCGAATCAATACGGCAGAGGGAGCAGTGACCGCCCCGAGCGCGGGAAGCTCCCACGTACCAACGTATTTGGCGTCGATCAACTGAACCCGATCTGCCCATGGCGTGATGTCGAAGTCGCCGGGCTCACCGAGGTTCAGCAGCACTGGCCGGGCATTGTGCAGCAGGGTGAAGACCCGCAGCGGGCCGTCGGCGGCAACCAGATCGAGATCGGGCATGCGGCGTCCGAGCAGCGGGTGTCCCTCGCCCAGGTCGTAATGGATGTCCAGACCGGACATCATCGCGGCGAATCGTCTGCGCGGCTCGTCCATGCCGAGGAGCTCGGCAATCGTTTCGCCCAGGGCCTTCTTGCGTTCGTCTTGGCGGAAAAGCGCGACTTGCGCCATCGTGTTGCGCAGCACGCGGGCGGCGACCGGGTGGCGCTCGGCATGGTAGGTGTCCAGCAGGCTTTCCGGGGATGTTCGGTTGACCCACCTGGGCCAGCTTCCATCCCAGATTCACCGCATCCTGCACCCCGGTGTTGAGGCCTTGTCCACCGACCGGGGAATGCACGTGTGCGGCGTCGCCCGCGAACAGCAACCGTCTGTCCCGGTAGGACGCTGCCTGCCGGGTCATGTCGGTGAACCTGGAGATCCAGGTGGGGCTGTGGATGCCGTAGTCGGTCCCGTATACGGCGATGAGCGCCTCGCTGAGATCGCGCAGGGTGGGTTCGCTCGCGGGTCCAGGGTGCTCTTCGGTCACCATGATCCGTATCGGTCCCCGATCCATGAAGACCACCTCGCCGTCGCGGATCTCGTACTCCACCCTGCCGAAGGCATGGATGCCGCGGCCGTCCCGGCGGATGCCCAACTCCGGCTCCTCGGCCATCTCGGCCTCGGCGATCAGGGCGCTGGTCGTCGGATCCCACCCGGGGAACTCGATGCCGGCTGCCTTGCGGACCAGACTGCGTCCTCCATCACATCCGACCAGGTATTCCGCCCGCAACGACTGGCCGTCGGACAGCTCGACGTCGACGCCGCTGTCGTCCTGCGCGAAACCAGTGACTTCGCGTTCGCGATAGATGGGCACTGCCAGCTCGTCGACCCAGCCGGCCAGTATGCGCTCGATGTGGTTCTGCCAGAGCCCGAGCCCGTAGGGGTGCCGGGTGGGAAAGTCGCTGATGTCGAAGGAGACCCCGGCGAACCCCGCGACCTGAGCCACCTGGCCCTCCGAGAGGAACCGATCGGCGATTCCACGCTGATCGAGCACCTCGATCGTGCGCGAATGCAGACCGCCGGCACGCGAGCCGGCGAGGTCCTGGTTGGGACGCCGCTCGACAATGGCAACGTCCACGCCCGCCAACGCCAACTCGCCCGCCAACATCAGCCCGGTCGGACCTCCTCCGGCGATCACCACCGCATGCTCGGTCATCGCCACACTCCGGCCGGCAGCACGCCGACCTCGGCCGGCCGCTCCGCACAGTCCGGCGGCGCGCACATCCGCACCTCCGCGCCGAATTCCCGCAACCGCACCGCGACTCCCACCAGCGGTTCGACGCCGCCGCGCGAGTCATACGTCGACAGCAACACACGCATTTCGCGATTCTCATTTCCGTAGGTTCTGGCCTCGGCGGGCGATTCTGCGGCACAACCCGGGTCTTGCCGCAAGCCCCCCGGTGCGCTATACGTTGAAGAGGGAAAGGAGCGGTCTCCTTTCCCTTTATCGTCCGCAGTGGACGGACAACCTCCTCCGGAAGCGGCGGCGCGCCGCGTGCCCACACCGCCGGCCCAGGCGGATCTCCGCCCTCAGCAGCGCGTAGAACGGCGCTATCGGACCGCATAACCATCGGACGCTTGCGCCGTAATCGGCGATCGCGCGGCTAAGGGCCGGCCGGGTCTTTCGCACCGCCGGGCGTATTTACCACACCGACTGCTGGCAGTTCTGCGCCTGTGCGCCTGAGACCATAGAGTTGTTGTGTGTTGCGGCCTGAGGTCCGCTATGCGAGCGCGGACGACGGTGCGGCGATCGCCTATTCAGTTGTCGGGGACGGGCCGATCACCATCGTCTTGGTGTCGCCGCTGACCAGCCACCTCGAGGTGATCTGGGAGGAGCCGGCGCTCGAACATCTGATCAGCCGGCTGGGCATCTGCTCGCGCGTTGTGCTGTTCGACCGGCGGGGCATCGGACTGTCCGACCCGTCGCCCGTGCCCGGAGAGGCGGCCGGGTTGCCGCGGCTGGCGGCGGACATGGCCGCGGTACTGGACAGCTGCGACACGCGGACGGCTGTCCTGATGGGGGTGACGTTCGGCGCTCAGCTCGCGGTTCAGTTCGGGGCCGATTTCCCGGACCGAACGCAGGCCCTGATCCTGGTCGGTGGGTGGGCGAAGCTGACTCGGATATTGCAGTTCGACTTCGAGGCCGATCCCGGTCAGATCGATGCGTGGGCCGACGCCGCGGCGCGCAGGTGGGGCACCGGAGCGGTGCTGGCGGCGCACGCGGCGACAATGCAGGACAGCGCTCGTTATCGCGAGTGGGCCGCGCGGGTCGAGCGCAACACCGCCTCGCCGGGGACGGTCGCAGCAATGTTGCGTTGGGCGGCCCGGCTCGATGTGCGGCCGTTGCTGGACCGGTTGCGGGTACCGACGTTGGTGCTCCACCGCGCAGATGACCGGACGGTGCCGGTCGAGCACAGCAAGTTCCTTGCCGAGCACATCCCCGGTGCCACCCGCATCGAGCTGCCCGGCGAGGCGCACACGATCTTCTTGGGTGATCAGCGTCCGCTCATCGACGCGATCGTTAGGTTCCTGGATCGCGAGGTCACCGACGGGGCGCTGCGGACGGCGTTGCGCCGCGCGGATCGCAGGAACGCGTCGTCGCGCGGATGGCGAAGCCTGACACCGGCGGAGCGGGAGATCGCCGAACTGGTCGCCGCCGGGTTGGCCAACCGCGAGATCGCCGCTCGCCTGCATATCTCGCGGCACACGGTCGACGGCCGGCTGCGCCGCGTGTTCGCCAAGCTGGGCGTGAACACGCGCGTCGAGGTCACCGTCGAACGTGCACGCGTCAGCGGCTGACCCGCGAACTCATACGCGATCGCGTCTGCCAGGCCGCACCGCGCGGCAGGTACAACATTCCTCGTAGGTTCCGATGAGTTATCAACACGGGAGACATCAACTGCCATGACAACGACGCACACGCTCGAAACCGCCGACGTCGACCTGGTCTACGACATCCGCGGCCCGCTGCCCACCGCCGACGGACGCCCACCGCTGTTCATGATCGGACAGCCGATGGACGCCGGTGGCTTCGCCACATTGGCGTCACACTTCCCCGACCGCACCGTGATCACCTATGACCCTCGTGGGCTAGGCCGCAGCGCCCGCAAGGACGGTCGGGTCGACAACTCGCCGACGGTCCAGGCGGGCGACGTGCACGCCGTCATCGAGGCCCTCGGTGTCGGCCCGGTCGAGATGTTCGCCAGCAGCGGCGGCGCGGTGACCGCGCTCGCGCTCGTGGCCGCCCACCCCGACGACGTGACCACCCTGGTGGCCCACGAGCCGCCGCTCATCCCGGTGCTGCCCGACGCCGCAGCGGCCGAGCGCGCCCGCGCCGGCTTCCGGGACGCCTACGAGGCCAAGGGCTCGGGTCCCGGAATGGCGGCCTTCATCGCCATGACGTCGTAGCGGGGCGAATTCACCGACGACTACTTCGCCCAGCCCATACCCGATCCCGCCCAGTTCGGCATGCCGACCGAGGACGACGGCTCCCGTGACGACCCGCTTCTCTCCGACCGATCCTGGGCGATCACCAGCTATCGCCCCGACATCGACGCCCTGACCGCGGCGCCCACACGCGTCGTGATCGCCGTCGGCGAGGAGTCCCTGGGCACCTTCACCGGCCGCGCGTCGGCGGCCACCGCCGAACTGCTCGGGCAGCAGGCGACCGTGTTCCCGAGCCACCACGGCGGCTTCCTCGGCGGCGAGTTCGGCTACGCCGGCCAACCCGAGGCCTTCGCCCGCAGGCTGCGCGAGGTTCTGACCCACGACGCCTGACACCCTGCACTTCGGGGATCACCGGCGGCGACCAGCCCCCCGGCGCTAGGCTCGGTTCGTGGCGCCAGTCGAGAGCCGTCAGGTCGCCGTTGGGGCTGGGTCGATCTTCTGCGAGGTTGTCGGGACGGGCCGTCCGGTCGTGCTGAGTCATGACTTCGTGCTGCACCGGGAGACCTGGGACGCGCAGTTCAGCAGCCTGTCGGATGCGTATCGGATCGTGCGCTGGGATCGGCGCGGGTACGGCCGGTCCGACGAGTCGTCGGCTAGCTACTCGAGCGTCGACGATCTGGCACGTGTCATCGAGTCGGCCGCGGACGGTCCTACCGTGCTCGTCGGGTGCTCGTACGGCAGCGCGGTGTCGCTGCACTGCGCGCTGGATCATCCTGACCTGGCCGCCGCGCTTGTGTTGGTCGGTCCGGTCGTGTCGGGGCTCGGTTACACCGAGCACATGATGACCAGGGGCGGTCGGCGCACCATGGACGTGGGCACCGCCGAGGCGGAGATCGATTACTGGAGCGCAGTCGATCCGTGGTTCGTCGCCGCGTCGAACATCCAGGCCCGCGAGCGGTTACGCGAGCTGCTCAGCGCGAATCGGCGCAACCTCGAATCGAAGGAGCGCTGGGAAAGGTCGCTGGAGCCGGCTGCGCTTCCGCGGTTGGGCGAGATCGCCGTACCGACGCTGATCATCGTCGGCGAGCACGACATCCCGGACGTTCACGCGCACGCCGGCGCCCTCGAGGCCGGCATCCGAGGCGCGCGGCGCGTGGTGCTGGGCGGCAGCGGCCACCTCCCGCAGCTCGAGGTACCCGACGCGTTCAGCGAGCTTGTCCTCGCGTTTCTGTCGACGCTGCCGTGAGCTGAGCCGCACGGCGTCGCGCCTGCTACCACGTCCGCCGCTCAGTCTTCGTATACCTCGGGCAATCCGAAGCTCTCGAACAGGCGAGGCTCGACGAAGACGGTGAGCCGCTCGACGGCCTTGTCGGTCACGGTGAGCAGATGAATCGAGTTCGCCCGATAGACGCCGTCTTCCTTGCGCCGACAGCAGGCGACCGCGGGTTGCGTGTTGGCTGCCGTTGGCACCGCACGCCAGGTGTCGTGGTCGACGAGGACTCTGTGCGCCAAGAAGGCGACGGCATCGTCGCGGCCGGCGAACCACAGCAGCGCTGTCGGCATCTCCAGCACGACGTCCTCGCGCGGCAGCTCGGCCAGCCCCGGCACGTCGGCGTCGCTGAAGGCGGTCGTATAACGATCGATCACGACACGCTCGTCGGGGCTCAACGATTCCGACATCTGGTCCAGCATCGGGGCCGCCTTCTCCAGTTGAGTGTGGGAGCGCTGCAGGGCGCTGTTGACCCCGACGCGCGTGGTGTCGAGCAGGTCGGCAACATCTGCCGCCGACCAGGCGAGCACATCACGCAGGATCAGCACCGCGCGTTGCCGGGCGGGCAGGTGCTGCAGGGCGGCGACGAACGCGAGCCGGATACCGCTGCGAGCCGCCACCACGACCGCTGGATCATCGGACGAGTTCCCGAGCAGCGCATCGGGAATCGGCTCGATCCAGGGAATTTCCGAGTTCCGTTCCGGGCGCACCCCTGGGTCGTCGCTCGGACCGACCAGGCCCGTGGGCAACGCTCGCCTGCCGCGCTGGTCGAGCGCGGTCAAGCAGGCGTTGGTGGCGATGCGATACAGCCAGGTGCGCAACGAGCCGCGGTGCTCGTCGAACCGGTCGGCCGCCCGCCAGGCGCGCACCATCGTCTCCTGCACCAGATCCTCGGCGTCGTGCACCGAGCCGAGCATCCGGTAGCAGTGCGCCAGCAGCTCCGGCCGAAACTGCATCGCCCGGGCGGCGAAATCCGCACCCGCCGTCATCGCAGAACCCTATCGATCTGTCGTGAGCTGGGCCGACGGTTGCCGCGGTCGACGATCGTTTCGGCGCCCGCCTCGGGAGATTCGAGGCGCTCCGTCGTAACTACCGCGCGGCCCTGCGGCACACCCGCAGGGATCAGCAGCCCGATCACGGCGCCGGCGAACGCGAGCACCGAGGCGGTGCCGATCGCGGCGGCGAACCCGTCACTGAATGCGGCTGCCGATCCGAAGCCGCCCACTGCAGCGAATACGGCTGCGGACAAGGCGATTCCGAACGCGCCACCGAGCTGCCGCAGGGTGTTGAAGGTGCCCGACGCCGCCCCCACCGCAGTCATCAGCACCGCGCGCAGCACCGCACTCTGCGCCGCGGGGATCGCCATTGATAGGCCGATCCCGGAGAGCATGAAGGGCACGATCATCACCGGGTACACCAGGTTCGGCGCGGCGACGAGCGCGATACAGCCGTAGCCCGCGGCCTGCATCAGCAGCCCCGCCACCACCAGCGGTCGTTCACCGAACCTGTTGACCTGCTTGCCCGCAACGGGCGCGACGAGGAACAGTGCCACGGTCCACGGCGCCAGCCCCAGGCCCGCGCCCAGCGGTCCCTGCTGCAACACGACCTGCAGGAACTGCGCGAAGAAGAACGCCCCGCTGAAGATCGACGCGAACAACAGGAACGCCGCCGCATTACCTGCGGAGAAGGCCCGGGATGCGAAGAACCCCATCGGGATCAGAGGTGCGGGGGTGCGCAACTCCCAGCCGACGAATCCGGCCAGCGCCGCCGCACCCGCGACGAAGGCGACAACGACCTCCGCGCTGGCCCACCCGGATTCATTTCCGCGGATCAGCCCCCACATCAGGCCGAGCGCGACCACACTCACCAGCCCGACCCCGGCAGGGTCGAACTTCCGTGCTACGCGGTCACTTTCGCCCAGTCGCATGCGAACCAGTGGCATCAGCACCGCCCCGATCGGCAGGTTCAACCAGAAGATCCACTGCCACGACAGGCTCTGCACGATCGCGCCACCGACCAGTGGCCCGCCGACGGTAGCCAACCCCGTTATCGCGGCGAACACGCCGAGCGCCCGCGCCCGCTGCTCCGGGCCGAACGCGGCCGACAGCAGCGCCAACGCCACGGGCATCGCGGCCGCAGCCCCGGCCCCCTGCACGGCCCGCGCGACGATCAGCCAGTCCAGGCTCGGCGCCAGCGCGCACCCCACGGACGCCGCGGTGAACAGAGTCAGCCCGGCCGCCAGCATCCGCCGGCGCCCGTAACGGTCACCGAGGCCCGAGCCGGCCATCAGCAGCACGGCGAAACTCAGCGTGTAGGCGTTGATCGTCCATTCCAGCTCGCCGATGGACGCGTGCAGATCGAGCTGAATGGAATGCAGTGCCGTCGTAACGACCAGTGCGTCGAGACTGATCATCAGCGCGGCGACTGAAGTCAGGGCCAGCACCCAGCGCTGGCGAGCGGTCATGGTCATCTCGAGGTCCTCCTTCGAAACGCTGTCGCAGGTACCGGCACCGCGACGCCGATTCATCGGCGCCGAGCGGACGGGAACCATTGCGCGTGCGGCGAACACGCTGACAAGTGCCCGCTCGCAAGCGCCGTCAGCGCGGAGCTGTCAGCCACGGCGAGCTGGGTCGACGAGCCGACGAGGCAGATCCTGTGTCGTTATCGACCGCGCCGGTTTGACCACCCGGCAATCAGTGACGCGCGTCCCTGGACCTGATCACCGTCGTCGGTCGAAACCACACGTGGGGAGCGCCACTGCTGTTGCGTCAGATAGGTGGTTCCGTGCACGACAGCAAGGTCAGTAATCTGATCGTGAGCGAGGTCAGCTTCGGTGTGCTAGCAGCGAGATGCTGGTGACGCCGTACTTGGAAGTTGCGTCGGCCGCGCGGTCCGACACAAACCGGTAGGCGGTGTTCTCGCGCACAGTGCTGACGTGGAATCCGGCGGCTTCGATCGCCTCGCGGTAGCCGTCGGCCTGCATTGCTCCGCCGATGCAGGCGGCCCAGAGAGCGGCGTCGCACGTGACGCCTGCGGGCAGCTGGACTGCGGTGACGATGTCGGCAATGGCGAGGCGGCCGCCGGGACGAAGGGCGCGAGCCGCGGCAGCGAAGACGCGAGGCTTGTCGGCGGACAGGTTGATCACGCCGTTGGAGATCAGGCAGTCGACAGAGCCTGCCTCGACGGGCGGCTCTTCGATATAGCCCTGCCGGAACTCCACATCTCCGGTGGCCAGCCGTCGCGACTTCTCGAGCTGGGCGCTGGTCATGTCAACACCGATCACCGTTCCTGACGGGCCGACGGCGAGTGCCGCCAGGAAGCTGTCCATTCCGGATCCGCTACCCAGGTCAAGGATCGTCTCGCCGGCCGCTGGCGCGGCGAGGTCGAAGAAGTAGCCGACGCCCGCGAACGAGTCGATTGATTCACCAGGGATGAGGTCCAAGCCTGCGGCGGGATAGCCGAGCCGTTCGGCCAGTGGGCGGCCGGTCTCGAAGTGGAACGGCCGATTCGGGTCAAGCGCTACCTGCTCGTACATCGACTTGACCCTCTGTTCCAGGTCGACGGTGTCGAGCTCTCGCGCGCCGACCGTCATACCGTGCCTCCTCGTCGGCCCAAGCTGTGGGCAGCTTCGTTCGATTGCCACCACGAAAGGCTCAGTAGCTGAACGTGGTGGCGCCTTCCTCACCGATCCACCCCCACATCGGGACGGTGCCTTGGAGCTCGGCGCCGGCGATGAGAGACCCCTTGTCCAGACGCCTGGCGTCGAAGCAAATCGGACACACGTAATACTGGCCGCCGGCGGCCTCGTAGCGCTTGACCAGGTCGGCAAGCGGTGGGCAGCCTTCGCACGCGACACCGACCGCGGTGCCGGCGACGGCGAGCCGAACGGCTTCCTTGGTAAGGAACATGAGAGTCGGGCGACCCGACTCGGCGGCGCCGACCGCGACCAGGAACGCCACGGTCACCTTCTCCGGGTCTTCGAGTCCGGTGGTCAGACTGATCACTGCTTTTCCTGCCATGCGGCGCCCGTTTCTGTGTGACGCCGTGGTCCTGGCGGTACCGGTGGCGCGTCAAGGACGCACGCTACGAGCGTCCGAGGGCTGCGTCGTCCGGAGTTCGCCCTACAAATCAAGGGGCTCGAGGGTGTCGAGCAAGCCGCTCTGGAGGGCGAACAAGGTGGCCGTGGATCGCGTCGACGCGCCGATCTTGGCGTAGATGCGCTCGATGTGGGTTCCGGCCGTCTTCGGAGTGATGCCCAATACTTGGGCTACCTGCCGGGTTGAGGCGCCCCGGGCGAGCCGGATCAGAACCTCGACCTCTCGTGGAGTGAGGCCGGCGGGACCGCGACGACGCTTGCCGATGCGTTGCCCGGCGGCCGTCAGCACGGCGTCCACCGCATCGGCATCGAATTTGCCGGCTCGAACCGCTGTTCGCAGCTCGTCAGACGCCTGGTTCATCGAGAGCGCGGGACGGTGCGCGCGGGGTTCGGTCATCGCATGGAAGGCGTCAGCCGCGGCAAGGATCCGCCCGGCGGCGGGGATTGCAGCTCCCGACAGGCCGCGGTGATACCCGGACCCGTCAAGACGCTCGAACGCCAGCGCAGCGACGGCACCGATCCGGGCCAGCGCGGGTGGCCGGGCAAGGGTCCGCTCGGTGTAGTAGGCCGACATCCGCATCCGCTCACGCTCGGTGCCGATGAGCGGACCGGGCTTGTCGAGGATGGTGGCGGGCACCCCGTGCAGGCCGATGTCATGCACCAGCCCCGCCCGACGCAGGTTCCGCACATCCTTGGCTGGCAGACCGATGACGTCGGCGGCCTTCGCAGCCAGCGAGGCGACGCCGCGGGAATGACCGGCCCTCGAGGCCGAACGCAAGTCGGTGAAGTCAGCAACCGCCTCCAACGCTGTGTCAAGGTCGTGCTCGCTCAGGCGGTGCTGCAGGCCTGCCTCGGCCTCGATCAAGGCGTCCCACTCACCGACCGGCGCCAGGCCGTCGAGAACGTCGCCCGCGGCTGCGCAGAAGGTGTCGACCAGGGTCGGGTCGAACTGCCTGCCCCGCCGGGTTCGCGCTACCTCGACGGCCGCGCCGAGGCCGTCGGCCCGGTGGTGCACTTCGACGATGTCTGCCAGGTGGAACAGGCGCGTGAGTGGTGCGATCTCTTCCCCGCCGATCCCGCCGGGCACGCCCTTGGCGTCCCATCGGGTGAAGACCTGTTGCAGCGGGTCGCACACGGTCTCGTCGAGGCCGAGCCGCTCGGCCATCCGTGCTGTGGTGAGGCAGTGCGACATGAGGCCGCGCTCGACCGACTTGCCGCCGGTGACGATCAGGCTGGTGGCGCGACGGAGTCGATACAGCGGTGGGCCGCCCGTCCCGACGTGGCGTAGCGAGAAGCCGAGCATCGGGAGCCCAGCCAGGTCGACGGTATAGCTGTCGCGCCGAAACGCGATGTCGTCACCGAACCAGCCCGCCACCTCCGGGGTATCGGCCACGCAGCCCACCCAGGCAAGCATCATCACGTAATAGAGGGCGGCCCGCGTCTCCTCGCCGAAGTCGAGATGATCTGCGAGCCGGCCGGCGATCACCCACGAACGCAGCACATGCTCCATCGGCTGACCGAGACCCAGATCGGTAGCCAACGAGAACGCCGCCAACAGGTCAGCCAGCCGGAGCCCAGAGCCTCCGTCGTCAACGGTCATCACACCATCCAGCACGCGGGCCAGGCTGCCGATCAAGCCTCTGGCGCAGCTTAGGCCGTTCCTCGCGACCGACTCACCCGTGCGGGCTCGTGGTCGGCACGGCGCGAGTCTGACTGGCGCCCGAACGTCGTGCGGAAGACCGGTTGCGTGGCGCCTGTTCCGCGGCGCACCCTCGCGGCCACCTCGATCGAGCTGGCGAACTACCTTCAATGGCTCGCTGCGTCAGTCCGCCGGCTAGCGTCGCGACATCGGTTCACTGCGACTCCACCGTGGCCGGGGTCCCTGTTACGAACCTGGCCAGCGCAATCGTGTCGATGTCGGGCGCGTACGCGGCGGCGTTGCCCAGCGTCAACGAACCGGAGGCCGTGGTCAGCGTCAGTGGGATCGACTTGTCCCAGAAGCTGTTCCATGAGTAGTTGTGCCGGAACGCGCCCCGAGTGGTGCCGCCGCCGGCCTCAGTCACGTCGAGGAAGCGCGACACGACCTGCGGGTTGTAGTTGATCCCGCTGTTGCGCTCCGCGTTGGCAGCCCCGACGACGAGCACGTAGTTACCGACCCCGAATGACGCCGGCCGCGTAAGGGTGATCGTGTTGCCTGAGCCGTTGCCGATGTAGCCGACCTCGCGGACAACGCCGGACGAGTCTGCCGAACCGTTGGATCCAACGTCGGCCGGGATGGTCTGTACGACGGCCGTGCCGCTCAGCGTCAGTGACTCGGCCTCGGCCCGGTATACGTTGGCGGTGTCGGCGTCCGCCGCCCGTTGCTTCGCTCGTCGGCTGGTGGTGATGTTGCCCAACAACGCACCGGTGCTGGAGGACACGTCGATCTCGTTGATGCCCTGTGCGAGGAAGACTCGCGCGGTGGAGTCCCACGGTCCTGCGGCGGGCGCCGCCGGCATGGCGACCGTCCGCCCGTTGACCTGGATCCTCACCGTGGACGCGTTGCTGGTCCGGTAGTGCGCGGTGACGTCGTAGTAGCCGGTGTCTTCGGCGGCGGCGAAGAAGGTTGCCCTCCCCGACGCCGACAGGTCGGCGTAACCGGCACTTGCCCGATCGGAGAAACGCAGGTGCGCCCCTCCGGCCAGCCGGGCATCGGTAGCGCGGTACGTCGCGTTCTCACCGTCGGTCGCGTCGTACAGGTCGAACCGGTCGAGCGTGATGTCGGCGCCGGGCAACATGGTAGTGCCGTCCTTGCTTGCGCGGATCGACAGGGAGTGCGTACCAGCCGTGAGCGGGATCGTGACATCGGTCGTCCCGCGGTAGCTCCAGCCGAGGTCGGCCGAGTACCTGATGACCTGGTTCAAGCTGCCGTCGACGAACAGCGCATGCTCACCGGGAGTGCCGTTGGCGCCGGCAAGAGCCGACAGCCGGTAGGTGCCGGTGTGTGGCACCGTCACGTTCCAAGACGCAGACGAGCCCGGCTGATTGAACGAGCCGACATCGTGGGAGTTCGACGCCATGAACGTGAATCCCTGCGACGGGTTCTGGTAGTACGTGGACGCGTTTGTCAGGGTGGCGTTCTCGGCCTCGGTGCTGTTGACGAGGTCGTTGGCGACCGGCTGGCGCGCTGCTAGTGGCGGCGTGACCTCCACCTTGTAAGCGGAGTACCGGTCGGAGTTCGGAACGGTGATCGACACGCTGCCGTTTTGGATCTTGGCCCGAACGGACAGGATGACCGGCGGCTCGAGCGAAGCGCCCTCGGCACCGTTGAGCCGGTTGGCGCGGACCTGGATATCGACGCTCTGGCCGAACGTGGCGCTGCTGAGGCCGGTGACGTTCAGCTTGACGTCGTTCGATTCGCCGCCGAAGAGCACCGTCGCCTTCTTGTCGGCGGTGTCGATCGCGCCGATGCCCTGCAGCGTGTCCGCGACGTTGAGCTGCGGCGGGGTGACCTTGACCGTCTGGGATCCGCTGAGGTCGCCGTACCACTTGAGCATCCACCAGCCGCCGTTGCCGCCGTTGTAGCGGGAGGAGTTGTCGTCGAGGTTGCCGGCGTAGTTCCAATACGCGGTCTGCGCGTCGACCTTCTCGTCCTCGAACATCGACAGCCACTGGATCAATTGGCCGGGAACACCCATGTCGCGCAGCAAGCCGTACTCGGTGATGTTGACCGGAATGCTCGGCAACCCGAGCGACGACAGTACGGCCCGGTATTGCCCGTAGTGGCCGCGGAATGTCGCCGTGTTGTTCGTACCGAGTTCGTGCCAGATGAACACGTCCGGCAGTTGCGCGTGTGCACCGGCGTACGTGAGGAAGTCGGTGCTCCGGGTCGGCTGCCACCGAGAGTCCCCCGGCCCACCGATCCGGGCGTGCCCCAACCCGTGCGCGGCATAGACATCCTCGATCGTGGCGTACGCCGTTGACCAGTCGGCAAGGAACTGGTCCTTCATCGTCGACCAGTTGGCGTACCAGTTGCCGCCGTCGGGTTCGTTGAAGGGGATGAAGACGTAGTCCTGGGGATGGGCCGAGGTGGTGTCGACCTTCTCGACGGCTGCTCGAATGATGGGGACGTAGTCCCAGACGCCGTCGTCGTTCGCGTCTCCGGGACGCTTGCCGCCGTTATAGGCCCAGTCCGGGTACTCGTCCTGGATGTAGACGTACATGTCCTTGCCCGCGCCGGCGAAGAAGGATGACTCCACCTTGAGCGCGTCGCCGTTCGGGTGCTGGGCGCCGTCCGGCGGTTTCTGGGAGCTGTT
>Ga0137380_10003468_pt1 | contig 13692 bp, 15 predicted proteins | sample SagtaG_17_FD_104809 | JGI IMG/M metagenome (GOLD analysis project Ga0137380, IMG submission 104809) | Vadose zone soil microbial communities from Sagehorn Ranch, Mendocino, California, USA - Sage2_L_100_16 metaG | ecosystem: Environmental > Terrestrial > Soil > Vadose zone | place: USA... | reverse complement strand
CGCGCGCACCATCGTGCGAACCAATGCCACCGTGATCGCCGCGCTCACCCTGCGCCGCGGTGAAGCGGATGCCATGATCTGCGGGCTCGAAGGCCGCTACATGGCTCACCTGAAAAACATCCGCGACATCATCGGCCTCGCGCCGGGCCTGCGCGACTTCGCGGCGCTCTCGCTCGTCATCACCGGCAAGGGCGTTTATTTCCTTGCCGACACCCAGGTGACCGCGGAGCCGACCGCCGAGGAGGTCGCGGAAATGGCGGTGCTCGCGGCCGCCCACGTGCGCCGCTTCGGCATCGAGCCGAAGATCGCGCTGCTCTCCCACTCCGACTTCGGCAGCTACGACAGCCCGTCCGCCGCCAAGATGCGGCGCGCCCGCGAGATCATCGCCGACCGCCATCCGGACCTCGAGGTCGACGGCGAGATGGACGGGGAGTCGGCGCTCAACCCGCTCTATCGCGACCGGGTCTTCCCGCACGCGCGCATCAAGGGCGAGGCCAATGTGCTGATCATGCCCAACCTCGACGCCGCCAACATCGCCTATCAGCTGGTCAAGGTGCTGGGCGACGCCCTCCCGGTCGGGCCGATTCTGGTGGGCGCCGCGCGGCCGGCGCATATCCTCACCCCGTCGGTGACCGCGCGCGGCGTCGTCAACATGACGGCGGTCGCCGTCGTCGAGGCGCAGGAATGCGCGGAAGGGCGGGCCTGACTGCGGCGCGCGGCGCGTCGTCGCCAGTGCGAACGCCGAAACCTATCGGGCTTTGTCACCAAGGAGCATTTGCGGTGGAGCAGGGAATCTTCGCGGGCTTAAGAGTCATCGACTGCGCGAGCTTCATTGCCGGGCCGGCGGCCGCGACGGTGTTGTCCGATTTCGGCGCCGAGGTGATCAAGATCGAGCCGCCCGGCGCCGGCGACCCTTATCGCGCGCTGCCGGATCTGCCGGGCAATCCGAAGAGCCCGCAAAATTACGCCTGGATGCTCGACTCCCGCAACAAGAAGAGCCTGGCGCTCGATTTGCGCAAGGCCGAGGGCCGCGCGGTGCTCTACCGCCTCGCCGCCGGCGCCGACGTGTTCATCACCAACTATCCGCCCGCCGTGCGCACGCGCCTCGGCATCACCTACGCGGACATCGCGCCGCTCAATGCGCGGCTCGTCTATGCCTCGTTCACCGGGTACGGCGAGACGGGCGCGGAAGCGACCAAGCCCGGCTTCGACAGCAACGCGTGGTGGGCGCGCTCCGGGATGATGGACCTCGTGCGTCCGTATGCCGGCGCGCAGCCGGCGCGCTCGACGCCCGGCATGGGCGATCATCCCTCGGCCATGGCGTTGTTCGGCGCGATCGTCGCCGCGCTCTACCGGCGCGAACGCACCGGCCAGGGCGCCCATGTGGGCACATCCCTGATGGCCAACGGGGCGTGGGCGAACGGCGTGATGATCCAGGCGCGGCTGTGCGGCGCGACCTTCTACGAGCGCCCGCCGCGCGAGAAGGGGCTCAACGCGCTCACCAACCACTATCTCTGCCGCGACCAGCGCTGGCTCATCCTGTCCCTGTTGAACCCGGAGCGGCAATGGCCGGTGCTCGCCGCCTGCATCGGCCGCCCGCATCTGGTGGACGACCCGCTGTTTGCCACCGTGGCCGCGCGGCAGGCGCACGCGCGCGAGCTGATCGCGATTCTCGATGCGGTGTTCGCCGGCAAGGACTTGGCCGAGTGGCGCGCGATCCTCGACGGGCAGGACTTGATATTCGGCGTGGTGGCGACGGTCGACGATATCGCGCACGACCGGCAGATGCGGGAGAACGACGTGCTGGTGCCGTTCGACGGCGAGGCGACGCTCACCGTCAGCAGCCCGCTGTGGATCGCGGATGCCGCCAAGGCGAGGCCGCGCGCCGCGCCGGCGGTTGGCGAGCACAGCGAAGAGGTTTTGCGCGCGATCGGCTACCCGGAGGCGGAGATCCGCCGCCTGCGCGCGAGCGGCATCGTTGGGTGATGAATGGACCGGCACGTTGTGAGCCTGCCATATTGATCCTATACCGGAGGCGGTTTCGCCCGGTGGTCGGGCAGGGAGACGCCGTATGCCGATCGATTGGAATGCCATCGATGTGCCCAGTGTGGCCCTTCTCTCCGCCTTCGCCTTCCTATCCTCGCTCGTCGGTCATCTGCTGTCGTTTCGCAGCCGCTTCCTCGGAGCGATTCTGGCGGCCGTGTTGTTCGCGGGCATCTGCGTGCTGTGGTTCTACTACCCGCCCGGCCACGTGCTGAGCCTGGGCACCAAATCCATTTAGCCGCATCGCTGCAAAGATCATCGGCGATCGGCTGGACGCGCCGCCATGTCCTGGTCGGCCCCGATCGATCTTTATTGCGAGCGCACCGACCCGGAGTTCTGGTCGGAACCGGTCAACGCGTTCACCAACATCGCTTTCCTGATCGCCGCCGCGCTGGCGCTGCGGCACTGGCTCCGCGCCGGCGGCCGCGACTACGGCGCGCTTGCGCTGATCGTCGTGACGGCCGCGATCGGCCTGGGCTCGTTCGCGTTCCACACCTTGGCGACGCGCGGCGCGGTGCTCCTCGACATCATCCCGATCGCGCTGTTCATCTATGGATATTTGCTGCTGGCGCTGCGCCGCTTCCTCGGTTTGTCCGGGCTGCCGGCGCTCGCCTGGCTCGTGGGCTTCGTCGTCGTTGCGACCGCGGTGCCGCGCCTGCTGCCGGCGGACTTCCTCAACGGGTCGAGCGGCTATCTGCCCGCTCTCGGCGCGCTGTTCGTGGTCGCCGCGCTGGCGCTGCGCCGCCGCGAGCCGGCGGCGCGCGCGCTCTTCATCGCCGGCGCCATCCTTGCCGTGTCGATCGCGTTTCGCTCGATCGATCTCTTGATCTGCCCGGCGTTCCCCCTCGGCACGCATTTCCTCTGGCACGTGCTCAACGCGCTCGTGCTCTATGTGCTGCTGACGGCGGCGATCGACCGCGCTCGCGTTGCTTTATCCCTCCCCTGGAGGGCAGGGGAGGGTGGCGACCCCAGACTTGGTCCGGGGGAGCCGGGTGGGGTCCTCACAACACGCACGGAGCGTGGGGATAGCACCCCACCCGACCCGCCTTCGCTTCGCTCAGGCGGGCCACCCTCCCCTTTCAGGGGAGGGATTCTGCTCAAACAGCAAGCGTGCCGGCTTTGGCGGCGGTGTAGCGCTCCGCCACCTTGTTCCAGTTCACCACGTTCCACCAGGCCTTGAGATAGTCGGGCCGGCGGTTCTGGTAGGTGAGATAATAGGCGTGCTCCCACACGTCGTTGCCGATCAGGACGCGCTTGCCGTCCATCAGCGGGCTGTCCTGATTGGGCCGCGTCTCGAGCGCGAGCTTGCCGTCGCGGCCGACCAGCACGAACACCCAGCCGGAGCCGAACACGCGCCCGCCGGCGGCGTTGAACTCGTTCTGGAATTTCTCCAGCCCGCCGAGGTCGCGGTCGATCGCGGCGGCGAGGTCGCCCGCCGGCTTGCCGCCGCCCGGTCCCATGATCTGCCAGAACATGGTGTGGTTGGCGTGGCCGCCCATGTTGTTGCGCACCGGGGTGCGGATCGCTTCCGGCAGCTCGCCGATTTTCGCCAGCACGTCCTGGATCGGCTTCTGCGCGATCTGCGGATTGTCCTTGGCGATGGCGTTGAGGTTGTTGATGTAGGCGACGTGATGGCGGTCGTGGTGGATTTCCATGGTGCGCGCGTCGATGTGCGGCTCGAGCGCATTGGCCGGATAGGGCAGGGGTTCCTGCTTGAACGGGCCGGCAGGGGCGGGCGCCGGAGCGGGCGCCGGCTGGGCGGCCGCGATGCGGGGGGCAACGGCCGCGGCCGCGACGCCGGTGGCGGCGACCATCAGGTTGCGGCGGGTCAGGGATGGCATGGGGTCCTCCTGGGTTGTGGTGCCGGGGAGTTACGGCCGAGCCTGGCGGCGGTTTCAGCCGAGGAGGCAGGGCGGAGGCAAATCTTAGCGGTTGGCCGGGCCAGTGTGGGAGCGCGGGCCGCTCAAGACCGCGTGAGAACCGGCGTTTTCCGGCGGCGCAGATGGCCGGCACAGGCGCAGCGTCGCCGGTTTGAAAACCGGGCGACTCTCCGATAGGTTCCGCGCTCGGCTGGAGCACATGAGGAGACCAACATGATTGGAAAAATGGCGGTGGCCGCCGCCGCGCTGACGCTTGTCACGGCTTTGCCGGCGCCGCCGGCCGTCGCGCAGGACCCGTTCGCGGTACTGGGCGGCGCGGTGATCGGAGGTGGGGTCGGCGCCGCCGTGGGCGGCGGTCGCGGCGCGGTGATCGGCGCGATCATCGGCGGCACCTCCGCCGCGGTCATCAGCCGCGAGGCGCAGGTACGCGGCGGCTACTACTGGTGGCACGACCGCTGCTACGTCCGCTATCCCGACGGCAGCTACGCGCCGGTCCGGCGCGGCTATTGCTGGTAATCGCCGGCACCGGATGTTGGTTGGAACGCAACGAGCGCCCCGCGGGGCGCTCGTGTCGTTTCGGGCCAGGAGCATTTTCCGGCGCAGTGTGCAGCGGTTCACCTCGTTCGAGATACAAGTTCCAATCAGTGCCGCGCGCCGGCCGAACGCTTGCTCGGAGGAAAAACGCCCATGCGCACGATTACCTCCACGGGCACGCCGTAGTCGCGCATGACCCGGTTGCCATCGCGCAGCCCGCACGCCTCGCGCTGGACGATGAAGTTCCACAACGCGCACGCGGCCTCGGCGACCAGCGCCTCGCGCGGCCGCGGGTCTTCGCCCTCCGCGTCAAAGGCGCGCAATGCCGCGAGCGCGGCCTCGAGCTGACGCCCGTGCCGGCCGAGCGCGGAGACTTTCTCCTGCGCGATTTCGTAGTCGAGCGCGGCGGCCGGATTGGCAAGCAATCGAGAGATCGGAGGGCGGAGATTTCTGCTCATGCGGCCTTGCGCGTCCAGGTGACGAGGGTCGCGTCGGCTTGCGCATCAAGCACCTGCACCGGGCCGCCTTCAAGACCGTGCTCGGCCAACACCTCCTCGGGCGTGCGGGCGGGCACCTGGGGAAACACCGGCCGTCCGCCGGCAAGCCGGACTTTGTTTGCGCGCGAGAGATTGAACGCGTCGTAGCCGATGTCGAGAAACAATCCGAACACGTCGGTGCCGCCGATGATCGCGACGACGCCCGTGGTCACGCCGGCGGCACGGCAGGCCTCTTCGAACGGAGCGCCGGCCGGGTTCCACAGGCGCGCCTTGGGATTCGACGGATCCTCGGAAATGGCGGAAATCTGCCGGGTGAGGACGAGCCGGCGGCGGCGCGCCGAGTTCGGCTGGTTTTCGCGCGAATGGCGGCCGTGCACGACCAGGTCGGCCGCCTCGAGGCCGCTTTCGAAAAACCGCTGATCGGCATCGATCTTCAGGACATCCGGCATGTGGCCGTTGTGGTCGGCCAGCATGCCGTCGATCGAGACGATGGCGTAACCGACAATGCGCCAGGGTCGCGGCATGCGCACGCGGCCGCCGCCGTCAGTTGCCCTCGATCGTGCGCACCACGCTCTCGACCGGGCGCGAGCTTACGTTCGGCGTCTTGATGTCCTTCATCACGATGGCGTCGTATTCCGGCAGGGACTCGAGCTTGTCGCGCGCGCGCATCTGCACGATCTTGTATCCGCCGGCCTTGAGGTCGTCGAGAATTTGGCCGATGGCATCCGCGGTCGCGTGCTGGAAATCGTGCATCAGAATGATGCCTTTGCCGTGTTTCTTGAGCTTCGTCGCCACCGATTGCCTGACCTGCTCCGGCCGGCGCATCTTGAAGTCGAATGAATCGAAGTCGGCCGAGAAGATGGCGACGTTGCGCTGGCCGAGATAGGCCAGCGCTTCCGGCGGCTGCTGCAGCGCCGGGAAGCGGAAGAACGGCGCGATCGGTGCGCCAACGGCCCAGCGCACGGCGCTGATTCCTTTCTCGATCTCGTCCTTGAAGCCGTACTCCACGGCCTGCATCTTGCCGTTTATCAGGCAGCGGCCCTTGGTCTTCGACAGGTTCTGATGGCACCAGGTGTGCGAGCCGATCGAATGCCCGGCGGCCGCCACCTGCTTGAGCAGGTCGGGCTCGTAGGTGGCATGCAGGCCGATCGGGAAGAAGATCGCCTTGACGCAGTGACGGGCGAGCGCGGCCAGCACTTTCAGGGTGTTGTTCGGCCACGGGCCGTCGTCGAAGGTCAGCACCACTTCGCCGGTGCGCAGGAAATCCATGCCCTTGAAGTGCTCGGCGCCGAAGCCGGGTCCGCCGGTGGTGTCGACCTCAACAACGCGCGAAACGCCGAGCGCGTTGGGGTTGCCGGGGCAGGGCGGCGACGCGGGCGCGGCGGCCGGAGCGGGAGACGCGGCGGGAGCGGGCGCCGGCGCCTGCGCCATGATGGGCGGCCCGGCGGGAGCTTGAGTGGCAGGCGCGGACGGGGCCGGCGCGGCGACCTGCGGGGAGGGCTCCACCTCGCGGATCGGGTTGGCCGGAGGCGTGCGCACCGCGCTGACCGGCGCGGGCGCGGGTGCCGGCGGGGGCGCCTTCGGACCTTGCACGATCGCCCACGCGACGCCGGCTGCCACCAGCAACAGCGCGCAGAACCCGGCCGCGCGCATCACGATCACACGCATTCCATCCTCCCCCGCTCCGGGGATCAGTCTCGTCGCGCCGCATAGAGCGGGCAATCGGCCGCCAAGTCAACCAATGACCCGGCCGCTCGAAAGCGTAACGCACGAAAACCTAATGCGCGATCACGGCTTTGCCATGGCGAATCGACGCAGTGGGAGCACGTGGAACCGCGTGAGCGCGTCGTAACAGGGCGCGGCACCGATCATGGAAGCTGGTATTGCTTGCCGGACCCGCTAGGCTTGGCGCGATGGCGAGGGGGAGTTTGATCACAGGGAGGAAGCAACCATGATGCCTTTCTTGCGGTCGTCCTGCCTGACGTCAATGATGGCGGCGGTGGCCATGCTGGTCACCATCACAGAGTGCCCCATGGCCCAACAGCTCAAGCCGAAGCCGATCGCCGTGAAGACCCCGGATGGGCTGACCATCGCGGCGCAGGAGTGGGGGAATCCGGCTGGGCCGGAGATCCTGTTCATCCACGGCTTCTCGCAAAGCCATCTGTCGTGGATACGGCAGATCGACAGCGATCTCGCCCGGGAGTTTCGCATCGTCACCTACGACCTGCGCGGCCACGGCAATTCCGACAAGCCGTTCGAGCCCGAGCGGTACAAGGAGTCCAAGGCGTGGGGCGACGAGGTCCAGGCGGTGATCGACGCGGCCGGGCTCAAGCGTCCGGTCCTGGTCGGCTGGTCCTATGGCGGCCGCGTGATGTCCGATTATTTGAAGACGCACGGCCCGGCGCGCCTCGCCGGCCTCAACTACGTCGATGCGGTGACCAAGGCGGACCCGAGCTTCTTCGGCGAGGGGCTCAAGCTGCAGCCCGGCATGTTGTCGGACGATCTGGCGACCAATATCGCGGCGACCCGCGCCTTCCTGCATGCGTGCTTCGAGCGGCAGCCGACCGCGGACGACTACGAGACCATGCTCGCCTTCAACATGATGGCGCCGCCGAAGGTGCGCGCCGCCATGGGCGGGCGGCAGCTCGACGTCGACGCGGTGATGGCGGCGCTCAGGCTGCCGGTGCTGGTGACCCACGGCGCGCAGGACCGGCTGATCCTGCTCACCGCCGCCAAGCACACGGCCGCGGCCATACCGGGCGCCCGGCTCTCGGTCTACGAGGGCGTCGGGCACGCGCCGTTCTACGAGGACGCGCCGCGCTTCAACGCCGAGCTCGCCGCTTTCGTGCGCGACGCCATCAAGGGACAATGAGCGCGGCGGCGGCCGCGACAGCGCGGCCGGATCAGGGAGGCCCGCATGATCCGCAAGCTCAAATCGGGCCAGTACCGGCTCTACTCGCGCAAGAAGAACCCCAAGACCGGCCGGCGCCGCAACCTCGGCACCTTCCCGACCCGGCAGGCGGCCGAGAAGCACGAGCGCGCCGTGCAATATTTCAAGCGCGGCGGCTGACGGCATCTCAGTGCAGCTGTTTCGACAGGCCGGCGAAGCGTTCGGCGCCGACCATCAGCAGGATGGTCAGGACGATGAGAACGCCGGAGGCCGCCGCGGTGCGCACGTCGAGATTGGTGTCGATGATCTGCCACAGGTGGATCGGCAGCACCTCGGTGCGCGCGTCGGTCAGGAACAGCGACACCGGCACGTTGTCGAACGAGGCCATGAAGGCGAGGAACGCGCCCGCGGCGATGCCGCGGCCGATCAGCGGCAGGGTGACCCGGCGGAAGGTGAAGAACTGTCCGGCGCCCAGGCTCAGCGACGCGTCGAGCAGGGCCGGGTCGAGCTGGGCGAGGCTCGCGATCGTGGTGCGCAGCACGAACGGCACGCACACGGCGACGTGGCCGAGGATCAGCGTCGGCAGCGACAGCGGCGCCCCCACCAGGCTGAAATAGATCAGCGCGGCAAAGCCGAACGCGAGCGCGGGAAGCAGCAGCGGCGACATGAACAGAGAATCGAGGATTTTCGCCCAGCGCGCGGTGCTGCGCCCGATCGCCAGCGCGCCGGCGGTGCCGAGCAGCACGCACAGGACCGTCGAGGCGGCCGCCACCTTGAGGCTGTTGAGGGCCGCCTGCTGCATCTGATAGGCGTCGATCAGCGCGGCGTACCAGCGCAGCGAATAGCCGGAGGGCGGAAAGCGCAGCGACTGCGTGCTGGTGAACGAGGTCAGCAGCACGATGGCGGTCGGGAATATCAGAAAGAACAGCGCGATCCCGGCGAGGCCGCCGATCGTCAGGCGAAAGCTCAGCCGGTCGAGATCGAAGCGGCGCGCTTCAGCCATGCTGCACCGCCGACCGCGTCCGCCCCACCATGTTGAGCAAATACACCACGAGCAGGACGGAGGTCATCAGCAACACCGACATGGCCGCCGCGAACGGCCAGTTGTTGGCGCCGGTGGCCTGCTGATAGATGTAGAGGGGCATGTAGACGAGCCGCGCGCCGCCGATCAGCGTCTGGGTCACGAACGCGGTAGTGCAGGCGGCGAACACCAGGATCGAGCCGGCCACCAGTCCGGGCAGCCACAGCGGCAGGATCACCCGGCGGAACGTGCGCCAGTGGCCGGCGCCGAGCGCCCAGGAGGCATCGGCGAGGTTGGGGTCGATGCGCTGCAGGGTGGTGATGAGCGGCAGCACCATCAGCGGCATCTGCACCTGGGCGAGCACCATCACCACGCCGACCTCGCTGAACAGCAGGCGCAGCGGCTCGTCGATCAGGCCGAGCGAGATCGCCGCCTTGTTGAGGATGCCCTGGCGGCCGAGGATGACGATCCAGGCGAAGGTGCGCACCACCACGCTGGTGAGGATCGGCAGGATCACCAGGAACAGCAGCAGGGAGCGCAGGCGCGCCGGCGCATGCACGCACACCCAGGCGAGCGGCAGGCCGAAGATCAGGCACACCAGGGTCGCCTTGACGCCGAGCGCGAGGGTGTCGAACAGGATGCTGAGGCTGAACGCATCGCCGAGGAATTTTGCGTATTGCGCCAGGGTGAAACGGTCGAGCGCGAGCCCGTCGGACAGGCTCACCAGCAGCAGCACGATCAGCGGCGCGGCGAAGAACAGCACGAAAAACGCGCCGAGCGGCAGCAGCAGCCGCCACTCGGACGCGCTCCCCGCGGGCGCGGTCACAGCTTGATGTCGCGGTTGAACCGCTCGATCCACTCGGAACGGCGCTCGTTGATCTTCGACCAATCGAAATAACGCAGCTTGGCGAGATCGTCCTGCGACTTCGCCACCTGCTTGACGATCTCGCCCTTGAGCGGGACCTTGCGGTTGGTCGGGATCACCCAGTAGGGCGTGCGTTCCATGTCCTCCTGGACCTCGGGCGCGATATGCGCGTCGATGTACTGGACCGCGAGATCGGGCTGCACCGCATTCTTCACGAGGTGCAGGCTGGTGCGCCAGGCCGGGATGCCGGTGTCGAGGGTGGCGAATTCGATGTCGACGCCCTTTTCCTTCAAGGTCTGCACGAAGTTGAAGTTGTAGGGCGCGATGTCGATCTGCTCCTGCTGGAACAGCGCCGCATGCGCGCCGAGGTTGGCCGAGATCGCGCCGACCCCGGGGAGCAGCTCCTTGAGCGCCTTGAACGCCGGCTCGATGTCGCTTTCGCCGCCGCCGCGGGTGCGCGCCAGATCGACCATGAAGGCCATGCCCAGCGTGCTGTTGAGCGCGGTCAGCCCGACGCGGCCCTTGTAGGCGGGGTTGAACAAATCGTTCCAGGATTTCGGCCGCTCCTTGATCTTGCGCGGATTGAAGCCGATGCCGATCACCTGCAGCGAGATTTTCGGGCCCCACGGGTCCTGGAACGCCGGGACCAGGTCCCTGTAGTTGGGCGATTTGTCGACCGGGTATTTTTCCAGCACGCCCGCCTTGACGGCGTCGAGCAGCGGGCCCTCGTCCATGATCGCCACGTCGAACGGCGGCTTGCCGCGCGAGGCTTCGAGCTTCGCCACCTGGTCGGTCGCGAGCGCGATGGTCTGTGTCACCTCGGCGCCGGTCTTCTTGCGGAAATAGGGCGCGAGCACGTCGCGGTGCGCCTCGTTCCAGGTGCCTGGGAACGTCGCCACCACCAGCGGATCGGCGGCGTTGGCGCGGCGCGGCAGCAGCGCCAGCGCGCCCGCCGCAAGTCCGGCTTCGAGGATTTGGCGGCGTCCGATCAGTACGGTCATGGGCTCTCTCCTGTTTGCGCCGACGCCGGCTCCGGGAACAGGAGGCAGGCATCGATGGCCGTCGGCTCGACGAACACGTCGCTGCCGGCCGCCGGCAGCGACGCAAGCTCGGGGCGGGGGACTGCGACCCGGAACGCAGTCCCCGCCGCGAGGGTCAGCTCGTAGATCAAGGTGGGACCGAGCGGCAAGATCACGCCGATCTTGGCCTGCAGGCGCCCGGGACCGGACGCGGCGACGAGCCGCAACCGCTCCGGCCGGATCGACACTACGACGCGCGCGCCGGCGGGAAAACCGCTTGCCGCGCACGCGAGGCGGCCGCCGGCGTCGAGGGCGACCTCGCATTGCGCGCCGTCGACGCGCGCGACGGTCCCGCCGAGCAGGTTGGTGCTGCCGACGAAGCGATTGACGAACAGGGTCGCAGGCCGATCGTAGATCTCGACCGGGCTCGCGAACTGCTCGATCGCCCCGCGGTTGAGCACGGCGATGCGGTCGGCCATGCCCATCGCCTCTTCCTGGTCGTGGGTGACCATGATGGTGGTGATGCCGTAGAGCCGTTGCAGCCGCTTGATCTCGACCTGCATGTCGAGGCGCAGGTTCTTGTCGAGCGCGCCGAACGGCTCGTCGAGCAGCAGGATTTTCGGCTCGACCGCGAGCGCGCGGGCTAGCGCAATGCGCTGCTGCTGGCCGCCGGAAAGCTGGCGCGGCCAGCGGTCGGCGAACTCCGCCATCTGCACCAGCCCCAGCATCTCGGCGACGCGCGCCCTGAGGCGCGGACGCTCCTCGCCGCGCGCTTCGAGCCCATACGCCACGTTCTGCGCCGCCGTCATGTGCGGGAACAGCGCGTAGTTCTGGAACACGATGCCGGCGCCGCGCCGGTTCGGCGGCAGATGGTCGACCGCCTCGCCGTCGTAGCGCACGCGTCCCTCGCTCTGGCGGATGAAGCCGGCGATGATGCGCAGCAAGGTCGACTTGCCGCAGCCGCTCGGCCCGAGCAGCGCCACCAGCTCGCCGGCATCGACGCCGAGCGATACGTCGCGCACCGCGGCGGTCGCGCCGAACCGGTGCGTGATGGCTTCGAGCTTGAGCGAATGGCCGCGTCCCGGCGGGCTCGTCGCGCGGCGGAGGTCGGCGGCGTCGGGCGCTCGCATCGAGGCTTCCAGGTGGATACCGGCACTCAAGGTTAGTGCATCGCCGTCCCACCGGAAAGTTTTGATTGGCGTCTGCGCTTAGATTCTCGTGCGGAAGCTCGACGGCGTGCGCCCATAGGTTGCCCGAAACGCATCGTTGAAGCGCCGCACGCTGCCGAAGCCGGCGGCGAACGCGATCTCGGAGAACGGCATCGCGGTATTGTTGATCAGCCGCTTTGCCGCCTGGACGCGGCGGGTCGCGGCCATATCGCTCGGCGTGGCGCCGGCGTGGCGGATGAACAGGCGCAGCAAATGCCGCGGCCCGATGCCGAGCTTGTCGGCAAGCGCGCTCACCGAGGCGCGGTCGAGAAAGCCGTCCTCGATCAGGCGCATGGCGCGGCCGACGGTGGTCCGGGTGCCGTGCCAGGCCGGGCTGCCGGGCGCCGTTTCCGGCCGGCAGCGCAGGCATGGACGAAAGCCAGCGCGTTCGGCCGCCGCGGCGGTGGGGAAGAACACGACGTTATCCGACCGCGCCGGCCGCACCGGGCAGACCGGACGGCAGTAGATGCGGGTCGTGCGCACGCCGGTGAAGAACGCGCCGTCGAACGCCGGATCGCGCGCGAGGCGCGCGCGGTCGCACGTCGCGCGGTCAAGCGGCAACGGCGGTCGCGTCAACATGACGTGGTAGCTTAACGCCGGGCCGCACCGGCCGGTAGCCGGAATCGGACGTGGTCGGGGACCATGTCCGAAAACGGCCAGCAAGTTCGCCGCCCCACAATAGGTTCGAGGTCATGGACGAACGCCGCACGACCGGCAAAGTCTCGTCGCGCGTCGCCGGGCCGTACCACGGCTGGCTCGTGGTCGGCGCGGCCTTCCTGGTTGCGCTGTACGGGTTTGGCCTCGGGTTCTACGGGCCCGGCATCTACCTCGTCGCGCTGTCGCAGATGCACGGCTGGTCGGCGGCGGACATCTCCTCGGCGATCACGAGCTACTATGTGCTCGGCGCCGTGTTGGTTTTCTTTTTCATCGGCGGCCTGTTCGATCGCCTCGGCGCGCGATGGGTTGTCGGCGCCGGCGCCGTGGCGATGGCCTGCGGCGTGGTGCTGCTCACGTTCGTTGCCCGCCTCTGGCACCTCTACGCGGCCTTCGCGGTGATGTCGCTCGGCTGGGCGACGATGAGCGGCGCGGCGATCAATATCATCATCGCGCCGTGGTTCGACCAACGCCGCGGCTTTGCCATCAGCCTGGCGCTCAACGGCGCGAGCGCCGGCGGCCTGATCGTGGCGCCGCTGCTGACCATTCTCATCGGCCGGTTGGGCTTGGGGCCGGCCTTGTGGTCGACTTGCGCGCCGATGCTCGCCGTCCTGTTGCCGGTCGTGGCTCTGGTGCTGCGCCCCAAGCGCGCCGATGAACGCGACGGCGGCGGCGCCGCCTCCACTGTGCCGGAGCCGCAGCGATCGCACGGGACGCCGCCGGCGCACGGGACGGCCTTCAGCCTTTCCGCGGCATTGCGCAATCGGAGTTTCCTCACCGTCTCGATCCCGTTCGCCCTCGGGCTGACGGCGCAGGTCGGGTTCGTGACCCACCAGGTCGCATTTCTCTCGCCCCTCATCGGCACCCTCGCGGCCGGCTGGGCCGTCAGCCTGACCACGTTCGCCGCCATCGTCGGCCGCCTGGCAACCGGCTTGTTCGTCGACAAGGTCGACCGCCGCGCCACGGCGTGCGGCAATTTCCTGGTTCAGGTGGCGGCGCTCGCCATCCTGATGTCGGCGCGGTCGGCGCCGGCGCTCTACCTCGGATGCGCCCTGTTTGGGCTTGGCCTGGGGAATCTGGT
>Ga0137380_10003463_pt1 | contig 13706 bp, 15 predicted proteins | sample SagtaG_17_FD_104809 | JGI IMG/M metagenome (GOLD analysis project Ga0137380, IMG submission 104809) | Vadose zone soil microbial communities from Sagehorn Ranch, Mendocino, California, USA - Sage2_L_100_16 metaG | ecosystem: Environmental > Terrestrial > Soil > Vadose zone | place: USA... | reverse complement strand
GGTATCTGATGAAGAGATGGCGACCCTTTCCATTTTGCCAGCTACTTTCCATGGCGATTGGAACTATACCATCCGGCCTCGGATAGCTCAAATTGATACTATTATTCTTTGACGACTCCTAAGCTGTGGCACCTCGTCTGCGCCGCCATAAGCGTGTGAGAGTTCGCTCCAGTCAATGGATGACAGTCCTTCTAGCATGACTCATCCTTTCAGTCGAACATAGGCGACATATTGATAGTACACATGGTCCCACACCTCCTGTGAGAAGCATACCTCCTCACCTAGCATGTCCAGATAAGGAACTTGCATGTGGAAAGATAGGATTTAAGCTAAGCAACTCGCCCTAGTTATCGGATTCTTCCCCTTTCGTCCTCGTGTCCTTCACGGACCCGTGGTGACGAATCAGCAAAAACGCATGTAAGCCAAAAAACGGACCACTAGAAATAGTTCAAGCTCCACAGAGTCGCCTAAACGGAACAAGAGGTAGTATGCAGCCCTTGCCGCGCTGGTGCGCTATGAAGCGGAGGCCAGAGCGGAACCACGTGGGTGGCCTTCGCGCCGGTGGGCAGGGAAAGACAATAACCAGGCGGGTTTACTCGATCATACTTCTGCCTCATGTCGGTTCATTTCCTCGTCGCTGTGCATCCAGTCGCCTTGTTTTCTCTCGCTCAGAATCGATATGCCCTTGCCACCACCGACGAAGCCGCTCATTGTCGCGGACATCAAAGCCGAGCCGTGTATTGAGTGACTCGTATTCCTCATCGGTAAGGTCATTGGTGTAGTCTACTGGCTCATAAAAGTGTTCTAGAAGAACGGATATCCGGGCTGCAATTTCACCTTTCTCCTGCTCGCTCTGCGCTTCAACTGGCTTTTCGTAGCGGGTAAGCAGTTGCGCGAAATCATCGACAAGCCTTTCCACCAGTTGTATCGCCTCTTCGTTGAAACGCTCTTCTGGCGTCTTCAATGGTTCTTGTAACATTGCTTCACTCCGTTTCAATCCTGTGACCTGCACAGGCCACTGCAACAGTGACGTAGGCTGCCCCATCCACGTTGATCCACGCCCTTTCAATCTTTCGTGACCCCTGTGCAAACCACTGTAACTCACTCAAAGTTATGAATCGCGCGCTCACCCAAATCAATCTCACCACGCACCACGAAGCCCAGGATCAACCCTGTTGTGACGAGAGAGGCAACCTCCTCAATCTGCGTGGGTGTCACTGGTGCAGAGAGCGCCAGGGTGAGACGTTTTTCCTTGTGGGTGAGCACAAAGACGGTTCCCCACGTCACTTGCTCCTCCTGGGTATCGACGACTGTGAACGTCGTTGATGTGAAGGACTCACCGATGAGGTAGAGCGCATGCTCTTCGTTCTTAGGGTTCAGCAAAATAATGATCTGTGTTGGTGATGGGGTGCTCATGCTTCCTCCCCCCGCTCACGAATCACTGCTGGCTCTTCCTTGATCGTGAAACTTGCCCGGAAGAGATCAATGCCGTCCTCGAAGTAGCTACCAGCCTGATCATACTCCGCAAAGAATGCCTGATCGTCTTCTGTGAGTGTTGCTATCGCAGGTGCAAGGAGGTCTTTGAAGGCTATGTCACCGCCCATGAGCATGGTGTCCCAGTCATACCACCCATGCGCGTCCATCTGGCCGACGATCAGCTCATGCATCCAACGAGTGAGCACCTGCGGATGATTCTTGACCGCTGCAAGCAAGCGTGCCTGACGAGCGTGGTAGACTGGATCAGGCGGGTTGAGCCCGTCCTCCTCCGGCGGCGTACCGGCTATGGTAATGTGAAAGTCGATGGATAGACGCAAGTGCTGTGTGCATGTGCCCGGTGTCTCTTGCGCCGCCCGAATAGCCGCCTGCTTTCTTGCCTCTATCCCGGCCACTTCCTCTGGTGTAAGAAAGCGCCACTCTTCAAATGGTTCTTGCTGGCTCATGATTTGTCCTCCATCGTCGCCTAGCGCAGTCACTGAATAGCACAAATGTTTCAATTCAGCAATGTTTATGATACGATAAAACTTGCTGCTCTGTAAAATCAGAGGATTTAACCGCAACGCTGCTTACAATTTTGTACTTACTTGCAGTTCCCTACAAATTTGCAATCCCCTATCAGGGGGGAGTCTCGCTTCAGCCACGTATAGCTCTCTCCCTGACGAAGTAACCAGTGCAACACAAGGACTGTTGCCTGCACAGGTGGTAAAAGACAGTTTTGCAGTCTCCTACCTGACGGAGTAGCCAGCGCAACTAACAAGTTTGCCACTTATACCAGCTATTGCTCTTCACTTTCGTCCCAGACAAGCAACTCTCGAAATGGCGTGAGATCGCCAACGAAGGGTACTCGGCCTAGAAATCCATTGCTGTTCATGCCCTTTGTTGGCGGAAGGAGTAGCTGCGAACCTCCTCCCACTACCTGTTATCTTCAATGCAAGCAATATTCCTCGCTTGCCCGACCAGCTGGTACTTGCTTGCTGCTACCCACCGTTCGTCCTGGAGGCCGTGGGTGACTTGAATTGGAAGAACACGACGAGTATACTCAAGTGTATTAAATAGCTCAATACGAGAGAACCTGGTATGGCATTTATCGCAAAGCGAAAAGAGACAGGAGAGCGTATCGACATCACTACCATTGAATACCCTCGTGAAGTGCTCAAGGCGGGTGATTGTCTTTGCCAGGTGTGCGATGCTCCTATGATTATCAAAGCAGGGCTGGTGCGACAACATCACTTCGCACATACTACCCGCTGTACCAGTGACTATCAGTGCCACCCAGAGAGTCCGGCACATCGTGAGGCAAAACGATTTCTTGCGACGCACCTGCGGGAAGCGTTTTCCGAGTATACCCATGTCGTGATCGAGTATGAGGTGCCGATCCCAGAGGTCAAGCGCATTGCCGACTTACTGGTCACGTTTCCGACGGGATGGCGCGTGGCACATGAGGTACAACTCGCCGCGATCACCATCGAACAATTACAGGAGCGAACCAATGACTACACCCTGGCGGGAATTGACGTTGTTTGGTGGTTGGGCAAAAGCGCAAATACCCCCACCAATCGAGAGTGGTGTCGAAGCATCTTTGGCTATGCCCTTTGTATCGATAGCCAGGAATAAGCCATATGTGATCATTGTGCCTGACCATGTACCGTCAGAGCTCTCAGTCTATGCTGTATACTCCTCGTATGGGCATCCAGTCACTGAGGCGTACTTCCCCGGTGAGTATCGTTATCCCCTCCAATGGTTTCGTGGTCCCTTTGTGGAGCGCTGGAAGTATACCACTCAAGTCCACTTCCATCCGGTCCTGTGTGAGATCATCAAAGCCTCTGCAGCACGGAGAGCAGCTCCTACTTTTCGTCAACGGAGGTATCTAGCCAGTGCAATGAGTACACGTGAACAGTCTAAAGCGCCTCCACATCTTCGCGGTCACCTCCGGCATCTCTTCGTGCGGTGGTGGTATACACTCCTGGTTCGCTTCCATCCCGTTCTGCGTGAGCTGGTCAACATGTACGCGGCGCGCATTACACCTATGGTACCCACAAACCCTGATACACAAGTGAAGAAAACACCTGGCGAGAGCACCGGGTAGGCCACTTTCTACCTGTCTCGCTCTGCAAGCGCCATGTTCGGCTTCTTCCTTCATCCCATGTATCGCGCGCTCATTCCAAGCCTATACCATACTCTTGGCATCGATCGACCAGATGCTGATTGGTGAGAAACTCTGGATCAGCCATGGGCCGAGTAACCGGTAGATATCGTCAAGACTGCTATACTGTCACTTTCTTCGTCGTCCTATAACGAGCCCTTCATGCCGTGTAGACGGGATTAACGCATCCCCTCCGATGCGTCGGTCGTGGTCGTTGATCCAGCAAGGTTGAGCGGACGCGCCCCCTTCGTCATATCGAGAATGCAAAGTCGGGTGCCGAATGGATCGCTGATCACGGCGCATTTCCCAATCGTAATATCGAAAGGGGCAACGAGGATATGGCATCCTTGCGCAGCGAGGCGTGCAACAGCGTCGATAACATCATCAACCAGGTAATGCACTTCTATCGATGAAGGAATATCCAGATCGTTGTGAAGCCCTATTTCAGCGTCGGTCTCTGAGAACCCCAGCCCAATCGCGTCGTCCCCGCTCCAGCGTGGGTGTAGACCAAAGACCCTGGCATAGTACGTTGCCGCTGCTTCAACGTCATCCACGCGGATCATGACGCAGTCAATCTTTCGTAACATCTTTTGACTCCTTGTCCTTTCTGCGCAGGCATGACGCTGGGCAGTTCAATTCAGATGCTGTTCGTAGCAGTGAAATGCTCGCATGGTTTTCCCCTAGCAAGAGATCGCTACCGAGGATTCTCCCTGCCTTAAGTCTAGAGCATCATACCTGTCGTCTTGTGTCAGGTTTTTCTGAAGGAACCTTGGCAACAAATGGAGGCAAGCGACCTCTTCACCCACAATGTGGGCATCAGCCTCTTCGAATCAAACAATGTACCTATTACAGCGATTACACCTGGATTCCCTTGGCGGGCGGCCACCGCCCAGTGGAAGATGCCCTGGCCCCGCTGGAGCGCGTGCGCGAAATGGTGGCGGTGTATGAGCGAGAGTACGCGTCGCCGACAGAGGGAGAGCAATCATAACAGCAGGTCGGGGCAGGTCTCCATGTCTATCCAGCTGCGATTGCATGATTGCGACAGGAAAACGGCTATGATCGACGAACAATCGCACTGCCAAAATCCGAGTTGTGGCTTGCCTATCGCAAGCATAGAGGATTTGCCCCAGGCGCGAGGTGCGGCACACCTCAAGCTGCATGTGAAGCGTGGCCGGGTGAAACAGGAAACACCCTTTTCTGTGATGCATTTCACTTGACTTGTGGCCGCTCTAACTCCATAATAGAACAATCTTTCTGAAAGAAGGAGCCTTTCATGGCCAGTTACATAGATCAACAGATGGGCAACTACCGCATCCAGCAATTATTAGGGAAGGGCGGGTTTGCAGAAGTATACTTAGCCACTCATATGTACCTGAAACAAAGACAGGCTGCCATCAAAATAGTGCATGCATCCATAGATAGCGGAAACCTGGAGCAATTCCGCCGCGAAGCAGAAATCGTTGGAAATCTAAGACATCGCCACATCATCAACGTGATAGATTTCGGCATTCAAAACCAGACGCCGTACCTGGTGATGGATTACCTCCCACGAGGGAGCTTGCGTACGCACCATCCACAGGGAACGCGATTACCTCTCGATCAAGTCGTTGCTTACACAAAGCAGATTGCTCTCGCCCTTCAGTATGCCCATAAACAACATGTCATTCATCAAGATGTCAAACCGGCAAACATCCTTCTTGGCGAGGAGAACGAAGCTGTTCTCAGCGATTTTGGTCTCGCCATACTTATCCAGAGCATGATCTCGCTCGCGACACAAAATCCCGCAGGAACCCCCTGCTACATGGCCCCTGAACAGTTTCGCGGAAAGCCATGTGCCGCCAGCGATCAGTATGCACTCGGAATCATGGTCTATGAATGGCTCTGTGGGACGACTCCTTTCCACGGACCGGTCTTTGCACTCTATAACCAACACCTGAACATCACCCCACCTGGCCTGTGTGGGCAAGTTCCGGCACTCTCAACCACCGTTGAATCCGTAGTCCTGAGAGCCCTTAGCAAAGAGCCAAGCGACCGCTTCCCTACCATCCAAGAGTTTGCCTTTGCCTTAGAACAGGCAGCTTTATTGACAGATATCCCACTCATCTCCCATAACGGCTCATCGCCTATGGGAGAGACGACGCAGCCAATGAGCGAGACCCTTTCGCCGTATCAACCAGCTCAAGCTGTCGCCACGGCAAAGTTTCTTCCTAACGCCGAGGAAGTCGACAATCAGGTGATGAAACTCCTCTGTGATACAGCCCTCGCCAATGGTCACTATTGGGTCACTGCTCCAGATCTCGTCCACCAGGCCGAAGCTATGAACATTCCAGCAGCAGAATTTTTTGATTCATTACGAATACTGCAGCGAAAAGGCTACCTCGGGCTCAAAGAAGCAGGGGGTGGTCACATCGGACTCCTCAAGGTCCGCACGCTCGGCTTCGAGAGATACGCGCGCCGTTTCGTAGCAAAGTATCAAGAGCTGGTAGAGATGGCCAAAACTCTCCTTGAAAATGAGGAAATGAGAACCAATACAGCACTGGTCACGCACCTACAACAACCCGCCCTGGTTATTGAACAGATCCTCCATCGACTCGCAGGAGAGGGCCTCATCGACATCACCGAAACGATGGGCAACAAAGATAACATCCGCGTCTACAATATATCACCAGAATTACGCCGCCTATGGAAAAGAAACAAGGAGCGTGCCTCGTGAAAGTGAGAAGTCTGTTGAAAAATCGGAGCACGACTCATCACAGGATGCTGGATGAGGAGGCAATCCATGCCTGACATGCCCACCGGACCAATCACCTTTCTCTTTACCGATATCGAGGGCAGCACGACGCTCTGGGAACATCACCCCGACACGATGCCAAAGGCCCTGGCTCGTCACGATGCGTTGTTGCGCTCGGTGATGACGGCTCATGGCGGCCATGTCTTCAAGTTGATGGGCGATGCGGTCTATGCGGCCTTCGCTAACCCTGCTGATGCTGTGTCCGCTGCTCTGGCCGGACAGCGAGCCATAGCAGCAGAGGAGTGGGGCGAGGTGGGTCCGCTACGGGTGCGCATGGCGCTGCACACCGGAATCGCCCAGTACCGCGATAATGACTATTTCGGCCGGACGCTCAACCGCTTAGCCCGCATACTCTCCACAGGTTTCGGCGGACAGATTTTGCTCTCCGCAGCTACCGTCGAGCTAGTTCGGGACAGCTTGCCAGGGAGGACGAATGTGAAGGACTTGGGCGAGTATGTCTTGAAAGACTTGCTGCGGCCCGAACACATTTCCCAACTGACCACTCCCGACCTGCCTGCGGAGTTTCCTGCACTCAAGTCGCCTGCTGAGTCCGAAAAGCAGATACAACAACAAATGATGGGAGTAGTAGACTTTCGTCAGGCTCTTGATGCTCGGAATTGGAAACAGGCAGGGAACGTCTTACAGAAGTATCCAAATTTGCCTGAAGGTCACAGCTTACTCGGCTTGAGTATGAGTAATGAGGTTCAAGAGTATTTCTCTTTTCAGTTGCATCCAGGGACTTCCCCACAAGTACTCGGATGTCTAGGAGGGCCTGTGACGGCGATGTATTATACGCAGCTTGCTCAAACTCATCCTGCTCCTCCTACACGCGAAGCTATTCAGTGGCTAGAAGAAGCTCTCCAGTACAAAGATGATCCAGATGGCCACGTCACTGCTTCTTTAGCACTGATGTACGGTTATGATGAGGATTACGAGGGGATGATCGACACGATCAAGAGAGCACGAACTATGAACTCTTCCCTTATCGCCTATTTTCAACGTCCTGAAAATCTTATGATGCTTCTTTACACATGCCATGATCTTGCCTCGGTTGAAGAAGTTATGCGGAATGTAAGCCTGAAACTTCCCGCATTAGATGAGGTACAACAAGCTTTAAGAGAAGCCTCAGACCCAAAGAATAATCCCTATGTTCTTGCTCAGCCTTATATCGAGTGGTATGCCGTAGAATTTAGAATGGGAAATACCTTAAGAATGCCAGTAAAAGTACGCATTGCCTTTCCTAACAAGAACGGGGTGACGTACGCTTCAACTTTCAAGCACGGCCAAGCACCTATTATCATCCCGCCGCAACCTACCACAACTGGTATTATAGAGACATTGATACCGGTTGATGAAATCCTGAAACAACTTACTGATAAAGGGTTTGTTCTTATTACGCTTGTTTAGTCATGTCCCAAGGATGGGACAGAGAGATAGGAGGCTAAAATAACGCTTATGTCTGCCAACTTGTCAGGATTCGACGACTTCAAAAAGCACATAGAAAAGCTCCAGGAAAATGTAAAAGAACTGGCGGGACAGCACAATATTCCGTTCGACGAGCTTTTCCCTGCATCGTTTATGTCGAACTATACAGATTCCTCCTCCATTGAGGAACTACTCCAAAAGGGCAACTTCGACATAAAATCGCAAGAAGATTTCGAGAAGATACCCGACGATACAATGAACAGCTTTATAGCAATACACACAAGCTTCCTTACTTGGAACCAGATGTTTATAAAAGCGTCCGAAGAGTGGTTAGTTCGGCGACTGGATATCTGACCCATTTATTAGCACTACCCATAGCAGGTGAGGGCTATTCTTGCTCATCCTGGAGCGTTGCTCTTTAGATGCCGCAGTTATCACCAACCGGTGAGGGCAGAGGGATCAAGCCGGTGCAGGCTTACACGCAGGAATATGCGCTGTATGTGGCGAGACTGATCCATCAGGACACTAGGTCGGTTATCAAAGTCGTGTGGTATGGCCTGAACAATCAGTGCTACCCGAACGCACATGTGGTGGAGCTGGTGGAGATGCAGATCGCGCGCCAGAAAGAACATCCGCGCGAGCCGAAGCGGCCGTTTGGGGCAGAGTAGCAAGCAGGCTTACAGAACAGCTTGCCCAGCATCGCCAGGATGAAATGGCGGGTCTCGCTGGTTTCATCTCCCCCTTTCAAGGCGATACCAGTATTTCCTGTACATGAGCGTTTAGTAATATGGTTGTGCTATAATGCGCGTAATGGTTGTGTGTTAACCAGGATGCAATCCCAATGATGGGAGGATGAGCGCCATGAATCAGCGTAAAATCTTTGGCCGGTTTGAGCTTGCAGACGTGAGCCTGTATGTCACCATTGGTGTTGCTACTCTCGGTGCCTTTGCAGGTCTTTTTGTCGATAATATCAAGCTTTTAACTTTGAGTTTTCTTTTGCTTCTGGGCGCTGTGGCCTGGGATATTCTGGCTCTCAGAAGACAGCCGACAACGACCCGTGAGGAGTTGCGTACTGCTCTGAGAGAGGAACTGCACACGGCTCTTGGGAAAATGGAAGTAGCGCTGGTAAGGGAATCTGATGATGTTTTCCGACAAGGACGCTTGGCGCTTCAAGAAGGCAAGTGGGAACGTGTCTACATCTACGCGCCTGTAGGGCTGTGGGACGAGTCGAAAGAAAAGGATCCCTGGCTTAAGGACCTTCAGCAAACGTTGATAGACAAGCGGGTGAAAAGGTTTCGTGGTGTCTATGGGTTGCCTCCAAACGAGGCAGCGGCATGGGCTCGTGCGAAAAACAGGCTTCAACTGTTTCGGGAGACGCCAAGAACTGAGATCCATTATCTGCCTCCACAGGATAGGGAGCACCCAACAGCTGCTCCTGGCCTGGGGTGGATCATCTTTGAGAACACCGACGAAAAACGCTACAAGGTCATCTTTGCCTTTGTTGGCCACGCTACCGAAGAGGGCTACGAGCGCAGTGGCTTTGCCATCCAAAACGAACAGATTGTTCCCATCGTAGCTAGCTGGTATGATCAGCAGCTCTTTGACCCCAAAAGCCACTGCTTTGTGCTGAGAGGGCGAGACCCCGATAGCGCGGATTTTGTGAAGTTCGATGAGGTGCTGGCGTCTATCGAGCAGCGTTACTACACACCGCTGAATACATCGTCCCCAGTCTGAAAATCTTTGCTTCAAACCCCTGGCAAAAAAATATCCTGCGCGTCATCTGATACCACTCTGGCCAAAAACACCGCCAGAATCGCATCCTGACGCGTTATTCGTGGGGCTTAGAGAGAAAGACGTAGGAGGGCCAGGAAGTTCAAATCGATTGTGGAGGTAATGATACGTGTTTTTCGTTTCAGGGGCATTCCTGGGCTTCTCAGCGGGTGGAATCTCTGTTCTATGACCTTTAGCTGAGGTGTTGACACCGTATTTTTGGGGCTGCTAACATACAGAACTAATAAGCCTTATTAGTTTGAGATGTCATGCTGGTACAGGGCGACACACAGGCTCTCGTATTGGTGGCAGGAGTTGACTACGTATGCCGTTCACTCGGTGGTACCTGAAACCATGGGATACTTATCATCATATGCAAGGCCCCGCAATCAAAGTCGAGGTCGATCCTGCTGCGGTTGCAGGAGGCCGGGGCACCTTTGGCCCAGTGCTCTTCTTGCCCTACACGCTCCCTACGCCGGACGAAGCCTCCGCGTCGCTGCGCTTGCTTTCGCTCGAAGGCTGGATTGGCTATGGCAATGTAGCTGATTCTACCGCCAGGCTGCTCATCCCCTCTCAGATCATCTGGCCAGCTCCCCAATATAGGCTCCAGGTGCCTCTTACTGATATGCAGATCGAGGCCATTGAGGAGGAGCGTAAAGGGGAGCGGGTGAACTTGACGGTTTGGCTTGGGGGCCTGGCTTCAGTAGGTCAAGTGGTGGTGCCGGTACAAAGTGCTGGTTCGGGCTACCTCGGCATTGAACGCGAATGCTGGTTGACCGTCTTACGCGACTTAGGTGCTGGGGCGCGTCGGCTGGTAGAGCTGCCTGAACCACGTTTGCCGCGAGACGCGCAACACTGGTCTGAATGCATGCGCCTGTTGGACAGAGCGATTCAGTGCTACCGGAGCGGTGAGTACGAGCAGGCGTTGGTCAATTGTCGGCAAGTCGTCGAGGGGATTCCTCATATACTCTGCGCTGTGTGGGGGTTGCCGCAGCAGCGAGAGGGACGATCTCTTGATTCCTGGCTTCAGGAGGTCGAAAATCGGCTCAGTACTGCATGGCCCGACGACCGATTGACACCGGGAATGCTCCGGACCATGATTACTGGAGCCTGGCGCTGGTCAGCCCCAGCTCCACACTATGGCACAGGCATGCCAATGCGAGAGACTGTCGCCTTTGCTCTAGGACTCTGCACTGATCTTTTGCAGTTCGCCGGGCAGGTGCTTCAGGCGCATCCTGATCCCATTGTAAGGCAGCAAGGGGAGATAGCATGACACAGGCGCTTACGATTCCCACTCCGGCCACCCTTGCGTCGGCTCTCGACTTCGCCACCGACGCCAAAGCGGCCATGAGCCGGAGAATCTTGGGATTTACATATTTAGCGGAATTAACCAAGTAAGATGAACTCCACAGAAATTCTCCAATAACCTGCAGAGATACTCCTATAGCGTTATGTGTATCGGTACATATCCAAATGTCCCATTGTACTTCATACCATATCTCTTCATGCGAACTCTTGTGCTATACTCATCTTCAGAGGAACTCGTATTATTACTTCATGACGCTTTTTTCCGATGAAACGAGAAACACGCCTACCAACGAACTGTGCTTTCAGCAGCACTTAATGGCGGTAAGATACGAGCAAAGCCAGATAAGGGGAACAGCTATGTCCATGATGCACCGTCTTGTCAGAGCCTTTGATACCATGGCAAATGTGGAATTGGATGATCAGGAACGAGGGGGAATGCTGGGGGAACAGTATGCCGAATACATTATCGATGATGGACCAAATGGATGCTACATTCGTAACCCGATTATTCCCCATCCGACCAAGCGAGGCCTCTATTTAGAGACAGACTTTCTTGTCTATGTGCGCGGAACGCTCTACTGTGTTGAGATCAAAAACTTCCGCGGGAGGGTCTACTATCCAGCACACTCTCATATGATCTATGTGGAGAAGGGCTGGTTCATTTTTAAGCGGCTGGTGCCGCAGATGGTGTTTGATGGGTATGATTACTCAAAAATGATCCAGGAGAAGATGGGGCATTACAGGGAAGGGATGATCAGAAGAGAAATGCCCAATCCCTTCCTCAAAACACGACGGTTTATCGATGATCTCAAGCGCTACCTCTACCTTATCGATCCGCGACTGCGGGATTTGCCCATTTATCCCGTGCTGGGTTTTTCAGAAAAGGCGGATATCAGCGCCATTTACAATTTTGATGCGGGCATTCTCTACATTTCTCAACTGCCGACATTTTTTGAGAAGTACAGCAATCCTGCTTTCGCGCAGTCTCCTGCTCCCTGGATACAGCAAGCGCTCCACAGGCTCCCAACCTGGGATCGCATTGCGACAACCCAGAACGAGTGGATCCATGGAGTCATCCCAGAGAGCAATTTGCGCTTTACAGGGACTGATGGGCGCAGATACAATTTCCCCTATGCTCGCATTCATTCAGTTGACATGCAAAGAGCAGGCGTATTTTCAGCCTACGACGACGTCACCATCACGTATATCGATGGAAGTAAACGGTCATTTCAGAGTGTTGATGGGGAAATTCACCTGAAGCGCTTCAAGGGGGAGCAGCAAGTACATACATTCAGAAATGTGGGCAAAGTAATCGTGGGGATTGCCAACAAGGGGTAGGAGAGTAATCTCCTTCCAAAGAGGAGCGATGCAGTCTCTCCGGTACAACCGAAGAGCCGTTCCACACTCAAGCGAGCGTCCTTTTCTTCTTGATCTGCATGCGAAGGGCTTTGGTCGATTCCAAGCGAGAATATCGAACTTGCCTCTGCTTGCAGTGGCTCTTCTCCTGGCTTCTCTTCCTGCTAGCTGGCCAGGGATACCAACCGGAAATCATAATTGTGCTCGGATCGCCTGATACCGCCTCGCAAACTGCTGCGGGTCCATGCGGGGGTAGCGACCTTTTCCCATGTTCGCGACGACTTCCCCATAGTCAGTATCCAGCTCGGCCAGGGAGAGAAGCCCCTGCTGGAGCAGGAGTTTGACATCGTTGATATCGCGGTCGTTGCCCCGATTCATCTTGCTCAGGGCTACCGCATAAAAGTCCAGGTAAAAAACGTCGATCTTCCCATAACGACCGACGTACCGCGACATCATCTCCCACTGACTTGGAAGTGGGATCCACAGGCTCAGGGAGGTGAACTCGAGAGTAATGTTCATCACTTGTGCCACCTTCCGGGCCGCCTGGTACAGGTCGCCCCGAGTCACGACAAGACCGATATCCTGGGTGGGTCTACAACGGACCCCGGCGTGGACGAGGGCTGCACCCCCAAGCAGGTAAATCCGTCCCCGGCCACGAAAAGCTCGCCCGAGTTCCTGTAAAAATTGCTCAACCTGTTGTTTCGTGACCGTTGTCCCCGGCATGTGTTCTTCCTGGCACTGCTGTGTCACAGGGGTGCTGGTGGGTATCTTTGCTACTGGCTGCCCGGGCCGCCGGGCCTCTTCCTGGAGCAAGAGGTGGTCCACCTGGTTCTGCCAATCGCCACGAAAGGTGAGCGGCATCCCCGACCGCCGCTGCTCAGCCTCTTGCAAGGCGACCAGTCCCCACTCGCCATCTCCACAGGCTGGTGGGGGCAGATGATGCTGTTCCCAGAGGAAGGCGAAAGGTTCTTCGGGGAATGCCGGGGCATACCCCAGGGCAAGCGTCAGGCGAACCGACCAGAGCCGCTGCAGATAAAGCGTGGCGAGCGTCAACACCGCGACCTGCTCTCGTACCTGCGGTTCACTGGACTGCAGGACCTCCAGCACCGCCGGCGCGAGCTCTGGATGGAGGATGAATAATGCAATGGTGGCGTCGCGCACGCGCGGCAATTCGCAATGTGCAAGGGATCGGATCAGGTTGACGGATGTCTCCCTATCGTGTAGTTCATCGGCAGGGCGGAGAGGATACTCCTCCCAGACCTGCCATCCTTCCCTGGCATTGGCGAACCGGACCGCTTTGGCCACCACGCTTTTATCGGACCGCAGAATGCAGCCTGCGCAGGATTGGCTTCCGATATCAACCCCGCAAACATACTTGATCGACATTTCCTCGGGGGAGAACGTCGATGCTGCCGT
>Ga0137380_10003453_pt1 | contig 13714 bp, 11 predicted proteins | sample SagtaG_17_FD_104809 | JGI IMG/M metagenome (GOLD analysis project Ga0137380, IMG submission 104809) | Vadose zone soil microbial communities from Sagehorn Ranch, Mendocino, California, USA - Sage2_L_100_16 metaG | ecosystem: Environmental > Terrestrial > Soil > Vadose zone | place: USA... | reverse complement strand
GGCGGAGTTGATCAACGCGAAATACGGGCTCGGCTACCTGCTCAGCACGAGCCAGCGCCGCGGTCTGACCGAGCACATCATCTTGATCCTGATGATCATCGGGCTACTGGCCTTCGCGATCGATCGCCTGCTGTTGTGGTTCCAGAGCCAGCTGTTCCCGTATCTGCAGCGATCGGAGTAGGTGTGAGCGCGCTTGCCGAGCCGCGACCCGCGCTCCCCACCCGGCCCCCGATCGTCGAGTTCGAGGGCGTCTCCAAGACGTACGACGACGGGTTTACGGCGATCCAGAACGTCACATTCCGCGTCGAGGATTTGCCGGGCAAAGGCGAGTTCATCACGATCCTTGGGCCCTCCGGGTGCGGGAAATCCACGATCCTGCGCCTGATCGCCGGACTCCGGCCGCAGTTCCCGGCGACCGCCGGACATGTCCTGGTGGCCAGCAAGCCGGTGACCGGACCGGGTGCGGATCGAGGCATGGTGTTCCAGGACTACACCGCATTCGAGAACCGGACAGTCGAGGAAAACGTCAGCTTCGGGCTCGAGTGCCGTGGGGTTCCAAGGCGCGCGCGTCGCGAGCAGGCGCTCGAATGGATCAAGAAGGTCGGCCTGGACCCCGCGCGCGACGCGCAGAAGTACCCGTCGCAACTTTCCGGGGGCATGCGTCAGCGCGTGGCGATTGCGCGCACGCTGATCCTGCGCCCCAGGATTATTCTGATGGACGAGCCGTTCGGCGCCCTCGACCCGACCACCCGAATGCGCATGCAGGATCTGCTGGTGACCCTGTGGCGCGACCTCCAGGCGACGGTGTTTTTCGTGACGCATTCGATCGAAGAAGCGGTGTACCTCGGTGACCGCACGTACGTGATTTCGTCCGCTCCCGGGACGATCCTGCACGAGGTGCAGGTCCCGCCACCCGATCGCCCCGCGGCCCAGATGCAGAAAGAGCCCGAGTTTCTCAAGGTCGTCTTCGAGCTGCGGGACATGATCGAGAAGCTGCAGCCCTCAACCCGCGCCGGTGACTGATGGGCATCGCGCACTATCTGCGGAAGGCGTTCACGTCGCCCTGGAACCTGCTGATTTTCTTCGGCAGCGGCGTCGCCGCGGTGCTCTCCCCGTGGCCAGATGTCTTGCTGCCGTTGATCGGCGCGGGTGAAGCCCTGTACCTCGGCGCCCTGGTTTCGCTGCCGCGGTACCGCGAGGCGATCGACGCGCAGGAGGCCAACCAGACGCGCGGGCACGCGGCTGCGGTGAACGTCAACCAGCTGCTGGTCAGCCTCGGCACCGACGCGCAGCAGCGCTTCAACGCCCTGAAGCGGCGCTGCCTCGAGATGCGCTCGATCGCGAGCGCCACCCGGCCCACCAGCGTCGATGGGACCACCGATGCCTGGACGCCTGCGCTCGATCGCCTGCTGTATGGCTTCCTGCGCCTCCTCGGCCAACAAAACAGCCTGTTGCGCTTCCTTCGCTCGACCACGACCGCCGAGCTGACCAAACGGCTCGACGAGCTCAAGAAGCGACTCGCCGACGCCAAGACGGGCGGCGATGACCGCATGATCCGGTCCCTCGAGGAAAGCACGGCGATCGCGGAGCAACGGCTCGACAATTACGGAAAGGCGGTGAAGAACGCCGACTTCGCCGCGGCGGAGCTCGATCGCGTGGAGGCAAAGATCCAGGCCCTGATCGAAATGGCGGCCAACCGGCAGGATCCGGATCTGCTCAGCAGTCAGGTGGACGCCGCCGCCGCGAGCATGGATCACACCGAAGCCACACTCAATCAGCTCCAGCAGATCACGCCGCCCGCGGACGACATGGATCAGGCCCCGGCCATCCTGGATGATGGGGGCAAACCGCCCGTCCGGGACCGTGGCTGAGACTCCGGTGCTGCCGGCCTGGGCGCCGCCCTGGGCGTCGCAACTTGCCGAGCTCTGCTTCTCGGGCACGACGTCCGTGTTCTTGTTGCACGGCAACACGAACGACCTGCTGCCCCGCGGCACCACGCCGGAGGACGGCTACGGGACGATCGCCGATCTGCTCGCGGAGCAGCTCTTCGGCAAGTGGGATCTCTTGCTGCACTACGATCTGGGCCGCGGATTGCGAGCGTTTGCGGGCAGAAATGAGAAGCGGCTGCAGAAGATAACGGCGCTGGCGAACGAGAAGATCACCGATCTCAGCACCGTCAAGAACGATCCCGGCGTGGTGCTGGCGCTGCTCGACCGCTTCGTGCGCAACAACATCGTATCGGCCGATAAGGCGCTCAGCTTCGCCGTCATCATCGATCAGGCGTCGTTTCTCTTTCCCGAAGGCGAGCCGGGAAGGACGAGTTTCCCTGCCGCCGCCATGCTGGTCACGCTACTGAACTGGGCAAAGAGCCCGCACGTCAAAAAGATGCCGATGGCGTTCGTCCTGATGGACGAGCGGCGCGCCGATCTGAGCGAGCGGGTGACAGGGAGCCCGCACGTCGCCGCCATCGAGCTGCCGCTGCCGTCCGCGGACGAGCGCGAGCGCTTCATCCGGGCGACGATGGTGGGCGGCACGCGTGAACTGGCCGCGTTCTCCGACTTCGATGCCCCTACGCTCGCGCGCTTGACGGCGGGAATCTCGCTGACCGATCTCGCGGTCCTGGTCAAAGTCGCCGCGGAGACCGGCCGGCGCCTCGATGCGAAGGCGTTTCAGGACCTCAAGAAGCGACTCATCGAGAAACAGGCGCAGGGGTTGCTCGAGTTCATCGAGCCCAAATGGACGCTCGACACCATCATCGGTCACGAGGCCGCCAAGAGCCGGCTGCGCCAGGATGCCGAGCTGTTGCGCAAAGGGCGCCTCGCCAGTCTGCCGATGGGGTATCTGCTGTGCGGGCCGGTGGGCACCGGCAAGACGTTCCTCGCGCAGTGCACCGCGGGTGAGATTGGCATCCCGTGCGTGATCCTCAAGAACTTTCGTTCCAAATACGTCGGAGAGACGGAGGGCAACCTCGAGCGCGTGCTCTCCGTCCTGAGGGCGATGGGGCCGGTGATGGTCGTGATCGACGAGGCCGACGCGGCGCTGGGGAGCCGCGAGGCGGAAGGCGATTCCGGCACCTCGAGTCGCGTGTTCGGGATGATCGCCGCGCAGATGGGCGACACGCGCTACCGCGGCGCGATCCTCTGGATGTTGCTCACCGCGCGTCCCGACCTGCTGCCGATCGACCTGAAGCGCCAGGGTCGAGCGGAGGTGCACATCCCGCTGTTCTATCCGACGGAGGACAAGGAGATTCGCCAGATGTTTCTCACGCTGGCGAAGAAGCTTCAGGGACAACTGGCGGCCGAGGACATTCCGGCGGTGCCGCACGTCGGCGAGCTGTCGGGGGCGGACGTCGAGGGCCTGGTGGGACGGGCGCTGCGCGTGTCGCTGCTGGCGGGCAGTGAGACGATCACCCGCGCTGCCCTCACGGAAGTGTTCGCGGAGTTCTTGCCGTCGACTCAGGGGATCGAGAAGGAGCTGCAGGAGCTGGCGGCGATCCTGGAGTGCACGGACCGGCAGTTCCTTCCGGCGGCGGTCGCGAAGCAAATGGATGGCGACGGCCGCGCACGGACACAACAGCGTTTTTTGGAGCTCAGGCGGCTGGTGGAGTTGATTTAGGCCCGCTTGGCCGCAAAGAAATCCCTGATCAGCTCGGCGCACGCCTCGGCCTCTACGCCGCTTTGCACATCCACGCGATGATTCAGCCGCGGATGCCGCACGATGTCCCCCACCGACCCGCACATCCCCGCCTTCTCATCGAACGCCCCAAACACAAGCGTTTTGACCTTGGCCAGGACGATCGCCCCGGCGCACTGCGCACACGGCTCGACCGTGACGTACAGCGTACAGTCAGTGAGACGGTCCGTCTCTAACGCCTCGAGCGCACGCTCGATGACGAGAAACTCGGCATGATATGTAGGATTTCGGCGCGCGACGGTCTCGTTATGGGCGGCGGCTATGACTTCGTTGCCGCACATGACGACGGCACCGATCGGAACTTCGTCTTTGGACGCGGCAAGACGCGCCTGCTGGAGCGCCGCTTCCATCCCTGCATTACCACGCACGACGCACCACGCACGACACACGGGTGTTACGCACGCACCGGCTCACGCTTCGCGCCTTCCGCCGGAATCCGCTCGAACGCGAGCGAGTTGCCGTCTTTCGACCGATCCACGACGATCTTGTCGCCCTCGCTGTACTTCCCTTCCAGGACCTGGAGCGCCAGCGGGTTCTGGAGCAGCCGCTGAATCGCCCGCTTCAGGGGCCGAGCGCCGTACACTGGATCGTAGCCCTCGGCCACGATGAGCTTCTTGGCGGCCGGCGCGATTTCGATCGTGAGCTTGCGATCGGCGAGCAGCCGCTCGACCCGCTTGATCTGGATCTCGACGATTCGCGAGATGTCTTCGTGCGTCAGCGGCCGGAAAGTGATGATGTCGTCCACGCGATTCAAAAACTCCGGCTTGAACGCCTGGCGCAGCATCTCCAGCACCTTGGTCTCGGCCTGCTCCCACGCGACCTGACCCGTGCCCGCCTCGATCAGGTACTGCGACCCGACGTTCGACGTCATGATCAACACGGTGTTGCGGAAATCCACCGTCCGCCCCTGCGAATCGGTCAGACGACCGTCGTCGAGAATCTGCAGCAGAATGTTGAACACATCCGGATGCGCTTTCTCGATCTCGTCGAACAGTATGACCGCATACGGACGCCGGCGGATCGCTTCCGTCAGCTGACCGCCTTCTTCGTAGCCGACGTACCCCGGCGGCGCCCCGATCAACCGCGCGACGGCGTGCTTCTCCATGTACTCCGACATGTCGATCCGCACGAGCGCCCGCTCGTCATCGAACAGGAATTCGGCCAGCGCTTTCGCGGTCTCCGTTTTTCCGACACCCGTGGGGCCGAGGAAAATGAACGAGCCGGTCGGACGATGCGGGTCCTGGAGTCCCGCGCGCGCGCGCCGCACCGCGTTGGCCACGGCCGCCAGCGCTTCCTTCTGCCCGATGACGCGCCTGCCCAGCTCCTCCTCGAGCTTGAGCAGCCGCTCTTTCTCCGACTCGAGCATCTTGGTGACGGGAATGCCGGTCCACTTGGAGACGATCTCGGCGATGTCCTCCGCGTCCACCTCTTCCTTCAGGTACTTCCCTTTCTTTTGGATCTCGGCGAGCCGCTTCTCGAGCGTCTGGATCTCCTTCTCGAGCTGCGGAATCCGGCCGTAGGTGATCTCCGCCGATTTCTGGAGATCGCCGCGCCGCGTCGCCTGCTCCGCTTCCGTACGCAGCTGCTCCATTTCGGCCTTCTTCGCCTGGATCTTCTGGATCGCGTCCTTCTCCGCCTGCCACTGCGCCTTCATGGCGTTCGACTTCTCGCCCAGCTCCGCCAGCTCCTGCTCGATCTTGGTGCGCCGCTCCTTCGCCGTCTTGTCCTTCTCCTTCGCCAGCGCCTGCCGCTCGATCTCGAGCTGCACGATCTTGCGCTCGACTTCGTCGATCTCCTGGGGCAGCGAATCGATGGCGATGCGCAGCCGCGCTGCTGCCTCGTCGATCAGGTCGATGGCTTTGTCAGGCAGGAAGCGGTCCGTGATGTAGCGGTGCGACAGCGTCGCCGCCGCGACAATCGCGTTGTCGGTAATGCGGATGCCGTGGTGGACTTCGTAGCGCTCCTTCAAGCCGCGCAGGATCGCGATCGTGTCCTCAACCGACGGCTCGCCGACAAACACGGGCTGGAAGCGCCGCTCGAGCGCGGGGTCCTTCTCGATGTGTTTGCGGTACTCATCCAGCGTGGTTGCCCCGACGACGTGCAGCTCGCCGCGCGCCAGCGCCGGCTTCAGCATGTTGGACGCGTCCATCGATCCTTCGGCCGCACCAGCGCCGACGAGCGTGTGCAGCTCGTCGATGAACACGATGTACTGCCCTTCGGCCGCGGTCAGCTCCTTGAGGACCGCCTTGAGCCGCTCCTCAAATTCGCCGCGGAACTTGGTGCCCGCGACGAGCGCGCCGATGTCGAGCGCGACGAGATGCTTGTTCTTGAGCGAATCGGGCACGTCGCCATTCACGATGCGCTGCGCCAACCCTTCGACGATCGCCGTCTTGCCGACGCCGGGCTCACCGATCAATACGGGATTGTTCTTGGTGCGGCGCGACAGCACCTGCATGACGCGGCGGATCTCCTCGTCGCGGCCGATGACCGGATCGAGCTTGCCCTTGCGCGCGAGCTCCGTGAGATCGCGGGTGAAGCGCTGCAGCGCCTGATACTTGTTCTCCGGCTCCTGATCCGTGACGCGATGGGCGCCGCGCACGCCTTCGAGGGCCGCGAGCAGGTCCTTGCGGCTGACGCCGGCCGCCGACAGCAGCTGCCGCGCCGTCGTGTTCTTCTCCTCGGCGAGCGCCAGGAGCAGATGCTCGGTCGAGACGTAGGCATCGGCCAGCGATTTCGATTCCTCGTCGGCGCGATCCAAGACGCGCGATAGCTCCCGCGAAATCGTCGGATCAGCGCCGCCCGACTGCTTGGGGAAGCGCTCGATCTCACGCTCGGTTTCGGCCTGGAGCTGCGTGACGTTGAGCCCCGCCTTCTGCAGCAGCGGCATGACGATTCCTTCGTCCTGCTGCAGCAGCGCGAGGAAGAGATGCGCATCGTTGATGACGGGATTGCCTTTGGAGCGGGCGAGCGAAGCCGCCTGCTGGAGAGCCTCGGCGGCTTTAATGGTTAGTCGATCTGGTTGGATCATGACCTGAGGCTAAGGCAATGGACGTGCCGCGGAAAGGTGCCGAAATGACAGACGGCGTCAAACAAGAGCGTCAAGCAATGGCGTTTCAACGCCCTGCTTGACGCTTTTGTTCGACGCCTTTGCTCGACGTCTTACTTCATTATGATCATCTTCTTGGTAAATCGCCTTCCGTCCACAACCAGTTGATAGATGTAGACGCCGGACGCCGCCTCACGGTCGGTCTTCAGAACCTTGCCGTCCCAGTATGCGGTGAACGCGCAGGATGATCCCGCGGCGCTGCACGTCAGCTCGAGATTGTCGAGATCCTCGCCCGTGCCCTGAAGAATCGGCACCGCGACGAGCTGCGCGAGCACGTTGTAGATCTTGAGCGATACCCTGGGCCGATGACCGTTGGCAAACAGATCGCCGTTCAACGTGAACGGGATCGTGGTCGCCGGATTGAACGGGTTCGGATAGTTCTGCTTCAGCTCCACCAACGGAGGAGGGGTCGCTTGCCCGAACACACCGTCTACTCCCGCGAGTAGGCCCCCTCCGAGCCCCCCGACCAGCACTGCCCAGCCATACAGCTTCATCCCCGACTCCTCTGCGAACGGAAAAGATGCGTTAGACCGCTCTCCTTGTTGGTACAGGGCGCAAGAGTTAATGCTGCAACGGAAAACCTAGGAACCGACCTTCTACCCTGTCAAGCTACGTAAAACCCGGGTATCTCCCTTCCGGCTCGTAATCCCTCGCCGGTCCGCCCACTCCAGCAGCGGTATCAAGTACTTGCGTGTCAACCCCAACCGGTCACGGAACTGCGCCGGCGTGGCAGCGCCGAGCTCGCGCAGCGTCTCCTCGACTGCTCGACGGAACTCCTCCAGCGCCTGTTTCAGCGCATAGCGCTCCTGATCGACGCGTTCGACCGACCCTTCCCGCGCCAGATGCGCCAAAAGCGCCGGCACGGACGGATCGGAGAACTCCCGCTGCAATTCGGAGACCGTGGGAAGCTGCCAGCGCGCTTGGGCTAGGCGCTGTGCGAGTCGTGCGCCCGAATCACCGGCCTGAGTCCTCCATCCAGGGGAGCGAGCGACTGCCCCCCCCTCGGCGAGCTCCCAAGCCTGCTTCTTGACCCCGTGCTCTACCAGCAAGTCGAGCACCGGTGCGGGAGCATGGACCCCAGCCCGCAGCGCCTGTAACGACAGGCCGGCGTCGAGCGGGTGCTGGTCGTGGTGGGCGGCCACCACCGCGGCCAGCCTGTCCACCTCTCCGGCGATCGCCCGCCGCGCTACCAACACATCGCCTACCGAGAGGATGCCTTTCCCCGCGTCCGCGATTGTGGCGGGCACGTCAGAAGGAAGGACGCCGACCCGAACAGCGATGTCACCGGTGCGTAGGCCGGTCAGCCCCGCTTCCTCCACGAAGCGCGCCAGCCGTTCTGCGGGTAGCTGACCTGACGCCAGACGCCGCTCCGAAACGCGGGGCCGCTTGGGTGGGTAGGGATCGAGCACCACCCCACCGCCGATGGTCGTGACGGGGGAAAAGCTGCGGATGACAAAGCGATCGCCGCCGCGAGCGACGAGCGGCCGTTCGAGCAGCAGCCGAGCGACGCTGGTTTCGCCCGGGGCCATGGCGCGGATCTGGGCGACGCGTCCCAGGACTTCGGCCGTTCCCAAGTGAACCCGAATGCGGGTACGAAGCGCGAGCGGCTTCTTGGCCGTAGCGAGCAACTCGAGCGCGACGTCGAGCGTGCTCGTCGGGGCCCACCCCGTGCCGGTTACGGCGACATGACCGCGATCGATTTCTTCTCTGGCGACGCCCACGAGCGCGAGCGCCGTGCGCCGGCCAGGGCCCGCCTGATCCGTGTCCCGGCTGTGCACCTGGATCGACCGCACGCGCACGTCGCGGTCGAGCGGCAACAATCGCACGCTCGTGCCGGGCGCGACCGTCCCGCTCCAAGTAGATCCGGTCACGACTGTCCCCGCCCCGGCCAGCGCGAAAACGCGATCGATCGGCAGTCGAAACAGATCGTCGGAGGATCGGTCGGGAAGATCCTCCACGACCTCCACCAACGCTCTTTTCAGGTCCTCTAGACCCTCCGCCTTGAGCGCACTCACGGCGATCGGGCTGCGCCACCGCAGCCTACTGCGCGAAAGGCGTTCGGCGACCTCGGTGCGGACGAGCGCCAGCCATTCGTCATCCACGAGATCGCGTTTGGTGAGGACGGGGATGCCGCGCTGCACGCCGAGCAGCTCGACGATGGCGAGATGCTCTTCCGTTTGCGGCATGATGCCTTCGTCGGCGGCGATGATGAGCAGCGCGACGTCGATCCCGGTCGCGCCGGCGAGCATGTTCTTGACGAATGCTTCGTGGCCGGGAACGTCCACAACGCTCGCCTGGATGCCGCCGGGAAGCGGGAGGGGAGCGAAGCCGAGATCGATCGTGATGCCGCGGCGCTTCTCTTCTTCCCAGCGATCGGTATCGACGCCGGTGAGCGCCTTCACGAGCGCCGTCTTGCCGTGGTCGATATGTCCCGCGGTACCGACTACGAACCGAGTGCGACCCACGCGCGGCGCTCCCAGATGTCGATGGCGCTCGACTTCGGCTCCTTGCCGTTTCGTCCAGTCTCATCGAGGTGATGACGGATAAAGCGAGCGACCAGCCGGCGGTGGGCCGCGGCGTGCGCCGCATCGAGCGTGGGGAGTGACGCGTGCTCGTCGTTCAAGGCCAGGAGATCGCGGTAGGCCTGCGGTGGCAGCTTGGTGGGCGGCTGGACCCCCGCGCAGCTCGCACACAGCACTCCCCCTTCGCCCGTGCTGAAGGCCACCGTTCCGGAGACAGGATTGCCGTCGCGGACGCACGCATCGAGCTGGGGCGCAAAGCCGAGGACTCCGACCAGCAGCCACAGCCAGCGGACCGCCACCGCATCGGCTGCTCCAGGCTCGGCGTTCACCAATGCATCCAGACCCAGGATAAACGCCTCATAGGCCGCCGGCAGCGGGGCCGGCGGCGCCATCTTCAGCATCACTTCGGAGAGCGCGGCGGCGCCGGCAAACCGGCCCAGGTCACCTGCCAGATCGCGTCGCAGCTGGACGACATCGAACGCCGCGAGCGTCTGCAGCTCGCGGGTCTCTTTGTGGTACAGCTGCGCGACCCCCTCGCTCAGCGTCTCGAGTGCCGCGCCGAAGGGGCTGCGCGGCCGGAGCACACCCTTCGCGATGGCACTCTGCACGCCGTAATCGCGCGTCGCGAGGCGCACGATCTTGGAGGTCTCGCTGAAGCGGTAGGTCCGCAGGACGATGGCGGGTGTCGAAACAAGACTCACGCAGGGAATATAGCCGACGCCAGCATTTCCAGACCGTCCACGACACGTGGGCCCGAGCGGCTGAAGTAGGCCGACGCATCGAGCAGGTGTACCCGGGGCGCGAGGCCGCGCAGCACGTCGTCGTAGCGCTGCGCTTCGACACGGGTTTCGTTCAGGTTCAAACCACACGGCATGATCAAGACCACGTCGGGAGATAGCGCCTGGAGGTCCGCCCATGCCATCCGGTACGACGGCCGCGCAGCGGTTCCCGCCAACAGATCGCCGCCGGCCGTGGCGATGAGCTCAGGCACCCAGTGGCCCGGCACGTAGGGCGGATCGAGCCACTCGAGCGCGAGCACGCGCGGCCGCGGACGTCCCACCACTCGACTCGCGACTGCCGCGATGCGGCGCTGCATGTCGGCGACGAGCGTCTCGGCCTGGGCGACGGCGCTCGTCGCGCGTCCGATGGCTCGGATGCTCGCAAAGATGGCGTCAAGATCGTGAGCGTCGATGGTCAGGATCTGCGACCCTACTGAGGCAGCGATGACCTGACTCTCCGGGACCGCGCACACGTCGCAGATCCCCTGCGTAATGACGAGGTCGGGGGCGAGAGCCCTGATCCCCGGGATATCGATCTCATAGACCGAGCCGAAGTCCCGTAACGCGGCACGGATGGCTTCATCGATCTCCCCGCTCGACAGACCCTCGAGGTTCGCGCGCGGGCGTGTGAGCCTCGGCCGGTCGGCGGTGCTTTCGGGGTAGTCACAGCTGTGTGAGATCCCGACGAGCCGGTCCTCGAGCCCCAGCGCGCACACGATTTCCGTCGCGCTGGGCAGCAGCGAGACGATTCGTTCAGCGCCCAATCGTGAGGCGCCCTCCAACCATGATCGCGCGCCCACGCGGCCGGAAGCCGTTGATCTCCTGCGCGTGGTCATTGAACACGTTCTCGATGCTTCCCGAGAGGACGACACCACCGATGGTGTACTCGCCGGAGAGATTGACGCGCGTGTAGGGATGCAGCGTGACGCGCTGCGCCCCGACGTCGTCCCGTTTGCCGACCCAGCGGGCGCTTACGATCAGACGCCCGTGCTGCCCGAGGGTCGCAGCGACCTGCGGCGCCAGCGTATGCGCGGGCCGCCGCACGAGCGGCTTGCCCGGGACGAACAGTCCGTTGGGGTTGGACGGCGAGCCGGACTTCTCGACGCGGGTATGCAGGTAGGTGTAATTCAGCGAGACGACGATGCGAGCGCCGACGTTTTGAATGACACTGGTCTCGATGCCGCTGGCAATCGCGTCGCCGACGTTGAAATAGTTCGCCGAATCCGGTCCCACCGGCGTCGAGGAGTATTCGATCAAGTCGCGGAATCGCTGGTTGAAGTACGTCACTCGGGCGGCGCCCCGCTCGACGCCCGCTTCCCAGCTCAGCGAGCGTTCGGGCTTGAGATGGGGATTTCCCACGACGAAGCCGCGCGCGAAGTTCTCGAAGAACGTGGGCTCCTTGAACCCCGTGCCCACCGAGAGGCGCAACCGAGCCTGGTCCAGCCGGTACACGACACCGCCCCGATACGTCGCATGCGTGCCGAATTGCGAATTGTCGTCGAGACGGGAGCCGAGTGTCACGGCCGCCCGTCCCGCGGGGACGACCGCCTGCGTGAAGTAGCCGGTGTTGTTGCGTTGGACATCGATCGAGTCAGGGAACGGCCCGAACGCAGCGGAGGTGAACTGGCTCCTGCCGTGCTGCCGTTCGTCCTCGTACTCGATCCCGCCCGTCACGGACGCTCCGTCATGGGCACGCCAATTGAGCATCGCGCTCGTCGTCGCCCGGCGCACGTAGTCGCGGCTCCAGTACGCGTCCTGGCCCGGTGAGTCGGGATCGTCGGTGTAAAACAGCCGCGCTTCCTTGACTCCGGCTGTGACGCGCGCCTCGAGGTGCCGCCCCAGCACCCGCCCCGCACTCAGACTGAGCAGCGGCCCGCGCTCGGCGGCGCGCTGGTTGGAGTCCACCGGCGCTCCGGCGCCGTCCGTCGGGAAATGGTAGAGGTCGTCGCCGTAGCGATACGTCAAGGTCGCGTCAGTGCGCGCATCCGGCGCCATCCGCAGTCCCGCAGTGACCACGCTGTTGCGGTACTGGTTGTTGTACGGATACAGCCCGTCGGAGGAGAATCGGGACACCCGCGCGGAGTAGCCGACCGTTCTGGTCCCGCCGGCAATATCGATCCCGCTTTCGGTGGAGCCGTACGTCCCGCCGTGCAAATCCGCACCCACTCGGGCGAGGCCCTGCCCCGTTCGCGTGAACACCTGAATGACTCCAGTCACGGCATCGGTACCGTACAGGACACTCACGGGTCCGCGGACGATTTCGATCCGATCGATGTTGTCGGTGGTGAGATGCGCGAGATCGATGGCGCCGCCCGCCTGGTTCAGCGGCACGCCGTCGAGCAGCACCTTGGTGTAATCGCTCTCGCCGCCGCGCATGAATAGCGATGTCTGCCCGCCGAAGCTCCCCGTCTCGACCACGTGCGCCCCGGGCACCGTTTCCAGCGCCTGCGCCACCGTGCGAATGCCTTGCGCGACGAGATCCGTCCCGCGGAGCACGGTCACCGCCGAAACGACAAGATCCGCCGCGACGGGTACGCGAGTTGCCGTCACCACGACGGGCTTCAGCACCACTGTGTCGTGCGGTTGCTGGATGGTGAGGGCGAGCACGAGTAGCGGCAGGTTCATGCGCGGGACTCCTTCGGTTGGCGGAGGGGGACCATCTGGGGACGGCCATCGACGGTCTGCATCGCGACTGGCCACGAAAACACCCGCTCTACGGTTTCCTGAGTAAGGACTTCGTTGGGGGCACCAGCAGCGACGGACCGTCCGCCTTCGAGCAGCAGCAGTGAGTCGGCGAACCGGGCCGCGAGGTTCAAGTCGTGCGTGATCATCAGCACCCCAAGGCCCTGCTCGTGGACGAGCCCGAGCACGAGCTCGAACAGGCCCATCTCGTGTTTCAGGTCGAGGGACATGCCAGGCTCGTCGAGGACGAGCAGCTTGGGTTCCTGCGCGAGCGCGCGGGCGACACGGACGCGCTGGTACTCGCCGCCGGAGAGGGTCCAGAGCCAGCGGTCGGCGAGGTGGAGCGCGTCGCAGGCCGCGAGCGCGCGATCCACGGCGTCATGATCTGCGGCGCGCTCGCGACCCCAAAGCGAGAGATGGGGATAGCGGCCGAGCAGCACCGTTTCGCGCACGCGCTGCGGAAAGAGATTGTCCTCACGCTGCGGCACGACGCCCACGAGCCGGGCCAGATCCTGTCGCGCCCACGTAGCTGCAGGACGACGATCAACGTCGGCACGTCCCACGAGAGGCGTCAGAGCACCCAGGGCAACTCTCACGAGAGTGGTTTTGCCGCTACCATTGGGGCCCAACACGGCGTGGAACTGCCCTGGCCCAACCGAAATGGACACTCCATCGAGTGCGTCCCGACTCGCGCCAGGATAGCGATAACGAACATTCTCGAACTCGAGGATCACGCGATCGTCCAACGCCGGAGCAGCAGCGCAAACACTGGAACGCCGATCAATGCGGTCACGACGCCCACCGGCAGCTCGCGCGGCGCCACGACGGTGCGAGCCAGCGTGTCGGCAAACGCGAGCAGAGCGCCGCCGCCGAGAAAGGCGGCCGGGAGCAAGGACCGGTGCCGGTGGCCCCACGTGAGCCGCGCGATGTGC
>Ga0137380_10003448_pt1 | contig 13723 bp, 15 predicted proteins | sample SagtaG_17_FD_104809 | JGI IMG/M metagenome (GOLD analysis project Ga0137380, IMG submission 104809) | Vadose zone soil microbial communities from Sagehorn Ranch, Mendocino, California, USA - Sage2_L_100_16 metaG | ecosystem: Environmental > Terrestrial > Soil > Vadose zone | place: USA... | reverse complement strand
CCGGCGAGGGCACGCACCTGAACATAGGCAAGAACGCACTCAGGCGCTCGGCTCAGCAGCGTCCAGGCCGGCCATGAAATCTGGCCGGCATAGCTGGCCTCCTTTGGCCAAATATCGTGGTGGAGATAGGCGGTCTTCTGAGTCGGCTCAACCCAAAGCGGGAGGGTGTTGTAGCTGAGGTGCGAATGGAGATCGATGAGTCCTGGATAGATGAATGCCTGGCCTACGTCGATGTGACGATCCGCCTTGGCGCCCGCAGGCGGTCTTTGGCCAGACTTCGCGACCGCGGCCACAAGACCGTCGTCCCCGATCCAGATCCGTCCGGCGAACACCTCCTCCTCGGCTTGTGGCCGAAGCGGAGCTAACCGTCCTGCGAGCATGATCGCCATCGGTCACGAATACTCCCCGAGATTCCGCCGCTAGCTGCTTCCGCCTGCCGGCCGCCGCGGCGATGGACCCCATCGAGCTGTCATCTTGGGGAAGCCTCCGCTGGGCTGGCCGCTCGTATCCAGCTAGACTCCAACGCAGGGCTGAGGATGGTGGCGATATCGCGCGGAAGCCAACTGTCCTTGGAACTGACTGGACACCTCCCGGCCGTCAAGAGCAAATTAGTGTGTGCAGGTTGACAGTCGCCCTCATTCATTCCCCACGCTCCGGCAGCCTGCCGCCGATTATCCAGGCCTTTGCTCCGGTGTCAAGTATCTTGAAAGCCCATAGTCGTCGGCTCGGGTTCGGCGCGCTGCCGCTGGACAACGCCCCAACAAATCGGAGCCGAGGAGTCAAATACCAGGGCCGTTCGTAAAGCGCGTGACGACGAGGTCATTCGTCCTCAGAGCACGGCACGCTTGGATGGCGTCAGCGCGCGATTGAGCACCGCATTCCAGGTCGCAGGGCGCACGGGTCCGCAGTCGCGTGCGCCTCGGATTGACCTCGCACGCATGCCGTGTTATATATCCGCCACCTTCGGCGACGCTGGGACTGACGGGTGAAGCGACTAGCCTATGAAGACAGACGCGTGGGCCGGAATCGATGCCTCAGTCGCTCGTGTGCGCCGGATGTAGACCGCAGCTGGATCGTCACGAGGACCGATCGATGCCAAAGAAATTGAATGTGGGTTCCCGCCGTAGACGCCCTCAGACATATGACTCCGCGCTGGTGTGTTCGCCGAGGTCGCTGCCGCGCCCGTTGTGGATAGCTGCAGCCAATCGCGCACGCGCGATCAATCCTCTGAACCACGCACCGATCGATCGTTTGACAGCGGTTCTCCCAGGATACCGTCCGACTCCCGAGCACCTGGCGGTGCTCACAAGCAAGTACTGGCATACGGATGGCGTGCGTCTCACAGTTGGATTTCTCGACAGCCCACCCAAGGCGCTTCAGGTCAAGATCCTCTCGCATATGAATGCATGGTCGAAAACGGCGAAGGTGAAGTTCGTCCTCACTACCGCCGATCCGCAGGTTCGGATTGCGCGTGAGTCCGGTCAGAACGGGGGGTACTGGTCGTATCTTGGGACGGACATCCTCAGCATCGCACGCAGCAAGCAGACCATGAACCTCGAGGCGTTCAGCATGGGCACGCCGGAGTCCGAGTTCCATCGCGTCGTACGGCATGAGACCGGCCACACGCTGGGATTCCCGCACGAACACATGCGCCGGGAATTGGTGAAGTTGATTGACGCCAAGAAGGCAATCGCCTACTTCAAGGCGACCCAGGGCTGGAGTGCGATCGAGGTTCGCCAGCAGGTACTAACACCGATCGAAGAGTCGTCGCTCTGGGGCACTGCGCACGCGGACCCGAAATCAATCATGTGTTATCAGATTCCTGGCGCGATCACCAAAGACGGACAGCCCATCGTAGGTGGCCTAGACATCGACGCGCTCGACTATACATTCGCCGCCAAGGTCTACCCGAAACGCCGCCCAACCTAGATCACCCGCGCCAGCGACGTTGGGGCCACTCGCCGTTCACGCGGCTATGCCCGCCGTTTCCCCTCTCCCAAATACCGCTACCTGCGGATCCGACCCAGAGGTGGCCGGATGCTTCGGGATCCTCGGCGCTCACCCGCCCCGCGCGACAAGCGGGAGCGGAGCACGCGCCTTTTTGCCATACGTCTGGCCGCGAGGAATCGAGCTAGGCCCTAAGAAGCGCCCGGTGGTCTTGATCGCCAGCGGTCGTGACCGACCGGTGTCGCAGAACTCGCGTCCGCAGCCTGTCGCAGTCGAGCGTTGATCTGCTGGCACTACTCACCCTGGCGATATGCAGGCCCCCAGACAACAACCTTCCCCTACTTCGCATGCGCAGAGCCAGTCGCCTTCGACGAATTCAGTTTGGTCTTGAGGTCGTCAGCACGACGTTGGAGAAGATCGAACAGTAGGCTTGGAGCAAAGCCAAAGAGGGCTGCGAAGAAGAAGCCACTCTTGTTCTGCGTCCAGTCGAAAATCTCCTTCCAATGTGGAAATGGAGTAAGCAGCGGGACTCCGTTAATCGTGAGAGTGGCGCCTTCAAGGACGATGATGCCGACGAGCGCGATCAATCCAGACACGAACGTAGCGGTAAGAAGCCGTGCCGTGGCCTGGCCAAAATCCTCGATGCCGGGTTCCGCGGTTCCAACGACAGTCAATTGATGTAAGAGACTTACCACGGCTCCGGTGATCACGAAGCTGACTGCCACCAACAGGGCCTTGGCGTCGATATGGGAGACGACCACCAAGAGCATGCCCAGGTACGCGAGAACGCCGGCGAATGCAGCCGCAAGCAAGGTGCGGTTACGTTCGGCGACAAGACCGGCCCATTGTTCACCGCGATACCGGTTGATCTGCCTGCGCACCGCCTGAATGTCGAGTCGAGCGGAAATCTCCCTCTTGCCTATCTCGGCATCTGCGTGCGGAGGCGAGAGCAGTCCGACATCCCATTCAAGCCGGCTCTTGAGTGAGTCGGCATTCGGAATCCTTGATCCTTCGAGTCTGGATTTGTCATCATTCGCCATCGCAACGACCTGCTCGACTGGAACGAGCAGGAGTAGGGCCTCCTCAAGTCTATAGACGGAATCCCAGGCCTCAAGATAGCGTTGGCCCTCCAGCCAACCAGCACCGGGCTTGTTCAACAAGCCATGGTTCGTGTCCTCGGTATCGCCAAGAGCAGCAGTGAGGGAATCGGCGTCGCTGCGCGCCGCCCGGGCAGCTCCGGTGGATTCGTCGCGAGTTGGCGATATTGCTAGGAGATTCTTCGCGGTCTGCAGCCGACCCATAAGATCGTGGTACTGGGCGGGATTTACCGCATGGGCGGTTTGATACCGCCACTTGTAGACATAGGACAATGCGAGTGCCGCCAGCATCGCAACTACCAAGCCAGCTCCAACGCTGACCGCGTCGTCGCCTCTTGTCGCATCGATCATTGCGTAGAGCACAAAGGTTGACAGCGCTGCGAGGGGCGCGCAGATGAAGCCGATGGCGACAAACGCGGTGCCAAAAGCGCTGAAGACTCGGGACATCACTCGCTTTCTGGTGAGCCTGGGAGTTCGTAGCCCAATCTCTGTCCACAACTGGTGCTTGCACTCGTATGGTTAGCCAGGAACTGGTTACGAAAGCGGTCCTGCGTAGTCTCAACCGGTGAGGTGACCCGCTGGCCGCGCCTGGGACCGGCCGACTGGGAGGTCACGGAACGACCGCCAGGTGGCGCAGTACTGAGGCCCGGTGACCCATCGCAAACCATCGGCCTTGCGTCGACTTTCATCTCGCGAGCGCGGTCCTCCTTCGGGTACGGCCTATTCTCGCAGTGGCGCCCGCACTGTCAAGCGGATGACTTTACGGCGATGCGGACAGTCGGTGACTCCCCGACGCCAGGACGACTCGGATCTTGGCGCCGCCGACGTCACGAAGAAGCGCGTCTAAGTGAGCCAGTCGTTGCCATCTCTGCCCGCCGGCTCGGCCAACAGGTTGGGCGACTGCATATCCGTAAACGCAGAACTGACGAGCGCCTGCCGCGAACATAGGGTGCATGGCGGTGGAAACTCGCGCCGAGATTGGCAATCAGCGAGCCTTAACCTTTGCTTGCTTGACCGCCGTTCGTTGATCTCACCGGGGAAGCTCTGTCTTGATCTCCCTCGCCGAGAAGCGGTCAGTGCAATTACTCGCGCTCCTGAATACGAACCGAAACCTCAAACCGATCGATGACGGAACCCGGGCCCTCCCATTCGCGCCAGAGTTTGAGTGCGATCCGTCCGGTGCCACGATTCCTTGCTTTGAACACGAATGTCCTCTGACCCGCCGCACCGATGGCCGCGTTGGCGGGCAGTTGGAATTCCGAACCCTCGGCATCGAGAACTTGGTCGTCGATGTGCTCAAGCGCCCAGCGGTATCCAGTGGTCGGTGTTTCATCGAGGCGAACCAGGATCGTCTCATCCAACTCGGCGTCGATAGTTGATCCGCGATGGCGAGCGTCAACGACCTTTGTAATCTGATATCCCCCAGGGCTAGCCTAGCGCGCGCGACGTGACGCCGCGGGCGAGGCCCCCCTAAGTATCCCCGGGAGGCATCCACCTCGAGGAGACTCGCCGATCCCGTCGACCGCATGCACCATGCCCTCGATCCCGCATTCGCCATAACCGATCGAGAAGTAGCCGGATTCACCCCACCCGGTGCCCCAGCTGTTCTTACAAATCCAACAGCCTTGCGGGTCATCGTAGCCGACCATACAGACACAGTGGCCGCCGGCGACGTTTCCGGTGACGTGGTGGTAAACGCCACCCGCATAGCCGAAGAAATCGTCGTAGACGGTCAGGGTGGCCGACATCGGGCCTCGGGTGGAAAGCCACGTCTTCATATCTGGTACGGAGCTCACGCCATGGAAGCCCACGATTTTGGTCGCCCTGCTCGCCCAGTCTGCACATTGTCCGCATGCTTGGTCGCCGGCTGCATACGGAAAACAAGCTTCGTCTGGCACTCCGAGGTTCTGGTAGGCCTCAGGGCGTCGTGAGGCCACCAGCCTGTCGAGCAATTGCGACCTTGCGCTGCGGCAACGCAATAGAAGAGCGACGCTTCGGAGAGGTCCACGGCGAGGCCGGCGTCGCTGCGCTGAACCCGCAACGTCGCCTCGACGGCCGCGGTGGTTCCGAAGGCGACACACGAACCGCACGGACCCTGGTTCTGAACCGGGGTTATGAAGTTCTGGCCGCCAACGTTGCGCCAGTCATGGGACGCTGGATATCCGACCACCTGCATTCCCACCCGATGCTCGGCCGCAGCCGTCAAGCCACGCTGTTCAAGGGCTTCGAGCGTTAAGCCTGCAGGTGGCGTGAAGCCGAGGTAGAGCCGACGGTCGTCAGCGGGGAGCTCAACCAGGAAGTTCGACGCTGCTTGCCATCTCGCGCCAGCTGCACCAAGTGCGGCCCGCAACTCGCCGATGCCGATCTGGTCGCCGGGTCCGGTCGTCACTGGCTGAAGCCCAGACAGGACTGTCGCCGGGAGGCGATGATTTCGGTCAGAAAGTCAATTCCCGCTCCCCAAGGAAAACCTGTTTCCGCCAGAGCAGATTGCACGTCGACGCTGGCGATTCTGGCGCGTGTTTCCCTGACCGACATGTCCCCTCCCCGATTGCGCTCTGTTGGAAACCATCTCCGCTGCGAGCAGCGGAATCCGCTAGGGCCCGCTGATCACCGCAGCCAAGGCGGGTTCGTTCGGTGTCGGCCATGCCGCCCCACAATCGCAGTAAGCACCCAGGCCCGAAGGCAAGGTGAGTATGGGTCGGCTTGGGGGCCTTGTCAATCAATACACTTGACGTTCGCGCTCTTAACTTGACAACGTCGACATGGATCTGATAATCAGCCCCAGCGAAGCCTGCATGGATGCATGGCTAGGTCTTCGGAAGGGAGGTGTCTGGATGAATTCGACGCCGGACGGCTTGGGACTCGGCTGGCTGCCAGACTATCCTGACTTCAGGGATTTCACACCCGAGAAAGGGCTCCCACCAGCAGGTGAGACGCAGAGCGTACCCGCGCTCCTGGAGAAGGTAGGTGTGGCGCAACCGCTTGACGAGGCTCGGATGCCCGCCAACACCGATCTGAGGGCCGGTTTCTCGCCTATTGAGGACCAAGGACAGCTAGGCTCCTGCACCGCCCACGCCGGGGTTGGATTACTCGAGTACTTCGAACGAACCGCTGGCGGCAAGCACGTGGATGCGTCACGACGTTTCCTTTACAAGGCGACCCGGAACCTAATGGGCCAAACTGGCGACACCGGTGCGTTTCTTCGCGTCACGATGCAGGCCCTCGTTGCCTTTGGGGTGCCTCCGGAAGAATATTGGCCCTACGACATTGGGCAGTTCGATATCGAGCCATCCGCCTTTTGTTACGCCTTTGCACAGGACTACAAAGCGATTCAGTACTACAGGCTTGATCCTGCCGGTACTCGTCCAGATGAGTTGCTGCTCAGAATCAAGACCAACCTGAGTGCTGGACTTCCCTCAATGTTTGGCTTTACTGTCTTTAGTTCTTACCTGCAAGCTGCGGCTACCGGCGCTTTTCCCTTCCCAATGCAAAAAGAAAGGCGCGTGGGCGGCCACGCGATCATCGCAGCCGGTTACGACGACACGAAGCAGATCCTCAATTCCGATGCTGGAGCGCAGCCAACTCGCGGCGCATTTCTGATTCGGAATTCATGGGGTACTCAGTGGGGCCAGCAAGGATACGGCTGGCTGCCCTACGCGTATGTCCAGAGCGGCTTGGCCACAGATTGGTGGAGCTTGGTGAAGAGTGCTTGGATTGATACAGGTGTATTCAAGACACCAGCCTGAGCGGTCCCCAGCTGGATGAAACGCCTGCCCCGTTCTAGCTTGGGACCTGCGGCCGAAGGCACCGCAGGCCTTTGTTGAAACGCTTGCCGCTCATTGTTGATGTCGCTGGTATGCCGAGTCATTCGTTCAAGCCAGTTGCTTTCCTGTTTTCCTGTTCCTTTTGGCCCCACTCTTGACAGTCGGACTCTCAGGCTCATAATCGCTGCGACCTGGCGACGAATGGGGCTGGCGGGCCAGCGGCCGGGCAGGAGGCTGGATGGTTAGGCGCCGAGGCCGCTTCGAACGGCCAGGCCGCTCGTTGGAAATCGGTTTTGCCCTTATGGCCCAATCCCTTGGGCACCTTGATCCGCGTCTCCGAGGCGGGCGGTGCCGTGCAGAGAGGAATGCCGCCGCCCATGGACAAACTCAGCCCGCTAGTTTGGCGCTGAGCGCTGCCGTGAGCACCCAAATCCAAAGAATGCGGTTCGAGACCGTGCGACCAACCCGAGTCAGCTTTGGGAGTTCGAGGAAAAGAACCTTCACGAGCGTCTATTAGAGAGCGAGCAAAGTGCCACGCGCAGGGCCGGAATCACTGCATTGCAAGGAGAGGATTTCGTGAGCGTTTACACGATCGCTAGGCAAGAAGCCGAACGTCGCGCCAAGGTCGCGCCGAAGCCCCATGGCGCCGCGCACACACCAGCAACCCCTCTCAGTCCGCCCACCGCCGCGCCGACCGCCCAACCGGCCATTACCGCCTCAGTTGGTCCCGAGCTCGGGAAAGCGCTCGAGTCGATTGGTACATACATCCCGACCGAAGTGATAACCACCTACCTAACAATACTAACCATCATACCCACCACCTCTGGACATCGGTACCAGTGGTTGATGTTGGTCACGTTCTTGATCGCAACGCCAATTGTTGTATGGCTGGGTGTTTCGGCCGCGCATCCAGGCCAGGGTCTGTCGCTCCCTGTAACAGCCGTCCGCAGCTGGCCTTGGTTGGCGATGCTCGCCGCCTCCTTGGCCTTCGCAGTATTCGCCATCGGCGTTCCAGGCTCCGTTATTAACGATGTTTCATGGTTCGAGCCTTGGATGAGTACGGGCGCGATCATCCTGAGTGCGTTCGTGCTATCGCAGGTCAATCGAATCGCACAAGCCATCGCTATCGACAGCGCCAAGCGCCGATAAGGCGGCCGAGACAGCTTGCGCGCCGATGCAGTGAGCCTTTGTGACTGGCAGAGTTGAAGCGAGAGCGTTCGTGAGCACGGCCTGTCTCCTCCTACTCGTGGGCTCTCGGCCCGATGTCACGCATGCGCACCCACGTTCGCCTGCGGGCCTGCGTTAATCGTGGGCGAGCCTGCGCGGCGCGCGCCAATCCTCTTTGGCGTGGCCACCGCAGACCATCAGTGCGAGGCTTACCACCCCCAATTCGAAGACATGCGCGACGTCTGGGAGAGAGTCCGTAAGCAGACGCCTCGTGGCCGTGCGACCGACTTCTGGACGCGGTATCCAGAGGATGTCAAATTGGCAGCCGAACTGGGCTGCCGGGCTTTCCGCTTCTCGGTAGCGTGGTCCCGGCTTGAGCCCGAGCCTGGCCGTTTCGACGCCGACGTGCTTGGGCACTACCAGGCCCTTGTCGACACCATAGCCGCCCATGGCATGGAACCTATCCTCACGCTCCACCACTTCACGTGGCCGGTTCACTTGGAGAAGCGTGGCGGAATGATCGCGGCCGAATTCCCGGACCTCTTTCGGCGCTACGCCGAGCATGTTGCGAAACAGCTCGCCGGCAAGGTGCGCTACTGGATCACCTTTAACGAGCCCAACCAGCTCATCTACGGCTACATCAAGCCCTGGTGGGAGTCGACCTACATGATGCCGCCCGGACTCCCCGACGACGTGGACGTCGAGGATCAGATGGCGGCGGTCCAACAGCTAATCCAGAACCTGTTCCGTGCCCACACCGCGGCGCGCCAGGTGATCCGGCAGCATGACTCCGAGGCGCTGGTAGGCGCCAACCCCTTTCTGCTCGGCCTGCCGCCCTGGCTACAACGCTGGGTCGACAGTCATCTCGACCGGTTGAAGTCGCCGCAACACTTCACCAAGCATGGCCGGCACCTTGCGCGGCCGCCGCTGCTCGCCAACATCGGGTTCCTGGAGCCGCTTTTGCGACTCGTAACAATCATCTCGACGGCGTTTTCCGGCAACTGGTGGCACCTGGGGATGGCCGGCCGACTACCGGACTTCCTCTGTCCTCCTGAGTGCCGCGGCCAGCAGGACTTCGTCGGCTTCGACTACTACTGGGGCATTCGCACCTTCAGCCTGGCCTCGCTCGGCCGCCTCGCCGACGCCGCCGCCGGCCGCTTCGACCGCGCGCCGGTCTGGCCGGGAGTGCTCTACGGAATGACCCGCTACCACGCCCGCCTCTTCCCTAAATTGCCGCTGCTAATTGTCGAGAACGGATGCGTGGAATCCGCAGGAGGTGTCGACCGCGCGACTTACATCCGACGCCATCTGCGCGAGGTGGCGCGGGCAGTACGTGACGGCGTCAACCTGGCTGCTTACGTCTGCTGGAGCATCACCTCCAATCGCGAATGGGGGCTGGCTTTCGGGCCCGGCTCCGACTTCGGCCTCTACCACATCGACTTGGACCACGACCCCATGCTGACCCGGAAGCGGACGCCAGCCGCCGACGCTTACGCCCAGGCTATCGGGGAGTTCGCCCCGCCTGGTTAGGCCGGCTTGACGCAAGCAGTGCAGGATCGGCTAAGGAGACGTCCCCGTGTGGAACTCTCGCTCGGCGGCTAGGCGGGGCAACATCGGTCACTTTGTCGAACGATGTCGGTTGCAGCTGCTACCGGGCCAGGATTCCATAAATCTAGTCTCGTGCCTTGCCCGATTTGTGCTGTGCGATGACGACCAACCATGGATCGTAGCGACTTGTTCCGGGGACGGGCGACCGCGAACGGAACCCACCCATGAAGCGGAATGATGACCCACCGATTGCTACCAGGGGCCATACTCGAGAATGCGCGCGGCGTACACATCCCAGAGCTTACCCAGGAAGAACGTGCCGAAGTGGGTCAGAGCCGATGCTTTCGTGCGAACATCACCGCCCTCGACTCGGAAGGTCGACAACTCCTGAAGGAAGCCCAGCAAATGCAGAATCAAGATCCCACTTGCAGCCACTTTGGCGGTTGCCTCGCCAGCCTCATCTACATGACCCTCAAAGACATTCGTGAAAAGAGTTGTGGTGTCATGCCAGGAGTCAAATCCGGGGTCGTCGTGGATCACTTTGTGTCCGCTTAGCGTGAATGCCTTGCCATCAGAGTTGCTGAAAAAAAGGCGATAGAGCATCCGCTTCTGAGTTGGATTGCCTTGGTCCCGAAACAGGTTGAACCAGCCCTGCTCGATCGGATACTGTCCTCCAAGGGCTGGTATCTCAACGTATCCCTCTGCCTTGGCTGTCTCGGCCGGCACGCCGACAAATTTGAAAACGCCCTCAATCGAGATTGTCAAGTGGAAATACGCAGCGCTGCGAGCTTGTTGGCCCTTCCGGTAGCCGCGGTCGTAGTCGGTCTCACCGAGAGATACAAAACCTTTCATCTCTTCGGTGAATGTCAGGCGGGTCGGATCGGGCTCACCCTGGGCGATGGGTGGCTGCAGCAGCAGCCCATGCTCAGCGCACCAGTGCCGGGCCGCCTCGACACCCATGTTTACGGCCTCCTTGAATCGGTCGGCTGAGAGGTTGATGAGATACTGGAGCGGAACCTCTCCCTGGATCTCCTTGACCTCGATATGTCGTCCGAACTCTCCAGGTTGGCCGCCGGTAATGGCGGCATTGTTGGCATCGATCCGACCTCTTACGTCGTTGTATCGGCCGTTGGCTGCAGCTTCGATTATTTGGAAATATGTCGCCACAAATCCTGGGTTCCAGGTGCTCAGCCGGCTGACGGTCCAGATAACCCAGAGCTCGTCCGCCCCGCGTCGGATGGCTTCCTCGAGGTTGGCGTCGGTCGAATAGACGGCATCAATGTAGTGGTCGCCATTGATGATCACTGGAGGGAACCACATTGGGAGAGATACACAGGCACAGAGACGGTCCTCGGTCATCTGACCCGGATCGATCACTTCCAATCGATGGTGGCTGAAGTTATACACGTTGAAGGATGCGTTCAACGAGGAAGTGCGGATTTTGTCCCAATCGAGACCCCAACCTGTGAAGACTTTGCTGCGGAAGCTGTCGAGGGTGAACAGAGACTCCGCGTATGGCAGCTTTACAATCTCTGGAAAGTTGAATCCGGCGGCCGCCTCCGGGTGCAGGGTTCGCCAGTTATCGGCAATCTGTGTCCCGCTCATTCCCTGGCACAGCATCGCAAGCTGGAAGACGCCCCCGCTCGCGGCGTCATAGATGTCGAATTTCAGCCCAGCCTCGTCGAGCCACACCTGGAGGACACCGGCCTGCCAGGCGACCTTCATCCCCCCACCCGCCAAGATCAGCGCGCGCTTCGGTTCAGTCATAGGGTGCCCTCCAACCAGTCAGCCATGACCGGATACACATCGCGGGCAGCTCGGCGCCCGATCAGCGAGTCGTCTTGCCCGTAGCCGGCGAGAAGGTGGACGGACGCCGACGCGGAACGGGGCCCGAGCCAGGCCAGACTTTGTACTGCACTTTCTGGAGAAAGGGCTGCGTTGGCAGTTCCGTGCACAATCAGGACCAATGCCTCAATCTGAGAGCGATCCGACATGTAGGAGTCTCGGCCGCGGCTGTCAACCAGATGCCCGGAGCTCAGCATCTGGCGCCACTGCTGTTGTGCATTCGGGGGAACCTTCCCGTAGTACTCGCCAATTCGTGTGTGCGTATAGGCATCGAGATTGCGGTGGTCGTAGCGTTCTCCCAGGCCTGATCTTATGGCGCTACTAACATCGTGTTCGCCGTCGGCGGGATGGGCCAAAGATACAAGCGGCCGGTGTCCGGAGATGAGGTCTCCGATCCGATTTCGCCACGCGATCTCCGAACCCGCCAGTACGAAGTTACTGGCACACTGATTGGCCACCAGGCTGCTGATGCGGGAGCCAGCCCCGGTAAGGAGGCCCATCAAGGCCATACTGGCACCAGCGCCGTGGCCCACCACCTGCACTCGTTCGCTTCCGGTGATCTCAGAGATGGTGTCGATCGCAAGCGGTAGGTCAATGGTGGCGATCTGGTCGAGCGTGTAATCACTACCGGGCGAGCCAGACTCCCAACTCGCGCGGTGGTCAAGTAGCCACACATCAAAAGCTCGCCCAGCCAGAGCCTCCACCAGAGAGCTAGGGGCGGTATCCGCCTTAAAAATACGTGCCGAGTCTCCTAACCCGTGCACCAATAGAACCGGGCCTCGGTTACCGCCTGGGTAACGGCGGATTCTGAGAAGCTGCCCATCGACGGTTTTCAGGGCTTCGATGTATGGGACGGGCGCATTCAAAGTCCGTCTCTTTCGTGGCCCTAGCGCCGGATCGTATGCGGTACTACCCGTTGACACGCTACCGAAGCTTGCGTAGAGAGCGCCACCCAGAATCTCACCGATCTTCGCAGTGAGGACGAGTCGCTGGTCGTGGTTCGCCTCGATGATCCGAATATTGGCGAACTCCGTGAGGACCGCCTGACGATTGCGTTTCAGGTGGCCAGTCGCGTGGGCAGGAGAGTCACCTCCGGCATCCAAATCCACCAGAAGGCCCGCCCCTTCATTCCAGATTCCGGGAGTCAGCTCGGGTGCGGCTGGCCGAGAGGCCCGGACACGCACCTCACGGCTTCCGATTACGAGCTTCAGCTCATAAGACAAAGCCCTGTCGTGAAGCGCGATCGAGCCAGATATGGCGTGGGAATCAACGTCAAGTCCGGCGACCCTCGCGGATCCGGATACAGTCGCGGCGACGCCTCCGTTGCAGAAAGCTAGAACGTCCCCGACGCGAACACGCAATAGAAGCGATGTCTCTCCCGCGAATCCAGAAAGGTTTCCCTGCCACGTCTCCTGGAAGCGGGCTCCCGAGGGAATGGAACGTGGCTGCAGCGCAGGCTCCGAACCGTAGTCGATAGTCCAGCCGTGCTCTTGAGCCATGATCGAAACCATTCGTTCTGCGAGGGCCGAAATGGTGAGCAAAGGGTTGACCCCCAAGGAGGTCGGTATCACCGACCCATCTGACACGTACAACCCATCGTGAACACTGTCACCTGCGAGAGCGCTAAAGACTTGACCCTTATGGTTGACGACCCCAGTGGCGGAGTCGGAAGCCATGGCACAGCCTCCCAGCGGGTGCACTGTTGTCAGGTTCCTGAGTTGGAATTCCGACCATGCAGGGTTGGGCACGTAGTAGCCGCCATGAGGCTCGGTAGCGGCCTTGAGCTGATCATTGATGTGGCTGAAAACCTGCCTCGTGCCGACCTGTGGCCACTTGATGCGAAGCCGGCCATCGGCCAATTCCATCTCGCCGTCGGCGCCGTCATGGGCCATGACTAGGTAGATCTGCGTGTTCCTCAGAGCCCCGTGGTAGGGACCGAAGGCGACGCTGTCGGCCGCTCTTGCCGCCTCCGACACGAACTCGCCAAATCCCTTAGCGAGGTTGTGTCCGACGGTCAGGGCGGCGGCCGCCAAGACCTCAGGCAACAGGCCGGCAATGGCTCCAGGAACTGACCCCTCTTCGATGATCATTCCTTTGTCGAGCGGTGCTTCGGGATCCCGGAGATCAACGACGCCCGTGATGCAAGGGCCAACTGGCGGAAGCGTGCCCGGCAGGTTGTGCCCCCAACCGATGCCGTCAATCTCTGGCTTGAGGTTGTAACCAAAGCCAAGTACGTCGCCGTTGCCGCTGAAGCCCTTGCCCAGTTGTCCCGACAATTTGAGATTCCTTTCTCGCGACCGCAGCAGTATCTCGGTCGACCCCAGCGCGCCAGCCGCCAGGATGACGAGTCTGCTG
>Ga0137380_10003445_pt1 | contig 13725 bp, 7 predicted proteins | sample SagtaG_17_FD_104809 | JGI IMG/M metagenome (GOLD analysis project Ga0137380, IMG submission 104809) | Vadose zone soil microbial communities from Sagehorn Ranch, Mendocino, California, USA - Sage2_L_100_16 metaG | ecosystem: Environmental > Terrestrial > Soil > Vadose zone | place: USA... | reverse complement strand
TTCGTGATTTCGAGATAACCGAGTAATTACGTCGAATGTCGCCCTGGCGCGCAGGACCATGCTCAATGTGAAGGGAACTGTCCGACACAGCCTCGATCAGCGAAACGAGGTTGTGGATTGTGGTTTCGACCCCTGTTGCAACCTGGAAGACTTCACCACTGATTGTGGAGTCGAGAGCCAGTAAAATCGCCCGACAAAGATCGCCGACGTAAATGAAGTCCCGCGTCTGTTCGCCATCGCCATCTATAACGATGCCGCGTCCTGAAGCAATGTCCTTGAAGAACTTGGCGACAACGCTGTTCTTGTGAGCGGAGAACGGCCCGTAGACATTGCCGAACCGCAACGCAACCGTCGGCAAATCCCAGGAACCATGGTAAGCGAGGCAATAGGCCTCTCCGGCGAGCTTGCTGGCGCCGTAGGGCGAGACCGGCAGCGGCGCTTTGTCTTCAGTTGCGGGTGGGGCTTGCCGCCCGAGTGGCGCGTTCGACGAAGCGAAGACGAACCGCGGTCCTTTAGGGCATTGACCGTCTGAATGGTTCTGGCCAGCATATTCTCGTGCTCGTCGGCAAGCTTCAAGCAGATTGAGCGTGCCGATGACATTGACTTGGCAGTCCCTTTGTGGGTCCACGAGCGATCCTGGGACGCCAGTCTGCGCGGCTAGATGGACAACACCATCCTGCTCCTCCACGGCATTCTCGACCGCTGTGCGGTTTAGGATGTCGCCTTCAACGAATCGTACGGTAAGACCTTGCAGGTACTCTCGCCGCCCCCCACTAAGGTCGTCGAACACAGTCACGTTGTCTCCGCGTTCCAGCAGCGCGCGAACCAGGTTTGAGCCAATGAATCCCGCGCCGCCCGTGACGAGAATCCGTCGCGGTCGAGGATGTCTTTCTTGCTTCATTTTTTCGTTTATGTTTTGTGGTCGGGCATTAATAGAATGTTCTAAAGACGCAGAGGTAGAAGAAAGCAGCTAGGCTCCGGCCCACATGTACTTGAGCTCCTCCATTTCGATGGTGCGGCGATCCCAAAGGACGTGTGGCTGAATGATGCTGGTCTTGATACGGTGGCTGTACTGTTCGATTCTTCGCAGCATGCTGTCAATCAATACTTCTGAGAGGAGACGAGGCTCGAGGCCCAGTTCCAGCAAGCGAGAGTGCGCAGGGTTGTAGTGATGTTCTTCCATTTCCACGCGAGGGTTCTCTGCATGCTCGATGGTTGCGTGGATTCCCAGCTTGTTTGCCTGTGCTACGACTACCTCTGCGAGTTCCTTAACGCTGAAGGTCTCCGTAAACTGGTTGAACACCCGATACTCGCCTGGCTTCGCCGGATTCAGAATAGCCAATTCGACGCACCGCAGCGTATCGCGGATGTTCAAGAAACCGCGGTTCTGTCCCCCTTTGCCATACACCGTCAACGGAATTCCAGCGATCGCCTGAACACAAAAGCGGTTAAGCGCGGTGCCAAACACCTCATCGTAGTGAAAGCTTGTTGCTAGCCGCTCGTCGAGTTGTGTCTCGTCCGTCTCGATGCCGTAGACAACTCCTTGGTGGAGATCCGTCGCCGCCAATTTCCAAATCTTCACGGCGAAGCGAATGTTGTGGCTGTCGTGTACCTTAGATAGGTGGTAGAACGAACCGGGCTGGCAGGGGAAAGGCAGAACGTCACGGCGCCCTTTGTGTTCGATTTCGATGAAGCCTTCCTCAATGTCAATATTCGGCGTGCCGTACTCTCCCATCGTGCCGAGTTTAACCAGGTGGCATGCTGGCGCAACTCTCCGCATCGCCCAGATTAGGTTCAGCGTGCTCGTGACGTTGTTCACTTGCGTGAACACTGCCCGGTTGTGATCGATCATCGAATACGGAGCCGACGGTTGCTCGCCATAATGGACGATCGCTTCCGGCTGGAAACTCTGGAGCGTCTTCTCGACGATTCCATAGTTGCGCAAATCGCCGACGAACAACTGAATCTTTTTGCCTGTCACGTCCTCCCAGGCTGTGACCCGGTCATGTAGCGTTTGAATAGGCACCAGCGGTTCAACATTTAGTTCCAGTTCCCAGCGTCGTTTTGCAAAATTGTCTAGGACAGCCACGGAGTGGCCGATGATGGATAAATGCATGGCCGTAGGCCAGCCCAAATACCCATCACCGCCTAAGATAAGAATCCTCATCGTTCCTCCCATAACTTGAGAATGGACTCCGGCTCATGCTTCATTTGGTTAGGTGGCTCCCAGCGTTGGCCGCTAACTCTACGTCGGCGGTATCCACGTCCGCGACGATCGAACGCTGAATTATTTCGACGGACAGTACGACCCGATAGCGACCCTTCCGACGCAGCAGAATGCCCTCCAGCCCCGCGAGTGGTCCAGAGCGGAGTCGTACCCGGCGGCCGACGGTGAGGAATGGATGCGGTTCGGCGAGCAGGCGCTGGGAAAGGCTTGACTTCAATATCTCCATTTCTTCGTCAGGGAGTGTAGTGGGCAAGCCGTTGAATCCCACGAGCAGCACGACGCTCGGAATCTGCACCACGAGCAGCCGTTCGCGCAGCGCGAGCCGGACAAACACGTATCCGGGAAAGAGCGGCAAGTCCAGGGTCACGCGGCGGTCTTTCCAGCGCCGCACCGAACTGTACAGCGGAAGAAAGTGCTCTACGTCCCGCGCCCTCAGTTCCGCCGCGACTCGTTTTTCATGGTTCGCGCACGTATACGCCGCGTACCAGTGCTCTTCGGCCCAAAGCGCTGGCAACGCAACCGCCCCGGGGTAAGTTGTTAACTCACTGGCTACTATCGTTGAAGTGGAAGATGCTATATCGAACTCCACATACAGCTTCGCCCCGTCACTTACAGGGCGATATGCGACTTAACCCTTTATTTTACAAATACTTGCGGACGACTCTACCGATCAGCCGACCCGCTCGTTGTGGGCCGGCGACTGTTGGGTTCGTCCTCAATTTCTTGCGCGCTCAAATCCGGAGCATCCCCGTTTCGTGACGCCCACTGCATTCGCACTTTCAGCGCACCGGCAATTTCCTTCGCTAGAACCTTGCGCGGATCTTGTGGATCGACTTCTTCCCAACGCGCTGATCCCAACACCCAAACGATCGACAAGGCAAAAGCCAGAAATGTGCCGAGAAACATGACCACCAAACGTGGGGGAAACGATTTCTTCTCCGGGGTTCTGGCCGGATCTAGCACTTTGACGCTGGGTGTTTCTTTTGCCTCTTGCACTTTTGCGAGCTCGTACTGTTCGGTCAGCAATTCGAAGACGGTCTCCTGGATTTTCGTTCGACGGTAAAAGTCGGCGTATTTTGCTCCGAGCAGCGGCAGACTCTGAAGGGTGGGATAAGGTAGACCACCGCCGGCCTTAGCAGCGGACGGATCGGCGGGCGGATCCGCGGCTTGGCTAGGGGAGACGGCGGCCTGGCCTGGGGATAGGCTGGTGGCCTGGCTTTTTGCCAAAGTCGATGCTTGAGGATTCTTCCCGGCATTACCTTGCGTTCCAGCGAGCTTTTCGAGTTGCCGGCGAAGTTCGGCCACGCGAGCATTCAGAGAGCGGACGCGGGAATTGTTGTCGGTATAGATTTGGCGGAGCCCTTCGAGCTGAGACTGCGCAGCGATCAGTTCACCTGCGATTGTTCCTGCCGCATCCAGCATGGCCTTGCCTTCCTGTTGGATGTCGAGCGTGTTGTTCTTGCTGGAAAACTGCGCGAGTTGGTTGGAGGCATCATCAAGATCTTGCTTGGCGACCTTGAGGCGCTCCTCGAGAAACACGCGCTCACGATGCGCGGAGGAAGTTGAGAGCTCGGAAACGAGCGTATTCAATTGGTCGACATAGGCGCTCGCGAGGGCCGCGGCCCGCTGCGAACTGTGATCCGTCACGCTGATGGTGATGATGCCGCTCTTCTTGTCTTCCGAAATCGAACTGTTTTCATCGAGTTTCATCCGGGCGTCCACTACAAGGCGCGTGCCGTAAACTCTTCTCAAATCAAACTGCTGTATGAGGCGATCCTGTGAGGTCTGACTCCTCAGAACGCCGATAAACAACGCGCCTGAACTCTTAAGCCCGAGCAAGTCGCCCGCTACGCCTGCTAGGCCTCCTCCGGCCTTCGCGGCCATCATGGCCATGCCCGAAGTAGATTGCGGATCCGGCGGCATGAGCTGCGTGGTCGACGTGTAGGACTTCGGAATCAAGAAAGCGACCAGAGTTGAGACGAGCAGACCGACTGCCACAGCTCGTAAAAAGAACCGGCGATGTCTCCAAAGTAGACGCAGCTGTTCCGCTTGCCACTCGCGCGAATCCTCGAGCGTCATTTCCGGCAGCGAAACTTCTCCCGTGACCGGCTGTTCCGCCGCCTCAAGCTGCTGTTTGGTGGCCGTCTGCGTCACTTCTCTCCCTGTCTCCGCTCTTGCCTGTCATAACGTATTCGCGCCTGCTCACTTCCACGAACGAGGCCAGAAGGTGAGCTGGATTGAAGTCGCCACGTTCGACCTTGATAGCGGGTCCAACACTGGGTAATTCCACTTTTCGTACTGCACTGACCCCGAGAGCATCACTGTGTTACCCAACCAAAAATCTGCTTTCATGCCTCCCTCGTTCAAGGTTCCTCCCTGTGGGAGATACTGCCCGCTCACTTTTTGGTGTCGATAGTTGAGTTGAATCTTGTTGCGGGAGGTCAGCCAGTACGTGCTCCAGGCCTGCTCGCCCTGTCCGCCACGTCCCAGCCAACTGCCAACAAGGTTGCCGAGATTTGTGTAAGAACCATCCGGGTAACGACCGTTCACGTAAAAGCAGCCAAAGCACTCGGGGAAATCCGGCGGAACCGTCGATCCCCCTTCCCCTCGCAGGTCAAGCTTGGGAATGCCCGGAATCTGAGGTATATATATGCCCCCTCTGATCGCAGACTTGCGGGGATAACCTAAAGGGGAAAACTCATCTTCCGTAAAGGCGTCGCCATAAAATGTCAGCCAGTTCCGCATTCCGGGGATTCTGTAGATGAAGTCCACGCCCGAGCGCCGATCTCCCGGATCACCGGCGCCACCACCGTGGACGGTATTCCCGAGGGAGTAGCTCCGCAAAAAAGTGTGCAAAGTCAGCGCGCCCGGACCACCTGCAAAAACAGTCGTAGTCGAAACGCTAAACTCAAAGTTCGGCGTAGGCTTCAAGCTAATTTTTTGTCCTTGCAGGAAAGGCTGCCGATCTAACGGACGGCCAAACTGCCCCACGATACCGGTGTCAGTCTGGAAGACAAACTGATGGCCGTCGAACTGCCCGAGGAACCACTCCACCCGGATGGGCCCCAGCCAACCCAGGACGCTGGGGAGCTTGAATGGTGAGACACGATTGATTCGAAACATGTTCACTGGCTCGGCGTTGTCGCTGAACATGAGCGGACCGCCCCCAGTAGGGCTCCACCAAAGACTCTGTTTGCCGAAAGAAACCTGCCAATTCTCAAAGTTCATACCGACATAGGCATCAAGCAATCGAACTCGATCGACGGAAGAAATCGGCGTAGCGGGCGGAACTCCCGGGATGTTATCGACCGAGGCGATGAATTGCCGCGCGCTATCCGGCTGAGCGGGACCTGATGGGGAATGCTGGTATTCAGCGCGCACATAGCTGACCCAACGCCCGGCTGTTGTCCAAGCCGAAATGCCATCGACGGAGTTGAACCCTTCCTCGTACGGCCTGCCACAATCATTAATCAGTGTCTGCCCGAAGTGATTGCCATCCGTGAGAGGCTGTCCAGAGATTGCTGTAACCCGCGTGTAGACAGATTCGACGCGTCCGCGAAATCGTCCGTCGCCACCTTTTCCTTCGAGTTCGTCGCGGAATTCTGTTTCGAGCAGGCGATATATCTTCTCCGCCTCAGGCCCACCGCGGCCTTCTCCGTCTACCGACTCGGAAGCTTCCTCCAAGAGGCGAGTGCACTCATTGCGCGTCCAAGGCTTCGTCCCTGCAAATCCGCTATCGATCAAGCCCATGGCTGCGAGTCGGTCAAACGCCGGGTAGATCCAGCTATCGAGAGGAACATACGGTGAACCCTGATTCGCCGGAGAATAGGTTCCGTCGCCACGAAAGAGTTGGCTGATCGATCTCCATTCCCCTCCGCCGAGATCAAAATCGTGATGCCTGCTGTAAATGTCTTGTGCGACGAGATTACCGATGACGCTACCAACGAGCACGTCCGATGGAAAATGCTGATGCGCTCTCACGCGCGAGACACTAACCAAAGAAGCCAAGCCGTACGCCATGATCTTGGTGAGAGGGCCGGGATATTCATGCGCGATTACGCCCGCCACGGACCATGCTGCAGCGGCGTGCTCAGAAGGAAAGGAGGTGCCGCCACTCTGAAAAAACGGCCCGCTGCCATCGCCTTGATAGGGTCGTTCGCGCCGCAGCGAATGCTTCAATCCTTCGACCGCTACCAGGCTGTTCAACGCCGCTTCGCCCGCGAGGAATCCGGTCTCGCTCCAATGCTCGTTATGCTTGGCGTGACCCAAGAGCCATATCCCGCCTGCACCACCGACGAGTGCTGCAACACCTGCGTTCGATAGAGTTTTGTAGTGCCTGATCGTCGTCGGATTCTGCGACAGGTGCTTGCTGTAATCACGGTCCGTCACGAAAAGTCCGGCCGTTATACCGCTGAGCGGAACAAGCCACTGCGTATCAGAAAGCCGAAGTCGGGCGGGACTTGTCCAAATTTCTTGCTGATCACCGGCGAACCTTCCCACCAATCCTGTCCGCGTTCCCTGAGACGTTTTTGCCACTGCGTTCGCTTCCGCCGACTCATCGGTCTTTGAAGGGGGGTTGTGCTTCTCCGAAGCGGTTTCCGATCCTGCTGGCCCCATGCCTTGTTCCTGGGCGAATGCCACACTAACCTTTCCAACACTGAACACTAGCGCCGTTCCGAGAATCGCTATCAAATGCATCGTGCTCATCTATCCTCAGGGAATGGCGACAGCCGCAACCAATGCCGCAGACGACGCGATTTGCGCGACCGACAGAACATTTTTCAACGTGCCGCTCCCTACAACCGGCTTCTCTGGCACCACGATCGTGTCGCCCGGACCCATGGTTGCCGAGAGCACACTTCCGGACCAAAAGCCGCCCTGCTTTCCGCCCGTGACCGAGCCGTCGGCGCGAATAATGAAGACCCCTTTTTTGTCTGCAAGCTGCGTCGGGCCTCCCGCGCGGGAGAGATACCACCCAGCGTTTCTTCCCGGTGAATAGGTGAGAGCATTGGCGTTGTACACCTGCCCGATAACCAACACGGCTCCGGGCTGCTTGGGAATTGTGAGCAAGTCACCGGCGCGGAGCTCGATGTCGTCCGGCGAACCTTCGAAGGCCTTGCGATCCGGACGGATATGAATCACTAATCGTCCCGAAACGGGTGCTTTGCGCAGCGCATCCAAAACGCGCTCGCGTTGCTGCAGAGCCGCCTGCTGCAGAGCGGCTTCCTCACTGCCGCTCGTGTTCACTGCGGTCTTTACGACGGTGGACTCCTGTTCCAGTCGCTGAATCAGCTCCTGGCGGCTCTTCTGCTGGAGTTCACGAACTTCATTTCGTTCGAACACAGCAGCGCGCGGATAGGCGGTCGGCAGGAATCCGCCGGCACGCTTCAGTAACGAACTCAAGCGTTCGCCCGGTCGAATGCCGTACACACCCGGCTTGCCGACTTCGCCGCCGATCGTCACCGACGCGCCGATATCTTTCCACCTTCCCTGCTGCGGAACGGTCAATACGTCGCCATCGCGCAGCGGGAGATCCTCCACTGTCTCGCCTTGGAGTGCTGCAGTGAGATTCACTTTCTGTTCTCCCGCTGGCTGCGCTCCGGCCGATGCAGTCCCGCTCACCGTGTAGTGCGTCAGATCCCCACCCTCGGCATTTGCGCTGCGCAAGAGTCCGCCAGCCGAGCGCACCAGATCCGAAACGCGCATGTTCGCCACGAGCGGATAGCGTCCTGGCCGCGCTACATCACCCCGCACATAGACAGTGGGAGGGCTTACTTTCTCCGGCTGGCGATGCACCAGGATGCGGTCGCGCGGCTCGATCAGGATGTTGTTCAGCGCGTCCCCGGCCAGCGCATCGCGCAAGGAGATATTGAAAACCTTCGCCGAACCGTCGGGCATGGCACGGAAGAGTTGCGCCGTGTCGAGCCATGCTTCCGGCGTGACCCCGCCGGCCTGGTAGATGGCGTCGCGGAAATGCTGCTGGCCGCTGGTCCGATAGCGGCCCGGCGCGGCCACTTCCCCAGTGACCAGTACTTCCGGCGCGGGCTCAAAATCGTAGCGGCCGAAGATCCGCACCGTATCGAGCGGCTCGAGCTTCGGTGCGTTCTCAGGATGCGCCAGCGCCGCCGCAAGGTCGAATCCATGGACTACCGGATGGTAATCCGGCGCGGTGATGCGAATAATCTCGGCATAGCGTCCCGCGGGTTCCGGCAACAGATCTTTGTATGACGAAATGACGTCGGTCAGTTTTATCCCTTCGTGATAGGAATAGCGCCCCGGCCGCAGCACATGGCCCTGCAGGTAAACGGCGCGCTCGTTGTAGGGCGCGATGGGGAAAATGTGAATCTCATCACCATCTTGGATCGCGAACTTCCGCAGTTCGCTGCGTAGAGCTTCCGGATCGCTGGTTTCCCCAATCTCCAGGCTTAGCATCGTGCGCTTTTCATGCGCTACCAGCCGTTGCACTTCGATGTGCCGCAACGCCGCAGCCGGAAGAATCCCGCCCGCCAGATCCAGGGCATCTTCGAGATCTTTCTCGCCCCGTAGTTCGTACAACGCCGCTCGCCGTACCATGCCGTCCACCGTGACGACTGGCCCGAGCGGAGGCACGAGAAGGGAGTCTCCATTTTCCAGCCGCTTCAGGTCGCTGCGAATGCCGCGCAAGAGCAGATCGTAGGCATCCACTTCTTCAATGAGTTGCTTGCCGCGATAATGCTGGATGCTCCGCAGCGAGCCTTGCGGTGTCACGCCGCCCGCGGCAAACAGTGCATTCAAAGGCGTAGAGAGGGAACTCACGTCGTATGCGCCGGGTTCGGCCACGTCGCCCACAACGTACACGCGCACCGTGCGCAGCCGCAGAAGAGACACATCCGCGGAAACATCGCGAAATTGCGTGCGCAACACGCTCTGGACTTCTTGCTGCACATCTCCGAGCGTGCGTCCGGAAACCAGAACCGGACCCACCTCGGGCAGAACCAGGCGACCCTCGCGGTCCACGGTGCGAAGCAGCCGCTGCGACACGCCACCCCATAAGTTGACCGAAAGGCTGTCTCCCGGCCCCACGACGTAGTCCGGCCCCACGGGAAGGTCCATCGGCAAGATGTCCGGGTCTGCTGTGCCGTTGCGGAAGACCTCCAACCCGAACCGTTCCATTTTCCGATTCGGTGAATTGGCCTGCACATACAGATCGTAGAGCGAAGGCACATCCGCATACGGATTCGGCCGCCGCTCCAGGCGCACCGACTCAAATTCCGCAGGAGGCATTCTCGCGCCACTGCGTGGCGGCCGCGGCGTCACGGAAGTAGACAGATCGGCGGGCGGGAGAAACGCATCCGTCGAAGCTACGGCTGAAGCGTCCTCAGGTGTTGTGGCTGATGCTGCGCTCGCTTGACGCACGGAAGCCTGGGTCAACTCCATGCCAACTTCCTTTGGGACTGTGAGCACATCGGGGCGCTCCTTGTCCAGCACTCCATCCACGGCATTGAGTGGAGGCCGCACAGGACGCGCCTGAGACGGTACTTGCCCTGAAGCCGGCGTCCCCTGCCCTACGTTGATCACGGTTTGTGGGGGAACGGTGCCACGGTCGGCGGCGCGCTCCTTTCCCGCTGCCCGCTCACGCATCGCCAGGTTGTGCTCCGTGGCCAGCTCCGAATCGGGATTGATCTTAGGCACGAGATAGCCGTAACGCCGAAGCAGTTGCGTGGCGAGAACCCGTGTCCGCAGATCCTGCCGCAGCCGCTCGCTGATCGCTCCGTCGCTCAGATCCGATTCCTCCAGAATCTGTCCGCCATTTCCGGCATCCTCTGCAAGCAGTCTCTTGAATTCCACCATTAGCCCGGAATCCTTGTTCAGGACTTCTAGAATCTGCTCCGCCGTGCCCGCTACGCGGTCGAGATTGTCCGAGACGATGTCCGCAGCAGACCGCCCGGAAGGGCTCTGCTTTTGTGGCGGGAGAGGGGCGCCGCTGAGAGATGCGGCAAATCCGCACGCCAGAACTACCTGGAATGCTTTCTTCAGAACCCTCATGATTTCTCCCCTTGCAATGAAACCCTTCTGTCTCGCATCACGAAATTCACACCGTAGCCGCGGCTATGCTTCGCGCGGCGATCAGCATGCTCTCCTCAGACGGCTCGATATTCTTGGATTGAATTTGCAAAACGGCCCAGTAACAAATGCTCCGATTCTGCGCCGAAGAAACGGCGATGATCCGTACTCCCGGATGGGCGTGGAGGATCACATCGCAAATTGCGGGTCGCTTTCCTGAGTCATCCAAAGTGACTACCAGCAAGTCCGGTAAGGTTTGATTTACGCGATCGTGAATCTCCGCCTCATCGGAAACTTCTCCCACGATTTCAACGTCCGGTTGATCCGCGAACGCTGCTAGAACCGCCTCCCGCATCAGCCTGGGATGGTTTGCTACGAGAATGCGGATCAGCTTGGTCATGACCATTTCCGGCGTCCCGTAAGTATTGACCCGCCAGGGAAAAAGGAAAGGCCTAAAAAAGGACTTGATGAAGTACTGAGAAAGTACTTCAAAGGAGTACTTCCATATTGGGCAGAATGTTCCTAGAAAGTGCTAGTCGAGCGCCCATTACAGGACAACAATTCGATTTTCTCTATTGGAGCTGCGATTTGTACCGAAATGGAATTCCCCGAAGCCTAAGATGTCTCGCGTTGAAAGTGGAGCGGCGAATGAACGCGAAGGAACTGGGGTAATCCTGATATGGCCGGAAAGCGAAGCACGGCACGCCAGGTGCGCTTCGTTCCGGACAAAGGACCGGAGTGCGACAATTACTCGATCATTCGACCGCGACCGCAACCATGTGCCATGCACACACTTGTCGCAACTCGAAGCGAGCCGCGGTTGAAAAGCTGGTTGCGTTTGGTGACAGTTTAATGATAGTTGCACCCAAACGGAGCAAGAAAACTCTTCAATTGTCACAAACACACTTCCAACTCGCAGAATACGTTAGAATTGAAAACGGAGGAGTGGGTGAGCGGTTGAAACCGGCGGTCTTGAAAACCGTTAGGCTCGAAAGGGTCTCGGGGGTTCGAATCCCCCCTCCTCCGCCAGAGACAGCCGCCGCCCTTTGCAGCCCGCCTACAGACCAGTCTTATGCGAAATTAGTTTATAGTCTCGCCAATCCATCGAATTTAGAAACGTTCTACGCGCTCCGGGGGCCTATACTGGAATCGTCGAGTGTATGACTTCTTCCCGCACGATCACTTGGGCCGTGGGAATCTGGTTGCTCGTCCTGGCCCTCTACGCCGCCGTCTCGCTGTCGCATCCACGTGGCTCGCAGACGATGATCGCCTTCGGAAACGTTGTGCAGTGCATTGTGCCACTGGTTGCCAACGCTGGGCTGCTCCTGAACGCGGGCACGCCGTATTGGCGACGGAATATCTTCTGGATGCTGATTGCCCTAAGCTGCACTGTATGGATGATCGGACAGTTTCAATGGACCTATTACGAGGTTTATCTTCATAAGCCGCTCCCCAGGCTGTATCCGGGCGACATTCTTTTTTTTCTTCGCGGCATCCCCATGATGGCGGCGCTCGCATTGCAGCCGCACCGCAAGCGCGGAGAGTTGCATGCCCGTCTCGGATATCTGGACTTTAGCCTGTTGTTCACGTGGTGGTCATTCGTTTACGTCTTCTTTGTCCTACCGTGGGTTTACGCCACGCCCACACTCGCGCAGTACAATCACAATTTCAACCTCATCACCAATACTCAAAACAGCGTCATCGTGATTGGACTCATCCTTTTGTGGCTGCAAAGCAAAGGCGCTTGGAAAATGGTCTATTTCCATCTGCTGGCCGCTTCGGTGGTCTACACGCTCATCTCCTTGGTCATCGATGTGCGGAATGATATCGGCGATTACTATACGGGAAGTTTGTACGACCTTCCGCTCATTTCTTCCTTTTTCTGGTTCGCGCTGGCCGGTTTGATTGCTTATCTGAATCGCGCGGAACTGGATGCCGCGCTACCCGAGGACTCGTCCGATTCTGGTGACGATTCCGCGCGCAACGTCCACGGTTGGTCCAACCGTTTGGCTATGGCGGCGGTTGTTTCACTGCCTCTGCTGGCCTTGTATAGCCTGCACTTTGACCGTGGCGAACAGAAGGTTCGCGATTTCCGGCTCATTACTACGATGGTCGCGGCCTTGCCCCTGGCGGGACTGATCTTCGTCCGCGGCCACTTCGCCGAAGTGGACCGCGCCCGGCTGCTCGTGCAATCGGAACAGGCACTGGAGAATCTGAAGCGGCTTCAAGCGCAACTGGTGCAAACCGAAAAACTCGTTTCGCTCGGTCAGCTTGCCGCCGGCGCCGCACATGAAATCAACAATCCTCTGGCCGCCATTCTCGGATTTTCGGATCTCCTGGCCGATGATGAGACCCTTCCGCCCAAGGCGCGCTCCACGGCTTCGAAAATCCGCGAGCAGGCCCGCCGGACGAAAACGCTGGTCGGAAATTTGCTCAGCTTTGCGCGCCAGGTCCCGGCCGAGCGTACGCTTTTGGACATTAATACCGTCGTGAGCAACGCTGTGCAGCTTCGCGAACTCGACCTTCGCTCTTCTACCACGCGCATCGAATTGCAGCTCGAATCCGTGTTGCCCGGGGTCCGCGGTGATGGAAATCAGCTGATGCAAGTCTTCTTCAACCTTATCAACAATGCGATCGATGCCATGGAAGGCCACAAAGGCGGCGTTCTGACGATCAAAACCCTGCGTGACCGGGGCAACGTCGTCATCTTGTTTTCCGACACCGGTCCCGGCATCAAGGAACCGCACCGCGTATTCGATCCTTTTTACACCACGAAACCGGTCGGCGAGGGCACGGGCCTCGGTCTGAGCATCTGTTTCGGCATCGTTCAGGAACACAACGGAAAAATCCTTTGCTACAACCGCCAGGAAGGCGGCGCGGTTTTTCGGGTCGAATTGCCTGCCGTTCTGGCGGCTTTCCCCGCCAGGGAATTACAACAGCTCACCGCTCAGGGATCGAATCCTCGGAAGCCTTCCTGAACAAAATTTCCCGGCTCCCGGCCCCGAGCAGTCTCTTTGTCCACTCCAGAACCTTGCACCACTCGTGTTAGAGTTTTTCTTGCTCATTTCGAACGTCAATGGGAGTCGCGATGCCGGAAATTGCCATTCAGACGCAAAAGCTGTCCCGCAAATTCGGGAACCTGACGGCCGTTGACGGCATCGATCTTCAGGTCGCGGCAGGCCAGTTCTTTGGCTTCCTAGGACCAAACGGCGCTGGGAAATCAACCACCATCAGGATGCTCACGGGCTTGCTCGCACCAACCTCCGGTACCATGGAGCTTCTTGGTTTGGACTTTGCAGCGCATCCCGTCAATGTAAAGCGCCAGATCGGTGTCGTACCGGAAGGCATGGGACTTTTCGAACGATTGACCGGAGCGGAGTACTTGCAGTTCGTAGGACGGATGTACGGGCTGGATCGGGCCACTACGCAACGACGCGCAGACGAGTTATTGGAAT
>Ga0137380_10003435_pt1 | contig 13746 bp, 16 predicted proteins | sample SagtaG_17_FD_104809 | JGI IMG/M metagenome (GOLD analysis project Ga0137380, IMG submission 104809) | Vadose zone soil microbial communities from Sagehorn Ranch, Mendocino, California, USA - Sage2_L_100_16 metaG | ecosystem: Environmental > Terrestrial > Soil > Vadose zone | place: USA... | reverse complement strand
GCGAGACCATTACCTCCGTGCCGACCGAGGTGTTGACGGCGAGCCAAGGGCGATCATCTATCACTCAGACTTCGACCGGCCCGTCCCGGGTGTTGTCCTAGTAGACGGGGCGGCTGACGGCACAGCCGATGGCTGGGATCGGTGGCCAGCAGCAATCGCCGCGCTGCGGTGCGGCGGTTCTGGCCCATGACAAGCCAGGCTGCGCGGGATCGCCTGGCGACTGGCGTAAGCAGACCTTTGATGATCGCGCCCGCGAATCCCTCGCAGCCGTCGAACTCTTGCGCGTGCAGCCGGGCGTCGATCCGAGCCGGGTTGGACTGCTAGGTATCAGCCAAGGCGGCTGGATTTCGTACATAGCGGCAAGTCTTGCTCCCGAGAAGGTCAGCCATCTGGTCAGCGTATCCGGGCCGGGCGTGTCCGTGGCGGAGCAGGAGCGCTACAGGATTGGGTGTGCGGTCGGTGGCAATCCTGAGGCACTCGCTTGGGTCGATCAGCGGTCACGGCGGCTGCTCGCAGGCGAGGACCCGACGCCCGCAGCTTGACAATCCTCAGCAAGCTCCTGCCAGCCAATCCTCAGCACGCGCCTGCGATCTTCCCCGACGCGGAACATAACCTTTTCATCGCCGAGCCCGACCCGAACACCTCCCTGGGCAGCTAGCTCGCACCTGGCTTCATGCCAATGCTCTCCGCCTGGCTGAAGGCCACCGAGAGAACAGCAGGCATCAGCACAGGCTAGATGCCGTGCCCGCTGCCTGCCCGACTTGAAAGGTGAAATCTTCCACCCGAGGGCCCGCTGATAGTCCAGCGCGCTCACCCGCTGGTGCCCTTGCCGGCCTGCAAAGTCAGCCAGTCAACCTCGGTGCTGGCCAGGTATTGGCCGCGCTCGTCCAGGTAGCGACGGGTGTGGGGGGCTGCTTCGTGTGCTTCGAATGCTTCCCTATCCCGGTACAGCTCATAGAAGATCCGCTGTAGCGGCTGGCCATCCACCAGATTGGAGGCATACACGAGCGTTCCCGGCTCGCTGACCCTGATGGCCTCGATGGTCTCGACCACCAGCCGGTCATAAGCCTCGGCGCTGGCCTCGTCCTTGCACGTGAACCGCACGCACAAACCGAACATCCTTCCTCCCAGGCTCCGTGAGGCTGACTGTGATCTTCCCTCTAGGATCGCGTCAACCGTCCAGCAGACCCGGGGGCCATGCCCGCGATCCGTCGATTTTTCGTCATCATCACGATCATCCTGGCCACGGGGATTGTCGCGATGGCCCCTGCTGGCGCGAGTGCTTCGGTCACTCTCGACGGCTCGTTCTCCACCGCGATCCTCAAGCCGAACTTTGCGGGCCAATGTCCTTCCGGGGTGGCCGACGAGTGCGGCACCATGCAACTGGTCGGGCTGGGAGCGGCCGACTGGGCATATGCCTTCGGCCCGACCTTCGAGCCGGATGGTCGCTGCTTCGACGTGGACGGAACCCTCACGATCACGCTGCAGTCCGATCAGAGCACGATCTCGGGCCCGCCAAGCGGCCTCTTCTGCCCTCGCTTGTCAGACACTGGGCACCAGCATGCCGGGGCTATTTCGTACGGCAACCCCTTCGTGGAGGACGACAGCATCGCGTTCGCCGACGGGACCGGCCAGTTTGCTGGGCTCTCTGGCGCCGCGAACTACCACACGTCGGCCGCCGGCGCCCGCTTCGACGGAACGCTGAAAGGCACCCTCAGTGGAGGAGCAGCGGCTTCAGGAAGTGGGTAGCGAGCAGGCATCCGGCCAGCGCGGCGGGGATTGCGGCCCAGGCTGCGATCCTGGACCGGCGAGCGAGCAGCGCCATGATCAGGATCAAGAGGCCGGTGAGCCACCAGACAAAGGTTGCTGGCATCGATGGCGTTCATGGCATGTGCCAGGCAGTCGGGGGACGACTGGCCGAGGGCGCTGCAGGCATTGCGTGCCTTATCGGCGCCGTAGAGAATCCCTGGCGAGGTCGGCCACACCAGCCAGGTGACCACCGCTGCGGCGATGCCTGCCAGATGCCAGCAGCTCGCAGGTTCGGCTCCGGACGAGCGGACCTGCAGCCACTGCACCGCGGAGAAGACGACTGCGAGGATGAAGTCGACGACCGACCAGAACTCCGCAAGGCGGGGATGCCGGAGCCCGGCCTCGCGATCTAGCTTCTGGCCGAAGATGGGCTGTCCGGGGCAACCGCGCCCGCGTCAACAAGGGTCGCGGCGGGCGTTGACTGTTCGACCACCGGTCCGGCAGCCTGCGCTGATCATAGTTCCGCGTACCGACGGCTGCGGGTCCAACCCGGCCTGGGTGGAGTTCGATCGCAGGGGAGTCGATATCAACGTATTCAGCAGCAGGTACGGGACAGATGACCTTCTCTCGGTTGCTGACTGTCTCAGGCAGCAGATTCCATGGCATCCCGCCCACGGCTGACGCTACTTGTCAGTTAGGCCTTTGCACGGCGAAGAGGACGTACCCGTATGAGGGACCGCGCGTCAGGGTGCACTGCCAGCCGGGCACCGGCAACCGGACCGGGGAACTCCAGCTTCAGTACGGCTTCCAGATCGGCGCGGGACTCGAATTGCCAGCGGCTCATCACCTCAACGCGCCGTGCGCCGCGCTGTGCCCACCATGCGTCGGTCAGGTCGGCCTGGCCCATGGCCGAGTTCGCGGCCGAGCGCAGGAGTCCGGCGAATTCGCCGCTGCGCTGGTCGTTGTCGACGACGACAAGAGTCCCTCCCGGCCTGAGCACCCGCAGGACCTAGGCCATGCCCGCGGCGCAGTCAGGCGGCCAGAAATAAGCAAACCGGGCATGGACGACATCCGCGCCGGCGTCATCGAGGGGCAGGTGCTCCGCCGAACCGGGCACCACCTTGGCGCGCCGATCCCGGCGCGCCGCCAGTTCGAGCAGGGAGGGGTCGGGCTCCACTCCGATGACGCAGGCGGCGTCGTCGGCGTAGCTAAGCAGCCAGTAGCCGCTGCCGCAGCCCAGGTCGACCAGGGTCCTGCCCGACCACGGCGCAAGTGACCGCATCGCAGCCAGCACGAGCCCGTCCGGGTCGAGAGCACGGCTCTCCAGCTCGTACACATCCGGCCGGTTGGCCAGTTTGGGGCGCGCCGGAAATCAGGAAACGCGGAAGGCGGCCCCCCAGAAGATCGCATCGCGAGCCGGCTGATCTATGTCAGCCTGGAGTGACGTAGATTCCGCCCCATTCCTCCGGGGCAACATCCGCGAGCGTCTCCGAGAAGGTCCACTGGTGACCCGCATGGTCCTCGGCGTTGTACTGCCGTTCGCCGTACTCGAAGTCGGTGGGCTCCATCAGGATCCTGGCGCCGTTCGCCCGCGCCCGCTCGCAGTGGGCGCGAGCGTCCTCCACGCGGACCAGCACGGAATGGGTTGCTTCGCCGGGGCGTGGGGGGCGGCGATCGCCGCGGACGTCGGCGACGATGACGGCGCCGTCGCCGAAACTAAGCTGGGCGCGATGGCTCTCGCCGATCCGCACCCGCTCGGCAAACCCGAAGGCAGCACCGAGCCAGGTGACCGCCTCGCGTACATCGGGATAGATCAGGACTGGGACGACCGTCGATGCCGGGATAGAGCGGTTGGGCTTCATGCCAGCAGACTATTGGACCGAGCCGGAAACTCCCGCCAGAAGAGGCAGCAGGTCGGCGTTCGCGTCCTACTGGGCAAGAAGGGAGCCGAGAACGGCTGGCGCGTGGTTGACGATCAGCGAGATGTGTCCCTCCCCTGGCAGGAAGTGCCCGGCAGTCCGGAACGGAACCGGCGATCCAGCGGCCCATCTCGACAGGCGCGCCAGCGTCCAGGCCGCCGTGCCAGAGTGTTACCGGCGTCGAGACCAGGTGCGGGTCGACGTCCCACGGGCTCGCCATGAGCGAGGTGTCGAGCTGACCTCCCTGGGTTCCCGGGGCGGAAGCACTCGCGCACGGCATCGATGTAGGCGTTGCCGGCTTCACCGATCCTGACCGCCACGCGGTCGACCTCGGGCAGCGCGGACAGCGTCCGCGCCAGGAACCTCTCCGGGTCACGGCCAGCTCCCCACGCCATGAGGCGGCAGAGGAGCCTGCCCAGCTGCGGCCCGGCGATGATGCGAGCTCCGAGCCGCGCGGCAACCGCGTCACTGGCGAACACCGGCGGAGTGCTCGCACTCTCCCCGCCATGCAGCGAATGCCTCAGCGACATCAGCGGTTCCCACGTCCTCAAACGCCGGTTCCGGGTCCAGTGCTTGCCCAGCCGCCCAAAGGCCAGACATCTCCTCGCCGTTCAGCACGGGACGGAACCAGTTGCGCTCGACCTCGGCCATGTGCCTGACGATGCCGAGCAGTGACAGCGTCGATGGCTGAACTGCCTGCACTCGTAGCTGATCATCAGTCAGCCCATCGCATTTGAGGGCCAACGTCGCACGCTGGAAATCTAGGAACGCCGTGAGCGTCACTCGCTCGTCCGCTTCCAGCGGCGGAATAGTGCGTTCGGGGGAAGCCCTTGCGGGCCGGCCTCTATTCGCCGGCCCGCCGAGGCGAGATCGGAGAGTGTGGCCTCACGGCGAGGAGGTGCGCAGGCGATGACGAGGCCAGGAGCTGAGCGGACATGACCGCCCTGCCGAGCGACTATGACTCCGACCCCGGACGTTACCTGGCGAGCACCGAGTGGCCGCACGACGACGTGCGCCCGTACGTGGCCGCCCGGCTTGCCGACGTGGGCGCCCGCGCGGTACTCGACGTCGGCGGCGGAACCGGCAAACTGGCCCGTCTGCTGCCCGGCCTGCCCATGCGCTGCCTGTGTACCACTACGGCGATCCGCGCGCGCCATCGCGGAAGCCCGAGCAGGACGCACGGTCGGCCGCGGCCACGCTGGACCTGCCGCTGGCACTGACGATGCGCGGCTGCTTCGTCTACGCCACCAAGGCGCCCGGCTAGAGCCGACGTACGCGCGCCGCTCTCGCGACTATCCAGCGGGGCGCAGATAGCGGAGCAGGTCGTCGACCAGGTCCTCGGGGCTGGCATGACCCTTGCCGGATTTCGACAGGTGCCCGCTCAGAGCGAGGTCGACGGCGCCGTGCGTGACGGCGAGCAGGAGGGCGGCCAGCCGATCCGGGTCGCCATCCGGCAGAGTCCGGGCAGCCTGGCCGGCCTCGACCGCCCGCACGAGAGCGGAACGCGCGGCCGAGGCGGCCTCGCCCAGCTCGGCCGATGCCGACGACCAGGACCCGAAGGTGAGCTTGAACCGGGCCGGGTAGCGGGTCGCCCAGCGGATGTATCCGCGCATCATCGAGCGCACCGCGTCGTCGTCCACGCCAGGCACGCCGGCGAGAGTCCCGCCGGCCCGCCGGCTCGCCGAGCTCGGCGAGCGGGGCTGGCGGGGCTGGCGGGACTGCCGTGGCTGGCGGGCCAGCTCGCGCGCGGCGACGGCCGCCAATAGGTCCTGCTTGTTGGCGAAATGCTTGTAGGGGGCGTTGTGCGACACCCCGGCCAGCCGTCCGACCTCGCGGAGCGTGACCGCGGCGGGTCCTCCCTCGTCGAGCAGCCGCGCGGCCGCCTCGATCAGCCGCTCCCTGGTCGAGTCCACCGGCCAATCGTAGGCCAAGTTGACATCGTCAACCAGGATGTGCGAGCGTGGGTTGACATCGTCAACCAACGAAACCCCGAAACCCGAGGAGATCAGCGGCATGCGCTTCGCCCTCGCGACCGGTCAGGGAACGGGCTGGGACACCCTGTGCGGCCTGTGGGAGTCGGCCGACCAGGTCGAACTATGGCAGTCGGCCTGGACGGGCGACCATTTCTACCCGTTCCTGAGCGACCCGAGCGGCCCGTGCATGGAGGGCTGGGTCACGCTGGCGGCCCTGGCGCAACGCACCCGCCGGCTGCGGCTCGGCGTCCTTGTCTCCGGGATGCCGCACCGCCACCCTGCCGTGCTCGCCAAGATGGCGGCCGCACTGGACATCACCTGCCGGGGCCGCCTGGAACTCGGCCTGGGCGCGGCCTGGTACGCGATGGAGTGCGAGGCCTACGGGATCGACCTCGGCCCGGCCCGGACCCGGCTGGACCGCCTCGAAGAAGGCGTCGAGGTGATCAGCAGCTTGCTCACCAAGCCGGTCACGACCTTCTCCGGCCGCCACTACCGGCTCACCGACGCCAGGTGCGAGCCCAGGCCCGTGCAGCGGCCCAGGCCGCCGATCGTCATCGGCGGGAGCGGGAAGCAGCGGACCGCCCGGATCGTGGCTCGCTGGGCGGACCACTGGAATCTCGGCTTCGCCCGGCCAGGAGACTTTCCCGGCAAGCTCCGCGCGCTGGCCAGGCACTGCGCCGACCTGGGACGCGACCCAGCGGGCATCGACATCTCGGTGGTCGTGCGCACCGCGGGCCGGGGCGAGCGCCGTGACCTGGGCCAGGTGGCCGACGAGATCAAGGCCTACGAACAGGCCGGCTGCCAGGTCGTTTTCGTTGAGGCCGGCGCCGACACCCCCGGCCAGGCCGCGCGCGAGATCGACCGGCTGACCGCGGCCTGTGCGCCACTCGCGGCCTGACCCGCGCGACCTATGCCTTCGCGCTGATCCGGGTCCCGAGGTCCGTCCCGAGGCAGATCTGGCGCATGGCGCCGACCGCTGCCACGTCGAACACGTGCATGTCCAGACCCTGCTCGTTGGCGAGCACGAACGCGCTGGTATCCATGACCCGCACCCCGGCCGCCAGCGCCTCCTCGTAGGTCAGCCGCTCATACCGCACCGCCGCCGGGTTCAGGTTCGGGTCGCTGTCGTAGACGCCGTCCACGCCGTGCTTGGCCATGAGCAGCGCGTCGGCGTCGAGCTCTAGCGTGCGCTGCACGGCCGGGTAGTCGGTGGTGACGTACGGCTGCCCGATTCCGCCCGCCAGCAGCACGATCAGGCCGTGTTCCAGATGGCGGACCGCCCGCAGCCGGATGAACGGCTCCGCGACGCTCTGGATCGGCATCGCGGTCATCACCCGCACGTCGGTGACGGTCCTGGCGGTGAGCGCGCCCCGCAGCATCAGCGCGTTCATGACGGTGCCGAGCATGCCGATGTTGTCCGCCTCGGCGCGGCTGATGCCCCAGCCGTCGGCCATCCGGCCCCTGAAGTAATTCCCGCCGCCGACGACCACCGCGACCTGGACACCCAGATCGTGCACCGCCAGGACCTCGTCGGCGACCTGGGCCAGGCTGGCCGGGTCTACGCCAGATCCGGACGACCCGGCCAGGGCCTCGCCGCTAAGCTTGACGACGACCCGGCGATAGCGCGGCACAGTGAGAGCACCCCTTACGGCCGCGTCCGCCCGGTAGGGGCCATCACGCCAGCGGCCAGTGAGATTTTCAGCGTAACAAGATCACCGTCGCGACTGTGCGCCAAGAGTCAACTGTCCAGCCCCGGCCAGTCACCGGCCCGCGCCCGGACCAGCCGGGCCAGCTCCCTGACGGGCCGGCCTGCGGCGTCTGCACAGAGGTCGGCGAAGCCGGTCAGGTCCAGTTCCGCGGCCTCACAGCGAGCGTCCGCCGCCTGCGCGGCCAGCCGCCGTTTCGACCTCGATGGCGGCGGGCCGGGGATGACCGGGTCTCGGCCCACCCCGCGCCGGAAGACCCGCTCGGTCAGGCTGGCGCCGTCGGCGCGCAGCCGGCAGATCAGCAGAGCGGTGTCGGCACGCACGTGCCCTGGCCGGCATCCGTCATAGCGTACGAGATCATGCGGAGGGTCGCCGAGCTGGCGCGAACGCATGCGACCCGGCCGACGGAAGGACTGTCGACATGCTCGGACGCAAGGACTACACGCGGGAAGAACTGGACCACGGCAGGATCGCGGTCGCGCGCAGCTCGCGACGTACAAGAGACTGGCCGACGCCGTCGCCGACACCGGCGACGAGAAAGCCGGCGCCGCCCTGGACGCCTTCGAGCCGCTCATGTTCAACAACATGACGATCGTGCTCGACCGCTACTTCGTCCACCGGCTCAGCGAAAGCTCAGACCAGAGGACGTCCTGGCAGGCCCGCGCAACGGCGCCGGGCACCGCCCCGCGGATGCGACGTAGCCGTCGGCCAGGAACGCGTCTATCTCGGCCGCGCATAGCATGGCGCCAGGCTGTCAGGGGAGCCGAAGCTCCGGCAACCCGATCTCGCGGCGCCAGGGGTCACGGTGTAGCGCGAACGGCAGAAGCGATATATCTTGAATCTGGTGACCGGAAGCAGACTGGTGACCGGAAGCAGACTGGTGACCGGAAGCAGAGGAGCTAGCCCCATGTCCACACCACTGCGCAACGACCAGCAGGGCCTGTCCCGCCGGGAGGAGATGACCGTCTCCGGCGCGGCGATGGCCGACGTGCCGTGGGGCGTCGCCGGCGCGGCCGGCGCGGTCGTGACCGGCGCCGACCTCGCGGTGCATCTCCTGGGCGGGCACCTGGCGCTCAGCAGCTCGCTGTCGGCCGGCACCGTGGCGCTGTTCGCCGTGGCGGGCGGCAGCGTCGTCGTGCGGAACCGGGCAGGCCGCGCCGCACGCTGGGCGCGCAGCAACCCGTGGCGCTTCGCCGTGCTGCCCGGTGCCGCCACGGCGGTCATCGTCTTCGTGCTCTCGGTGCTGATCGGCAGCAGCGGAATGTTCGGCGGCGCATTCACCGCCCTGTGGCACGGCGCGATCGCGTTCGGCCTGACCGGCGCCGCGGGCGCCATAGCGGGCAGCAGGAACCCCAAGAAGAGCCGCGGGCCGGGCTACTAGGACACGCCCTCGTCGCCGGTCCCGCCGGGATCGCGTTCCGGCCGGACCAGGATCTCGAAGGGGCGGCCGTCGGCCAGCGCGAGGAAGCTCACCGGCGGCGCGGAAGCCCACAGACCTGACCACCCGCAGCGCCCGCTCGTTGAAGGACGCGACCGTGACCCGGAACGCCGGCGGCGCGAACTGCCGCCGCCCGAACGCGAGCCCGGTCCCGATCGCCTGGCGGCCGAGTCCCTTCCCGGTCAGGTCGGGGCGCAGGCCACCGCCCGTGTCCAGGGCCGCGGAGTCGTACGTACCCCCGGGGACCTGGCCGTCCTCGCCGAAGGACCGGTAGCCGATGAGCTCGTCCCCGTCGACGAGCGCGAAGAAGCCGCTGGCCGCGCCGGCCATGAACGCCGGATCGGCGCCGGCCATGTCGTAGCGGTCGTAAGGGGCTGCGTAGCGCCAGGTGACGATCTCGGCCGCGTAGGCCGGGGTGATTGGGACGATTCGCACCGGGCCAGCCTATGCGGCCTTCCGGCGGTCGGCGGTCGGCGGTCGTTGGCCGGCGGCCGGGTGGCGACGCGGCTGGCGGGCGCGCTGCTAGCGAACCGAGCGGATGGCCCGGAGCGCCAGGACGGCGGTGCTGCTGAGCGTGGCGTAGGCGGCGGCGAACCCCAGCAGCGGACCGGCGCCGACCACGGCAGCGACCGGCCCGATCACCGCGAAGCCGACCGACCCGAGCGCGTAGGCGCCGGTCAGGTCGAACGCCGTTGCCCGCGCCAGCATCTCCTGCGGCACTCGCTGCTGCATGACCGTCGAGAGGTACGTGCCGAAGATCGCTGAGCCGGCACCGCCGGCGAACGCGCCGGCCGCCACGGCGTAGACGGGCAGGTGCAGGCTGAGCAGCAGGCACGGCACGCCGTAGCCGTACGTGCCGATGACGGCGACGACTAGCGGCCGCCGCGGCATCCGCCCGACCAGGGCCAGGCCGGTGAGCACCGAGCCGAGCGCCATGGCCGCCGTCACCGTGCCCCAGGCTCGCGCGCCGCCCAGGTACTCGCTGGCCAGGACCGGGCCGAGCAGCAGGAAAGGCGCCCAGGTGAACAGGTTGAACAGGGCGAACTGAACCGTGATCACGCACAGCCAGGCCTGCGACCTGAACTGGTTCCAGCCGTCGGCCAGATCCCGCCACGGCGAGCGGCCCGTCGGCTGCGCCGCCGGGATCGTCAGCAGGCCTAGCGAGACAAGGCTGACGCCGAACGTCGCGGCGTCCACGGCGATGACCGTGGCCGGCTGCGTCAGCCCGATCAGGACTCCCGCCAGCGCCGGGCCGGTGACCCTGGCCGCCGACTGAGCGACTCCGAGCAGCGCGTTCGCGTCGACGAGCTGGCCAGGCGGCACGATCGCCGGGGTCAGCCCGCCGAGCGCCGGCGTGAAGAACGCCTCGCCGGTGCCGAGCACGGCCGACAGCACCACGAACAGCCAGACCGGCGGCACGGTGACCAGCAGCGCACCTGCGAGGGTTCCCTGCGCGGCCAGCCGCGCGGCGTCCGCGCCGAGCATCACCCTCCGCCTGCCGAGCCGGTCGGCGAAGACCCCGCCGCCCAGCATGAACAGCACCTGCGGGATGACCCCGGCGGCGAACACGTAGCCGAGGTCGGTGGCGGTGCCGCCGCTGCCGAGGACGGCGAAGGTGAGCGCCACGGTCGACATCGCCGATCCGAGCAGAGAGGTCGCGTACCCCGTGTAGAACCTTCTGAAGTCCCGCTCGGCCAGCACGGCCAGCCGCCCGCCGGCCGGTCGGCGGCGCCTGCGTTCGACCTGTGTCCGGGATGACTCGGAGCTAGCGACCCTGGATTTACTGCGCTTAATAAAAGAATCAGAACTGTCCTCGGCCACAATTTCAGATTTGCATTCAGTGGTGCGCCCGGGCAAGTTATTCGCCGAATTCGGTTGGGTCTTTTCGCCCGCTGCCTGCGGAAACGCAATGTTGCCGCAGTAAATTCAGGAAGCCTGCGTGAGTTATGATCCAAGGTGTGCGTGCGCGGTAACAGGTCTCGCTATTTACTGCGCCAGCGTAGCCAGGGCGCGCGTCGTTTCGGCAGGAGGTATTCATCGTGAGCGCGATTCTGCCGCCGGCGGCCAGCCGGATTCCGGCCAGCATCAGGCCGGTCGAGTACGCGGTCGGCGTGGACCGGTACCTGGCCGAGGCCACGCTGAGCGGCTCGTCCCGCCGCGTGTACAAGATTTCGCTGACCAGCTGGTGCTGGCCCCTGGTCGGACAGCGCCCGCCGACCGGCCGGTTCCGCCGCGGGGCGGTGCCGCCGGTCGTGCCCCTTGCGCTGCTCGACGACCGGGCCGCCCGCGCCAGGCTCGCCGTCGCGGTCGCCGACCGCTCCGGCCAGGCCGACTCCCGGACGGTGAACAGGGAGTTGTCCGCGCTGCGCAGCGCGATCGGCTGGTGGCAGGACTTGGGCTGGATCAGCACCGACCCGACCGCCGGCCTGAGGCACTCGGAGCGCGCCGCCGAGCCGCCGCCCGCCCTGAGCCCGGAGCAACTGGCCGCCCTCTGGCGGAGCGACGCCAGCCTGCGTGAACACGCGTTCTGGCGCCTGCTCTACGACTCGGCCGCCCCGGCGCCCGCCGTCCTGGCGCTGGACGTGAGCCAGCTTGACCTGGCGGCCGGGCGGACCAAGGCCCCGGCCGGGTACGGCAGGCCGATCGCGTGGACCGCGGGGACGTCCGACCTGCTCGGATGGCTGCTTGCCGGCCGCATCCTCGGACCGGTATTCCTGACTGGCCGCCGGGCGCCTGGCCGGGCCGCGCCGGCCGATGTCTGCCCGCTTACCGGCCGGGCGCGGCTGTCGTACCGCAGGGCGGCCGAGATCTTCACCGCGCACACCTCCGCGCTCGATCCCGCGGGGCGCGGCTGGACCCTGCACCAGCTCAGGTCCCGCCGCCCGAAGTAGGCTTGTCGCGTTGTTGTCGCGCAAGCCAGCGCATCCGGGGGGATGAACCATGGCATTCGTGCAGATCATCGAGTTCAAGTCGTCGGACCTCGAGGGGCTCCGCAAGGCGGATGACGAGTGGGTCCAAGCGACGGAGGGCAAGCGGACCGCACGCAGGCAAATGCTCGCGCGCGACCGCAGCGACCCTGACCGCTACTTCATGCTCGTGTTCTTCGACTCCTACGAGTCCGCCATGGTCAACTCCGAGCTGCCGGAGACGCGGGCCGGCGCGGAGGCGTTTGCGGCGCTCGCCGACGGTCCGCCGACGTTCTACGACCTCGACATCCTGACCGACAAGTCCTGACGGCGGAGTCCTGACGGCGGAGTCCCGCGGGCCGCCCCGCTCCGCCGCCCGGAGCCGCGCCGCACCCAGGGACTGCGCCGCGCCCGGGGCCAGGCCGCGCCGGAAAACAAGGACGAGACGAGCACCAGGCACGGCGCCTGGTGGGGGATCGCCGCGGGTGCGGCCACCGGAGTCCTGTTCCCGCCGTCGATCATCGGCGCGGCGGCAGCGGGCGGCGTTATAGGCGGAGTTAGCGGACACCTGGCCAAGGGCATGTCGCGCTCCGACGCCAAGGAACTCGGCGACCTCATCGAGCCCGGCGAGGCCGGTCTGGTCGTGGTCGGCGAGAGCAAGGTGGAGCAGGCGATCGCCAAGGCCGTGACGAAGGCGGAGAAACGGACGGCGAAGGAACTCGACGTAGACCCGAAGGACGTCGACCGGGTCATGCACGAAGCGATCAGGGAGATCTAGCGCCCAGGCCTGGCCAGGGTGGGCGGCGCGGTCCCGGCTGCCAGCCGATCGCGCGCTACAGCCGGGTCTGGGTCACTATGCGTCCGATGCGAGGTTCTCCTACCAGATCGCCGGGCCCTAGTCGAACGCAGCCCGCAGATCGCCGAGCCGAAGCCGGCAGATCGCGGAGCCGCGGCCAACCGCAGCAGGCAGTTCGCCGGAGGATTCGGAGCCTAGCCGTTGTCGCCGTCCCGCTCGTCGAGTATCAGGCTCAGCACCCACCCGACCACGCCGACAATCAGCGCGCCGAGCACGGCGGCGACGAAGCCCGTGATCTTGAAGGGAATACTCAGCTGGCCGGCCACCCAGCTCGTCAGCCAGAACAGCAGGCCGTTCACGACAATGCTGATCAGCCCGAATGTGACCGCGTAGGCCAGGCAGCCGACCGTCTTGGCGATCGGCTTCAGCACGGCGTTGATGATGCCGAAGATCAGGGCGACCACGACGAGCGTGCCGATCTTGCCTGCCGTCGTATGCGCATGCAGCTGGATGCCGGGGACTAGCAGCGTGGCCACCCAGACGGCGGCGGCACTGATGACCAGCTTGATCAGAATCTTCATGGCACAAATCTTGCCAGCCAAACGGTCAGGGTCCGAGCGTTCGTCAGAGTTCAGGAACCTTCGGGAGTCTTCGGAGTATCCAGCAGAAACAGCAAGAAAACCTCTCGGCTTCCACCGTTGCGGGCAAGACATCTCAAGCGGCGCGCCCGGCGCCGACGGGGCCGATCCGGGCCAGGGCGTCGGCTGGACTCGCCGGTCACGCGATGGCAGCATCGTTGAGCAGAAACCTGGGGATACCTGCTGACGGGCCACGGGGGCGTGGGCCCGCAGGTGTACTCCCGGGTGGGGGGATTCGGGATCGGGGGATCCGTGATGTTGTTGGGCTGGTTGCTGCCTGATGCCAGCTATCAGGTGCTCTTCGAGGGATGGAATCGCCAGCAGTACCGGCCGCGGCACGGCAAGCCCCCGCTTGTCGTGCGGGGCGCTCACTCGGCTGCGACGGCGATCGGCAAGGCGCGCGAGCGCTATCTCGGAACGGTCGAGGAGGAGGCCCGCTCTGGCGCCACGGGTCGCCAGCCGCAAAGCGCCGACTTAACCGCCGCGCCGAGGACGATAACTAACGGGGCTTCGCCCCAGCCCGCCAAGTCATGCTCGTGGTGGCTGAGGTATGCGATTTGGGCTCCGGCCGGTGCCTGACGGTGGCACTGTGTGTCCCGTTATGTGGCCGCTCGCTGGCGG
>Ga0137380_10003427_pt1 | contig 13758 bp, 12 predicted proteins | sample SagtaG_17_FD_104809 | JGI IMG/M metagenome (GOLD analysis project Ga0137380, IMG submission 104809) | Vadose zone soil microbial communities from Sagehorn Ranch, Mendocino, California, USA - Sage2_L_100_16 metaG | ecosystem: Environmental > Terrestrial > Soil > Vadose zone | place: USA... | reverse complement strand
CGGATGAGCCGGCTGGCGGCGCAGCACCCAGCGGAACTCGACGTGCGCGAGCGGCGTCGCGCGGACCGCGGCGTAGAGGTGCGCCGCCAGCCGCTCGAAGAGCGCCATGCTAGCCCCCGCTGTCTCCCGTCGCGAGCGTGACGCGGAGGATTTCTTCGATGGTGGTCACGCCTTCCAGGATCTTGAGGAGGCCGGACTGGCGCAGGGTCCGCATCCCCTGCCGCTGGGCCAGGTCCCGCATCTCGGCCGTCGTGGCGTTCTTGAGGATCAGGTCGCGCAGCTCCTCGCTGATCGGCATCACCTCGTAGATCGCGACGCGCCCCTTCATGCCCGTGAAGTTGCACGTCTGGCAGCCCTTGCCCTTGAAGAAGGTGACCTTCTCCCGCCTCTCGGGCACGTGCCCGTAGGGCACCAGGTCCGCCTCGGTGCCCTCCACCGGCTCTTTGCAGTCCTTGCAGATCCGCCGCGCCAGCCGCTGCGCCAGCACCAGCAGCAGCGAGGTCGACAGCAGAAACGGCTGCAGCCCCATGTCCACCAGCCGCGCGATCGTGCTCGGGCAGTCGTTGGTGTGCAGCGTGGAGAACACCAGGTGCCCGGTCAGCGCCGCCCGCACCGAGATCTGCGCCGTCTCCAGATCCCGCGTCTCGCCCACCAGGATCACGTCCGGGTCCTGCCGCAGAAACGACCGCAGCACCGCGGCGAACGTCCGCCCGACCCCGTCGTTGATCTGGACCTGATTCACACCCTTCAGGTTGTATTCGACGGGGTCCTCGGCCGTCATGATGTTGTGCTCGGGCGAGTTGATCGTGTGGATCGCCGAGTACAGCGTCGTCGTCTTGCCCGAGCCCGTGGGCCCCGTGATCAGCACCATCCCGTACGGCTGCCGGATCGCCGACGTGAACTTGTCCATCGCCCAGCTGTCGAACCCCAGCTTGGTCAGGTCCAGCTGCAGGTTGTCCTTGTCCAGGATCCGCAGCACCGCCTTCTCGCCGAAGATCGTCGGCAGGATCGACACCCGGAAGTCGATCTCCCGTATTCCATACCGCAGCTTGATCCGGCCGTCCTGCGGCAGCCGCCGCTCGGAGATGTCCAGGTTCGACATGATCTTGAGCCGCGACAGGATCGCCGGCTCCAGCCGCTTGGGCGGCGCGATCATCTCGTGCAGCACCCCGTCGATCCGGAACCGGATCCGGAACACCTTCTCGTACGGCTCCCAGTGCAGGTCCGACACGCCCTTGCGGATCGCGTCCACCAGCACCATGTTCACCAGCTTCACCACCGGCGCCTCGTCCGCCGACTCCTTCAGCTCGAACACGTTGACGTTGCCCTGCGACGCCTCGTCGTTCTCGACGACCTCGATGTTGCTGACGTCGGTCGTGATCTCGGAGAGCATGTCCGCCATGGACACCGTGTCGCCCGGCGCGCCCTGCTCGTAGTGCCGCTCGATCGCCTTCCGGATCGCGGCCTGCGGCGCCACCACCGGCAGGATCTGGAGGTTGGTCACGAAGGCGATGTCGTCGAGCGCGAACACGTTGGTCGGATCGGCGACGGCGAGCGTGAGCGTGGTCCCGATGCGCTTGACCGGCACGACCTCGTACTTCTTCGCGATCGAGGCGGGAACGAGGCCGATCGTTTCCGGATCGATGTCCAGATTCGACAGGGTGATTGACGGAATTCCGTACTGCCGGGAGAGGACGCCGACCAGCTGCTCTTCGCTGATGAAGCTCAGGCGAACGAGGATCGAACCCAGCTTGTCGGTCTTGCCCTTCTGCTCGGCGAGGGCGTGCTTGAGCTGATCCGGGGTGATCAATCCCTCGGAGACGAGGAGATCCCCCAGGCGCCGGTTCACCGGTTGCCCGAGCTTCGCCTGGCTCATGTGGAACTATTACTGTACCGCACTCAGCCGTTTCAACGTATCGACAAAGGCTCGGTACGCGTCGTCCTGGTAGAGCACGAAGACGACGCGCTTGAGCGTCGTTTTCTGCGAGCGCAGGTGACCGATGACGGCGCCGAGCATGGCCTCGGCGGCGACCGCCGCAGGCACGTGGCCGACCCCGGTCCCGAACGCGGGCAGGGCGAGCGAGGTGAGCCGGTGCCTGTCGGCGATGGCGAGCACGGCTCGGGTGCTGCGCCCGATGGTCTCGGCGTCGGTCTTCAGATCGGCCGACATCACCGCCGCATGGATCACGTGGGTCGCGGCGAGGTTGCCGCCGGGCGTGAGCACGGCCTCGCCGACCTCGATCGGCCCCTGCCGCATCGCCTCTTCCTCGATGAGGCCGCCGCCCTTGCGCTTGATGGCGCTCGCGACACCCGCGCCCATGGCGAGCGACGTGCTCGCCGCGTTGACGATCGCGTCGACGTCCCAGTCGGTGATGTCACCGCGCTCGATCGAGGCTGTCGCGGGTCCGATCTTGGACTTCACGGCTCCCGCTCCCGCGCCTTCGCCGCCTCCCACGAGCGCTCGAGCTCGTCCGTCGACGCCGCGCCGACCGTCGTGCCGCGGGCCACCAGATCCGCCTCCATGCTCGTGAAGCGACGCCGGAACTTCTCCACCGCGCGCTGTAGCGCGTCCTCTGCATCGAGGTCGGCGAGGCGCGCCACGTTGACGAGCGAGAAGAGCGCGTCGCCCAGCTCCTCCTCGAGGCGGTCGCGCTCGCCGGCCGCCAGGGCGTCGGCGCATTCGCGCAGCTCCTCCTCGACCTTGACCCACGCGGCCGTCGCGTCGGGCCAGTCGAAGTTCACGCGCGCCGCCTTCGACTGGACCCGCTGCGCGCGCAGCAGCGCGGGCAACGCGCGTGGCACGCCCTCGAGCACCGAACGACGCCGGCCCGTCTCCTCCGCCTCGCGCTGCTTGATCGACTCCCACTGGGCGAGGGCCTGGTGCGGCGTGGAGACCGTGACGTCACCGAAGACGTGGGGATGGCGGTGCACGAGCTTGTCGACGACCCCGCCGAGCACCTCGGCGATCGTGAACTCGGACCGCTCCGCGGCGATCTCAGCGTGGAAGACCACCTGGAGGAGCAGGTCGCCGAGTTCCTCGCGCAGCGCGTCGACGCGCCCACTCTCGAGCGCCTCCAGAACTTCGTATGCTTCTTCGATGAGATAGGGCTTGAGGGACGTCGGAGTCTGCGCGCGATCCCATGGGCAGCCCGCGGGGCCGCGGAGTCGGTGCATGACGTCGAGAAGCTTCTCGAAGAGGACTCCGGGGGACTCGACCATGTCCTTAACCTGGCGGCGGACCGATTATACAGCACGGGTTTCGCCCTGTGCTAGGCTCGCGCCCTGATGACGACGTCCTCGCCGGACGAGAGCTTCAAGGTCACCGACCGGCGAAAGCGGATCGAGGACGAGCCGGCACCCGGCCCCCAAGCCGCCGTGTCCGGGAAGGCTCCGTCGGCCGAGCGCAGCCTCGTCGGCCTGTTCATGATGCTGGCGAGCTCGGCGCTCATCGCACTCGGCGAGGCGCCCGATCCCGCCACGGGCGAGCACCACGAGGACCTCGCCAACGCCGCCGAGGTGATCGACGTGCTGATCCTGCTGCGCGAGCGGACCGAGGGACGGCGCCTCCCGGAGGAGACGAGCATCCTCGAGCAGTTGATCTACGATCTGCAGCTCCGCTACGTCAGCGCGACGCGCCGCTCCGTATAATCAGCCGGTCGGGCTCGACCCGCACGCTCTGGATGGTCGCCGGCACGGGCCAACGCAGAGTCGCGAGGAGCGCCGGGTCCAGCATCAGACGCAGCAGCGTGACGGGCATGCGTTGGCGGCCGACACGGAACTCGCGGACGTCGAACCTGAGCGATCGTCTCGGCCACGTGTCCACCGCTACGCGCGCGCGTACGCCGAGCCAGATCGGTCGCTCCAATACCCGGGCCGGGAGGACGTCACGGAGGGCCGCAAACGGGTATTCCGCGACGACGTGGCGGAGGGGCACGCTTCCGACGAGCTCCACCGTGTCGCCCTCGAGCAGGCGAGCCGCCGGCGAGGCGACCGGCAGATCGCCGATGTTCCGCCGAAGGAACGCATTGACCTCGTGCTCGGAGAGGACCACTTCGGCCGCTCCCTGCATCGCGTCGAAGATCTTGCGCTGGGCGCGGGCGGAGTCGGCCGCCGTGACGGGCCCGGCGTCGATATGCGGGTCCTGGAGACTTCTCACCGCGACCCACGCGCTCCCCAGGATTCCCCCCAGCAGGGCCGAAGCCAGGATGATCGTTCCGAGGCAGCTCCCACAGCCCAAGCGCATGGCCCAGCCTAGCACCAGCCGGAGTCCTGGATGGGATTCGCTAACGAGGACGGCTAGTTATAGAAATAGTCGCGCAACACTTGACATGAGCATACTCAGCATATATATGTTGCTTAGACTCAATATAGAGTCGGCCGGAAAGGACCGACAAGGAGGAGCTAGTCATGGCGATGGAGCGTTGGCGTCCGTTCGGAACGATGGAGCGCTGGGAGCCCTTCCGTAACGCGTCCGAGATCTTCGACAACTTTTTCGGCCGGCCCATGAACGCGTCGGCGTCGGGCGAGCGGCTGTGGGCTCCGTTCGTGGACATGTACGAGACGAAGGACGAGCTCGTCCTGGCCATCGACCTGCCGGGGGTGAGCGAGAAGGATGTGGGCGTCTCGATCACCGGCGACCTGCTCTCCGTCAAGGGCGAGCGCCGCTGGGAGGGCAAGGAGCAGAGCGCCCTCTATGCGGAGCGCGTGTACGGCAAGTTCGAGCGCCTGATCCAGCTGCCGATCCCGGTCCAGGCGGACCGCGTGAAGGCGAGCTACCGCGACGGAGTGCTGGAGGTCCGGCTTCCGAAGGTGGAAGAGGTCAAGCCCAAGGAAATCAAGATCGACATCCTGTAGGGCTGGGTACGTGTCGGCGGCGCCGGGGCGGGTCTCGGACCCGCCCGGCGCCCGGCCGTCGATAACGAAGGGAGAAGTTCATGGCGAAGGTCATCGGCATCGATCTCGGGACGACGAACTCCGTCGTCGCGATCGTGGAGGGCGGTAACCCCACGGTCATCGCGAATCAGGAGGGCAGCCGACTCACGCCTTCGGTCGTCGGCTTCACCAAGGACGGCGAGATCCTCGTGGGCCAGGTCGCGAAGCGTCAGGCGATCACCAACCCCGAGAACACGGTCTTCTCGATCAAGCGGTTCATGGGGCGCCGTTACGACGAGGTGCTCCAGGAGATCAAGCTCGCTCCCTACAAGACCATGAAGGCCGCCAACGGCGACGCGCGCGTCGAAGTCCGGGGCAAGCAGTACGCCCCCCCGGAGATCTCCGCCATGATCCTGCGCAAACTCAAGGAGGCCGCCGAGGCCTACCTGGGCGAGAAGGTCACGCAGGCGGTCATCACCGTGCCCGCGTACTTCAACGACAGCCAGCGACAGGCGACCAAAGAGGCGGGAACGATCGCGGGCCTCGAAGTCCTGCGCATCGTCAACGAGCCCACCGCGGCCGCGCTCGCGTACGGCCTCACCGAGAAGAAGGACCAGACGATCGCGGTCTACGACCTCGGCGGCGGCACCTTCGACATCTCGATTCTCGAAATCGGCGAGGGCGTCTTCGAGGTGAAAGCGACCAATGGCGACACGCACCTCGGCGGTGACGACTTCGACCAGCGCGTCATGGACTGGATCGCCGAGGAGTTCAAGCGGGAGCACGGGATCGACCTCCGCAACGACCGCATGGCGCTCCAGCGGCTGAAGGAAGCGGCGGAGAAGGCCAAGTGCGAGCTGTCCACGACGCTCCAGACCGAGATCAACCTGCCATTCATCACGGCGGACGCGAGCGGGCCGAAGCACCTGGTGCTCACGCTCACCCGCGCCAAGCTCGAGGCCCTCGTCGCGGATCTCGTCGAGCGCACGCTCGACCCCTGCCGCCGCGCGCTCCAGGACTCCGGCAAGACCCCGAAGGACATCCACGAGGTCATCCTCGTGGGCGGCCAGACGCGGATGCCGAAAGTCCAGGAGGCGGTGAAGCAGCTCTTCGGCAGGGAGCCGCACAAGGGCGTGAATCCGGACGAGGTTGTCGCGATCGGCGCCGCGGTGCAGGCTGCCGTCCTCACCGGTGATGTCAAGGACGTCGTCCTGCTCGACGTCACGCCGCTGTCGCTGGGTATCGAGACGCTGGGTGGCGTCATGACGACGCTGATCCCGCGCAACACGACGATCCCGACGAAGAAGAGCGAGACCTTCACGACTGCGGCGGACAGCCAGACGCAGGTGGAGGTCCACGTGCTGCAGGGTGAGCGCCCGATGGCGCGCGACAACCGCACGCTCGGACGCTTCCACCTGGTCGGCATCCCGCCCGCGCCGCGCGGCGTGCCGCAGATCGAGGTGACGTTCGACATCGACGCGAACGGCATCCTGAGCGTGTCGGCGAAGGACACGGCGACCGGCAAGCAGCAGAACATCACCATCTCCGCGTCGTCGACCCTCACGAAGGACGAGATCGAGCGGATGGTGAAGGAGGCCGAGGCCAACGCCGCAGACGACACGCGGCGCAAGCAGGAGATCGAGGCCCGCAACCAGACCGATTCGCTCGTCTACGCGACCGAGCGGACGCTCGGGGAGCACGGGTCCAAGCTCGCCGAGACCGACCGCAAGGCGATCGGCGAGGCGCTCGCCGAGGCGAAGGAAGCGCTCAAGGGCGAGGACGTCGAACGGATGAGGCGGGCGCAGGAGACGCTGACCAAGGCGTCGCACAAGCTTGCCGAGATCATGTACCGCGACGCGCAGGCGCAGGCGCAGCCCGGCCCTGGAGCGGGCGCGGGAGCCCAGGGCGGCCAGGGACGCGCAGCCGGCACCAAGGAGGGCGAGGTCGTCGACGCCGAGTTCGAGGACCTGGGCGAGAAGAAGTAGGGAACGATGCGCAGGGACTACTACGCCGTGTTGGGAATCGCGGCGACGGCCCCGACGCGCGACGTCAGGCAGGCGTACCGGCGTCTCGCGCGGCGGTACTCGCCCGACGTGAACTTTTGGGATGCCGCCGCGCAGGCGCTCTTCGGCGAGATCGAGGAGGCGTATCGGGTCCTCAACGACCCCGCGGCGCGCGCGATGTACGACCGTTTCGGCCTCGCAGGCCTGCGCGACGGGGTGCTGGACGCCGGCCGCCGCGGCGACGATGTCCACGTCGCGGTGGAGGTCGGCTTCGCCGAGGTGGCGCGGGGCGTGACTCTCTCGGTGAGCGTGACGCGCTTTTCGCCCTGCCCCGTCTGCGGCGCGACGGGGATCCACGACGGTGCCGCGTGCGCGGGGTGCGCGGGCCGGGGCGTTCGGCGCGCGGCGGACGTCGTCCCCGTGGCGGTGCCGCCCGGCGTCGACTCCGGGGCGCAGATCCGCGTGCCGGGGGAGGGCAGCGCGGGCCCATACGGCGGATCGCGTGGCGATCTCATCGTCAGCACGCGCGTGCGCGAGCACCCCTTCTTCATGCGGAAAGGCGAGGCGGTGCATTGCGAAGTCCCGATCAGCGTCTGGGAAGCGCTGCGGGGCGCGCGCATCAGGATTCCCACACCTCTCGGCGAGGCGGTGCTCGTCGTCCCGCCGGGCACGCCGGGCGGACGGACTTTCCGGCTCCGCAGCCAGGGGCTGCCCCGTCTCGCCGGCGGCGAGACGGGTGACCTCTTCGTCACCGTGCGGGTCGAGTTGCCGACCGGCCTCGACGCGCGGACCGACGAGCTTGTGCGGGAGGTGGAGCGGCTGATTCCGATGGAGCCACGGGCCGATCTGGGCCGATACCGGGGAGGTGCCGGGTGAGCGATCGTGCCAAGCCGCTCTACATGATCGGTGTCGTCGCGGACATGCTCAAGGTGCACCCGCAGACGCTCCGCTTCTACGAGAAGAAGGGGCTCGTGCGCCCGAGCCGGACCGAAGGGCAGACGCGCATGTACTCCGAAGACGACGTGGAGGAGATCGCGCGCCTGCTTCGCCTCACGCGCGACCTCGGGGTGAATCTCGCCGGCGTCGAGATCATCATAAAGATGAGACGCCGGATGCTCGACATGCATAAGCAGATCGAAGACCTCCTCGCCTACGTGCGGAGCACGGGCGGGGAAGTGAGAAGCGAGGCCGACCGGGAGCCGCGCGAAGCCCTCGTGCGCGCCGCCGCGGGTCAGCTGAAGCCCCTCGATCTGTTCTGAGAAAGTGACGGTGATGCGCGATGGCTGACGCCGACCGGCCGATCCCCGACTATCTCTCGATCCTGCCCCTGCGCGGGGTCGTGCTGTTCCCGGGCGCCGTGGTCCCGCTGGGCGCCGGCCGTCCGTCGTCCGTGCGGCTCATCGAGGACGCGGTCGCCTCCGGCCGGGTGATCGGCGCCGTCACGCAGCGCGACCCGGCCGAGGACGCACCGCGCCTCGGTGGCCTCCACCCGGTCGGGACGATCGCCGTCATCCACAAGGTGCTCAAGCAGGCGGACGGCTCGTACAGGCTCGTCGTGCAGGGTCTCGGGCGCTTCCGGATCGTCGAGCTCGCACAGGAGACGCCGTTCCTGCGCGCGCGCATCGAGTCGCTCGCGGAGCCGGCGCGGGTCGAGGACGTGGAGCTCGAGGCACTCACGCGTAGCGCGACCGCGCTCTTCGAGAAGGTCGTCGCGCTGTCGCCCAACCTGCCGGACGAGCTCGCGGTGGTCGCGGGAGCCGCACCCGACCCCGGCGCCCTGGCGGATACGATCGCGTCCTCGCTCCCCTCACTGCCGCCGGCGCTCAAGCAGGAGCTGCTCGAGACGCTCGACGCCCGCGCGCGACTCGGCAAGCTCGTCGCGGCGCTGGGCAAGGAGGCGGAGGTCCTCGAGCTCGGATCGAAGATCCAGTCCGAGGTCTCGGCCGAGATGTCGAAGACCCAGCGCGAGTACTACCTGCGCGAGCAGCTCAAGGCGATCCAGAAGGAGCTCGGCGAGACCGACGACCGCACTCAGGAAGTCGACCGGCTCCGCGAGAAGATCGAGGCGGCCGGCATGCCGGAGGAGGCGCATGCGGAGGCGCTCCGTGAGCTCGACCGGCTGACGAAGATGCCGCCCGCGGCCGCGGAATACACGGTCGCGCGCACGTACATCGACTGGCTCGTCACGATGCCCTGGAAAGAGGAGACCGCCGACCAGGTGGACATCACGCGCGCGGCGCAGATCCTGCACGACGACCACGAGGGTCTGGCCAAGGTCAAGGACCGGATCCTCGAGTACCTCGCGGTGAAGAAGATCCGCCCGGCGGGCAAGGACCCGATCCTCTGCTTCGTCGGGCCGCCGGGCGTCGGCAAGACGTCGCTCGGTCGATCCATCGCGCGGGCGCTGGGCCGGAAATTCCACCGGATCTCGCTCGGCGGAATGCGTGACGAGGCGGAGATCCGCGGCCACCGACGCACGTACATCGGCGCGCTCCCCGGACAGATCATCCAGGGGCTCCGGCGCACGGGAACCCGCAATCCGGTCTTCATGCTCGACGAAATCGACAAGCTGGGCATGGACTTCCGGGGTGATCCCGCCTCGGCGCTCCTCGAGGTGCTCGATCCCGAGCAGAACGCGATGTTCCGCGACCACTACCTGGACGTGGCATTCGACCTCTCGCGCGTGCTGTTCATCACGACGGCGAACGTGATCGACGCCGTGCCCCCGCCGCTCCGCGACCGGATGGAGATCATTCCGCTCGCCGGGTACACGGAAGAGGAGAAGCTGGCGATTGCGCTGAAGCACCTGGCGCCCCGCCAGGCGCGCGAGCACGGTCTCGCCGAGGGCGAGGACGTGGTGTTCACGCCCGAGGCGATCCGGCTCATCGCGCGCGGCTACACGCGTGAGGCCGGGGTGCGCAGCCTCGAGCGGGAGCTCGCGCGCGTCTGCCGTAAGGTGGCGCGCCGCCGCGCCGAGGGCGACGCGGCGCCCGCGCGGGTGACGCCGGATCTCGTCACGTCGTTCCTGGGCGTGCCGCGATTCGAGACCGAGGAGCTCGTGGAGCGCGCGCGGGTTCCCGGCGTGGCCCTCGGCCTCGCCTGGACGCCCGCGGGTGGCGACGTCCTCCACGTGGAAGCGACGCGGATGCCCGGCGCGAGGACCCTCACGCTCACCGGACAGCTCGGTGACGTCATGAAGGAGTCGGCGCAGGCCGCGCTTTCCTGGGTCCGCTCGCACGCGCGCGAGCTCGGCATCGCGCCGGACTTCTGGGAGCGATCGGACGTCCACGTCCACGTGCCGGCCGGCGCGATCCCGAAGGACGGCCCGTCGGCGGGAGTCACGATGGCGGTGGCGCTGGCGTCGCTCCTCACGGGGCGGCCGGTCCGGACGGGGCTCACCATGACGGGCGAGATAAGCCTGTCGGGCCGGGTGCTGCCCGTGGGCGGTATCAAGGAGAAGGTCCTCGCCGCGCATCGCGCCGGGCTCCGGACCGTGATCCTTCCGAAGCGCAACGAGAAGAACCTTCTCGAGGACATTCCGCCCGAGGTCCGGGCAGGGCTGACGGTGCACCTGGTCGGTTCCGTCGACGAGGCGCTGGCGTGGGCGCTGGAGCCCGTGCCCGTCGATTCCACCACAGCCCTCGTGGGTGGCCGGGGCTAGTCCCACAACCGGCACGGCTTGTCCGGAAAGCCATTACTTCGCTACGATGGTCGCGTGACTCGAATCATCGCGCTGATCGCCGGCGCCGTCGTCCTCGTCGCGGCCGCCCCGGCGGGCGCCCAAGTCTACAAGCTGACGGCGCCCGACGGCTCGACCGTCTACACGAACGCGCCCAGCGGTCCGGGCTACAAGCGTCTGCCGGGCTACGGTTCCGGGACCCAGGCGGGATGGCTGCGGCTCCCGAACGGTGATCCCTCGCAGTATCAGCCGGAGATCACGAACGCGTCGCTCCGCTACGGCGTGCCCGAGAAGCTCGTCACCGCGGTGATCCGCGCGGAGTCCTCGTTCAACCCCCAGGCCGTCTCGCGCAAGGGCGCCCAGGGTCTGATGCAGCTGATGCCGGGCACCGCCTCGGTCCTCGGCGTCCGCAACTCCTTCGACCCGGGGCAGAACATCGACGGCGGGGTCCGGCACCTCCGGGGGCTGATGGACCGGTTCGGCAACAACCTGCCACTGGCGGTCGCCGCCTACAACGCGGGCGAGCGCGCGGTGCTCTCCCACCGCGGTATCCCGCCGTATCCGGAGACGCAGGACTACGTGACGAAGGTGCTCCGCTACTACGACGGCTCGACGCTCGGGTCGTCCACGCCGGTTTACCGTCTCGTCGCCGACGACGGCACGGTCACCTACACGAACATCCCGCCGCGCGGCCGGCGTTAGCCGCGCGCCTCACCGCAGAAGCTTTGACAGCTCCCTGAAGGCGTCGCTGTCCGCGCCGCCGAGCCAGCGGAAGACGACCGTCTCGGTGGATGTGACGACGGCGCCGCCCTGGCGTGCCTCGGCGAGCCCCGTCTCCACGCTCGCGGCACGACGCGAGCACACGGCGTCGGCAACGACCGAGACGTGGGCGCCCTGAGCGGCCAGGTCCAGCGCCGTCAGCAGCACGCAGACGTGGGCCTCGAGACCCACGAGGACGATGTGGTCGGCGCCCGAGGCGCGCAGGCGATCGGCGAAGCCGTCGGCGCCACAGCAGGAGAACGCGGTCTTCACGAGCGGGGCCGTGTCACCGAGGAGCTCCCGGAGCTCGGGCAGCGTGGCGCCGAGCCCCTTCGGATACTGTTCGGTGACGACGACGGGCACGCCGAGCCGGCGCGCCGCCGCGGCGAGGATCTTGACGTTGGCGATCATCTCGTCGCGACGCTCGGCGTCCATCGCATTGAAGAGCCGCTCTTGTACGTCGACGACGACGAGCACGTCCCCCATGGCCGCCCCCCAAGACCGTCTATTGTCGCACAACGCTCAGCCGCGCCACGGCCTGTCGAGGCCGCGGTACTGGAGCGCCTCGGCCACGTGCGCGGCCGCGAGCGCGTCGGCTCCGCCGAGGTCCGCGATCGTGCGCGCCACGCGCAGCACGCGGTCGTGACCGCGCGCCGAGAGTCCGAGCTGCCGCATCGCCGCGCCGAGCAGTTCCTCGGCGTCGGCCGGCAGCCGACAAAGACGGCGGAGCGGCCGTGGCGCGAGCTCGGCGTTGACGAGGGTTCGGGTGCCCGCGAAACGCGCGCGCTGGAGGTCGCGCGCGCGGGCGACACGCCGAGCAACCGTCGCGGCGTCGTCCCCCGTCGGTGCGCCGCGGAGATCGTCGGGCGTCACGGCCGGGAGCTCCACGTGCAGGTCGATGCGGTCGAGCAGGGGGCGCGAGAGCCGCCCGAGGTAGCGCGCGCGCTCGGCGGGCGTGCAGACGCACCGATCGAGCGAGGCGCAGCCGCGGCGGCACGGATTCGCGGCGGCGACGAGCTGGAAGCGGGCGGGGAAGTCGCTCACCCCGACGGCGCGCGCGATGGAGACCCTTCCGTCCTCGAGCGGCTGCCGCAGCGATTCGAGGACGTGCGGCTGGAACTCGGGCGCCTCGTCCAGGAAGAGCACTCCGCGGTGCGCCAGTGTGATCTCGCCCGGGTGGGGCGGACTGCCGCCGCCGACGAGACCGGAGACCGAGATCGTGTGATGGGGCGCGCGGAACGGACGCCGGGTCACGAGCCGGCCACGGTCGGCGAGGAGCCCGGCGACGGACCAGATCGCCGAAACCTCGATCACCTCGTCGCGCGAGAGCGGCGGGAGGATCGCGGCGAGGCGCCGCGCGAGCATCGTCTTGCCGCCCCCGGGCGGGCCGACCAGCAGGACGTTGTGGCCGCCCGCCGCCGCAATCTCGAGCGCGCGCTTGGCGTGCGCCTGGCCGCGCACGTCGGCGAGGTCGGGCTCGTCCGCCGCGGGCGTCGGTTCCGGCCCGGGCCGGGCCGGGGCCGCCGGGGGGGCACCGCCGTTGAGGAGCGTGACGGCGTCGCGCAGCGTCGCCGCCCCCAGGACCCGGACGCCGTCCACGGCGCTCGCCTCCGCGTCATTGGCGGCCGGAACCAAGAGCGTCGCGATGCCGCGCCGGCGGCAGACGAGGCCGACGGCGAGCGCGCCCCGCACGGCCTGGATCTGGCCGTCGAGCGCCAGCTCGCCGACGACGGCGACGGGTCCGATCGCGCCGTCGCGCACGCAGCCCGTGGCGATGAGAATACCGAGCGCGATCGGCAGGTCGAACGACGCGCCCTCCTTGCGGACGTCGGCGGGCGCGAGGTTCACGGTGATCCGGTCCAGGGGAAAGGCGAAGCCCGCGTTGCGGATGGCCGCGCGCACGCGCTCGCGGCTCTCGCGGACGGCAGAGTCTGGCAGGCCGACGGTGGTGAAGGCGGGCAGGCCCGGCGTGACGTCGACCTCCACGCGGACGAGCGCCGCCTCGACGCCGAGGAGGGCCGCGGACAGGACACGGGCGAGCACGCTCGATTGTTCGGGCCGCCGCCCGCGGCCGTCAATGTCGCGGTTCCAATACGTTGTGCTACGCTGGCGCCGCGTCGTCCGGAGGTGAGCGTGGCGCCCAGCCGGCGGATGCTGTTCATCGTGTCGCCCGCCAAGCGCGTGCTGTTCGACGCGCTCACGGGCGCGCTCGCCCCGGAGCGGGGCGTCGACGTCATCGTGGACCGCCGCCTCCACGACCGGCGTCACGGCGACGACGCGCACGGCGGCGAGCGACGCCGCGCCGGACGGCGGCAGCGCCCGATCGAAGACGCGGAGATCCGTGAGTACGGGTGGACCGTGGTGCGGCTCACGTAGACCGATGGCGGCGGAAGCGCGCTCCACCGAGCTCCGGCCCATCATCCTCGTCGTGGACGACGAGCCGGG
>Ga0137380_10003423_pt1 | contig 13765 bp, 13 predicted proteins | sample SagtaG_17_FD_104809 | JGI IMG/M metagenome (GOLD analysis project Ga0137380, IMG submission 104809) | Vadose zone soil microbial communities from Sagehorn Ranch, Mendocino, California, USA - Sage2_L_100_16 metaG | ecosystem: Environmental > Terrestrial > Soil > Vadose zone | place: USA... | reverse complement strand
CTGAGCCGTAGAATCCAGCGCATGGCCGTCGGCCTCACGCTCCCTCAACGCGGCGTCTTCTTCGGCGTCACGACCGTGCCCGAGATGCTGACCCTGGCGGCGCGCGCCGACGCCGACCCGCTCTTCGGGTCCGTCTGGGTCGGCGACAGCCTGGGGGCCAAGCCCCGCCCCGACTCGATCGCGCTGCTGGGAGCGCTGGCGGCGGCCACGCGGCGCGTGAGGCTCGGCGTGGGCTGCATGGCGTCGTTTCCCGTGCGCGACCCGCTCGTCTTCGCGTACCAGTGGGCGACGCTCGACCTCGTCTCGAACGGCCGCATGCTGCTGGCCGCGTGCACCGGGCTCGTGGCCGGCGGTGCCAGCGCGCGCGAGGGTATGGCGTTCCAGGTGACCGACCGCGAGCGCGCGGACCGTCTCGTCGAGAACATCGAGATCTGCCGGCGCCTGTGGTCCGAGGAGCGCGTCTCCTACAAAGGCCGCTTCCGCTCCTTCGAGGACGTCACGCTCCAGCCGCGCCCCGTGCAGCAGCCCTGTCCCATCTGGATCGCGTCGAACCCGCGCCCACCGCTCGCGGGTCCTCGCCTCGAGCGCGCGCTTCAGCGTGTCGCACAGCGCGCGGATGGCTGGATGACGACGCGCCTCGCCCCGGGGCTGGCCAGGAACAACTGGTCCGGCATCGCGCGCGCACTCGAGCGGGAAGGGCGCGACCCCGACGCCTTTCCCACGATGGCCTATCACAACGTCAACCTGAACCCGGATCGGCAGGCGGCCCTCGAAGAAACCAAACGCTTCCTGGATGCGTACTACGGCCCGGTGTTCTCTCCGCAGATGGTCGAGGCGTGGACGGCGGCGGGCACGACCGAGCAGTGCCTCGGCCACCTGCGCGAGCTGCTCGCGGAGGGGCCGAAGTCCGTCACGCTGCGCATCACGTCGTGGCGTCAAGCCGAGCAGTTCGAGCGCCTGGCCGGCGAGCTCCTGCCCCGCCTGTCGACCGCCGCGTAACGCGGCGACTTGCCCCGATCCACGGGCGGTGCGATCCTCACGGGGCTCCGGGAGGAGCCACGTCATGCCGCAGCCCAGCCTCAAGATCGACGGCGCCCGCTACGTCATCACGGTCGACGACCAGCGCCGGATCATCCGCGACGGCTCCGTTCTCATCGAGAACGGACGCATCAGCCGCGTGGGCCGGGCCGACGAGCTGGCGGCGGCGCGCGCCGACCGCGTGATCGACGCGCGGCACTTCGTGGTCACGCCCGGGTTCGTGAACGGCCACATGCACATCAGCTACGCCCATCCCGTGCGCGGCATCTTTCCCGACGACCTCGGCAGCCCGCTCAAGCAGGTCTTCGCGCTCCAGACGGCGATGACCGAGGACGAGGAGTACCACACCACGCTGCTGGCGCTTCTGGAGCTGGTGCGCAACGGCACCGTGTGCCTGCTCGATCCGGGCTCGACCAAGTTTCCCGACGCGTGCCTGCAGGCGTACGAGGACGCGGGCGTCCGCGTGATCCTCGGGGAGTGCGTGACGGACCGCGAGGCGCCGTTCACGCTGCCGCGCTACCCGACGGCCGAGGCGGTCGCGCGCACCGCGGCGTTCATCGACAAATGGAACGGGCGCCTGGAGGGGCGGCTACGCGCCTGGGCCATGCCGTTCTCGCCGGAGACCTGCAGCGCCGAGCTGCTGCAGGCGCTCAAGCGCCTCGCCGACGAGCGGCGCACGAGCCTCACGCTGCACCACGGCAGCGGGCCACAGGCGCGCAGGGAGTACGGGGACCGCGGCGCGAAGAGTCCGACCGAGCACCTCGAAAAGCTGGGCGTGCTCGGCCCCAACGTGCTGCTCGCCCACGCGCTCGGTGTCGACGACGCGGAGATCGCGTGCATCGCGCGCACCGGCGCCGCCGTCACGATGTGCCCGGTCACCGCCGCGAAAGGCGCCCGTGGCGCCACCGCGCTCGGGCGCATGCCGGAGCTCCTGGCGCGGGGCGTGCGCGTGGCGCTCGGCTGCGATTCGCCGAACAACTCGAACCACCTCGACCCGGTGCGCACGATGAACATGGCCGCCATCCAGTACAAGGACGCGCGCCAGGACATCCGGCTCGTCCCGGCCGAGACCGCGCTGGAGATGGGCACGCGGCTCGGCGCGGCGGCGCTCGGGCTGGGCGACGAAATCGGCGCCGTCGAGACGGGCAAGCGGGCCGACCTCGTGCTGTTCGACACCTGGCGGCCGGAGTGGCAGGCGCTCTGGAATCCGGTGAACAACCTGATCTACAACACCGACGGACGCAGCGTGCACACCGTCATCGTCGACGGCCGGGTCGTGGTGGACGACTATCGCCAGACGTTCGTCGACGAGCGTCGGCTCTTCGCCACCGTGCAGGAGATCGGCGAGCGACTGCAGGCCCGGACCGGCATCACCTTTCCCCGCTCGCGCTGGCCTATTTTGTAATGGGGGCCCCGAAATGGCCCCCATACCCCCAACGCTCGGGACGCCCCGGCGGAGCCGTGGCGCCCCTCGATAACGGATGGGAGCGGGGCCCCGAAATGGCCCTGCCCCCTCGATAAAGGAGGCGCGCATGTTCTTCGAGCTTCGGCAATACGTCGTGCGTCCCGGGCAGCAGAAGGCGTGGGTGAGGTGCATGGAGGAGGAGATCATCCCGTTCCAGGTCAAGATGGGCATGGTGATCCTCGGCTCGTTCGTCGGTGAAGAAGACGACAGCGTGTACGTCTGGATCCGGCGCTTCGAGAGCGAGGCGGAGCGCAAGCGACTCTACGACCTCGTCTACCAGAGCGACTACTGGAAGAACGAGATCTCGCCGAAGGTCGGCGCGCTGATCGACCGCGAGCAGATCAAGGTTCAGCGTATCGTGGCCACGCCGCACTCCGTGATCCAGTAGCGCATGCGGCTGAGCCTCGCGTTCGAGATGCAGCGGCCGGTCCTCGACGACCACGCGGTCATCGAGGACACGCTGCAGCAGTGCATCCTCGCCGACGAGGTGGGCTTCGATGCGGTGTGGTTCGTGGAGCACCATTTCCTCACGAGCTTCTCGATGGCGCCGTGCCCGTAAGTCAAGTTAGGCGCGCTCAGCCGGCTGACGAAGCGCATCCGGCTCGGCTTCGGCGTGGTGATCCTGCCCTACCACCATCCCGTGCGGGTGGCCGAGCGCGTGGCGATGGTGGATCACATGTCGGGCGGCCGCGTGGAGTTCGGGACGGGGCGCTCGGCGCCGTACGAGCAGACGGGCATGGGCATCGATCCGCGCGACACACGGGCGATGTGGGAAGAGTCGCTGCGCATGATCCCGCGGATCTGGGAGGACGGGCTGTTCTCGTGGGAAGGCAAGTTCTGGAGCGTCCCGCCGCGCGACGTACGTCCCAAGCCGCTGCAGAAGCCGCACCCGCGCATCTGGGTGGCCGCGCTGCAGCCCGCGACCTATCAGCTGGCCGCCGAGCTGGGCATCGGCGTGATGGCGCTCAGCGTCGCCTCGCCGTCGTACCTCGCCCCGCACATCAAGGCGTACAAGGAACGCGTGCGCCGCGCGACGCCCGTCGGCAAGGTCGTCAACGACCAGTGGCTCAGCGCCACCATGGCGTTCTGCGACAGGGATGCCAGGGTCGCGCGCGAGCTCGCGGCGAAGTCGCTGCGGACCTTCTTCGGACCGGATCGGCCGTACCTGAAGGACCAGACGCACCTCTACGAGCAGCTCGTCGAGTCCTGGGGCGGCGTCCCCGAGCACCTGAAGGCGAACTTCGCGCGCTACCTTCGCCGACCTCCAGCGTCCCGTCGATGTCGAAGCTGACGAGCGTGACGAGACTCACGGCTGATCGGGGATATCGTCGATGGCCTGGACCACGATGTCCATGGCGTGATCTCAGATGAGAAACGAGAGGTTGGGGAGCGGCTCGGCCGCGTTCACCAGCACGACCGTTTTCTGGCTCAGCTTCAGCGCGCCGTCGACTCGGCGCAGCCGGTGCGTGGTCCGGCCGACCCACCAGTGCATCTCGTGCTTCGCCTGGACGGAGAGCTCGGCCAGGATGAAGTTCGAGGCGACCACCAGATCGCCGTTCTCAGCGCGCTCGACCTCGATGTTGGAGATGAGCCGGCGCATCAGCGACGCCGGCTCCTGGCTGTAGCGGTGACCGGTCTGCAGCAGCTTGACGCGCGTGTCGAGGCGCGCGCGGTTGTCGTAGATGTGCGAGAGGTGCCTCTCGGGATCGGCGGCGGGGTCCGTGGTGGCCGGCACCCAGTACACGGCGTCGTCGGTCCAGAGGGCGTGCCACTCGGCGTAGCGCGCCTCGTCGGCGAGCCGCGCCTCGCGGTACACGAACTCGATGGCGGCCTGGCGCTCGGTGTCGGAGAGCATCGGAGCGGACGCGCGCTACGCGTCCGCCATCACCGTCCGGTAGTGCTTCCAGAGCGCGCGGTTGATCGTCTCGTCGGTGACGTGTGAGACGATGCGGCCCTCGGCGTCCTCGAACTCGCGGTTGAAGCCGCGCGCGATCTCGAGCCACTCCACGGTCGACGCGTGGAGCCCGGCCTGGTTGCGCGCGGCGACGATCAGGTCCTCGGGCATCAGGAACGACGCCGGCCCCATGCCCGCCTCGCTCATGCGGAGCAGGCGGCTGTTGAAGTCGGGCACGCCCTCCCAGAACATCGGCGTGTGCCAGTGCACGCACTCCTCGACGCTCATGGGCTGCACGATGGCCACGTTGGTCTCGCCGAGGAACAGGTTGGGGAAGATCAGCGCGTGCGCAGGGCCCTCCATGATGCGGCGGCGCGCCACCTCGGGGCCGTCGCGGCGCTCCAGCGCGGCCACGAAGTTCTCGACGCTCGGCCCCGACGCGTTGCCGAACCACTCGAACGGCCGCTGATAACCGGGCGACCAGTCGATCTCGAGGTGGCCGTTGCCCCAGTCGCGTACGACGGCCTTGATGGCCTTCTCCTCGCCGACCACGCGCTGGTACTGCGACTGCGGCACGGTCTTGAAGAGCGAGAGGTGGACGAAGCCGAGGTGGTAGCCGTCGCTGTCGTTCTCGGGCAGCGCCTTCCAGTTGGCGGCCGCGCGGTGCTTGACCCAGCCCGCCGACAGCTCGATCTCGCCCTTGGGTGAGAGGTCGCACGAGCGGTCGATCAGCTTCGTGGCGCGACCGAGGTGCTCGGCTAGCGAGATCCCGATGGGGCTGAAGCTGGCGAAGACGAAGCCCCGGTAGCTGTCTACGCGCGCGGCGTGACGCAGGCCGTGGGCGCTCTTGTCGAAGTCCGTGTAGCCGCCGGGGTAGGGAACGCCGAGCAGCGCGCCATCGAGGTCGTACGTCCAGCCGTGGTACGGGCAGGCGAACGTGCGCGTGGCGCCGCGGCCCGCCGTGCACAGCATGGTGCCGCGGTGCATGCAGCGGTTGACGAGCACGGACACGGCGCTGTCCTTGCCGCGCACCATGATGACGGGCTGGGTGCCGAGTGTGCGGGTGACGTAGTCGCCCGGGCGCGGAATCTCGCTGGCGTGGCCGACGAAGACCCAACCGCGCGTGAAGATGCGGTCCATCTCGTCGGCGAAGATGCGCGGGTCGGTGTAGAGCGACACGTTGACCCACGGCCTTGGAGCTTACCGCTGACCACAACTCGTCGGATACCTTCGTGAACTTGTCCTTTAGCGTCGATGGGAAGAAGATTCCGCACCGGGCGACGTAGTTGTGGAGATCCGCGCACGCCTGCTCAACAGCATGGAGGCGGCGCCAAAAGATCGCCTCCTGGTACAACGTGACCTTGTCCCGCGGTGCCGACCGAATCTCATCCTTTTGCGTCTCGTCCCCACCGCCGCCATACGCAACCAGCCGGCCGATGAATCCTAGGACTACGTCATCCCAATGGGTAGCTTTCAACGCTCCGGGTGAGCGGCCGAGCCGCCAAGCCCTTGAGGCGGCGGTGGAGTAGTCACGCCGCCCGCTCGACTCGGATATTAACTGGTGCGTCGCGCATCTGTGAGCTCGCGCCTGATGCTCTGACCAAGTTCAGGAGTCACCTCGTCCCTCAGGTAGGGATTCGCCAGGCGGAAGATTGTGTCGGATAGGAGGTCCCGGTCACCGTCTGGAAAGCCGATGTCCTCCCGACATTCCACGAGGTCGGCCCAACCCGTAAGCTGTTCGGCTGTTAGGTCACCGGCGAGGTAACGATCAAGAACGCGGAGGATGTCCTCGCGGGTCAAGATGACGAAAGGCTGGGTCGCGTCCCAACCGAAGGTGCCTAAATCGGCAAGCACGGACTCGATCGGCAACTCGTAGGCGATTAGAGCACGGAGCGTCTGCGCTCGATCTCGAGGCATGACCACAATCCAGCTACCGCACGGTTCAGCCGCCGCAGCGAGCACGGCGAGCCGCGGCCGGCTGCAACCGCAAGTTGGGCCGTTGAGACACCAAGCTATGTACGTGCACGACTTTCCAGATCTGTTGCCGGCGGCGCCAGGAGCTTCATCAACAAGTCACGATGGTCTTTAAAATCAACGCGCTCCGGCACCGCCCCTCGGCGCCTGAGGCTCGCCAACAAGAAGCTACACGCGACGGTCCATGACAAGTCTCCGGCTGGCAGGTCCAGCGTGAATACCAAGTTCTGCATGTGCGAGCGCATAGCGATCAATCGCCAATCCCTTCTGGTGCTCGCGTCGAGCATAAGCGGCCGGCCAGACGTCAGCAAGGCCGTCGACGCGGGCTGAGAGTTGCTCCGGCGCGCGGATCGTGGTACGTGTGGCGACGTTTTGCAACCCGCGTTCTCCCCCGATACGCTGCGCGACCGCGTGCCCATCGTGACGGGTGCCAGCCAGGGCATCGGCCGCGCCGTCGCGCTGGAGTTGGCCGCGGTCGGCGCCCACGTCGTCGCGTGCAGCCGCCGCGCGGATGCGCTCGACGTGGTGGCCGACGCTGTGCGCGCGAAAGGCCGCCGCGCGCTCGCCGTCGCGTGCGATGTCGGCGACGCCGCGCAGGTGGACGCCGCCGTCGCGCGCACGCTCGACGAGTTCGGGCGCATCGACCTGCTCGTGAACAACGCCGGCTACCGCATCCGTGCGCGCCTGGAGGACCTGCCGCGCGCGGAGTGGGACGCGATGATCGCCACGAACCTCACCGGCGTGTTCCTGTTCTCGCAGGCGGTGGGCCGTGTGATGATCCGCCGGCAGTCGGGCAAGATCGTGAACGTCACCTCCGTGGCCGGCCGCAGCGGCTCGCGCGGGATGGCGGCGTACGCGGCGGCGAAAGCCGGCGTGACGGCGCTCACGCAGAGCCTCGGCGCGGAGTGGGCGAAGTACGGCATCACCGTGAACGCGGTGGCGCCGGGTCCGACGGAGACCGAGGGCGTGCTGGAGGTGTGGAAGACGCCGGCGATGATCGCCCAGGCCTCGCGCGAGGTGCCGCTGCAGCGGCTGGCGCGGCCGGAGGAGATCGCGTGGGCGGTGATCTACCTCGCCTCCGACGCCGCGAACTTCATGACCGGCGAGACGATGTACGTGAGCGGCGGCCCGCGCGTCGCCAACCGTGAGGATTAGATGAGCCAGGCTCCGCTCGAGGCCGCGCGCAAGCTGGCGCCGCAGATCCGGGCCAGCGCCGACGAGATCGACCGGCTCCGCGAGCTGCCGCGCGCGCTCTTCGAGGCGATCGCCGACGCCGGGTTGTTCCACCTCGCGGTGCCGCGCGCCATCGGCGGCGGCGAGATCGACCTGCCGACCTACGTGCAGGTGATCGAGGAGCTCGGCAAGGCGGACGCGAGCACCGGGTGGGTCGTCAACCAGGGCGCGATCTACGCGACGTACGCCGCGCGGATGCCGAGGGCCGCCGCGAGGAAGATCTGGATCGACCCGCCGCGCGCCGTCGTCGCCAACACGCCCGCCGCCACCGGGAAGGCGATCGTCGTGCCCGGCGGCTATCGCGTCACCGCCGACCGTCAGGGCTTCAGCACCGGGTGCCGCCACGCCACCTGGGTGGCCGCCCATGCTCAGGTCATCGAGAACGGCAAGACACGGCTAGAGGCGGACGGTACACCCGAGCTGCGCTACCTGCTCGTGCCGGTCGGCGAGGCCGAGCTCCTCGACACCTGGCACACGCGCGGCATGCGCGGCACCGGCACGCACCACTTCAACGTCCATGACGTCTTCGTCCCCGACGAGCGCACCGTGCGGTCCGCGACGGCGACGCTGCTGGAGGAGGGCCCGCTCTACAAAATCCCGCGCACGCTCTGCTTCGCTTCCGGCGACGCGGCGGTGGCGCTGGGGATGGCGCGCACGTGCCTCGAGACCTTCACCGAGCTGGCCGGCTCCAAGACGCCGCGCGCGATGCCGAATCTCTTGAGAGAGCAGTCGATGGTCCAGGTCAGCGTCGGCCAGTGCGAGGCGTGGCTGCGCTCCGGCCGCGCGTTCCTGATGGAGGCGGTCCGCGAGATCTGGGACGCGGCGACGAAGAGCGCGGTCACCCTGGAGCAGCGCGCGAACCTCCGCATCGCGACCACGCACGGGATCCGGCTGGCCGCCCAGATCATCGACACCCTCTACAACGCCTCCGGCGCCACCGCCGCCTACGAGGACCACCTGATCCAGCGGCACTTCCAGGACATCCACGTGATCACGCAACATCTCCAGGGGCGCCTGGCCCACTACGAGATGGTCGGCCGGTACTGGCTCGGGCTGCCGATCGACGAGGCGCGACTCTAGAGGATGCGGCTCGTCGACGCGGCGAGCGTCCCCGTCATCGACCTGGCGCCGGCGCGCGCGGCCGCCGCCGACCGTCTCCGCGTCGCCGCCGCCATCGACGCCGGGTGCCGCGAGATCGGCTTCTTCGCGATCGACGGCCACGGCGTGCCGGCGCGGGTCGTCGACGAGCTGCGGGCCGTCGCCCACGCGTTCTTCGCGATGCCCCGCGAGGACAAGCTCGCCGCGCGCCATCCCGTGGCCGGCACCAACCGTGGCTATCACCCTGTCGGCGGCGAGGCGCTGTCGAGCGCCAACGACGCGCCGGCGCCGCCCGATCTGAAGGAGTTCTTCCACGTCGGACCCGTCGATGTCGGCTCCGACGCGTACTATACGAGCGCCGAGGGCCGCCGGCACTTCGCGCCGAACGTCTGGCCGGCGGCGCCGCCGGACTTCGAGCGGGCGGCGACCGTCTACTACCGCGCGATGAGCGAGCTCGTCCGCTCGCTGATGCGGCTGGCCGCGCTGGCACTCTCGGTGGACGAGACGTTCTTCGACGACAAGGTCGACCGTTCGGTCGGGACGATGCGCCTCAACTATTACCCCGCGCAGGCCCGCCTGCCGACGCCCGGCCAGCTGCGCGCCGGCGCCCACACCGATTACGGCGGGTTCACGATCCTGAGCGGCGAGGACGTGCCCGGCGGTCTCCAAGTCCGGACGCGCGACGGCCGCTGGGTCGACGTGGCGACGACGCCCACGCGCTTCGTCGTCAACATCGGCGATCTGCTCATGCGCTGGACGAACGACCGCTGGCTCTCGAACATGCACCGCGTGGTGAACCCGCCCGCCGGCGACGGCCGGCCGCGGCTGTCCATCGCGTTCTTCAACCATCCGAACTACGACGTGACGATCGAGTGTCTCGCGTCGCAGGGCCCCGCCCGGCACCCGCCGGTGCGCTCCGGCGACTATCGCGACCTCAAGTACGCCAAGACGGGATTCGCCGCGGCGCGCGAGCGTACCTGAGATCGAGGAGATCACGATGCTCTACCGGGGCATGGACCGCGCCGCGCTGGACGCCGCCTACGACAACGGCGCCGCCGTCGGGCCGGCGAAGCGCGACCGTTACGTCGCGGACCGCACGACGCGCGGCGAGGCGTTTCGCAAGAGTCACCGCGGACGGATCGACGTGCCCTACGGCGCCGGCGCGCGGCAGCGCCTGGACGTTTACCCGTGCGGCACGCCGGGCGCGCCGACCCTCGCCTTCATTCACGGCGGGTACTGGCAGGCGAACGACAAGGAGCCGCTCTCCTACGTCGGCGAGTCGCTGCTGCCCGCCGGCTTCAACCTCGTCCTCGTGGAATACACGCTGGCGCCCACCGCCCGGCTCGACGCGATCGTGGCCGAGGTGCGCGCGGCGGTCGCGTGGACGCTCGACCACGTCGGGGAGATCGGCGGCGATCCCGCGCGCGTGTTCGTGGCCGGCAACTCGGCGGGCGGGCACCTGACGGCGATGGCGATGCAGGATGCCCGCCTGGCCGGCGGGCTGGCCATCAGCGGCATCTACGACCTCGAGCCGATCCGCCTCAACTACCTCAACGACAAGCTCCGCCTGGATGCCGACGAGGCCGCTCTCAACAGTCCCATGCTCCATTTGCCGTCGCGCGCCGCGCCGCTCGTCATCACCGTGGGCCTCGGCGAGCTGCCGGAGCTGATCCGCCAGTCCGCGGAGTTCGCGACGGCGTGGCAGAAGCGCGGGCTGCCCGGCTCGTACATGCCGCTCGATGGCCACGATCACTTCTCCATCGTCGACGAGCTGGCGCGGCCCGACGGCCGCCTGCTCGCCGCGCTCCGCGCGCTGGCTGGGGCTTAGAGGAGCGCCCCGGCTTTGCCTGGGCGCTCCGAACGTTTGGGGGGTGTGGGGGGCCATGTCGGGGCCCCCACCTAAGCAGCCAGCCAGTCGAGGATCTTCGGATTCTCGTCGCGCGGGTAGGCGTGCGAGAGGTCCTCGATCTGCCGATAGACGAGTCGCGCACCGGCGGCGGTCAACAGATCGCGCGCCAGCCGCGCCGTCTCGACCGGGAACATCCAGTCGAGCTCACCGTGGATCAGGTAGATCGGGAGATCGCGCGCGCGCGCGAGCGCGTCGGCGACGAGCAGCGCCGGGTGCAGCACGCCGCACGCGGGCGCCAGGTGCGTGAACGGCGCGCCCTCGCGCAGGCCATGGAGGAACGCGTAGGTCGCGCCGTCCGACATCCCGGTCAGGAGCACGCGCGCGCGATCGACCGGATAGCGTGCGGCCACCGACTCGACCATCCGCTCGAGGCTCGCGCCGTCGACGTCCTCGCCCATGAGCGACCAGGTGCGCCCGCGCGACGTCGGGGCCAGCACGAGCGCCTCGCGCGCCCGCGCCTCGCGCAGCCACGACCAGAGGAAGTCGCGGCCGTGGCCGTGGCCGCCGTGGAGCGCGACGACCAGCGGCATCGACGCGCGCCCGTCCCAGGTCTCCGGAACGTAGAGCGAGAATCCGCCGCGCGTGTCGCGGTTGTTGTCGGCGTGCAGCACGCCGACGCGCGGCGCGTCGTCGGCGCGCAGGCTGCCCGCGCGCAGCCGCTCTACGAGCGTGTCGTCGTCGCGGCATCCGGGGTCGAGGAACCAGCGGCTCACGGGGTCGAAGGCCGGCGCCAGCGGATAGAGCGTTTCCTGCACGCGCGCGAAGCGGCGCAGCGCGCGATAGAGATCGAAGGGGTCGTCGGAGGCGCGCGCGGCGGCGGCGAAGGCCGCGAGCATCTCGAGCGTCTGCCGCCCGACGTCGAGCAGCCGCTCGCGCATGAAAGCGACGTCGTCCGGCCACGCGCCCTCCTCCAGCGCGCTCAGCGGCGCGGCGAGGGCGGCCGTCTGCGGCGCCAGGACCTCGGCGAGCCGCTCGGCGACGGGCGGATACAGGTAGCGCTGCACCCACACCATGCGCTCCAGCGTGTCGAGCAGGGGGTGCAGCAGCTTCTCGATCGCCTCGGACACGGCGGCGGGCGTGGGCATCGTGGCTTCGATGTTAAAGCCTGCGCACGCGCGGGAACAGCAGCGCGGTGGCGCCGGCCAGCGCGACGAGGGCGAGGCCGCTCGTGCCGAAAGCGACGCTGACCCCGAAGAGCGAGGCCAGCGCGCCGATCTGCAGCTGGCCGAGCGGCGCGAGCCCGATGGCGACCACCCAGGCGCCGCCCGCACGGCCGCGGAGGTGCGCGGGCGCGCTGAGCTGGAGCAGGCTCTGCGCGAGCAGGTCGGCGAGCGCCCCCATCGCGTTGACGACGACGAGCACGGCGACGACGCCCGCGAAGCCGACGACGTGCGGCGCCAGCGCGAGGACGATCAGGCTCGCGCCGAACGCGACGACGACGCCGACGAAGAACGCCCCGCCCCCGCGCCGCGTGGAGGCCGCCGCGAGGCCCACGATGCCGCCGATGGAGCGCGCCGCGTTGAGCGCGCCGAGGCCCTCGGGCCCCGCGCGCAGGACGTCGCGCGCCAGGCTCGGGAGGAGCACCTGGTGCGAGAAGCCCAGCATCTCCGCCCCGGCGGTGATGAGCATGAGCACGAAGAGCGTGCCGTCGTTGCGCGTGGCCGCCGCGAAGTCCACCACCCCCTGCCAGAGCGAACCGGACGGCGGCGGCGCCGGGCGCTCGCCGCTCGACGCGACGAGCAGTGGGAGCGCGCCCGCGAGAAAACCGGTGGCGACCGCGAGGTACGCGGCGCCCGAGCCGTAGCGCGCGATGATCGCGCCGACGCCGAGCGAGCCGACGAGCCAGCCCGCGCGCATGGCGACGCCCAACACGGCCATGCCCGGCACGAGCGCGGCGCCGCCGACCACGTCGTGCGTGTAGCCCTGCCGCGCCGCGTGCTCGAGGCCGCGCAGCGTCCCCGCCGCCAGCGTCAGCAGCAGCACGTGCGTGAGACTCACGACGCCGACCAGCGTGAGCACGCCGAGCGTGGAGGCGGTGAGCGCCTGGCCGGCGCCGGTCACCATCAGCAGGCGATGGCGCGGAAAGCGATCGGCCAGCGCGCCGGCCGGCACGCCGACGAAGAAGAGCGGGAGCGCCCGCATCCCCATCGCCACGCCCACGAGGAACGGCGAGTTCGTCAGCTCGAGGGTGAGCCAGCCGAGCACGACGGTCTCGCCCATCATCCCGACGGAGTTGCCGAGGATCGAGGCGGCCAGACGGCGAAAATCCGGCAGACGGAAGAGCGCGAGTCGAAGGATGGGCCCCATGGTGATGTAGAATTCTCGCCATGTCCACCGGCCGCCCGACCGCGCTGCTCCTCAACGCCGGGCACGCGCTCGACCATCTCTTCCTGTTGATCTTCGCCACGGCGGTGGGCGCCATCGCCACCGACTGGGGGATGATCTGGCAGGACCTGATGCCCTACACGGCGGGGGCGTTCGTGATGTTCGGCCTCGGGTCGCTGCCCGCGGGCCGGCTCGGCGACCTCTGGGGCCGCCGCGCGATGATGGTCGTCTTCTTCCTCGGCATGGGCGTCTCCGGGTTGCTGATCGCGCTGACCTCGGGCGTGTGGTCGCTGGCGGCGGCGCTGACGCTGATGGGCGTGTTCTCGTCCATCTACCATCCGGTCGGCATCCCGATGCTCGTGCAGGGGAGCAAGAACCCCGGGTTCACGATCGGCGTCAACGGTCTCTTCGGTAACCTCGGCATCGCGGTCGCCGCGATGCTCACCGGCTTCCTGGTGAAGCACATCGGCTGGCGCGCCGCCTTCGCGGTGCCCGGCGGCCTCGCGCTGCTCTGCGCCGTGCTCTTCCTGCTCCTGGTGCCGAGGGAGGAGACGGCGCCGGCCAAGCGGCCCAGGAAATCGGTGGACCTGCCGCGCGCGGTGATGGCGCGCGTGCTCGGCGTGATGACGCTGGCCGCGGTCTCGTCGAGCCTGATCTTCAACTTCACGACCAACGGCAACGGCCAGCTGCTGGCCGAGCGCCTGCACGGGCTGGTCGACGATCCCGCCACCCTCGGCGTGCTGCTGGCGGTCGTGTACACGATCGCCTCGCTCGCCCAGCTCGTGGTCGGCAAGCTCATCGATCGTTATCCGCTCAAGTGGGTCTACCT
>Ga0137380_10003409_pt1 | contig 13792 bp, 9 predicted proteins | sample SagtaG_17_FD_104809 | JGI IMG/M metagenome (GOLD analysis project Ga0137380, IMG submission 104809) | Vadose zone soil microbial communities from Sagehorn Ranch, Mendocino, California, USA - Sage2_L_100_16 metaG | ecosystem: Environmental > Terrestrial > Soil > Vadose zone | place: USA... | reverse complement strand
GCTCTAGTTGATAGTCGCTGGGCAGGGTTCCCTGCAGCCGGACTTTGGAACCTTCCCTAATCATACAAGCGTCCGTAAGCATCAGCGTCGCAGGTGAACCCCAGGGAGAGCTTCTTTTCAGAGGTGTCCGGATGTACTAGGCAGATCTGCGTCGCGGGACACGCATGCATACCTTGTTTTTCTGGATGCTCTATTGTTGGCCGAATCTTAGCAGGAACCCATCAAAACCCCTATTCGCATCTCTTTGTCGTCATGCTGATCTTATCATCGACTTGGACCCTCAGGCGTTTTCTAGGCGATTTCCTTGGCACCCTCAGGGCGCGCGTTGGTCCTTCCCCCGACCCACTGGGTCCTAGGGAAAAAATTCGACAAAAAGGTCAGGAGAAACGCACGAAAGTACCTGTCTAAGAGAGTCGAACCAGGCCTCTGGTCTGCGGAATGTCAGCTGGTGCCGGAGACAGTCTCTTTGGCACCTTCAGGCTCAGTGGCCTGAACAGTCTCAGAGGACGCGTCATCCTCCGCGGTCTCTGCATCCTCCGCTTTCTTCTCCCCCGGCTTGCGATAGCCTATCAGCGGATAATTTCTGGACCGACTCTCACGCTCTCTCCGCTCCTCCGACTCTCTCACCTGCTTCTTCAGATCCTGCATCTCAATCGTCATAGCCTCCAGAGTGAAACTCTTCAAGATCTGATCCTTGTACCAGATCAACTGACCACCCAGCCTAGCCCACCTGCTCCGTTGATTGCTAGGAGTATACTGAGACTTTGCATACTTGTGAGACATCTGAATCAGATCCTGAATCGTGTCAATCATTACCTTCCGCTCAGACTGCCGCCAAGCATTGATCCTCTTCTCAACCTCGGGAACCTCACGAGCCTCATCCCGGTCCATTGCTACCCGCATTATCCTACGACCATAGTCGGATATGTCCAAGAGAGCGGAAAGAAAAACGCCGGGAGAACTACTGACAAACTACCCGGACGATTCCATCAACAGTTTCACCGAATACTCCGGGTCCTCTATCACTTTTCTGTCTCCGAGCCAGATGCGTGTAGAGATTCGTATCCGACTACTTTCAGCTCAAACTCCGAACCATCGCCGGCTCGCAGAAGCATTTGGGCGTCACGTTAGTTGGACCGTCTGAAATGATGATTTCCGGTCTTATGGCTTATTATGATACCCCGGGATAGTTCAGGCACCGGAGGACATCTTCAGTGCTCCTTCAAGTCGGACCTACTCTAACCCTGTTACTGATCGTCACTTCAATTGGGCCTCTAACGCAGAGTACACCTCTGCCCTCGCTCGTCTCCTATGACATCAGCGCGAAACTGTCCCGAGCAATTTCCATCACGATGAACGGAAACATCCTCTATGCTATCGACAGCAGCGGTAACTTGGCCATTGTCAACACCACCGCCCTTCCAACGCTGGGAGCGAGCGCTATCACCGTCGCTTCAGTCCTGCCATTCTCCTCTGGAGGATGTTGCGGAAATCTCGCCGGAGACTATGGTCTAGTTGTAAAGAATGGATACGCCTGGATAGGCGCGCAGTACAATGTTGGCTATGGGCTAGCCCAGGTTTCTCTTCAAGGACTCAATTCGACGGTATACTTCCACGGCAGCTTCAGCGCTCCAACAATCAATGGCCTCGCCGCTGATGCAAACTACGTCTACGTGGCTGCAAGCGATGTCGGAATCGAAAAGTTCGACCAGCGACAACACACATTCACCACCATACTCTCAGGATCAGCTCCCGTAAACATGCTGTTGTTAGGAACAACACTCTGGTTCAACCATGGCTTCGGAATCGGACGCGTAAACACCGACGGAACCGGACTCGCCTACTACACCTCAGGATTCAGCAGCTACACTGCCTTCGTGACGAACGCCTCTGACGGAAGAATATGGTTCACAGAGAATCAAGCCCATAAGATCGGAGTATTGAACCCGTCCAACTCATCCGTGACCGAATACGGATATCCCGTCCCACAGGGATTCTTCGGACCCGCAGACGGCCCATACGGACTAACCTTCGACTCGAAAGGAAGACTCTGGGTCACCGGAGGAGCCAACGGAAACATCGAGGTCTTCAACCTCTCGACGAAGACCTGGACAACAGCAGGAAGCTTCCCCTCCCCTAGTAACGTGTACCAGGTGCTGAATGAAGGAGGTAACATATGGGGAAGCGTCGAAGAACCGACAGGACCATTCCTCTTCTCATCAAAGCTCATAGTCGGCTCGACATCCTCCGCCACATCTCTCGATGTGGGACAACCGACATTGTTCTTATGCGAAGCACTCGGCGGCTACGCCCCTTACAATTACACCTGGAACTTTGGAGACGGCTCAAAAGGATCAGGAGAGACAGCAACACATTCCTACGCCTCCTCTGGAGTTATGACCGCTACGTGTCAAGCAAAGGACAGCCAAAACCAGACAGCCACAGCAAACTCGACGGTCACTGTGAGTCCTGACCCGAACATTACCACGCCCTCGGCCAACTCCACTTCTATTGAAACGGGACAAGCCGTCAAGCTCTCCACAGCGGTCACCAACGGGCTCCCCGGATACTCTTACTACTGGCAAGGCCAGCCGTCAGGATGCCAATCGGTCAATTCTCCCACTCTCATCTGCGTGATCACACGAGACGGCAACTATTCCATCATTGTGAGCGCGGCGGATGCGAACGGATTCGTGGCGGTTAGCGGCCCTTTGGCTCTCGATGTTAATCCGGGACCGACAATACTCTCATTCAAGGCATCTCCTCCGGCAATCGACTTGGGCCAGTCAGTGACTCTATCAGTCAACACTCAAGCAAGAATGCCGCCCGTCTCGTACACGTACTCATCTCTTCCAACAGGGTGTGCGACGGTAAGTTCTGCAACCCTCACATGCACTCCTGCGACAACTGGACAGTACGCGATAACCGTTCAGATCACAGACTCTCACGGAGTCACAGCCACTAGTACAGTTACTCTGGGGGTGAATTCTCCGCCCGCACTGAGTTCATTCTCTGCCTCTCCATCTCCAACTGACACGAGTCAGACCCTGAAACTTACGATACAGGCTGCTAGCGGAACGGGAGTTCTCAATTATGCCTATTCGGGGCTTCCCCAAGGATGCGTATCACAGGACACTCCATCCCTCTCCTGCACCCCATCAGCCGCCGGGAGCTACCAAGTTAGAGTCACAGTCACTGACGAGACAGGCAAGAACGCCACATCGTCCATCAACCTGACTGTAAATTCCGCTCAGGTTCTGGGAGCCCCCACATCCCAAGCATACACGGCAATCGGAATGGTCGCCGTGATAGCAGCGATCGCCACAATTTCAGTCGCCGCATTCTGGATGAAAACCAAGAGACCTCGAATAATCGCACCTGCAACGAGGAACTGACAAAATCGTTGCCACACCTGTCCGCAGCTCATCTCTGGGGGCTACCGGTTCGCACCTGGATAATCTTGGCCATCGGACTTACAATGGCCGGAACCCTACCGGCACTACTTCCCTCGGTTCACGCGCAGGTTTCGTGCGGTCAAACCATCACCACCAACGAAGTCCTCACGCAAGACCTGTCCTGCTCAAGCGGTTTGCTAACTTTTGCAGCCAGCGTAACATTCGACTGTCGAGGCCATAAGATCACCGGAACGGGCTTCTTCGCTGACGGATACGGAGGCATCACCATCAAGAATTGCATCGTCCAGTTCAACGGTGACGATGTTGATCTCGAAAACAACGCGAGCAACAAAGTAGTAAACTGCACCCTGACAACAGCTGGTGGAAACTATGGGATATTCACACGCTACTCAAACCAAAACAGCTTCGTCAACAACACAGTAACGGGAGGGTACAACGGTTTCTGGCTAGTAGGATCCTCACACAACAACCTTACCAGCAACAAGATTTTCGGAAACGTTGAAGGGGTCTACATAACTGGAAACGTCATCTACTCCAGCTTCAACCTGCTACAGAACAATACCGTCCACGGCAACAGCATAGGTCTTGACGTAGACGTTCTAAGCTCCCAAAACACTCTAGCGTTCAACCAAGTTACGTTCAACACTCAATGGGGAATCTATGTTCAAGACTCGAATGGTAACAACATCACCTCGAACATTGTCGAGAACAATACGGCCGTCAATCTCCAGATGAGCGTCTCGAACAACAACAACATTCTATCGAACACGTTCAGATACGGTCAGACCGGAGTTGTACTCGGAGGATCTTCGTACAATGCAATCCAGTCCAACGTCGTCAGCAAGAATGGCCTAGGCATAGACGTCCCGGGCCCAGTCGGACCCAGCTTCATACCCTCGGACAACAACTCGATCTACAACAACATCTTTCGAAACACGGTAAACGCACACGACCTCTGGAAGAACTACTGGAACAGCTCTAAGACCCTGGGGAAGAATATCATAGGCGGCCCCTATATCGGCGGCAACTATTGGAGCGACTATAACGGTACCGACATCGACCAGGACTATCTTGGCGACACGGCTCTTCCCTACAATTCTACGGGAGGAATCGCCAACCGGGGAGATTACCGCCCTCTTGTCCCGCCGGCAGGATATCTAGACTACAAGGGAGTAGATCCGACTGCGATAAGCCTCGTCTGGGGGCAGAGCTACCGGCTCGACTTCGCCAATTACCAGCTCCAGAGATCAACCTCGGGATCGCTAGGCCCATGGACCACGGTCGATACAATTACGACCAAGACAAACACAACCGACTATGTCGGAGGCCTTACCCCCTCCACCACCTATTGGTGGAGGCTGAGAGACTTCGCCACCAACGGCACATCGTTTAGCCTCAACATTCAACAAGTTACTCAGTCAGGCACAGCCGTTCTCGTAAGCAGATTTGTAAACTCGAATACTGTCCGATTCAACTGGACGAACACCGCCGAGTACGGTGGGCAGCTCCGATTCAGAGCGTATACTCTCATGGAGTCGGTGAGCGGAGGAAGCTACTCTCCCGCAATATCGATCCCGACAGTTTCGAACTTTAGCCTCGCGATCTATCATCTCATTCCTTCGACGCACTACTCATTCAACCTAGTTACGACCGACTATTGCAGAACATGCACCAGCCAGGTAACCTCGAACTCGACATCGAACACCATCAACATCCTTACACCCGCAATCCTGACAGCAACAGCCCAGGCATCACCGCTTTCAGTAGACACTGGTCAAGCAGTGACATTCACCTGCCAGCCCACGGGCGGAACCGCTCCCTTCCAGTATTCGTGGAGTTTCGGAGACGGCGGGACAGCCTCCAGCCAGATAGCTGGCCACGTCTACACGTTTCAGGGAATTGAAAGCGCGACGTGCCAGGTAGCTGACGCGCTTGGGAACCAGACCATCACCCAAACCGCAACAATCACGGTTGGCTCAGATCCCATCGTCGCAAAGCCTTCCGCCCAGCCAGCGTCAGTGGACCTTGGACAAACAGTCGTATTCTCCACCTCTACCGCAGGAGGCTCGGGCGGCTACTCCTACTATTGGACAGGTCTCCCACCGGGATGCGTTTCCACAAACTCCGCCACCATATCCTGCCAAATTACAAGCCTGGGAACCTACACCATTGTCGCAACATCTACCGACTCTAACGGGCTGCTCGTCTACTCAACCCCACTCACATTCACACCTACCCCTGATCCTGAGGTTGTCGCCTTCACAGCGTCTCCTTCAAGCCTCGACCTATCAAGCCAAGTCACCTTCGAGGTATCGGGCACCGGAGGCAGCCGGCCTCTCTCGTTCAGCTACTCCGGACTCCCGCCAGGTTGTCAGACATCAAATAGCACAACAATCACATGCACGCCCACGACAATGGGAGTCTATGCGGTCACGGTCAGAGTTGCAGACTCTAACGGCTTCACGGTCGCGAGCAGTCTCTCAGTTACAGCGAATCCAGAACTCGTCATGATCTCCTTCAACTCAACGGCCGCAACTATCGACACTGGACAGAATTTCACGATGACTGCATCACCCGCAGGAGGAACCGGACCATTATCCTACACATACTCGGGCCTTCCGGTCGGGTGCCAATCCGCAAATTCATCCAGCCTAACCTGTACCCCCTCCAGAACCGGAAACTACACTATCACTTCGATAATTACAGACACAACTTTGGCAACTGCATCTTCATCAATAATGATCAGGGTCAACACGGACCCGCGAATTACAGCCTTCACAACTCCCTCTAACATTCTCACAGGCCAGCAACTACAACTCAGCATCTCGGGCCAGGGTGGGACAGGAACTCTCTCCTACTCTTACACTGGCCTTCCACCAGGGTGTGTTAGCATGAACTCTCCGTCAATCTCATGTAGCCCCACATCAAGCGGCACCTACAGGGTCACAGCAACGATAACTGATGCCAGTGGAATGACTGACACGACCTACACCGACATCACGGTTACCCAACCGATCCTCGGTTTTGCCCCCGCCATAGGGTACGCACTGATCGCGGGATTCGCGATTGCAGCAGGCACGGGCGCGACAATCGCAGCTATGCTGATGCGTCAGAAAAAGCGGACTGCCCCGACGCAGAAAACCCTTACAGTCTTGAAAGAATGTCAAAAGAGTCGTCCAGTGCCCCGAGCCTCGTTGACTGTCGGGAGAACTCGACGCGAAGTCTTGTCAAAGATAGGACGGTCATTTGTTTTACCGTCGCCCGCAGAATTGACAGAGCCTGGTTCTTCAGCATCCAATGCTACCCCCCTTTTGGATGAGAAGATTTCGCGTCCGGGCATTGATATTAGGCGAGTTTGGCTGATCAAAGCGCGGTCTGGGCTTGGACTCCTAGCTAGTTTGCTTGCGCTATCGCCGAATCCCCGAACGATTCTCAGACAAAATCTAGGAGCAGCATCAGATTCGAGATCAAGGCCCATAATGAAGGGATTTCATGATCGAGAATGTTTCCTCAGCCACTCTTGTGTCACGGGATGCGATCGCTTAGACCCCCCCTCCCTTTTTGGCGAGGGAATTTTCTGTCTGGCATGGAGAATGGGGGCTACGGCCGCTTCACGACGCAATCCGGGCTTAGGTGAAAAGTCCAAACAACGGGAAACCTAGGGAAGTTCCCGAACGATTTTCGGGCGAGCAACGGTACATGTTTTAGATTCGAGATCAGGGCTGAAAATAAGCGATTTCCACAACTGACCTCCGCTACGAAGGAAAACTGGCCCGACGGAGACCGGTGAAGCGTGGCATCCTCCTCGTTTCACGAAGGGCCGGGCGCGGGAAAAATTCGAGCCCCGGGGTCATGATTTGGTTAGCGGGAAAAAATAGTTAGCGAAAAAGAAGTACTTCGGAAAGAGTGCTATGCGCGCATCTTTGGGGGTGGGCTCCGTTACTTGTTTCTAGGGTGTCCATTCGGCCGCGTGTTCTTGCGCGGGTTTGGGGGCGATGCCCTGTTTTCCCGACAGAGGCGGGAAACCATCTCAATCACGGTTACGAGTTTGTAACCGTCCTACCGTCAGTGAAGCCTTTGGTCAAGCTGAAACATTAGACCGTCCAAGGTTCCTTTATCTTGCGGAAGACCATTTCTCGGACCACCACAGCGGTGCTGATGACGGTTTGAAGCGTGGTAGCTTGCTGCTTTACCACATCGAGTTCCGGCCCGACTTTGGAAACACGTTTGTAAAATTCATCGAATCTGTCAAGTTCCGCTTTTCCCTCGAACGACCTCCCCACAGGACCGTTGACCGTCGCGTCGGTGTAATTGATGCGATATCTCAGGATGGCTTTGTCGGGATACGGGGCTTCCAAGATCTCTCTTGGGTGTACTCCGAATACAATTGGGTTTACGAGAAATGTCATCCCGTACGCAACGTCTTTCCCGCCAGCTAATGCATAACCGATCTCCGTCACAGACCCGCCGTAGAATTGAGACGTTTCCTTCTCGATCAGCTTTCGAAGCTGGTTATTCACCGTTGGAATCAGGTCGTTGAATGTCGAGACAAGATCATAGAATGAGGTAAGTCGGTCCTGCAGGTCTTCGGGGATGAAACGATAGTAAGGCTCTGACGAAATCCGAACCCATTGCTCGTTTTTGAAAATTGTGTAGCCTTGAGAGGCATTGAAATTCGTAGCCTGTAAAAATATCTCCCCAATTTCCTTGAACAATGGCGTGTAAATCATGTCGATGTTCTTGAGCGCGAAATCTCGGTTGACCGTACGCTTCCAGGCTCTTGAGTTGGCGTATTCCGCAACAACTGTACCGAGAAGCAAGCCAAACACGATTCCAAAGATCGGCGAATAGTAAAACCAGCTTAGGACGGACAGAACGCCCGCTCCAGCAGCTACCGTTATAGTCGTAGCGTCTTCGCGTAATCCCAATCCCGTCTTCTGGTATTCCGTGGTCGCCTTCTATATCCTATTCTCCCGTGCCTTGCTCGACGTTCCTCGATAGGATAGACGAGCGTCCTATTCCTAGCGTGCTTCCAGACATCCGGAAACCAATGTCGCGCAGGGGTTGTCCAGATTGCCGAAAGCTTGTGGACATAGAGCCAAGATGGGTGGCGGGAAACGAGAGCACGATTGATTGGTGTTGCGTTGAGTCCGACCGCATCTTTACCGTCGTGACACTCGCGAAAGGCGTCACTTTGTCTGATTACTTTCTGCAACTCACACGTGCTGAAATCCTCGTCTTCTGGTAGTCGGCTTTTGAGCGTCTACTCGTATATCTGGGCGATTCTCGCTATTTTCACAATGCTCGAGATAAAGGTAATTTGGGCTATGGCGTAGATTCCGGTCGCAACCTGCGATAATTGCGATGGGTAGTGGGGATACGCAAAGATTAGGAGGAATATTCCGATCAGCGAAAACGCGTATCCAGAAACTAGTGTGACTCTCCACCAACGACCTATGAGTTCAGGCGCGGAATACCAAGACCTGAATCGGGAGTAAAAAATAACGCTGTGAAATCCAATGATGAACGTGTATGCCGCGATGAAAAAGACGATGGTATAGGTTGCTGGTTGCAAATCATGTAGGTTAGACCCCGTAATGGCCGACACGCTGGCAACAATCGCAAGAATCCAGCCCCATCTTTCAAGACGTTCCAAGAGTGTACCGTTTCGCCACTGGGATGAACAAACGAACCGAAACAAGAATATTAACGCTACTTCAGCAACAACCGGGTTTCCCCGTCTTAATCTGGAAGTAGTTCGTGACTTTCCGCTAGTTGCGATCGTAGGACTGCATCAGCGGAGGCAGAACACCGAGAGATGTTCACCGGTTTGGCGCCGAGCCCACAAGTTAATGAGCGTCCCTAACGAATTGTAGTGATCATGGAGACTCTTCAAAAAACCGTTAACGAAAAGGTAGTCGACCTGTATCCTTACAGGTTCAAAGTTTCAGAAACTGGAGGATCACCGCCGGTTGTTGTCGCCGTAACAAGCATAAACGATATGGATTTCGACCGTAACGACTCAGCGTCCATCAAATCCATCTTTGATGACATAGGAAAATGGGAATCTTTCGTGCAAAGTGCTTCCGCTATCGTAAAGGAACTGGGTCTCGGTGAACCAGAAGGGATGTATCAGAACTTTCAATATTCACCGGACAAATACAATTTCATCGAGGACAAGACGACGGACGAGACCTTACGACGCTTCCTCGTCCATGTGAACAAAGACGAAAGGGAACGCCGCAAAGCATTGAATATTCCAGCGCTTACCAGCGCTGAAATCGCTACCGGCATTGGGAACGTCGCGAAATGGAGGTCTTTGGCGGAGAGTGCAAAACTGCTTAGAGGCTTCTGGAAGTAGTGCGCGACCATTAGTTTCTAGAATCGCGGGTTCAGCGCGTCGCAGCTTGTTTTGGTAGGGCTTCAATCATGGGCTCGTTACGCAATGGTTTTTGCGCCTGTTCTCCCATTTTCATTAGGGACCCCACCAGACCTTCCATGAAGGTTTGCACCCCTTTGAGGGCTTCTTCAGGTCGCTCCGACAGACTCTCCTCAAGCCCCAATTGAAACTCGCGCATAGCCTGCCGGACAGCCTCCGTCCGAGTGTAGCCAAAGGTCTCGGTGATTTTATCGAATCTCTCCATGAAGGCGAGAGGCATCTTGAACATGATCTGAACTGAACGGGTTGCCGCGTCGTTCGAGTTTTCATCGTTCTCCGCCATGATACATCCATCTTTCTATCATATGCCACCTCAATATTAGTCTTTGGACTACGGTTTAGTATGAAATTTTGTCGAGTAAATTCTGGGGAAAGTCTTAAGTTGACCATGGAATATCATACCTGCATCATGTCGAACGTCCCAGGACGATGGATTTACGACCCGCGAACAAGGTCGATGGTTTGGCAGAAGCCTCAACCAAGCTCCAACGACCTCGACCAGACAATCCAGAAATTGGCGGCTCAAGGATTAGCGATGATTGCTGTGGCAGGCGTACTATTGCTTGTCCGAGAACTCGTACGAGCTTTCCAGGAACAGTAGGATCGTTGACGATTGCCCTCGAAACTGACCGAGGGGTAGGGGGTGAAAGATGAGGTTGGGTGAAGGTGGAGCGTTTGTCGCGGGTGCGGTTCTCGGCGGCATCGGCGGCGGAGGTCTTGGCTACCAGGCTGGATACAACCAACGGGATGCAGAGCTACAACCGATCATCGAGTCGATGCATAACCAATTGAACGTTAAGGACAAGCAAATCGCAGAGCTTCAGCGACGACTTGACGAGAAAACAGCGATACCCGTGATTTCCCAGATCCGAAACAAGTTGAGGGGCTCTCAGTCTTAGAGAGCTTCTCTGCCTCTTTCTATTCTTCCCTCGTTAGAGCTGCCAGAATGGCAACAACCATTCCAAGCAGGAAGATTATTGCCAACGCTGCGAGAGTATTATTTGTGTTCTGAGCTTCGATCAACTCCTTGTTGAGTATCTGCTGAAGCTCCTTAGCTTCTGCGACAGTTATGCTGTTACTGTTGACCTTTGCAGTAAGTTCCTGTCGCCTCCGAGCCTCAGCGGGAGTGATTGGATTGGTCGTCTTGGCTTCGAACTCGGTGATCTTTGCCTCGTATGCAAAGAACAGGTCCGTAGATTGAGCAGTGGTGATGAGCTTTTGATCAACTTAAACCTTGACTAGACCAAAAAGCATCTTCGCCGTCGAATCTCCTTTCCCACTGATGATCTTCAATTCGCTGTCGGTCTTTTTCGTCCATCGTCCCACTCCGTATGTTATGCCAAGTGCTGTCACGACAACCGCTGCTATCGTAATCAGGTCTCCCGTAGTTAGAACGAAGTCCATCTTGACGCCGGAAGACAACTTAGCGCTTGTAAGCGTTTGCTAAAATCTATGTCTGCTATTATTTCGGTGTCGTCGTCATGCGGTCGTGTAGTGGGGTGACGACACAATGTCATCGTTTTGGGCGGGCTCAAGGGTCGAAAGCTGCTTCTTTAGCTCCTCTCGGGTCGATAAGACAACTCGTCACTTGGCGCTCCTCTGGATTTTGAAATCCAAACGTTTCGCAACCTCCGACACCAAGCGCTCGTCATGACCGGAGACCGTCGGGATGCCTCCAGGGGACGGATCAGTCGATGAGTTTTGTACCGGAATGCGGTGAGAATCGTCGTCCTGTTCGTCCTGTCCCATGTCTCTAATTCGAGCTTCTCAAAGCCTAGAGCTGGGCCTTCGCGAGTTTCAGTAGGGCTGAATGGCCCCATCCGTGATGGGCGAACTCGGACGCGGGGGGAAGTTTGTCCATTTCGAACCATTGAGCGTCCAGCAAGCTCGGAGCCTTGCTGATCTTCATGGATAATGGGAATGCTAGGAAGTCAAAGACCAGGTGCCAGCTCTTGTTGTTGCCGACGAAGGATTCTATCTGAGCCAGCTTCAGGGTCGAAGGCTCAATCCCCACCTGCTCCCTCAATATTCTCTTAGCTCCTTCCTCAGGATGCTCAACATGTTTCAGGTCGTCGTTTGGGAGGAACCAGCCCTTCTGGCCATCAGGCATCTCCCGATATTTTACGAGAAGCGCAGAGTTGTGATGCAAGACGGCCACATGCGAAACAAGCGTGTGCCTAGCGCAACTGTCAGAAGTCACTGAGGAGCCTCGAGTCGAATTGACCTTATCGCGTATTTCAGTATTGTTGAAAGACATTGAGTGTGAAACCTAGCCTATTAGACTGGCTATTTTGTAGGCGGTAAATCATGTTTCTTCTCGACCTCTAAATCTCGTGGACTGTCGGGAGGGCGTATCGTTGTTGCGTCGTCAAATTGTTAGCGCCCGACACGCATTAATTGGTGCGCCTCGTACCCGGCAAACTGTAGAGACAATGCGCCTGGTCAATTGTTTTTTCGGGCGGATTGTCCCCCAAAATAATTCGATGCATGTAACATAGTCAAATTATTCAGCAGAGTCGCGGCCGGGGTCTGCCAGAAAAAAAATGGGAAGGGAATGGCTTCTATGTCTCTTCGTTTTGTGTTATGACCCTGCTTTTATTGCGGTGGTGCCGGAGCTTGGCGTGTGGAACGGGTCACTAGGGGTATAGCTTGCGGTTATTGTAACCGTGGTAGGTTTCCCGGCCATCGCTGTGAAAGTGGTTGTGCAGCTCGACGAATTGGCTGGATCCGCGCTTGTCGGTGAGAGAATGCAACTCGGTGGGGCAAAGCTGCCGCATGGAGAGGGGCTGCAAGTCCAGGAAACAGTTCCTGTTGGTGGTAGCGGGAACGACGAAGGAACGGGAGTAGTGTTTGTGACTGTCGCCGTGCATCCTGTGGACTTATGATCGGGGAGCTTGCTTGCGTTGCATGCTGCGGTGGTAGTTGTCGCTAGAGGCCCTTCTAGCACTAGGATATCGGTGAAGCCACTGCTAGGCGAATTATTCGGATCGCCGCTATACTGAGCCGTTATTGTCTCCACGGTGGCAGGACCCATGAGAGCTGGCGTATATGTGACAGAACAGCTGGCCTGGTTTGGAGCTAGTGGGGGTGGCGGACTAGGGCTGAGCATGCAGCTGGATGGTGGTATAAACTGCATGCTGCCAGGAGCTGCGCTGAACGAGCCCCCCATAGCTGAAGCCATGAAATCCACCGTGCCCGTTGGGGAACCGCCACCGCCCATACTACTGACAATGGCTGTGCATACGGTGTGGTCCATCATCATGGTGCCTGGTCCAAAGACAGTCGGATTACAGCTTACGGCAGTGCTAGTTGAGGGCTGTGCGTGAACACTTGGGGTCACATACGCTGACAAGCTCAGTATGAGCGTGCCGAGGAGAATTGCGAGTCTTCGCTTGCTGATAGAATTGAGTTCTGACAATTTTCTGAGATTCATCATATTTTTTCTCCTACGGGCTTTCGTGCTTGAAATATAACGAATGTTTCGCCCGGCAATATTTTCGAAAAACGATATTCTCAGATTTCGATATTGTCAGGTCTCGACATATCTAGGGATATTGGGGCCCTAGATATTGCGCCTTACGGCTTCTTGAGGGGTCTCGTTGTCTTCCGCGTTTTTTCTCGGTCTCCCCCGTAAGCAGGCCCGGATCGCTGCCGGGCAAACGGTTCAGCTGAAACAGTTCGAAAGTAACACAAGCAATAACGGCTAATATTTCTCGTAAGGGTCTAGAGGACGGTGCCTTTGGAAGACGAGGAGTATATTGGCGGTGTTACAAGCGGTCGTATGCTGAGAGCCGGCGGCATTGCAGGCTATTCGGTCTATGTGACCACTCGCAGACTGATCGGAGCGAAAAACCGAAAGGCTCTCTGGAAGGGGATCGCCGGCTCAGCCTTTGGGGGCGTTGCGGGGATGTACGTAGGCTCAAAACTTTCTCGGGAG
>Ga0137380_10003408_pt1 | contig 13796 bp, 10 predicted proteins | sample SagtaG_17_FD_104809 | JGI IMG/M metagenome (GOLD analysis project Ga0137380, IMG submission 104809) | Vadose zone soil microbial communities from Sagehorn Ranch, Mendocino, California, USA - Sage2_L_100_16 metaG | ecosystem: Environmental > Terrestrial > Soil > Vadose zone | place: USA... | reverse complement strand
TTTGCGCTCTTCGCGTCTTCGCGGTTAATTCCGGACAGCGCTTTCACCGCTAAGACGCGAAGGACGCAAAGAAAACGCTAAGCAGATCAGTTTGGTTGCGGCTCGGCTGTCTCTGCGTTCATCTGTGGTTTCATTTTGTGCAGTTTACATCTCTCCATTTTTCTCCGTGCGCTCTGGTTCGGAGTTCAGGCTTTAGCCTGCCCGGGTCCAGTGCAGCCTGAAGGCCCAATTCCAAACCTGATCGCGTGTTCGCCACATCTCTCCATTTTTCTCCGTGCGCTCTGCATCTCCGTGGCTTATCATCGTGCCCGTCATGAATGTCCTTCTGTTTTCCATGCCGGACTCTTTCGAGCATATGCCGCCGCTCGGCATCCGCATGCCGAACGGCGCTCTGACCTCGCTTGCCGGCAACGTGGATCCCCATCACAGTGTCGCCGTCGCGGATCTGATCCTCGCTCAACGGCGCATCCGCGAGACCGTCGAGCAGCTTGTCCGCAATCTGAAGCCGGACCTGGTGGGGCTGTCGGTGATGACGTTCCAGCGCGCGACGGCGAAGAGAATCGTCGATCTCGTCCGTTCGCTCCGGCCGGATGTTCGCATCGTCGCCGGCGGATACGATCCCACACTGGCAGTCGAAGCCTATACGGAATGTTCCTCCGGCCTCATCGACTTCGTAGTCCGAGGCGAGGGGGACATCACCTTTCGTGATCTTCTGCGGGCCATCGAATCAGGCGGAGGCTACCAGCGGATCGCAGGCCTCTCGTACCGGGACGGACAGGTGTTCCGTCACAACCCGCCGCGGCCCGTGCACCGCCTCGCGGGAGACGAGATACGGCCGCCCAAACGCGACGCGCGCGTGCTCAAGGGATACACGCTGCTGGGCCGGCAGGTGGACGTGGTCGAGACGTCGCGCGGATGCACGTTCGACTGCAGCTTCTGCTCGATCATCGAAATGCGCGGGCGCAACTTCCACACCTTCGATCTCGAGCGCGTCCTCGCGGATATTCGGGACGCGCACGATCGCGGCGCGCGCGCGATTTTTCTCATCGACGACAATATCATGCTCGACGTGGCGCGGTTTGAAGGGCTCTGCCGCGCGATCGTGCGGGCCCGGCTCAACAAGATCGACTACTCCGTGCAGGCGATGACCTCTTCGATTGCCAACCACGGAGAGACGCTGGCGCCGTTGATGCGTCAGGCAGGTTTCCGCTACGTGTTTCTGGGAATCGAGAATATCCTGGAAGGCGATCTGGAGTTCCTCCGCGCAAAGGCCAAGAATGAAGCGCGGGAGCACGGCCACGTGGTGGGGAATGCCACGATCAAGGCGATCGATTACGTCCACCGCAACGGAATGTACGTGGTCGGAGGGCTGATCGTGCGAAATCCGGAAGACACGCGCGAATCGGTTCGGACGAATCTGGGTTTCGCGCGCCGCTACGTGGACTGGCCGTACATCCAGCATCCGACGCCTTATCCCCGAACTCCCATGACACGGGAGTTTCGCGAGCGCGGTCTCATCACCAACGAGCGCCTGGAAGAATACGACGGCACGACGGCCGTCGTGCGCAGCGAGCATCTCACGGCCGAGGAGATCGAATTCATGCGCTGGCGCGCAGAGCGCTGGATGAAAGTGCGCCACATGCCCGCTGCCTTGCTTCATAGCCCAGGATTTGTGCTCCGCAACGCCCGCAAGATGCTGGCTCACACCTTCCGCGGGATATCCTGGAAGTCGCTGCTCCGGCTCGAGAACGACCGCCAGATCTTTCAACGCTACCGCGCCCTGCGCAAGGCCGAACGCGCCTACCTCTGATCCTGTGCACGCACCACGACCGACAGAATGACTTGCCACGAATTTCACGTAAACTGCACAAATGAAACCACAGCTGAACACGGATGAACACAGAGACAGCCGAGCCGCAACCAAACTGATCTGCTTAGCGTTTTCTTTGCGTCTTTCGCGTCTTAGCGGTGAAAGCGCTGTCCGGAATTAACCGCGAAGACGCGAAGAGCGTAAAGAATCCGCGAAGAAGAATTCTTTCCAAGCGGCAAAGGATTTGCCCCTTAGTAGTACAGATCCGTCCAGCGGTAGTACAGATCTGTGTTCATCCGTGTTCATCTGTGGTTTCATTCATGCCTTTGGTTGCGTCTCGAACAGGCGGGCAATTTCATCTACTTCGAAGCGGGGCAATTCTGCGGGCCTGCCTCTCTTCAGATCGACCGCTTCGATCCCCGCGCCCTTGTCCAGAACCTCCCCAATACAGGTTACGGCTATACCGGCTTCGCGGATCGAGCGCATGAGCTCTTCGCAATGGTCTCGCTCGCAGCATATCAGCAGGCTGCCCGAGCCTATCAGACCGAGTGGATTCATCTTTAAGGAATTGCATATCCTTCGGGTTTCTTTCAAAACGGGAATGCGGTCCACGAAGACCCGGATGCGGCGCCCCCCCGCGGCGCTCAATTCTTCCAGCGCGGTGGCTGCCCCGCCTTCGGTCACGTCGTGCATGGCTGTAACTCTTCCGGACCGGGCCGCGATCCGCGCCTCCTTCAAAATGCTGATGCCGGGATCGTACAGAAATCGCCGGCATTTCTCTATTTCCCGAGCAGACATCCCCATCCTTCGCAGTTTTTGAGGAAACTCGCGCGCGATAATGCACGTCCCCTCCACGGCCATGCCTTTGGTAAGAAGGATCTTGTTTCCTCCCCGCATGCCGCGCTTGTCTACCAGGTTCGTTCTGGGGACGGTGCCGGCGGCCTGCGCCACCACGACGGGACGGGTGACCGCATCGGTGATTTCCGTGTGGCCGCCGCAGAGGAGGAGGCCGTGCTGGAGCGCGACTTCGCGCAGCTCTTTCATGACCTGTCCCGCCTGCGCGGCGCTGGTCTCCGCGGGGAAAAGAAGCGTAGTGAGAAGCCATCGCGGGGCCGCCCCCGAAGTCGCCAGGTCGTTCACATTGACAACCACCGCATAGTAGCCGATAGCGTCGGTGGCGAAAGTCACCGGATCGGATTTCAGAACAAGCACATCCTCGCCGTCGAGTTGGATAGCGGCCACGTCTTCGCCGACCCCAGGCGGGATCAGAAGGGACGGATCAACGCATTCGCCCAGGAAGCGAGCGAGCAGCTCGTTGGGCAGTTTTCCGTTCCGCAGGGGAGAGTGCAATCGGACGATATCCTGGAGCTCCTCGAGGTTCCGGGTCGTGAAATCAGGCGGATGCCGGAATGCCGGTGAGGCCGAGCCATTGGTCAGAAATGCCGTATGTGCGCCGGCATTTTGCCCCGCCTCGATGTCAAAAACAAAATCTCCTACAACCAGCACCTGCTCCGCCGGGACCCCCATCTTCACGGCAGCGGCAAGGATGCCTTCGGGGCTCGGCTTCGGCAGCTGCGGGTCGTCGCGCGTCATGATGACAGAAAAATCGGAGGCTCGAATGTGGCGGAAATTCCTCAACGCTCGGCGAATGGAGCGCAGGCTGTTCCGGCTGATGATCCCTATTTTCAGATTACGCGAAAGAAGCAATCGGAGCAGTTCTTCCGCGCCGGCATTGGGGCGGGAGAGACGCGAGGCCTTCCATTCGATCTCGTCCAGAATGCGCAGCGCCTTCGCGCGGCGGGCGCGCGACCGCATGCGCGCAATGCACTCCAGGATCGGAGATCCTTGACTGCAGCCGATGGCATCCCGAATTGCGCTGTAGTCCAGAGTTCCCGGCTCCGTCAGAGTCCCGTCAAAATCAAAGAGCACCGCTTTGATCCGCACAGCTCGCCTTCCTCAATGGTGAAAATATGGGGACGGAATGATCCCTCAGCCTCAGGAGGAACCTGGGGAAAGAACTGACGCCGAGAAAGACTTTGCCACGAATTCCACGAATTTTCTTCGACCACAAACGGTGTATGTCGTTGGTGAGCGTGATGTGATGCAAAAGCTGCGGGAACCGCCCCCCCGTTTTCGTGCAATTCGTGTAATTCGTGGCCAGTTTTTCTCCGGGTCTCTGTGGCGAATGACGCCTTTCTTGCCACGGGGCCACAGAGCCACAGAGAAGAAAGCGCTGCGCGCGTGAGCAATCCGACGGGCCGATAGGATCTTTTCACAGCTTCTCGGTTATAATCGTTTCCGTCCCAAGCTGCGGAGCGGAGGATTTGTTATGCCGACATACGAATACGTTTGCAAGAAGTGCCGAAAGCGGTTCACCCTGTTGATGACGGTGATGGAGTATGAAAAGAGGAAGACTCGCTGTCCGAAGTGCAGCAGCAGTCAGATCGAACAAGTACTTCAGACTTTTGTTGTAACCTCGAAAAAGAGTTGAGTCACACCTCAGCGTCGAGTGTACGGACTTTCGCGCTTCGCCCTTCACGTCTTCGCGGTTAATTCGGGCTCAGCTTTCACCGCGAAGGCGCGAAGGGCATCGCGAAGGTTGGTTGCGGCCGGACGGCTCCGCCGTGGTGAAGCTCTAGTCCAGATCGATATCACGGGTAGTCTTCTCTACCGGCTCATCTTTCGTCTTCTTGAGCGCCTCCTGAAATTTTCGTTCCAGCACCTCCGACTTGACCTGCTCCCTTTGCGCACTCTGTCTGAACAGAAGTTCACGGCGTTGCGCTTCCTGTTTCAGAAATGAGGCGGCGTGATCGATATCCGGGACTTGGGCGTGCCCGCTCGGTTTTTCGTGGGCAGCCACCCGGCGAAGCTTCGCGTCGATAGTCAGGCGCGCGCCGCAACAGGGACACTTCACGGTGAAATCGCAACCTTGATCCTTCATGATTTGCCAGCCTTTCGCATAAAGCCTTTTGTCTTCTATCCCATTCCCGATTCCTCACCTCGTCTTTCGTCTTCGTCATTCCCATTCGTCACTCGTCTTTCCAACTATTGCTCCGCCCCGAAATCACCGCCCTCCCGAACCTGAGCTGAAGGGGACTTCATAGTATTCGAGCGACCATTCCTGCATGTACCGCACACGGTTCGGGTTAATCCGGTAGACCATCAGCTCAGGATTATCCAGAGAGCCGAGATACTGCCGGAGCAAGGGGTTGGTGTCCCAGATTTCCCGCAGAAGCTGGCGGTCCCCGACGATTTCCGCTGTTCCGGTGATTCGGACGTGGTTATGCTCCTCGTCCATATAACAGATCTCGACGTTCTCGTTGGCGGCAATTTCGACGGTTTTGTGGTAGCGGCGCAAATTCGCCACATAGACCGTAAAGCCGTCGGTACGAACCGGGGAAACAGGGCGGACGCGCGGTGTGTCGCCGTCGATGCTGGCCAGAAACGGGAAGCGGGCCGATTGCATCACGGCAGAAGCGATCTCCCCGAGTCTGTCAGGATCGATCGGTTTCGGTTTGGGTTTGGTCACGGGCTTATTCTAATCGCAGCGGCAAGGGGAGCGAAAGTTCAAATGCAATCCCTGAGTTTTCGTCTGCAGTAACCTGGACAAAATGAGACCACGGATGAACCTGGCGCGGCATAGCTGCGACCAAAAAGATCTTCTTAGCGTTTCCTTTGCGTCCTTCGCGTCTTTGCGGTTAATGCAGTACAGCACTTTCACCGCGAAGACGCGAAGAGCGCTAAGAATCCGCGAAGGATTTTCGGCGTAGCAGTACGGAGCAGCCCGGCCGCAACGACAAAACAAGAGCCTCGGAACCCCATTTGTACGAGGTTTGGAGTTCAGCCTTCAGGCTGCACTGCGTCCGAGCAGGCTAAAGCCTGAACTCCGAACTTCACCGCAGAGACGCGGAGAACGCGGAGGTTCCGTCCCTGGGAGCGCTCGCATCGTGTCTTTGTGGTGAGATTTTGCGGCTGGGCTGCACCGTGTTCATCTGTGTTCATCTGTGGTTTCCTTCCGTTCAGTTCGCGTCTTCGCGGTGAAATCCGCGCCTGGATTTTTTCAACGGTCCGCGGTGTGGCAGTGCTATAGTTTGCAAAGTCATGATTGGAACGAATGACAGGTTGATCCGATGGGAACCGGTCGCACTCGCAAAGTCTTGAATCAATTCGCGCGCGAGGTCGCGGCGGCCGGGGTCTTGCTGGGGCTCCCCTGGGTCCTTCACGCGTTCGACAGGGCTGTTGAGTTCAACCGCGACGTACGCCCGATTCTTTCCGACAAGTGTTTCACCTGCCACGGCCCGGATTCCGCAAGAAAAGGCGCGCCCTTCCGGCTCGACATCGAGGCATCCGCGAAAGGCGACCTTGGAGGACGGCGCGCGATCGTTCCAGGCGATCCCGCTTCGAGTGAGCTGCTAAAGCGGGTCACGGCGGACGAAGCCCGGCGGATGCCTCCTGCCTGGTCCGGCCTGAAGCTGGCCGAGCCGGAGATTGAGACGTTGCGTCTCTGGATCGCCCAGGGAGCCAAGTGGCAGAAGCACTGGGCGTTTATTCCGCCCGAGCGGCCGCCGCTCCCTGCAGTCAAAAACGCCTCCTGGCCACGGAATCCCATTGACTATTTCGTCCTCGACCGTCTGGAACACGAGGGACTGCACCCTTCGCCGGGGGCGAGCAGCGAAACTTTGCTCCGGCGGGTCACGTTTGATCTCACCGGGCTGCCGCCGGCCCCCGCCGAAATCGATGCCCTTCTGAACGACCACTCGCCCGGCGCTTACGAAAAGGCCGTCGATCGTCTCCTGGCCTCGCCTCGCCGTGGCGAAAGGATGGCGGCGCGCTGGCTGGATGCGGCGCGCTACGCCGACACCAACGGCTACCAGTTTGACGGCGAGCGCGTGATGTGGCGATGGCGCGACTGGGTGATCGACGCGTTTAACCGGAATCTGCCTTTCGACCGGTTCGCGATGGAACAGATTGCCGGGGACATGCTGCCGGACGCGACGATGGACCAGAAGATCGCCACGGGTTTCAACCGCAACCATCGCGGCAACACCGAGGACGGCATCGTGCCGGAAGAATATGCGGTCGAGTACGTCGTGGACCGCGTCGAAACCACGTGCACCGTCTTCCTGGGCCTCACCATGGGCTGCGCGCGCTGCCACAATCACAAGTACGACCCGTTCACGCAGAAAGAGTTCTACCAGCTCTTCGCGTACGTCAACAACGTCCCGGAGCGGGGCCGCGCAATGAAGTACGGCAACTCCCCGCCGCTGGTTCCTGCCCCCACCCAGGACCAACAGGTCAGGCTGCGAGATCTCGACAGGCGCATCGCGGCGCTCCGCGACTCGCTGGGTAAGCGCAATCGCGCAATCGAAAAGGCTCAGGCGCAATGGGAGCGGAGTCTCCTGGATGCGGAGCCGATTTACTCGGGGCCATCGCGGGCGCTCGAGGCTGCCTTCCCGTTCGAGGAGCTAGGGAATCTCAAGGAAGTGGGCGGCAAGGTTTCTCTGTGCCCGGGCCGGCTGGGACAGGCCGCCGCATTCGACGGCGCCGTCCACCTCGAGGCGGGAGACATCGCGAAATTTGACATCGAGGACCCCTTTACGATTTCCGCGTGGGTCTATTCCGAGACCACGCCCGACGGCAGCATCGCCAGCAGGATGGCGGAGAACCCCAAGGGGAGAGGCTATGGCGTGCATCTCAACCAGGGGAAGGTGCACGTACACCTCACGAGCGACTGGACGACCGACGCCATCCGGGTAGAGACCGGGGAAGCATTGGAACCCAACCGCTGGTACTCCCTCGCCGTCACCTACACGGGGTCCCGCATGGCGGAAGGGGTGCGCGTGTACATCGACGGCAAACGCGCGCGCCTGAACGTCCAGCTGGACACACTCTACAGGCCCTTCCGAAACGCCGGGCAGAAGTTCGCCGAGCCGTTTCGAATTGGCGGCGGCGCCGGACCCGGGAGACGATTCCGCGGGCGCATCGACGATGTCCGGGTCTATTCGCGCGTCTTGAGCGAGCAGGAAATCTCTGCTCTCGCCGTCGGCGAGTCGCTGAACACGATCGCGCGAAGAGCCAAATCGAACCGCACCCAGTCCGAAGAGCTTCAGCTGCGTTGGTACTTCCTGGAACGCGCGGCCCCGGCCGGCCTGCGCGTCGCCTGGAGCCGGCTGGTCGCGCTCGAGCAGGAAAAAGACCGCCTGGAGCGGAGCTTTCCTACCGTGATGGTGATGGCAGAGAGCGAGACGCCGAAGGATACATTCCTTCTCAACCGGGGTGCGTACGACAAGCCCGGCGAGAAGGTGCAGCCGGGAACACCGGCCGTCCTGCCGCCGCTTCCGCCCGGCGCGCCCAACAACCGCCTGGGGTTCGCCAGGTGGATCGTGGATCCCGCAAACCCGCTGACCGCGCGAGTCGTGGTGAACCGCTTCTGGCAGATGCATTTCGGCACCGGCCTTGTGAAAACGGTCGAGGACTTTGGCGTACAGGGGGAATGGCCGTCGCACCCGGAGTTGCTCGACTGGCTGGCAACGGAGTTTGTCCGCGGCGGTTGGGACGTGAAAGCCCTGCAGAAACTCATCGTCACCAGCGCGGCTTACCGGCAGTCGTCGGAAGCGACTCGCGATCTCCTCCAGCGCGATCCGGAAAACCGGCTCCTTGCCCGCGGCCCGCGCTTCCGTCTGCCCGCCGAGATGATTCGCGACCAGGCCCTGTTTGTGTCGGGTCTCCTGGCGGAAAAGCTCGGCGGGCCCTCCGTGAAACCCTACCAGCCCCCGGACCTGTGGAAAGAAACCTCGATGCAGGACATGGAATATGAGCAGAGCCGCGGCCCCGACCTGTACCGGCGGAGTCTCTACACTTTCTGGAAACGCACCATTGCGCCCCCGATGATGATCAACTTCGACGCGGCGATGCGGGAGACCTGCGTGGTTCGAGAAGCGCGGACGAACACTCCCCTTCAAGCGCTTAACTTGATGAACGACGTCACGTTCGTGGAAGCGGCCCGCTTTCTTGGCCAGCGGATGATAAAAGAGGGGGGAAGTACGCACGATTCCCGGCTTCGATTCGGATTCCGGCTCGTGACGGGGCGCTGGCCGGCAAAGTCAGAGGAGGAGATTCTGCGCGGCAATCTCGAGTACCACCTGGAGTATTTCTCACAAGATCCAAAGAGGGCCGCCGCATACCTCCGGCAGGGCGACTCGCCGGCCGATCCGAAGCTCGATCCGCGCGAGCTGTCGGCCTACGGAGCGGTCGGGAGCCTGCTGCTGAATCTGGACGAAGCTGTCACGAAGGAGTGAGCCATGAACCCGATCGATGAAAGAAAACTGCTTCTGACGCGCCGTCATTTCTTTGGACTGGCGGGGATGGGGCTTGGACGGGCCGCGCTGGCGTCGCTCCTGGCTCGTGACGCCGAGGCCGACGCCTTGCCGGGATTGCCGCATTTCAAGCCGAGGGCAAAGCGGGTCATCTACCTGTTCCAGCACGGCGCGCCCTCGCAAATGGACCTTTTCGACTACAAGCCCGGCCTGGCGCGGTTTCGCGGAAACGATCTGCCGGACTCCGTGCGAATGGGTCAGCGCCTTACAGGGATGACCGCATATCAGGAGAAGTTTCCGACAGCCCCTTCCATTTTCAAATTCGAACGACACGGCCAGTGCGGCATGTGGCTGAGCGATCTGATACCGCACACGGCCCGGGTCGCCGACGAGATCTCCCTGATCAGGTCGCTGCACACGGAGGCCATCAATCACGACCCCGCCGTCACGTTCTTCCAAACCGGCTTCCAGCTTGCGGGGCGGCCCAGCATCGGCTCCTGGATTTCCTACGGCCTCGGAAGCGAGAATCAGTCTCTTCCAGCGTTCGTCGTCATGGTCTCACAGGGAACCGGAGGCACGCAGGCGCTCGCGGACCGCACCTGGGGGAGCGGCTTCCTTCCGACCGTGCACCAGGGGGTGAGGTTCCGGGCGGGGGCTAATCCGGTCCTGTATTTGAGTAACCCTGACGGATACTCGGAGCAGGCGCGCCGGCGCTTCCTGGATGACCTGACCCGGTTGAACGAGCTGAAGTTCAAGGACTATCAGGACCCGGAAATCACCACCCGGATCGCCCAGTACGAGATGGCATTTCGCATGCAGGTTTCGGTGCCCGATCTGACCGGTCTTTCCACAGAGCCCGAGTCCGTTTTTGAAATGTACGGACCGGATTCGCGGAAGCCCGGCACCTACGCCGCCAACTGCGTCCTCGCGCGGCGCCTGGCCGAACGCGGCGTGCGTTTCATCCAGCTCTTCCACCGCGGCTGGGACCAGCACAGCAACCTCCCGCGGGAGATTCGCGGCCAGTGCGAGCAGACCGACCAGCCGACCTGGGCTCTGATTCAGGATCTGAAGCGGCGCGGCATGCTCGAGGACACGCTCGTGGTCTGGGGCGGAGAATTCGGCCGTACGGTCTACTCTCAGGGGACGCTCACGGAAGACAACTACGGCCGCGACCACCATCCGCGCTGCTTCGCCGTGTGGCTCGCCGGCGGCGGGATCAAGGGAGGGCTGACCTACGGCGAGACCGACGACTTCAGCTACAACATCGTCAAGGACCCGGTCGACGTTCACGATCTGCACGCAACCATCCTCCACTGCCTCGGCGTGGATCATACGAAGTTGACCTTCAAATTTCAGGGACGCCATTATCGGCTGACCGACGTGCACGGCCACGCCATCCAGGCACTCCTCGCTTAGCGCACCTTCGAATACCGGCGTATTTGGGGAACTACCAATGAACACAGATAAACACGGTGCAGCCCCACCCCAACCAAAAAAATCTCACCACGAAGACGCGAAGAATCGCAAAGGGATTTCTTCGCGTCTTCGTGTCTTTGTGGTGAACAGGGTGCTTGCGCTCCCAGGAGAACGCACAAAAATCCTTGCCAGGTTGCAAAGGACCCCCGTTTATCCTGTCACTCTTCACGGATGCCTGTCATTTGTAAGAGATCACAACCTGCTGAAAGCCGCCTCCCAGCGAGTGCATTTCGCTGCTCTTAAAGCCTGCGTTGCGGAACATCTCTTCGTACTCACGGAAGGTGTAGGCGTCGCCGCTCGGAGTGGTGCCCAGCATCATGAGACTGAAGGAAGCCGCCCTGGGAGGGGACACTCGGTCTTCGTTGGGAACGAACTCCAGTGTGATCGCGCGCCCCGCCTTGCGCAAAGCGGCGTGGGTTTTGCGCAGGAGCCGTTCACAGGTGGGCTTGTCGAAATGATGCAGGAAATTCGTCAGAAGTACGACTTCGTAGTCATTCCCGAAATCCGCGTCGAAAGCGCTGCCTGCAATGGTCTTGTAGCGGGCGCCGATCCCTTCCGCCTTCGCATTTTCAACAGCGACCTCCAGAACGTTGGGCCAGTCCAGGGCGACAATTTCCGCTTCAGGATACTCCTTCGCGAAAGCAATGCCGAATTTGCCATGCCCCGCCGCGATGTCCAGCACCCTGGCGCGGCGGGAAGGATCGAGCGCGGCAAGCCGGGCTAGCGCCTGGGCGGGAATCGTGGTTACGGGCGCCATGGAACGCGCAAACTCCACCCACATCGGATGTTGCGGCGCTACCGAACCCTCCTCGCTTATCACGGTTCCCCCCTTGCGCACGACGGCCGCCAGGTCTGTGAACGCGTCCGTCAACATCGGAGAAAGCAGAAACTTGATCGCCCCGCCGAGGTATGCGGAAGATGCCCTGCTCAGGAATACTGCGGAATCATCCGTGAGGCCGTAGCGGCCGCCTTCCTTCGTGAGAAATCCAAGCACCACCAGGTAGTCGCAAAGAGTGCGCGCGCCGCGCACTGCCGCCCCGCACCGGGCCGCCAGGGCCTGCGGCGTGTCCTCGCCTGCCGCGATTGCGGTGAAGATGTCCAGCTCAATCGCAGCCTTGAGAGCAGCGGTCCGCTGGTATGCATTGACAGTGTCAAAAAACAATTCCGGAGACGGCATCTGAGCTTCAATCGGTTTTCCCATATCCTCTTCCTCTCCCTAATCCATCAGGTTCATTTTACACGAGCAAGGAGACACTTCACGCTTCCCCATGCCTCTGGTGAAAATTCCAGCTCCCTTGCAATGCGTAGGGGCATAAAAGCCACAAAATGAAACCACCGATGAACACAGAGCAGCTGAGCCGCAACCAAAACTTGGCGATTCTTTGCGTCTTCGCGTCTTCGTGGTAAAGACCGGACCCAATCCACCACGAAGACGCGAAGAACGCGAAGAATCACGAAGAGTTTTCGATCAGCGGAAAAATTCTTTCCCGCATGCAAAGGATTTTTGTGCGTTCTCCTGGGAGCGCACGCATCCTGCGTGCGGGGAGTTAGAAACGCTGAGCACGCTGGAAGCGTGCGCTCCCAGGGACGACCTGCGCGTTCTCTTCGGTCGCGAGAAAAAAATGTAGGGCCGGCTTCCAGCCGGCAAAGACTGTTGACGCAAAGGGAGTTGTCGAGGCTCACCTGCCGGCGAGACGCCGGCGCCACGATTTTTTTCACCGACCAGCGTCTCCACGGTGAGATCGGTTTTGGTTGCGGCTGGACTGCGCTGTGTTCATCTGTGTTCATCGGTGGTTTCGTTTTGGTTGCGGCTCGGCTGCAATGCGTAATTCGTGGCCATGCCCTTCCCCTCCCCGATCTGGCAATCACAAAACAAGTCACGATTCAAGAGAATTTTCAAAAGCCCGAGCCTGCTTTGGCCGATTAGAACTTTTGGGCTATTACAATACCAAAGAGAGGTTCGGTCAAAAAATGAAACCCATTTTGCATATCCTTCAAATACGTCCGATTTTATTGGTCTTATCTCCAGTTCTGTTTTTCCTGTCGCCAGCTCTTGCCGAAGGACGTGAGATCCGCACAACCGTGCTCACCGAGCGCCAGTACGACGCCGTACCGGAAAGCGATACCGTCCTCTTCGCCGGGTTATGGAAAAACTATATTTGCCAGCCTGGTGACGTTCCGATTGCTACCACTACAATCTCTTTTGAACCCAATGAAATCGGCCAGGACTACAACGCGGCGCACATTCTGGCCACGGCTCAGGCAAGAAAATTGGGCGCGGATCTCGTGTTTTTCGTCTCGGGCACGAACCACAAAAATACAGGGGAGATTGCGTCAAGAACTTATCGCTGTCTGAGATCCGGAAAGTATTGCAGGCTGGAAGTGCTCGAACAAAAAACACAGCTCCGCCAGCAGATGTGGGATCAGCTAAAGGGTACGGAGTTTGGGGTCAGGTATCATGAATTCCTCAGCTCAACGAACCTCCGGGCACGGGTCTCCGCCCGGCTCGGAGTAACGGAACGGAAAGTCGCCCTGGCGAATGGAGAAAAAACCACCGACTATGTCGAACAGAAAACCGGCAGGCGAGTGCCGTGCTCAGAATACAGGCGACGCTTCAAGAATTATGCCGTCGATGCGTGGTTTAGATTCTTCAAAGAGAATATAGACACATACAGATCCGACTACTTCCGAATCCAGGAGATCAAATCGAAATACCATGCCTTCATGATGGGTATGCCATTGCCGATTCTGGGCCCACAGGCAGAAATAGATTTCGATGTGATAAGGGAACAAATCGCCAATTCTTTGTTTCCCCAAATCGCCACAAGCTGACGCTCAAGAGGCGTGAAACAATCCATCAGCCCGTAGGGGCGGCCCTGCGTGGTCGCCCGCCCGGCCAATATAACGCGCACTTGCGGGCGGCCACGCAGGGCCGCCCCTACGCCCCGTCAATTTTTTCACAGCTTCTCAATCCTTGGGCCCTTCTCAGAACGGAGTTCTTGAGCCTCCATTGAGGGAAGATCATTCCTGGTGGCAGAGGAAAGAATTTCGTTTGCGGCTATGCCGCGCCAGGTCCTGGCACTCCGCAGCCCGCCTTCGTCTGTTTTTGGAAACGAGCCACAAATCCGGGGATTCGGCTGACACCATGCAGACGTCGTAGCCATTCAGGCTAATGCCTCGGTGCTTGTTAGACT
>Ga0137380_10003405_pt1 | contig 13801 bp, 13 predicted proteins | sample SagtaG_17_FD_104809 | JGI IMG/M metagenome (GOLD analysis project Ga0137380, IMG submission 104809) | Vadose zone soil microbial communities from Sagehorn Ranch, Mendocino, California, USA - Sage2_L_100_16 metaG | ecosystem: Environmental > Terrestrial > Soil > Vadose zone | place: USA... | reverse complement strand
CGCGCCGCCAGCTCTTTTTGCGGTCGACCGGGGTCAGTGAGTGGCCAGACGCGACCGTGGCGGCGCGCTACGGGTTCCTCCACGCCCTGCAGCAGCAGATGTGGTACGAGCGGGTGCCGGCGGGCCGGCGCAGTAACCTGCATAGGCGGATCGGCGAGCGGGAAGCACAGGCCTATGGTGAACGGGCGGGCGAGATCGCAGCGGAACTGGCTGTGCACTTTGAGCGCGGGCGGGATTACCGCCGGGCCGTGTCGTATCTGGAGCAAGCGGCACAGAATGCGACCCAGCGCTGTGCCTACCGGGAGACGGTTAGCCACCTCAGCAAGGGACTGGAATTGCTCAAGACGCTGCCAGACACCCCTGAGCGCATACAGCATGAACTCAGGCTGCACCTCACCCTGGGCGCTCCGCTGATGGCTAGCCAAGGCTGGGCGGCCCCGGAAGTGGGAGCCTCCTACGCCCAGGCGCGGGTGCTGTGCCAGCAGGTGGGAGAGCCCCCAGAGCTCTTCCCAGTGCTGTATGGCCTGTGGGTGTTTCATTACACACGGGCGGAGTTACAGAAGGCCCAGGAACTGGCGGAGCAGCTCCTGGCACTGGCGCAAAGCAGCCAGGATGCCGTGCTCCGGATGGAAGCCCACCATACGCTCGGGAATACCTTGCACAGGCTCGGAGCGTTGACTGCAGCCCGGGCCCACCTTGAGCAGGGCATTACGTTCTATGATCCTCAGCAGCACAGCGGCCACACCGCGCTGTATGGACTCGACGATGGGGTGGCCGGTCTAGGCTATACAGCCTTGGTCCTGTGGAATCTGGGGTACCCGGACCAGGCTCTGCAAAGGACCCACGAGATGCTGACCCTAGCCCGGGAGCTCGCTCACCCCTTGATCTTGGCTTGGGCTTTGACCTCTGCGGCCTGGCACTATCAGTTCCGCCGGGAGGGACCCCTGACCCAAGAGCAGGCAGAGGCTGGGCTGGCGCTCTGTACCGCGCAGGGGGTTACGCAATTGTTGGCGGTGGGGACCATCTTACGGGGCTGGGCGTTGGCTGTGCAGGGAGAGGGCGCAGCAGGGATCGCGCAGATGCGCCAAGGGATGGCCGCCTGCCGGGGCACGGGCGCAGAGATCACACGGCCGCGGTATCTGGCGATGCTGGCGGAGGCGTATGGGAACGCAGGGCAGGCCACAGAGGGGCTGGCCTTGCTCGCTGAGGCGCTGACGGTAGCGCAGAGCACAGGGGAGCGGTTCTACGAAGCGGAGTGCTATCGGCTCAAGGGGGAGTTGGTACTCAAGGCCAACATTCAATACCCAAAGTCCACAGGCGACACGCTGCGTCGGCCTGACTCTTCCCGTGGCCGTCGATGCTCCAATCCGCACGTGGAAGCGGAGGAGTGTTTTCGCCAGGCCATCGCGAGTGCGCGCTGCCAGGGAGCAAAGTCGTTGGAGTTACGGGCGGTCCTAAGCTTGAGCCGGCTGTGGCAGAGCCAGGGCCAGAAAGAAGAGGCCAGGCAGCTGTTAGCAGAGATCTACGGTTGGTTCACTGAGGGGTTTGACACGGCAGATTTGCAAGAGGCAAAGGCCCTGCTCGCAGAGCTGGCCTGAACGGACAGAGACCTCCGGGCTCCTCCCCTGCCGGCATTTCTGCAGCAAAACTGCGAGTTTTCCGTGCCTGCGCGCTCTCCATCTTCTTGGGAAGCCGGTGCGGATCATTGTTCTCGACCACCTGACAGGCGGCCAGAACGATCCCCGTGCTGCTCCGAAAATTCTCATTCGGACGAATCTGTTTCACCCTGGGATATCGCTCCGTGAACCCGATGATAGGGGCGAAAATCCCCCTGGCGTTTGGCGTAGAGCATGCCGATGTGCGCGATGGACGAATCGAAGATTTTTCGCGGCCCTTTGATGATGAGGCTGCGGCGCGTGGCCTCCCGCCGACAATCCAGATAGGCGTAGCGGACGCGGCGCCACTGGTGCGCGGTACGCGCCTCGTGGAGGACCCGCCCGGTCTCGTCCACTTCGGCGGCACCAAGGTAGCTCGGAACATCCAGGGTATAAGGTAGCCACTCGACCTCCACGTCGAACTCGTCTTGCAACCGGAAGGTCTCTTCCTGGGCGAGATAAGCATAGGGCCTCTTGTAGTCAAAATAGTGCGTCACTTTCGTGTGTGCCATGAGTGCTCTCCTGTCGATGAGGTGTAGTACTCCATCGTGCTCTTTCGCTCCTATTCTTCCAAAACGATCCCCACTCCCTGGCTGTGCGATTTCAGCACCGACCAACTTTCCACACTCCTGGCGACATGAGCGCACCGGGGGAATTTTGCCGCGGCCTGCCGGCCCGCTCAGCACACCCCGGCTTGCTTCAAGCGCCGGCGTTCGTTCTCGTCATAGCCCAAGCGCTCGAGGATGAGGTCGGTATGTTCTCCCAGGCAGGGAATCGCTCCGGTGGGGCGTCCGGGTTCATTCGCGAACTTCAGCGGGGTACCCAGGTGCTCAACTCCGTCTGGCCCGCGTAGGATCATCTCCCGGGCTCGAAGCTGCTCCCCCTGCCAGGCCTCCTTGAGATCGAGGACGGGCGCATAGCACACGCCTTTATCAGCGAGCCACTCGTCCCATTCATCGCGGGTTCTCGTCGCAAATGTCTCGGTCAGGAAGTGTTTAACTGGGTCTTGAGCCAGACCCCACGGCTCCCGACAGAGCGGGATAAGGTCCGGCCGCCCCAGTGCCGTCAGGAGGTTCTCCACGAAGTTCAGCTCGGCACCCGAGAGGACGAGGTAACCGTCATCGGCCGTCCGGTAGATGTTGTAGAAGGCCGCGCCGCCGTGGAGGCGCTCCTGGCTTAGGTCAGGGGGGCGATCCTCAGCCAACACGCTGCTCAGAATGTGAGGGGTCCAAGACATCAGTGCATCGGCCATCGCCACATCGAGGTACTCTCCCTGCCCGGTTCGCTCCCGCCGCAGGAGCGCCATGAGAATGCCGACCAGCGCGCTTGAGCCGAGGGCGATGTCGGCCATAGGGAGGGTCGGGAGGCTGGGGGTAAAACCGGGGGCCTGGCTGAGGCTCAGCACGCCGGTGAGGGCTTGGGCGCCAAGATCATGCGAGGGCCGCTGGCTGAGTGGACCCGTCTGCCCGAACGCCGACAGGGAGCAGTAGATGATTGCCGGCGCCCGCTTTTGCACCGCGTGATACCCGAGGCCGAAGCGGTCCATGACGCCCGGGCGGAACGACTCGACGAGGACGTCGGACTGCGCGGCCAGGCGGAGGAAGATCTCCCGCCCCTCGCCGTGTTTGAGGTTGAGGGTGAGGCTGAGCTTCCCGCGCTGCGTATTGCGGAAGTACACGGGGTGCCCGCCGACCGGAGAGCCTAGCTGGCGTGTTGGCTCGCCCTGATGGCTCTCGACCTTGATCACCTCGGCCCCGTGATCGGCCATCACCATGGTAAGGTATGGACCGGGGAGGAAGCGTGAGAGATCAAGTACACGAATCCCGGACAGTTTCATGCGGGTCGCCTCCGTTGTTGCTCAGGTCTCGACCGCAGCGGTCTCTCCATGAGAAGAGCTCCTCTCTGGTGAGTGCACACCGATACGAACAGGCGAATCGGGAAACTTTCTGAAGTGATTATCAGGTCGTTTGCCTCCCCCAGTAGCGACGACTGACTGTAGGGTACGAATGGTTTGTGGTTTGCTTTAGCCCCGAGGAGTAAGCAACTCTTGCATTTGCTTCTCGGTCGGTGCTTTCTCGACCTTCTGGAGAGTCGGAGTCAGGCAATCCCAGGGCTGGGCGCTTCTGGTCCACACCTGCACCAAGGCCTGAAACTGGCTCGGGTCATCCAGACTTGCAGCCCACAGTCCCTGAAGGTCCGGGACAAGCTCCGCTTGGATAAAGACGGGAGAGCCGCACTCCGGACAAAACCCCCGGCTCACCTGGTTGCCACTCTCCGCCCTGACGTCGTAATACTTGCTCTTTCCTGTGATGGTAAGCGTCGCTTTCGAGACGTAGAGCACCGGGCAAAACGCGCTGCCACTCGCCCGTTGGCAATCCCGACAGTGACAATTCCAGGAGAAAACGGGGTGAGCCGAACACTCATAGCGAATCGCGCCGCACGCGCAGCCACCAGAAAAGGGAACCACCATAGCAGCACTCCTTTCTGCTTCAGGTCCCTATCACTTGGCGATAGGCAACGAAAGAGTTCCGATCGCTGCGGAAGTTTGACCGGGGAGACGTGCGGGCTTTGCAGCGGGTCAATCTGTGGGTGTAGCAGCGGGTACGCCCCCAGCAGTGCGCTACCCTGTGGGGCCAAAAAACTCGAACCCACCTTTACGGTAGAGATTCCGCCCCTATCATCGACTCTTCGGCGGCTTGCTTTCTGTCCCACCCCTCACGGATACTCAACACCGGTGCGGACTGAACGGGCCAGAAGGACACTGAGAAGTGACTAAGGTTAAGCTGCAGAAGCTCCCGACGCAGCCCTACAAGGGCACGCGAGACCTCCTTCCTGACGAGATGTCGGTGCGGACGCAGCTTTTTGAGGCGCTGTTGCAGCAGGCAGAGCAGGGGGAGGTCCTGCTGCTCACTAATGCGCTGGTGATGGCGGAACTCGTGTGGACATTGGAGAGCTTCTACAAGCTGTCCAAAGCCGAGGTTGAGGAAAAGGTGCTGGCCGTGCTCAATACGCCGGGGCTGGAGGTCGTGGATGGCGAATTGGTGTTGCAGGCGGTGGTCTGGTACGTCGAGAAGAACGTCGACTTCATGGATGCCTACAACGGACCTGGATGAGCCGCCAGGGGTTGCAAACGGTGTGTACGTTCGACCAGAAGCATTTCGCGCGGTTTGAGGGGATCACGGTCGTTGTGCCCTCTGTAGCCGGCGCCCAGGAAGAGTGAGGTCGAAGGGGGCATCGACTGATGCCTTCGGTGGCGAGCCGATCACGATTAAATGAAATGGGTAATCCCCCGGCTTTGCCGGGGGACTCACAAAGTTTGACAGTTCCGGGAGTCGCACCCGCCCGCCAATCCGTGCACCGCTCAACGGCACCTGGAAAGGCGATGGGTCATGAATGACTCCCAGAGGCTACGCCAGACGAAGGGGGAAGGCAAATCGTAGGCGGTGTTTATCCCGGAGTAGGAGGCAGAGGACACCCTCGTAGAGCAGCGGGGCCAGTTCCAGAAGAAATAGCTGCCCTCTTGGGGGGCTCTTAAACCGACCGCTTTGAGCGGTTCACAAGCTAAAACCTCCGGCTTTGCCGGAGGATAGTTATTAAGCCTGCGGCGACTTCGAGATGGGTATTGAGTGCCAACAGCTTGCCCGGCATCGCTTCGTACGTACGCCACTCGTAGCTCATCTGGACACTTCCTTGCTCGCTATAATAGCCTGCCCTGGGCAGTGTCCTTACCTGTCAGGGCTCAGGACATCGTGGACAGTTTTATCTTGGAAAAGGTCCAAGACATCGTGAACAGTTTGAAATTGGCTTCTCTCAATTGAGGCTAATTCCCCCGGTAAAAATGAAGGGTTGTTTGCGATGTCCTGAACCTCAGCCGAAATAAAACGGCTCTCGAAAAATGTAAACGATGTCTTGAGCCCCGACACTTACCTATAGTAGACATCGCCAGGGTGTACTGTGTCCTAAGCATTCCACCCCCAAAACGGACGATCAATGACCAAGCTCAGGAGAGAGAAGGCGTGAAGATTGTCTTAACCGGCGGCTCGGGCGATTTGGGAACGGTGCTCACGCCCAAGCTGGAAGCGCGCGGGGACACGCCGGTACGGTTGGATATTGCGCCGCCGCGCGACCACCGCGGCAGGTATGTGGCGGGCTCCGTGCTCGATCGCGCCGGGCTCGCGGCTTGGCTGACGGCCGTTGACGGCGTCGTGCATATGGCCGCTTGGCATGGCGTGCACGATGTGTCGAACCATCCGCCGCAGCCCCTGCGAAAAGATGTCTATGCCTTTTGGGATCTGAATGTCACCGGTACGTTCAACGTGTTCGAGGCGGCGGTGCAGGCCGGGGTCTCGAATGTGGTCTATCTCTCGAGCACGAGTGTGCGGGACCAGGAGAGCGTGTACGGCCATACGAAGGTGTTGGGTGAAGAGATCGCCCGGACCTATGCCGGCCGCCATGCGATGAATGTGGTGATGCTGCGGCCGCGGGGGTTTATTCCGCACTGGAATCGTGCCGTCTATGCCTCGTTTGTCGAGTGGCTGCAGTGGTTTTGGCGCGGCGCCGTGCATATTGACGATGCGGCCGAGGCGGTCGTGCAGAGCATCGATCTGCTCGCCAGGACCCGCTTAGAGGCGCCGTTGGTGTTACCCGTTGACGGCGCGTATGAGTATACGGATGCCGATCTGGCGCACTGGGATGCGCAGGGGCCGGGCTCGACCTTCCGGCGGTACTACGGCGCGTACGAGGACCTGGTACGGCGCTATGGGCTGGCGCCAGAAGACAAGCCCTTCAAGTACGACCTGTCGGAAACGCGGCGGTGGTTGGGCTATACGCCACGCTATAGCCTAATGGACGCGCTGCGGGAATTGGAGCGCTACGGCCCCGCCGGCCCCCCGCCTCCATATGGGTGATCTCCGTCAATGCCATGTGGGCTTTATTCCAAGTGGGTAGGGACAGAGCGCGGTGCCTGCCGGTCCGGTTCTCCATCCCCCCCGTTGTAACCGTACGTGAGGGAGAGTATGCGGTCAGCGAGTTACCTTCTTGGCACTTTTCCAACCGCCCCTCTGTCGGGTAAGAGGGCACACGTCGCCGTGTCCCTCTCCCCTAAGAACTGACCGTGATGGTTTCCCCTCAGCCAGCTCAAGCCTCCAACAACTCCGGCATCTCATCACAGGACTTGAGGTGAAATCCCCTGAACTCTTTCAGTTTGAGCACGGAGGCGAGCGATCTCAGCGATTGCGAAGAAGGCTGGAGCGCCTGGTAGTGGAGGTCAAAGAAGAAGATCTGGCCCGCATGGTCCACGTGCTGGGGGCGCTGGTGCATTGAATGTGCGGGGCCGACTTTCGTGAGTGCCAGCTGTTGAGCTCTACGGCCTCTTCAGCACGCTCTTGTACTCACGGGCGGCATGCGCCATAGGTGGCACATGCGCCCTATCGCGGCCAGTCGCCCACTCTCAAGGGTGGCCAGTAGTGGTTTCCTGGTGGCTCTTCTTGCCGGACTCGCCCTTCTGCTAACAGGCCCGGGCTATCGCCTGCGGTGGTGGGAGTTGCGACCCGCCTTCACGATCCTCAGATGGGCCGCATACGGCGGTTTGGCAGCCGCCGCGCTCTCACTGCTCGGCGTGATCCTGGCCCGGCCGGGTGGCTCCCGACGAGGGTTCCCCCTCGCCCTGGTTGGACTGGTCATCGGGCTCGTTGTCGTGGGCATCCCCTGGCAATGGGGGCGGACGGCACAGCAGGTCCCTCCGATTCATGACATTACCACCGACACGGAGACTCCCCCGACCTTTGTCGCCATCCTCCCGCTGCGGGCAGATGCGCCCAATCCCGCCGAGTACGGCGGCCCGGAGCTTGCCGCGCAGCAACGTGCAGGCTATCCAGACCTTGGTCCCCTCCTCCTCCGGACTCAGCCTCCACAGGCATTCGAACGCGCCCTGGCCGCAGCGTACGCTATGGGGTGGGAGATCGTCGCAACCGCGCCTGCCGAGGGGCGCATCGAGGCGACTGCGACCACTTTCTGGTTTGGCTTCAAGGATGACATCGTGGTGCGTGTCACACCGGCTGACGGCGGCAGCCGCATCGACGTCCGCTCGGTATCGCGGGTGGGCCGGGGCGATGTGGGCACCAATGCGCAACGGATCAAAGCCTACCTCGCGCGGATCGCGCACAGCGAATCATCCTGACAGAGTCCTCTATAACGCCACCCCAGGCGGCGTAGTTTCCCATTACCTCACCCTCTTTCTTGCTACCAGCATCGGGGCAATCTCTTCGCGTAAAAAACGTCAAGGCGAAGGCCGCCGCATCGAAGATACTCATCCGTTTTGACAGTTTCCGTTTTGTTCGTATAATTAGTACAGTTATATCAACTCATAGAAAAGGCGTATGAAAGTGGTCAAGAAGATCAACGCCCTCAAAGCCAGACAGAATCTCGGTCAGCTCCTCGAGGAGGTCTACTACAAGGGGGATGAATACGTCATCGAGCGGGCAGGGCGGCCGATGGCCGCTGTGGTCCCGCTCTGGCAGCTTGAGAAGCGGCAGAAACGCCGGGAGCGGTTCTTTGGCATGGTGGAGGAACTGCAGCAGAAAAATACGGGCACGAAGCCTGCCGTCATTGAGCAGGAGGTCGCGGAAGCAGTCCAGGCGGTCCGGGCGAAGGCCGCTCGCCGGAAGACATGATTCTCGCCGTTCTTGATGCCAATGTCTTCGTGAGCGCCATCCTGAGCCCGAAGGGTATCCCGGCAAAGGTGCTGGCTGCCTGGCGCGAGGAGCAATTCCAGTTGGTGATCTCCGCGGCGATCCTGGAGGAGATCGAGCGGGTGCTGCATTACCCCAAGATCGTCAAGCGTCATCGTTGGCTTGAAGAGCGCCTCCAAACGTTCATCGAGGATCTCGCCTCCCTTGCCATCCCGACCCCGGGGAAGCTCAGGCTCAGCGTCATTGAGGAAGATCCTGCCGACGATCGTTACCTGGAGTGTGCGGTTGAGGGAGAGGTGGACTACCTCGTCAGCGGCGATCGCCATCTCCTTGACCGGGGAGAGTACCAGGGTATCCGCATCCTCTCGCCCCGAGCGTTCCTCGCAGTCCTCAAGTGACAGAGCCAGATCAACGTCCGGCATCCCTTGCCAGGAGCGGACAGAGACGCTCCCACAGGCATCAGGGTGAACATTGTGAACGTTGTGAACGTTCTCCGGGGAGACAAAGGGAGCGGAGGATCGAAATGGCACGTATTTGCTTACGCAGCTTTTTGGCCCTCCTTGGCGCAGACACCCCCTCTCAATGTTCACCATGTTCACAACGTTCACCGGTCTACCCGCAGGGGGTTACTGGGCACAGGGTTGATCGCGGTTCTTTGAGGCATAAGCAGGCTATCGGGTAGACACGGGGACTTGGGGGACTTTGCTGGGGGACCTAGCAGGCTGCTGAAAAAGTGGTGTTCGTGCTTCGACAAGCTCAGCACGAACGGACAATTCTCACTGTTTTCAAGACCTCCTCCGTTCGCCCTGAGCCTGTCGAAGGGTGAATGGAGAGTTTTTCAGCAGCCTACTAGACGGCCGGATGACCAAAAAAGCCAGTATTTACTGGTAAGGCTTTTCCTGGGTCTCCTGGTATATACCCCCGTTCAATGTCCCCAACGTCCCCCAAGTCCACCCGATACGGGGTGGCTGGATGAATAGGTGCATCTTCAGCGTCTAGCTCGCTCCTCTTATAGGTGCCAGCAGTACAACTTGGTCATCACCACGGCGTTGTTGCACGAATAGCCGCAGGTCCCAGAGTTTGATAAGTCAGCGGCATGAAGACGAAGACTCAGTACCGCATCCGCAACTGGCCAGAGTATAACGCCGCCTTGGTAAGCCGAGGGAGTCTCACGCTGTGGGTCGACGAGGAGGCCATTAAAGCCTGGCGTTACAGCGGCCCCACGCAACGGGGTGCCCAGTATGTCTACACGGACGCGGCGATCAAATGTGTCCTGACGCTGCGCGCGGTCTACCACTTGGCCCTGCGGGCGACCGAGGGCTTGGCCCGGTCGGTATTTGGCTTGCTGGAGGTGGCCTTGCCCGTGCCCAGCTACAGCACCTTGTCGCGCCGTGCGGCAGAGGTGGCAGTAACGCTGGGGGCGCTGCCGCGCTCGGGGCCGCTGCACGTCGTGGTGGATTCGAGCGGCTTCAAGGTCTACGGCGAAGGGGAATGGAAGGTACGGCTGCACGGGTGGAGCAAGCGGCGCACTTGGCGCAAGCTGCACTTGGCCGTGGACGAAACGACGGGAGAGATTATCGCGGCCGTGGCCAGTGGCGCTGGGGTCTCTGATGACGCGGCGTTGCCGGACCTCTTGGCCCACGTGCCGGGGGAGCTGGGCCAAGTGAGCGCCGATGGCGCCTACGACAAGGGGCGCTGCTAGGAGGCCATTGCACAGCGAGGGGCCAAGGCGATCATTCCGCCGCGTCGGGACGCCAAGATTTGGCAGCATGGCAACTGCGCGGCCCCGCCCCGGCAGCGGGATGAGAACCTGCGGGCGATCCGGCGCCAGGGGCGGCGGCAGTGGAAGAAAGAGTCGGCGTATCATCGGCGGAGTTTGGCGGAAACGGCCTTCTTTCGCTTCAAGACCCTCTTTGGGCCGACGTTGCAGGCGCGACACTTTGATCAACAGGCCACGGAACTCTTTCTCAAAGCGGCGGCGTTGAATCGGATGACGCATCTGGGGATGCCCGACAGCTATCGAGTCGCTGCGTAAACTATGGCAACTCAGGGAACGGCTGATCGCAAAAATCTTCGTGCAACAAAGCCGAAAATTCAATCACTTAATCGCCATCAGTCTGCACGCAAGAAATTTGGGGCAACGTCGGTATTACGTCCACATCAGGGTCGTGAAGACCATCAGCGAATCGCCTGTTTTCGCGTCAGTTTCGTTCTCCTGTGATAGAAAATTACAGGGATGCGTTCCGTAGGCCCTCTTGCTGTTAGGCCGTGACCTCGATGATCGTTTCCGTAAACGACAAATTCCCCGTGCACCAAGGTCTCAGCTAGTTCTGCATAACGGCCCATGTGCTCGCCGAGTCCATGGACGATTTGCATGACTCTGCGAACTGCGTGATGACCGCTCCATTTCACGCACGCAATCGAAAGACCGTCAGCGCTTGTAAACCGGAATCGCTCCGGTTCGAGCTGAGTCACACGCTCCTCCAAGGTACATTTTTTGTGTTGGTCTGGCCTTTGGCTCTTTCGGTCTCTACTCTATCGGTCCTCTTTGTTAATGCGCTGGATCGGTGGCGTTCTTCACCTCATCATCCTTAGATTCAATAATAATTCTGGCGGCTCGGTCGTGGGTTAAAGCGGACCAGCCCCAATTCCACAGGGTTTCGATCCTGTTCCGCATTCCGCTCAGTAGCGCCAGGTGAACGCCCAGCCAGGCAAAGTAAGCCAGTGGGCCATGTAGTGTCAGCTTGTTTGGAAGCTCTACGACCGCAGCTCCTCGCCCGATGGTCGCCATGAATCCTTTGTCCCAATACCTGAATGGCTGACCCGGCTCACCGTGTAAGCGGCGGGCTATCTGTCGCCCGCCATGTTCGCCCGACTGCATCGCCACGGACCCGAGTTGTGGCAGAACCTTCCCGTCCGAGGTGACCTCACCCATGTCACCCACGACAAAAATCTCCGGGTGATCCGGCACGCTCAAATCGGGATTCAGTTTAATGCGCCCGCCACGTCCCTGTGGCAATCCGAGCATATCCGCGAGCGGATTGGCACGCACACCCGCGGCCCAGATCAGCGTATGAGCTTTGATTTCTTCGCCCGACTTCAAGCGCACGAAGGTGGATCCAACCTCTGCGACCGCTTCCCCGAGACGCACTTCGACTCGACGCCGCTCAAGTTCTTCCTTAGCATAAGCCCGCAAATTGTCTTTGAACGGGGCGAGCACTTCTTTCCCCAGCTCCACCATGATGATGCGCGCCTTTTCTGTAGCGAGCTGATGGTAATCACGGGGGAGAAGGTGGTAGAAGAGATCTGAGAGTGCGCCCGCGGTCTCAACGCCCGTCGGCCCGGCGCCGACAATAACAAAATTGAGCGCACCGTCGTCAATCAGAGCAGGGTCGCGATCGGTCGCTTCAAATCGTTCCAAAATTCGGTTGCGGAGCTTGACGGCATTCATGAGGGTGTAGAGAGGAAACGCATGCTCGGCTGCCCCCGGAGTATTGAAATAGTTGACCGTCGTTCCTCCAGCTAGAACGAGGTAGTCGTAAGAGATTTGGGTTCCGTCCTTCAGTTGGATTTTATGACCCGGCATATCGACCCCTGTCACCGTCGCCATGCGAAACGTCACATTGTCCTGATGCCGAAAGAGGCTGCGTACAGGCGCGCCTACGTCTTCGGCATTGAGCAAAGACGTCGCAACCTGATAAAGCAAAGGCTGGAAAGTATGGTAGTTATGTTGGTCGATTAAAGTCACCTCGACGGGGACATGGTCCAGTTGCTCGGCCACTCCCAGGCCACCAAATCCTGCACCGACAATGGCGACGTGTGGTGTATTACCCATGAACGTTTCTCCTTATCGCACCATGAGTCATCTCCGCGCGCTCATGGTCCTGCAGAGCGGATGACCGCTACTAGTAAAAACCTTGAGTGTCCCGCTTGACGCTGACTTTTCCCGCATAGCGTCGCGAGATAAAGACGAAATAGACGACCGCGAGCGAGAAACCCACCGGCCACCAAAAGGCAGCGAGGCGCAAAGCGCGCGGGCTCGAAGCGACGGCGTAGGCGGTCAGTGAATTTTGAGGCGCAAGGGTCGAATACAGCATCACCGGAAAAATCGCTGCGCTTCCACTTGCCAATAAGCCCACGAGGAGAAAATTCGAGCCAACGAAAGCCCGCATCTCGCGCCCATACCGAAGGCCCGAAATCAGCGTGAGGGTCGAGACGATGATCACGAGCAATCCTAACCAGCAAAATGGGTTGTCAATCGCGTGCCCGGGCAGGTCGGGACGAACCAGCCACGACTCGACCGAGATTGCAAGGAAGAGTGGGGCAACTGCGACCCAAAGATATTTGGTCAACGTTGCGCTACGGTCATGCACAGGGCCTTCCGTCTTCAGCGTGAGATAGGTCGCGCCATGAGCGGCCAATATGACAGCCGCGAAGATTGCAATGGATACGGTGTACCAGTCGAGCAGCCCCACATAGCCGCGCACTCTGAAATCCGTGAAAAATGCCATCGAGAAATTGCCCTGGGCATCGAGCGGAACGCCCCGGGCCAGGTTGCCTGCCGCCGCGCCGAACAGGATGGCCAGGAGAAAACTGGCAAACACGAAAACGAAATCCCAGAACCCTTGCCAAAGGCGATCATTGATATGGCCGCCAACTTCGAGGGAAATGCCGCGCAGAATCAGGCCCCATAAAATCAGAAAGAGCGCAAGGTAATAGCCGGCAAAAGCCGAGGCCATGAGCCGGGGAAATACCGCGACCAATGTGCCGCCAAAGCCCACGAGCCACGCCTCATGCCATGACCACAGCGGACCGATCGCCGCGACGACCTGCCGCCGCTCCTCCGGCGTTCTAGCGATAAACCAGTGGAGCATGCCAGCGCCGAAATTGCGCCCGTCCAAGGCGACGTAGACGACCAGCATGAAGCTGACGATACCGTACCAGGTCGCGATCATCGCAATAGCTCCTCTCCACGGCTGGCAGCCACTTCTTGGTCTGGACCGTGGCCGATCTCACGACCGACCAGGTAAAGAAAGAGCAGACCGAGTACAAAATAGAGACCGATGAAGCCAATCAACGTGAAAATCGTGTCGCCGTTGCTCACCACTTTGCTATAGCCGTCGCGTGTGTGAAAAAGGCCGTAGATGAGCCATGGCTGGCGCCCGAGTTCGGCCGTCATCCAGCCCAATGTGTTGGCGATGTAAGGAAACGGAAACGCGAGCATCAACACCCAGAGCAGCCAGGGGCTGGATTCCAGTCGGCCGCGCCAATTTTGGAAACTGGCATAGGCCATAAGGATGATGAACATCGTTCCGAGCGTGATCATGAGGTGAAAAGAGTAGTACAACAGCTCGATATTGTCAGGCCAGGCATCCTCGGGATATTCCTCCAGCCCGTGCACATAACTGCCAAAATGGCCGTAGGCGAGAAAACTGAGTGCGCCGGGAAGCTCGATGG
>Ga0137380_10003393_pt1 | contig 13830 bp, 14 predicted proteins | sample SagtaG_17_FD_104809 | JGI IMG/M metagenome (GOLD analysis project Ga0137380, IMG submission 104809) | Vadose zone soil microbial communities from Sagehorn Ranch, Mendocino, California, USA - Sage2_L_100_16 metaG | ecosystem: Environmental > Terrestrial > Soil > Vadose zone | place: USA... | reverse complement strand
CATTTCAAAGACGAGACCATCTCGCTTTGTCATCCTGAGCGCGAGCTTTGGATCTCTGTCCGGACAGAGATCCAAAGCTCGCGCTCAGGATGACACGGCTGCATCGGCTTCGTTTGACGCGCAACACGTCTTCTTTGAAATGTATTGACCGCAAGGGTCGTCACTACTATACTCCGGCTTCGCTGCTCCGGCATTTCGTGGGTCTGGCTCATGACGAGCCTTGATTGATAGGGAATCGGGCGATACACTGGCCAAGCATCATAGTGCGTTGGAGAAGCAGGTAGGAATGTCGCTTTGATGTGGGTTAGGTAGTGATAGAGTCATCTTCTCTTTTACCCTGACCATATATTGATGGTTCCCACCTGGATATGGGCCTTCAAAGCCCAATTGCCTCAAATAATAGATCAAGTCTTTGCGCTTGATCGGGCCGAGATGAGGCATCAGGCCACCTCTCCAACAGGGAGCTCTATTCCATCAACAGCAGGTAAGGGAAAATGGAGAGACACACGCAACAAAATCCATCCTTCCAGCACATCTTTTAACTCCTCACGGCATGCTTCTAGAGTGTCAGCAGTGGCGTAGACCCCATCGAATCCCACAATCTCGCCATAAAAGCTGCCATCATCAGGCAAAATCTCATATATGGCTTTGTTCAGAGCAGCCTGGATATATTTCGATAACATAGCCAATTCCTACTTCCTCTTATCTGTTCGTAATTGTAGCGCTACCTATCTCTAAGGAATACAGAATATCGCGTAGGGGCAGGGGCAGTGGAGAGCGGGGTTGGGGCCCTTGTGGCTGCCCGCCGTGCCCCTTTGACCATCCCTCTCCCTTATCCCTCATTCACGGTTCTCCCCAGAGGATTGCTTCAGTTGACTGACCATCAGATGACCAGGGGCAGGCAGAGATGAGGCCATCTCCTATCTGTACCATTCGCACGCTCTTCTTCATCCCATGAGCCGCATTCATCATCCCCTTAAAGCGAAATCTATCAAGACTCTATTTCTACACGTGAATTAGTTGCGACTCTCAAACGGGCTTGCCAGGCCATTTAGCCTCGTAGTGCAAACGAGTAACTTCCTCAGTCGGAAAATGTTTCAACCCCGAACGGGCTTGCCAGGCCATTTAGCCAAGCAAGTGATAACCCGAACCTACTGTGGATGCACTACAGTGGCACTTCGAAAGCGAGGCATTTTCCCAGGAAAATTCCCTGGAACAGAAACCACTTCGTGCTTTTCTTTATGAAATGTGACATGCTACAAGAACAAAAACCCTCTTACGTAGATGTCCATCCGAAACGAGAAAAGCATGAAGCATCCTGAGCATACCACAGCTGAGCAAGCCACCCCAACCCTGGCCGAGATTGGCCGCTGGTCGCTGCGCTTGCGGCAGCTGCATGAGCGTCTGCGTCCGCACTTTGCCCGCCCCGAACCGCTTCATCATGCCTTGCTCTACCTGCAAGCCATTATCAGCGACATCCCCAGAAAAAATGGCTGGCAGATCGCCGAACACGCCAGACAGCTACGGCCTTATGGCATGCAACGTTTGCTCTCCCAAGCCGTCTGGAACGAAGCCGGGGTTCGCGATGAGCTGCGCACTCTGGTCTGCCAGACCTTGAAGCCGCCTGCCATCTTGCCGCAGCCCCAGCCTGCTCCCCGCGAAGCCCTCTTCCCCATCCTGGTCATCGATGAGAGTGGCTTCCCCAAACGCGGCAACCACTCAGCGGGTGTGCAGAGGCAGTATTGCGGGGTCACTGGGCGCGTCGAAAATTGCCAAGTGGGCGTCTTTCTCTCTTACGTCACCGCACGCGGTCATGGCCTCATCGACCGCGAATTGTATCTGCCCCAAGACTGGTGCCAGGATGCCGCTCGCAGGCAAGCCGCTCACATTGCTGAGACGGTCCCCTTTCAGACCAAACCCGAACTGGCCCAGCTGATGGTGCAGCGAGCCCACGCCGCCGGCTTGCCCATCCGTTGGGTGGTGGCCGATACCGTTTACGGCCACAGCCCTGATCTGCGCCTCTTCCTCGAGGAGCAAGGCTTTGCCTCCGCCTTGGCCGTCCCTTGCACCGAAGTCGTCTGTGTGCCCACCCAAACGGGTTTTCGGCTCGCCGATGTCGCTTGCCTGGCTCACGAGCTCCTGGGTCCACAGGACTGGCATCGGCTGAGTGCCAGCCTGGGCACCAAAGGCGAACGCCTCTTTGACTGGGCCATGCTCCCGCTTGTGCATCAGGGCACCGTCGATGGACAGCACTTCCTCGTCGTGCGTCGTTGCCTCGATGGCCCGCATGAACTGGCCTACTATCTGGTCTTTGCTCCTCTCGCCACGCCTCTGTCCACCATCGTGCAGGCCATTGGGGCCCGCTGGCACATTGAAGAGGATTTAGAAGTCAGCAAAGATCTGGGCCTGGATCACTACGAAGTACGCAGTTACCTGGGCTGGTATCGGCATGTGACCCTTGTCCTGCTGGCCTCCGCCTTCCTGCTCGACCTCTGTGTCCAAGACAGCCATCCTCCCGATGCCCACCAGGAGCCACCTCCCGGCACCCCGCTCATCGCGCTGACCACCTGTGAAGCTCGTCATCTGCTCGCCCGCCTCATCTGGCCGGCTCCGACGTCTGCCCCGCTCATCTGTCAGTGGTCGTGGTGGCGACGAGGGCATCAGTATTGGGCGGGCCATTACCATCGTCGCCGTCGCGAGAAAGCTAGCTAAGCGCAGGCTCTCGGCGGCTTGCCTCATGCTCTCAGACTCCCGCGGAGTTCTCCGCTCTCTTTTCCCGGGAACTTTCCCAGGAAATCTCCCTCGAAGGTGTGAGGGACGGTTCCCAGGAACTTTCCCTGGAGGATGCCGACCGACCGTCATCCTTGTTCCAAGCAACACGAAAGGAGTTGCCCCATGACCCTTCTGTCTGTGACCGATTGTTGTCGTCTGCTCGCCATTGATGCCAAAACCTTGCATCGCTGGCTGGCCCAAGCTCAGCTCCCTCTGCAAGCGCATCCCAGCGATGCCCGCCTCAAAGGGCTGAGCCGCGACCACCTGCTGCTGGTTGCCACTGCCCATCATCGCCGCCTGGCTGCTCTCCCCGAGGAGCTGCCTGCCCTTGCTGCGCCACCGCTACCCCAGGACCTGCTCGCTCTGCTCTCCACGCTCAGCGAGCTGCCTGCCCAGCTCGCGGCCTTGCAGCAGCAGCTCAGCGCACTCACGCAATTGATGGCGCAAGCAGCCGTCACGCCTTCCCCTGGCCCAGTTCTCGCGCTTGAACCTGCGGCGCCCCCAGCGGCTGTCCGCTCGCGTCCTGCGGCTTCTCGCGCACCCAAGCCGCTCCCAAAGCCTGCTCATGTCTTAGCCCTGGTCGAGTATGCCAGCGAAGGGCACTACGTGGTGATTTGCCCCAAGCACGGTCTGCTGCCCTTTGAGCCAGAAAGCCCACAATGGTTTGCCTGGCTCGCCACGCTTTCCTCGTTCCGCTTTGTCGGCCAACACGGCCGTTTGACGGCTCATCGCGAGGTCGAGCGTGTGCCTAGAGGGGCTTGGCGAGCGCATCGCAACATCCGTAATCACACCTCTAACCTGCGCCTTGGCTCGACCGAGGCCTTGACCATTGCCGTCCTCGAGCAGGCGGCCGCAGATCTGCAAGCACACTTGAAGTAACCGCTTTCGTTGTTGGGCTTCCGGGTGAGCTTCCCTCCTCCTTTTCTCCCACAAGTGCCACTGTAGTGTTACCTGTAGTTTCAATCTCAACCGAGAAGCCGCTCCATTAGCGACAGCGGCATGCCTCGCAAGGCTTGAGAAGCGGTTTGAGTAGGGTGTTGGCGAGGCAGACACTCTACAGTCCTCAAAAGAGGGATGGGACGCTTCATGAGAGATAGTATATACGAATGCAGAGAGATTTACAAGGGCTTGCGAAGGGCAATGAGGAAAATATCTTATGTTGCGAGGCAGCATGCGTGGCAAGACCACCACTGCTTGCCTCGCGGCCAAGAGGCCTGTTTTTGTTCCTCTCAGACGGGCTCTTCTCCGCATTAAGTGTACTCGCTTGCTTTGTAGGCATTTCGTGACGGCAACTTCTGCGGTTCTTGCTCACTCTGAGTGAGAAGCCGGTTCTCCCTTCACGCTTTAAGCAAGCGAACACACTTAAATTGACGGAGAGCCCTCCCCCCACAGGAAGTGAGCTTGCTTGCTTCGGCAACTCGCTCCGCCACGAAAGGTCACTGTCCCCTGGAGTTTCTTAAAGGCTCTCTCGTTCCTAGCTAGTCTCAACACCAGTCGGGCTCTGGGAGCTTGGCAGGTACTACCAAGCTCCCAGTTTCACCCGCAAATCCGCCACCAGAGGTCACTATCTAGCTAGCCTGGATCGTTGGATACTAACCTATGGGCAGGTTTGACTGGATGGCTGTACAATCAGGCAGTAATTCGCTCCCGAAGTGAACGTAAAGCCTAATTCTGGGAAGGGCACTGTCGCCTTAAAGTCAATCTCGTGCTTGCCGACGGATAAAGGGGGGTCCAGTATAATCCAGAAACCATCAGCTGCTGCTTGGCTGGTCAGCGGGCATGGCCTAATTGCCGGGCAGAGTCCAAAAGGGTTCCCCGCTACCTCTGTAAAATGGAATGGTGGGGCTGGGGATACTGCTCGGTAATTCTTCAAACTTTGAATGTAGCAATCGGGTGAAGATCACATAACCTTTTTATACAAGAAAAAGCAAGCTCACTTCTTGCCCATGTCGCCTTACTCCCCAGCCTGTTGAAAAACTAAATTGCTCAGGTTGGAAGAGTGCGAACTATCATGTTTTCCGTCAAAAAGGATAGACTTTCCCATCATAGGCTCATCCTCACATTTGTTACTGGTGGCGAAGTCCAAAATGATGCTCATTCTGAGCTTGAATTCGTTGAATTGCAAGCGTGAAAATCGACTTAGTCATCAGTATCACATTTGGAGAATACTGCTTGCTTCTGCTTGTGTAACACGGTTGTGTAATCTTCACTGCATTGATCTGTTCATAATCGTATCTTTACCAAATCGTAACTGATAAACATCCCCTTTTCTCCTACACTGAGATAGGTGAAGAGGTAACACAGATCAATCGCTTACTCTTGGGCGCTGTACTCTCTAATGCGTTACCTCACTGTGGGGTTATATGGCGGAGGTTTGAAACCACCTCATATCATGATTGACGCCCATGTCTTTCCTCGTCGGCGACCCTTTCTCAGGCGTTTTTGTTGTGTTTGTAGTGCGGATTTCTACTAAGGACTTTAAGGCAAGGTTCAAAGAGAGGCCATCTGGCTTGACACGGGTTGCCTCCTGTGAGCAGAAAAGTGTCACGTTCATTTGAACCTTGCCTAACACAAATAACCTTTACATACGTGCGCTGATAAAGAGCGTATCTTGTAAAGCTTATTTCTGACAGTCTCCTAAGGAGTGGATCGACTCACTGTTTGGTTATGTGGCAGAGGTTTAGTACACCATGTAGCCTTCAGGCAGGATGTTCCTTTTTCGGCAATCCTTTCCCTGGCGTTTTTGTTGTTTTGTAGTGTGAATTTCTAGTTATTTATAGGAGAAAAATTCATGAAAGGATTTCTTAGGTCAAAACTTGTTCTATCTTTGGCCGCATTCCTTATGATTGCGGCTGCCATTGTCATACCACTGTCAAGCTCCATCAGACACTCGCATGCTGCCGCCCCCCAGGTGCTCATCCTGGCTAGCAGCGTAACCTCTGGCACCGCTACCGATGGCAGCGGGAAGAGCTTGGAGCAGCAGCAGGCTGAGGCCGACGGCTTCACCGTCACCCTGGCGACTGACTCCCAGTGGGACGCTATGACGGCAAGCCAGTTCGCCGCCTATCAGGCGCTCGTCATCGGCGATCCGTCCTGCCAGGGCGACGAGTCCTACGCCGCCGCTCAGACCAACGCCTCCGTCTGGGAGCCGGTGGTGATGGCCAGTGGAGGCAACAAGGTTCTGATCGGCACCGACGCGACCTTCCACAACACGGGCCCGGGCGGCACCCGGCGAGGCGATCTCCTCGAGGCTAAAGGCATTGCCTTCGCGGGTGCAGTGGCAGGCGCGACCGGCGCCTACGTCGACACGAGTTGCGAGTTCAGCACCTCTGACCCCGGGGATAGCGCTGCTCCACCTGGAACCGCGGTGCCAATCATGGACGGACTGAGCACCCACGGACCGCATCAGTTCACAGCGGGGGGCGCCCCCTGTGCCGGCAGCATCTCCATCGTCGCCTCGTCCGGGCCGACGTCCGGGCTCCACGACGCCGACCTGTCCAACTGGGGCTGCTCGGTGCATGCCTTCTTCGACCACTTCCCGAGTGACTGGACAGTGTTGGCACTGGCTACAGACCCGACCGTGCCCCAGACCTACTCGGCGACGGACGTCGACACTGGGGCTACCGTCTCGGGCTCGCCATACATCCTGCTCAGCGGCGGCGGCATCACTGTCAAGTCCAACATCAGCCTGACTCCTGCATCGGCCACTAACCCAGTCGGCGGCAGCCACACCGTGACCGCGACCGTCCTCAAGGGTGGCAGCCCGGAGGCGGGGAAGACCGTCACCTTCAGCATCGACAGCGGGCCCAACATGGGCGCCGTGGGCACCTGCAGCCCGATCTCGTGCGCGACGGACGTCAACGGCCAAGTCACGTTCACCTACGCCGACAGTGGCGGAGTGGGGACAGATTCCATCTCGGCGACCTTTGTTGATGACGCTGGAGCACTGGAGAAGGCCACCGCTACCAAGACGTGGGTGGCCGCCACAGACCCGGCCATCAAGGCCACGGGAACCCCTGTCGCGGCAACTGAGGGAGTATCCATTAGCGGCGCAGTCGCCACCATCACAGATCCCGACGCCAAGGCAACGGCGAGCGAATACTCGGCGACGATCGACTGGGGCGACAGCAGCGTTACCACCGCGGGCACCGTCGCCGGTCCTGCCGGTGGACCCTTCACGGTGAGTGGCTCGCACACCTACGCTGAGGAGGGGTCCTTCACGGTCACAGCGACGATCACCGACGTCGACAACGTCAGCAACGGCGCCACCGCTACGAGCACGGCGACCGTCGCCGATGCCGCCCTGTCGGCAACCGGCAAGACCCTGAGCAGCACCAACCCCGTCCCTGCCAATACGGTGGTGACCAGCTTCACCGATGCTGACCCGAACGGCACGGTGGCCGACTACACAGCGACCGTCAACTGGGGTGACGGCAGTCCCCCCTCGGCGGGAACCATTGCCGCCAGCGGCAGCGGGTTCACCGTGAGCGGCGGGCACACGTACCCGGCGCTTGGCCCCTACACCATCAAAGTCCACATCTGTGACGTGGGCGGCAGTTGCGCTGACGCCACGAGCAGCATCCTGCTCTTCGCCTTCAGCTCGGGCGGCTCCTTTGTCGTTGGAGACAAGACGGTTGGCCCCATCTCGGGAGCGGTCGGGGAGTTGGTGAACTTCTGGGGCTCGCAGTGGTCGAAGAACAACTCGCTGAGCGCGGGTCCTGCTCCAGCCTCGTTCAAGGGCTTCCAGGACAGTTCGGCTACCCCCGCCTGTGGCGTGAACTGGTCCACAGACCCTGGCAACAGCGCGCCACCGCCGACCACTATCCCGTCCTACATGGCCGTGATCGTGGCGGGCAAGGTCACGCAGTCCGGGGCCGTCATCTCCGGGAATGATCTTCACGTCGTAATCGTCAAGACCAACGCGGGCTATGCCTCTGATCCTGGCCATCCCGGCACCGGCACAATCGTGGCGGTGCTCTGCTAGAAGTCTTGAACCACGGAAGTTATTGTGGGTGAGTCGAGTTTCACGCGGCGAGTTTGGCATCTTGGACCCAGCAAGGGAGCGAGGTGCTCTCGCAGATCTCGGTTGGAGAAACCGTTGGGCAGGAGACACCATGTCTCGCCACGAGCGCTCGCCGCCCAGGAGATTGTTCCTTGCCTGAGTGACAGGTATCCGCATCAGCATCTCGCTGCATTCAGTCGAGGAACGTCCATACACATCAATGGGATGGGAAACGCAGCGCAAGAGTGGGCGGCTCTGCTCGAACAACTTAAACTTTCGGGTAATCCGCAGTGACGGTGACTATACAGCACCGAGAGGGGAGAGTGGAACCCCAGCAAAGATTTGACGGGCGACCAAGGCGAGGCGGTGGCCTTGTTTAGCCATAGTGGAGAAGTAACCCCGAATACGGCAGAAGGCAACAGGCCCAGTCACAGAGCGAAAGGTCCCCGAGATTTTCTGCTGAACTTTGACCATGCGTAGATCTTGTTCAGAACCATTGTTGAGCATAGGTCCAAACTGGATTGATGCACGTACCTCCTCGGGAAAGGTGCCCCGGGTCACATGCTGGCAGCTTGGACAGCGCACGTCGAGGGCTTGGTACTCAGTCACTTGAGCCTTGATCTCTGGCAGATCAATCCTTTGACGCCGTTCGTAGCCTTCGGCTGGAAGTTCTTGTTGTAAGCTTGCCTGACAGTGTGCATACTTCTTTGGGCGCACAATGATGATCTCATCGGGCATTTGGACAAAGTGGCGTCTGCTCCCAGCATGGCCTTCTTGCCCTCCTGGTTTTTTGCCGCTCTTTTGCCGCAGGCTCCTCGTCTTTTTGGCATACCCATCAGTTGAAGGCGGTTTGCTAATGTTGATGAGATTATCATTGATAACCTCATCCTTTCTCGCGTTCCGGGAGAGCTTGACCAAGAGAAAAGACAGCTCAACAGGAAATCAGCCGTCCTGGAGTACTTTGATCAACCAGGCCCCCGATGAAACTCACCTACCAGAGTAAGAAAGAGACGCTGGCTGGACCGATGCTGGCTCGTCCGTCCTGGCAGCGAGTTGTCTGGCTTTCTGTTGTAGCGTGTGGCAAATGACGTCAACGGCACTCTCAAGATCAAGCAAGGACGTATTCAAGACAAGATCATACAGATGTGCGTCTTCTACTTTTCGATGGTATTCCCTCTCAAGATACTTCGCTCGATCATGGTCTTTCATGTGGATGAGTGACTGGGCTGCGGCTTGATCTCTTTCCTCGCGTTGCATCACATAGGCTACGCGTTGCTCAAGCTCTGCGACGATGCGGACGTGCAAGACATCTCGCCGTTGTGCCAGCAACACCTCAGAGGCTCGCCCCACGATCACCACATGTCCTCGTGCGGCAGCTGCCCTGACAAGGCTGTTCACCGTATCATGATAGGCTTCGTCTGAGAGAAAGGCTTCTGGTGGAGCGCTGGCTATCACAGCCGGATACAGGTACTGCATGTTGTTCAATATCCGTGAGACTAGACCTTCGGTATGCTCATCATACTCCTCTGCCTCCTGGGTACTCGTGCCCAACTCACGTGCGACGCGTTCGACAAGGCCGTGGTCAACTAAGAGCCACCCCAGGCGCTTCGCCAGACGGGACACAATCTCACCCATACTATTTTTGTCAAGGGAGTAAGGGCATTAAATCCCTAAAATCACAGAACCATTATAAAAGGTAAACTTTTTCTTCGCGAGGAGCATCCCCGCGGCCCAGTACCTCGATCTTTGAAGTACAGGTGCCGCATAAACCGTAAATGCGAACTGTGTCTTCGCGTTGGTGAATCTCTTTGAGCAGTCGGGCTTCCATAAGGATGCGCTGCTTGTGGTCAAGAAAACATTCGAAGACACTAAATTGCACCCAGGTTCCAAAACCGGTTAGAGCACTATGTACGCGGGTGCGTCGCCGATCATCGGGGATATCATAGCTCACGACATAGAGCATCGTTTCGTCATCACGCATCTGTCGCTTGCCCTCTCTTATCGTGTACACAGGGGAGGATAAACTGCTATATCCTCTGTTAACCACTTCCCTAATAGTCTCGCTTGTAACTCGATACAGCGCCGGTAGCTGGTGCGGTATTCAAAGTAGGGGTGTTGCAATTCCTCTTGCAGACGTTCCTCAAATTTGAGGTAAAATTTCTTGCGCGCCTCCGGTTTCAGATGCACAACCCCCAGCTCTTCTTTGAAATCTTGCTCGCTCAGAATGCGGTGATTGACGATATTTAGTACCACAGAGTCGGCGATAATGGGACGAAATTCTTCCATGAGGTCTAAGGCCAGGGCGGGACGTCCATAGCGTGGCTGGTGCAGAAAACCCACGTATGGATCGAAGCCAACAATCTGAATGGCCGCCGAAACCTGATGTTGCAGTAGCGTATACCCCAGACTCAGCATCGCGTTCACCGGATCAGTAGGTGGACGCCTGCGCCGACGCGTAAAGGTCAGTGGGCCGCGCAAGAGTTTACCAAACACGCTAAAATATGCCGCCGAACCATTGCCCTCGATGCCCAGCAGTGAGCCCACTGTCGTAGAACGTGGCACCGTCCGTATCATGTTTTGGATAGAGGTAGCGGCAGCGGCTATCTGCTCATCCTGTAACTGCCGATTGGAACGCAGCAACAACGTCCGCATATTCTCCAACTTACCTTTGACACACACCTGAGCTACTTGCAAGGCCCGTTGTGGATCGGCATGAGCGCGATGTTGGGTACGACGTAACGCAGCATTTTTAGCCAGCGGCGGCGAAAGTCTGCCGCGAAAATGCCCATACATAGAGAGAAAGCATATCTCAATGCCCGCCTCTAACAGCGTATGTATAGCCGGAGTGGTCAGTGTGACATCACCTGACACAACCACCTGAGAAATCTTAATCAACGGTATCTCAGCCTTGGGCCTGTTCGGCTCAGCGTACTGGATAATCAGATACCCATCTCGTTTTTTGACAATCGACTGCTGCTCACTTAAGTACAATGTAGTCATAGATATCCTCCTTCACTCTAACGACGTCTTTCCACGTCCTAAAACCAGAACCTCTCGTGGCAAGCAGAGCGGCTCCAGACTACAATCCCGGCACTTCGGATGTAAAGCTGGCAGAGGCGATCTCTTTGTCTGCTTACCGCTCAACGGAGCGGGTAGTACACCCTGCTCTAGCAGTGAAAATGCCGTAGCGATTGTCTGCTCCGTATGTTGGCGCAGCGTCTCTGTAAAGATGACCTCTTCCCGTCGGGCCGAGCCAAAATAGAAAATGTAGCCATGGGCAATGCTGCGATTGAGCATCTCCTCCAGACACAGAGCCTGGGCGCAAAGTTGCACATGATCGTTCAGCCACTCCCCCATTTTGCCCTTCTTGTATTCGATAGGTGTCAGTTGCCCTTCACTCTCTTCCACCACATCCGCAAATCCGCTCAATTTCAAGCGGCTCGACCATATCCATACGCGTCGTAGTGTCGTCACACCATCCTCTGTCGTCGTCACCCCACTATCACTTCGCTCGTGGCGCATCGTTCCCTCCACAACATGAGCATTATCAATAAACTCACTTAAAGCACATTCGTAATAAAAGCGACGTGGACAATACTCCAGGGCATTCAGATACGAAATGGACAGTGCCTCTTCGCCATAAAAATCGCCATCATCCATAGCAAACCTCCTTAACCGACTATACCGTTCCGGGTGGTCGTCATTTTTTTACATAAACCTAAGAGGTACATCTCTCCCCGAAAAAGACCTCCTGGCACTGTGCAAAAATCCTACGCGCACCTTACCGTTGCTGGCTAATACCACTCCATAAAGCTACTTACACACGCCTACACAGACGCACGCGCCCCATACCCATCGTCGGCTTATAGCCAATGCCTGTATAAAATGCCAGTTGGGACAGGAGAAACAATTGCTGACGTACCGTCAGGGGAGCATCAGGCGTTGTCGCCTCATCCGGGCCACGTAAATGATACTTACATGTCCCTACGAAGCCACGTTGGGGGAAATTGACAAAATGCACCCCATGTGTCTTCAAATCATAGTCTTCAATGACGACCCCTTCATCCTCGATATAGCGTTCGATGCGCTCTTTCTGTACCATCCCTGCCAGTTCAGGTGGTGCCAACTCCTGCCATCTCCGTGCCAACCCCGGAAAGACATACACCGGCCAGGGGACACGCGCATAGTGATTGCCATACGTCCTGTTCTTGAGATTAATTCTATTGAAGGTCGTCAGCGAATCAAAATGCAGCACCAACGGTTCAGGATTGCCCAATTTCATCTGCCTCGCAGTCTCCACCAGCGTCGCAAACGACGTGAAACCCGTCCAATCCGAGCTTTCCGCATCTGAGATGACCTCTTCCAACAAAAAAGACTGCTTGCCAATCTTCATGAAAGGCTGCCTCTTCGTTCCCAACTCAGCCATGCTGAAATGCATCAGCGAATTATAGAAAAGCGGAAACAGTTCGCTCAGTAATAACGTAATGCGCACCGTATACGTCTTCTCAGGATCAAGCGGTAAATGCACATTCTCGCGTTCCGCCTGCTGCATACGCGGCACCGGCAATGGAAACTGTAAAGCCGAGCAAGTAAACAACCTTCTTTTGTTCCCCTCATGTAGCCATGCCGCCACATCAGGAGCCGCCGCCCTCAGCCAATCCAACCACGCCGCATGCACCAACTCCCCCGAAAAAGCCATCAACGTCCCCCTCTCAATCGGACGCAACTTAAGCATGATAGCATAAAGTTTGGCCGGAGATGTAGATGAAAATGGTGTGTCCATAGGTACAGAATTCCTTCCTCTAATAAGCTCGAAAGATGAGCTTCGCGTAGGGGCAGGGGCGGTGTGGAGCGGTGCGGGGGCCCTTGTGGCTGCCCGCCGTGCCCTGTCGATGTGTCGTTGCCACTGCACCCCAACGGGCGGCCACAAGGGCCCACTCCCCGCATCCGCACCACTCCCGCCCCTACGCGCTTGTTCTCATATTGTCTAAGCTCAGCTCGATCAACGAACGTCGCGTCTTGGTTGATACCTCATCCCTTAGAAATAGATACGCAACCTCGCGTAGGGGCAGGGGCGTCGTGGAGCGGTGCGGGGGCCCTTGTGGCTGCCCGCCGTGCCCTGTCGATGTGTCGTTGCCACTGCACCCCAACGGGCGGCCACAAGGGCCCACTCCCCGCATCCGCCCCTCTCCCGCCCCTACGCGCTTGTTCTCATATTGTCTAAGCTCAGCTCGATCAACGAACATTACCCCTTGGTTGATACCTCATCCCCATCGGTAAATGAACCGTAGGCGCATGTCTTCCCTCACCATACTGGAACTCATAGTAGTCTCCCGAACCATACACATGAGTGATCAAACTGGCCGGAGCCATCGCCACAATGCTACAATTCTCAGGCGTCAGCGAGATATCCAGAGGATTGAGTGCGCCGCTTGCATGAAAATCTCCATGCTTGACCTGGACCACTCCACGCTCTTGTACATCAACTCGTGCCTTCGCCATCCATTTACCCAGGCGAATCCAGCGTGGTAACGCCACTTCGCGTTCGCTCAGCACAAAAAATTCAAAGGTACTCTCCGGTGCCAATTCCTTTGAGCGTCCAAAGACCACTTCGTTATGGCTCATCTGTGGTGTCAAGTTGTAGTAGTTTACATTCGCCATCTTGAAGGTGCTGAACGAAAAGGTATAGCGCAAGGGATGTGCCGGTGTCACATAGACACCTTGTCGATTCATTTCATCCAGCTCCTCTGCATAGCGCGGCACCTGTGCCAGATTAGTATAGGGAGACTTCACCAGACCAAGCGCATAAGTCAACCCATAGTTATGCAGGTACTTCTCCGTCTCATAGAGACGCCCCATCTCGCGTGACGCATAGAAGAGGTAGTCATGCAGCTCCAGGTGGCAGACTTGGATAAACATGATGCTCTCCTACTTCTTCGCTTTGGCCTCTTTCATGCCAACACCGTATGCCTGTGCGTAGCGATTTGTTTCTGTATTGGCCTGCTTCAACACGGCTGAAAGGCGAGTCTCATCACTGGTAATGTGCTTAACCTCCT